>JAAUYG010053285.1_pt1 | contig 53795 bp, 49 predicted proteins | sample 7278091 | NCBI WGS metagenome assembly JAAUYG01 (sample SAMN14350201, study PRJNA611818) | marine sediment metagenome | isolation source: surface marine sediment (0.6m) | place: French Polynesia: Moorea | collected 2018-08 | reverse complement strand
CCCCGATCCGGGGAATGTACGTCGCCGGTGACGGTCCCGGAGCGGCCGGCAACATCGTTTCCGCCAGGGCCACCGGGCTGATTTCAGCCAAGGTTATTCTGGAGGGCTAAGGGATGTTCAACGATCCGGTCCTTATCGGCGGTGTTTTCGCCGGACTGGCCATGGGAAGTTTCGGCTACGTGCTGTTCCGCTTCGCCTGGCGCCCGACCCACCGGTATCGGCGCCTGAAAAACCAAATCCGGGCCATCGTCGGTCCGGACCGGCCGGATAAGCTGGACGACGCCGGCCGCGACAGGCTGCGGCAACTGGCGGTCGAACTGCATGCGCTGACGTCCGACGGATTGCCCCACTGGTTCCGTCTGGCCCTCGAGCGACGCGGGGAAAACCCGGACGAGGCCGTTCGCCAGATCCAGAGCCTGGTCAACTGCCGCGATCGCGAAGCCCTGCAGAAAAGATCGGCCGCTGTCCGCCGGGCACTTGGCATGGAGACCACCTTCCCCGTGCACCGGGATTGAGCAAGCTGCCGTGCGGCTTGTCAAAGGCAACGCGGTTCGAGGATTAAAAAGTATTAAGGGACCGTTAAAAATTTTGCACACCCAGCCTCGACCCAACCTGGCACGCAAACTGACCGAAGCTCATATCAAATCGTAATTATTGCTTATTTTGACCTTAATCCCTGATGGCAAACACCTCGAATTGTGGCATTCATATTGCTAGCAGTAACCGTCAGTTGCCCTAACACCTTTTTAGCGGCACGCTATTGACTTGCCGAGTCAGCGTAATAAGATGCCCGCAATGAATCGAGAGACCGTATACCCGCAAACGAACGACACCCGTCTGGCGCTTTCCCGGCGCCAGTTTCTGCGCCTGGGGGCCGCATTCACGGCTGGCCTGGCCTTGCCGGGGACGCTCCACGCCACCCTGACACCGGGTGATCCGCAGGAGCGGCGGCTCGTCTTTTACAATACCCACACCCGGGAAAAGCTGGACATCTGCTATGCGCGGGGGGCATCCTATCGACCCGAAGCACTGGACGCCGTGAATGCGATTTTACGGGACCATCGCACCAACGAAGTCAGACCCATTGACCCCCGTCTGCTCGATCTTCTCTGTGACATCCGCTCGCAGGCCGGCTCCGATGCCTGCCTGCACATCATTTCCGGATACCGCTCGCCACGCACGAACCAAATGCTGCGCAGGCACAGCGGCGGCGTGGCCCGCAAAAGCCTGCACATGACCGGCCATGCCGCCGACATCCGCATTCCGGAACTGCCCCTCCGGCGGCTTCGGCAGATCGCCGTCAAACTCGGGCGGGGCGGGGTCGGCTATTACCCCCGAGCGGACTTTGTCCACGTGGATATCGGCCGCGTGCGCGCCTGGTAGCCGAACGCGCGCCCTCTGCCGCCGCCTCGATCGTCGGAAACCACCCACCCATCCAGATGAACCAGATGAAATGCCTTGACAATCCGCGGCAGGGCAACATAAATCAGGCCATGCTGGAGAATGCCGAACAGAAAGTCATCGCCGCCATCCAAGGCGACATGCCGATTTCGACCCACCCCTATCGCGAGCTGGCCGAGCGCGTCGGAATGACCGAGGCGACCTTCATCGAAGTCCTGGCGGGGCTGCGCGACCGGGACATCATCCGACGCTTCGGGGCCACCCTGCGCCACCAGAAATCAGGCTATGCGGCCAACGCCATGGGCGCCTGGAAGGTGCCCGAGGACCGCATCGAAGCCGTTGGCGAACGCATGGCCGCCTGCCGTCAGATTTCCCACTGCTATCGCCGCAACCCCAACGCCGAGTGGCCCTACAACCTCTACACCATGATCCATGCCGAATCGCCCGAAGCCTGCCGGGGAATCGCCCGCGAAATGGCCCGCGCCACGGGCGTCGAGGAATACACCCTTCTTTTCAGTCTGCGCGAATTGAAAAAAACCTCGATGACCTATTATACGCTCGACGACAACGCCTGATGTCGCGCCGCTATGAAGGCTGACGGCCCGCACATCCTTCTGGTCAATCCCTGGATCCACGACTTTGCCGCCTACGACGTCTGGGCGCAGCCCCTGGGCTTGCTGCGGATCGCCGCCAGTCTGCGCCGACACGGCTGCCGCGTGTCCTATATCGACTGCCTGGATCGCTTCCACCCGCAGGCCATCCCCACGGACCGCCATGCCCGCCACGGCCGCGGCCCCTATACCAAGACGCCTCTGCCGGCCCCGGCCGGTCTTGAGGACCTGCCCCGCCGCTATTCACGCTACGGCATCCCCACCGCATGGTTCCATGACGATCTGAAAGCCCTGAGCCCGCCGGACCTCATCCTGGTGACCTCGATCATGACTTACTGGTACCCGGGCGTGGCCGCGACAGTGGCGGCCATCAGAAAAATTCACCCGGACACTCCGGTAGTCCTGGGCGGCATTTACGCCACCCTCTGCCACGCGCACGCCGAGAGCGCTGTCGGCGCCGACGAGGTCGTGGCGGGGCCGGCCGGACCGGCGCTGCTCGATATCGTCGCCCGCCACACCGGCGAAATTCTCCCGGCCGCCTTCGATAGCGATGACCTGGACGCCTGGCCCTACCCGGCGCTCGATCTTCAGCACCGCATCGCCTATGCGCCCCTGCTGACCTCGGTGGGCTGCCCCTTCCGCTGCGACTACTGCGCCTCGCATCGGCTGCAACCCGTTCGACGCCGCCGGGATCCCCTGGCCGTTGCCACCGAAATCGAATACTGGCATCGGCGCCATGGTATCAGAAATTTTGTCTTCTATGACGATGCCCTCCTGATCGATCCGGAGACACATGCCCTGCCCCTTCTGGAGTCGCTGGTGCGCCGATTCGAGGGGCTGCATTTTCATACGCCCAATGCCCTCCACATCCGCCAGATCAACCCCGAGATGGCCACGCTGATGTACCGGGCCGGCTTCGAGACGGTGCGGCTCGGCCTCGAAACCACTGTGAATGCCGCCGCGCACCGCATGGACCGCAAGGTCGGCATCCGCGAGTTCGAACGGGCCGCCGGCCACCTCAAAACGGCCGGATTCAACGCCCGCCAGGTCGGCGCCTACCTGCTGGCCGGTCTTCCCGATCAGCGCCGCAAAGACCTGGAAAAATCGATTCGGGCGGTCCGGGCCGTAGGCATCCGCCCGATTCTGGCTTACTATACCCCTATCCCCCACACGACGCTCTGGAGGCGGGCGGTGGCGGTGTCGCGCTACGACCTCGAAGCCGATCCGATCTATTGCAACAACGCCATCTTTCCCTGTCAGACCGATGCTTTCTCGTGGGAGGCCCTGGCGCAACTCAAGCAACTGACGCTGTCCTGAAAACGGAGGAGGATCACGATGCTGCAGCTGACTTCTCAAGATTTATCGCGGATCAAGACCGACACCCTGATCATTCCGGTCGGCGACGACCAGGCGCTCTATCGCTCCGCAGCGCTGTCTGATTGGGCCCGGAAGCCGGAAGCACTTGGCAGTTTTTCCGCCGCGGCCAAAGACATCATCGATATTTACCAGCCCGAAGGGCTGGCGATCGCAAGGGTCGTTTTCGTCGGTCTGGGCCCAGTCGGCGACCTGACCGCCGAGGGGCTGCGGCAGGCCGCCGGACAAGGCATCCGCCGCGCCTGGCAGGATCGTCCTGGAAATGCCGTGCTGGCGGTGCCGGACATGAACCTGCCCGAAGCGCTGACGCCCGCGCAGGTTCTGGCGGCGGCCGCCGAGGGGGCCTACCTGGCCAATCACACCCTGAGCGCATACAAAAGCAAAAAGAAAAAACACCCGCTCAAAGGCATCCGGCTGCTGGTGGCGGCCGAACACACCCGCGCCTTTCGGCCCCTGTTGAAACGGGTCGAACTCACCTGCCGGGGTACAACGTTGGCCCGGGACTGGGTCAATCTGCCGGCCAACGACAAACCGCCCCGGGAACTGGCCGCCATGATCACCCGCGAAGCCGATCAAGCCGGTGTGACCACCAAACGGATGGACGCGCGACAGCTCCAGCGCCATAAAATGGGGGCCCTCCTGGCCGTGGGATCCGGCAGTCGACACCCTCCCCAGATGCTGTTCCTGGACCACAAGCCGCCCAAAAGCCGCCAAACCGTGGTGCTGGTGGGCAAGGGGGTCACGTTCGATGCCGGGGGGCTCAATCTCAAACCGACCGGCGCCATCGAAATGATGAAGATCGACATGGCCGGCGCGGCCGCCGTGGCCGCCGCGGTCATCACGGCGGCCCGATTGGGACTAAAAAAACGCGTCGTCGGGATTCTGCCCCTGGTGGAAAACATGGTTTCCGGGACGGCCTTCCGTCCTGGCGACATCGTGCGCAGCTATTCGGGCCAGACCATCGAAATCGGCAACACCGACGCCGAAGGGCGCCTGATTCTGGCGGATGCCCTGGCCTACGCCGTCAAGCATTACCGGCCCGGCTGCATTATCGATCTGGCCACCCTGACGGGTGCCTGCGTGGTGGCGCTGGGTGAGCGCATCGCCGGACTGTTCAGCCCCGAGGAACCCCTGCGCGAGCAGATCATCGCGAGCAGCCGCCACACACACGAGCGCTGCTGGCCTCTGCCCATGCCGGACGACTACCGCGAGCTGCTCAAAAGCGATCTGGCCGACATGCGCAATATCGGCCCGGGCCGCTGGGGCGGGGCCATCGTGGCCGCCCTTTTCCTCTCGCGTTTTGTCGGCGACACGCCCTGGGCACACATCGACATCGCAGGGCCGGCCCATACCAAGAAGGCGAGTGCCTACAGCGAGGCCGGCGGCACCGGGTTCGGCGTGCGCCTGCTGTGCGATCTGCTGGAGCGGCTCTGAGCTGCGAAGCCCCTGGAAAAAGTTGCGGCGTCGTTCACACACTTGTGGACGTCAGGTTAGGGCGTTGTCTTCTTGGGGTAGGGGCGCGGCCCGTAGGGCCGGGGCTCGTAGTCATCGCTCGGGGGGGCCGCGGGTGGCGGCGCGCTGGTAGGGGTGGGCCGCTGCTGAACATACTGCTTCGGCATCGGGGTTTCGATCTGCAGCAGATCGATGGGGATGAATACCACATGGCCCTTGTACAAACGGTTGTTCCGCAGGTTGGGGGTGGCTTTGGCGATCGCTTTCCAGTTGGCCCGGCTGCCGGTATACCACTGGGCGATCAAGACGAGGGATTCGTTCGGCCAGCGCACTTCATGGACATAGTGCGAGCGGTTGCGGAAATGGGCGATGGGCAGCTTCCCGCCGCGTGTGGGTATCGTCGTTTTATTGACCTTGGGCGGGGTTGACGCCCGATTCGTTTCCTGGGGCGGCGGCGGGACCACCGACTTCGGCTTGAGGGCGGTGCAGCCGAAAAGCAGGGCAGCCGCCAATGCGGCTAAAACAGGGCCGGTACGGCCGTTGAAAGGTCTGATCATGGCGTTTGGCGATATTTGCGTTGGAGCTGTTCAAAATAGTCCCGGGCGCGCTCGTTTTCAGGATTCAATTCTATCGCCGTTTGTAATTTTTGCAACGCCTTTTGGCGCTCGCCCTGGATTTCGAGCACCGTGGCTAGGTTGTAGAGAATTTCGTCCTGGTAGGGTGGATCCAGGGCGACGGCCTGGGTGTAACTTTCGACCGCCTCGTCGTAGCGGCCGCTTTTGGCATAGGCGAAACCGAGGTTGAACAGGGCATCCGGCATTTGGGGCTGCAGTGCGAGCACCCTGCGGAAAGCGGCCGCGGCCGGCTGGTATTCGCCGGAACGAATGTAGAGCAATCCGAGGTTGAAGTGCGCCTCGGCGTTATCCGGGGTGTCGGCCAGAATTTCGCGCCAGATCCGCCGCGCCGCCTCGATGTCAGAATCCATCAGCGCCAGCGCCTGTTGTGCACGCTTCCCCTGATCCGGCGCCGCCTTTTGTTCGGCGGCAGGCGTTGGCGTCGCCTGTGGCGCTTCGGTGTACGGCCGGGCCGCAAATACCGTTTTCTCCCTGCCCGGCTTCGCGGGAGGCGATGCCGGGCGGCTGACCCAGAACGTCACCCCCCCCGCCAACCCAAGCAATGCGACGCCGACTGCCAGCCAGGCCATCCGTGGGCCCGGACGGCGCCACAACGCCTTGAGAGCCGCCCAGCCTACCGATGACGACGTGCCTTCGCCCGCCGCTGCACCCGTGTCCGGACGGACGTAGGGATTGGGGGAAGCATCGTCACTTGCCTTCAGGAGGGCTGCCAGTTTATCTTCTTCGGTTTGCTTGTCGTCGGCGAAAAGATTGCAGACCATACGGCTTAGCTGGCGTTCCTGGCTGCGGTAGGAGAAATCCGCCTGACATCCTTCCAGCGCGCTCAACACCTCGCCGCAGTCGCTGTAGCGATCCGCCGGGACGAAGGCCAGCATCCGTTGCAGCGTGTCCTGCAGCGAACGGGGCAATTCGGGCATGAGCAACTCGGGCGGTACGAACGATCGGTTCTGGGCCTGGCGCAGGAGTTTGAGCGTGTCGCCTTCATACATCCGGCGGCCGGACAGCATTTCATACAAGATGATGCCCAGAGAGAAAATATCGCTGCGCTGATCGATGACCTTGCCCTGGGCCTGCTCGGGGGCCATATAGGCCAGTTTACCCTTGAGGGTGCCGGCCTCGGTGGCGGATTGGCGCCCGGCGACTTTGGCCAGGCCGAAATCGAGAATCTTGACCTGGCCGCTGTAGGTGACAAAAATGTTCTGCGGACTGATGTCGCGGTGAACGATGTTGAGCGGGTTGCCGGCGATATCGGGAAGTTGATGCGCGTATTCCAGCCCGGCGCAGATGGAACTCGCGATGAAGAGGCTGTTGTTCAGCCCCAGGGACTGTTCGCTGTCCTGCAGGCGGTTGCTGATGGAGCGCAGATCCTTGCCGCGCAGGTATTCCATGACGATGAAGTAGGTTCCCTCCAGGCAACCGAAATCGTAGACCTCCACGATATTGGCATGCTGAAGATAGGCCGCCAGCTTGGCCTCGTCGATGAAGGCGCGGACCATCTCCTCCTGCGAGTGCAGGTGGGTGTAGATCTTCTTGATGGCCACGAGCTTTTCAAAACCTTGCTCACCTTTGATCTTGGCGCGGTAAAGCTCCGCCATGCCGCCGAAGGCGATCCGGTCCAGCAGTGTATATTTCCCGAACTGTATCGCTTCCGAGCTCATGGGCCCCAGAGCCACCGTTCCTACTCTTCTTCCACCGTTTTCAATTTCTGGAGCAGCGTTTCGGCCTCGCGGATGCTGGCCGCCGCCTCCTCGTGATCGGGGTCTAGGCCCAGCACCAGCCGCCAGTTCTCGACGGCGCGCTCGAGCTCGTCGTTGAGAAAGAATTTGACGCCGTCACGATAGTGGACCTCCGCTTGCTTTTGCGACTGCACACGCAGATCGGTACGCAAGGCTTCAAGCCCAGGATACTTCCCCTGAATGCCATCCAGCATCTGTTTGGCCTTGATGTACTGCCGCTGCCGAAAAAAGCGCTGGCCCAAGGTGAAGCGGCTTCGATTCTCCAGCTGGACGGCTTCGCGGAGCTTGGGATCGGCACGCCGTAGCCGCTCGGTGAGAACGAGCACTTTTTCGTGGCGCCCGGCTTGGGACAACTTGCGGGCCCGCGCCAGGTCGTGATCGGTCTTCTGGGCCTTATAAGGCGGCGGGGCCGCCCGAACGGGAATCTTCAGCATGCGGGGGGTCAGCAGCTGGGCATTGGCGGGCAGATCATTGGCAAAGGCGATGAGATCGGCGCCATCGGCGGTGCGATAGAATTTCTGGGAGAGATCGGCAAGGGATTCCCCCGGCTCGATACGATACCATTTATACACCGGCGGATTCATGAACTGTTCCAGTTGCCGGCGGGCATCCAGAAACCGGGGATCCAAACGCAGGGTCACAAGCAGGGCGCGACGGGCGTCCTTGGGGCGGCTTTGGGCCAGTGCGGCGCGCCCGGCCTGATAGCTCGCGCGGGCGCGCTCTTCCACTTGGGCTTCGAGGCGCTGACGATTGGCCAGGGCCTCCTGGTGCTCCGGATCGAATTCCAGAATGCTGCGCCAACACAGCAAAGCCAGCTGAATCTCATCCGCGGCCTCGTAAGTGGCCGCCTTTTCCGCAAGCGTCGTGACAACCGGTTGCCGGTCCGGCCCTTGCGCAAGTGCATACCGACATCTATCGCCCGCAAAGCCGAGCAGCACAAGGCTGGCAACCAGATACAGGGCAATTAGCGGCCGGCTCATCGAAGGACCTCGGCTTTGAAGACCAGCAGGTGATTTTGGAAGGCCTTCGGCGCTTCATCCCAACTGACCGGCTCGCGCTGGATGGCAAACGGGTGACGGTAGAACGGGTTGCTGCCGCCGGCAAGATTGAATCCGCCGGTGAAACCGGCCTTCTCGGCCAGCAGAATTTTTAGCGCGGCCATCTGGTCGCCGGAATAGGCCATGTAGCGGCAGGGCTGCCCTCCCCGGGTTTCAATATCCAGACGGTCGCGGGCCAGGACCGATACGGCCTGCGCCAGATCGGATTGCTTGGGAAACCGGGCCGGGTTGAGCGATTGGGCCACGGCCCGGGGCATCCGGTATTGGATGCTGATCCCCGATTCCATCATTTCAGTGAGCTGGCTCCAGGTGGCCATGGACTCGGTCCCCACGGCCCCCGGTTCAATGAAAAGGGTTGCTGGAAACTGCTGGGTGCGCAGAATCGGGTAAATCAGATCGAAGAAAAGCCGCGATTGGTCATCGAAGGTCAACACCACCGCTTTGGGCGGCAGCGTGGCCTCGAAGGCCATGAAGGCCGCCATCTGGTGGATGCCGACGACATGATAGCCTTCGGTATTGAGGTACTGCATCTGGCGCCGGAAACGATCGGCGATGCGCGACACCTGCTCGCTTTTGACCGTGGATATATCGGGGTAGGCCAGCACGGGAACCATCTGATATCCATCGGGGGTCAGGCCACCCGGCCGGTAGTTCCGCCGTGGGATAAGGAGCAACTGGTCCGGGGCAGCCGATTCGATGGCATTGAAATCCTGGATAATCCATCGGCGGTCCGCCGCCCCCAGATAACGGCGGGCCAGGTCATCCAGATTTTCGTCGGGCCCCACCGATATGGCCAACAGTTCCGAGGGGGGACGCACCTGCAGGGGCGGCGCGCAGGCTGCCGTCAAAAAGGCCAGCAATGACAGCCACAGCAGCGGGCAGACGCGTGCAGCCAAGCGCCCTGCCGCCACGCGACTGTCAGCCCGTGGTATCGCGCCGAGGAATGCGGTAAGCATCGATTGGCGAAACCCTTCCCTTGATCATTTGAGGCGGCAGCTTGTCGACCTCGATGGTCTGCTTGATGTTGGCAAAACTGTTCTGGGTGATGACGATCTCGCCCGGGCCGGCGACACCGTTCAGGCGGGCAGCCACATTGACGGAATCGCCGATCACCGTGTACTCGCGGCGGCGCCTGGAGCCGATATTGCCCGATAGCACCATCCCGGTGTGAATACTGATGCCCACCGCCTCGAGCAGGGCGTTGCCCGCCCGCCGCTCGCTATGCAGACGCCGCTGGATTTCAAGCGCCGCGTTGAGGGCCTGATCGGAATGATCGGCCAGGGGGAGCGGCACACCAAAAACACCCAGGACCGCGTCACCGATGAATTTGTCCACATATCCGCCGTTGGCGGCAATGACCTCGGCCACGATTTCCAGATAGACGTTCAATTGGGCGACCAGATCTTCCGGCTCCAGGGTTTCGGCCTGGCGCGTGAAACCACGAATGTCGGTAAAAACAATGGAGGCTTCGCAGCGTTTGCCCTTGAGCCAGTCTTTTTCGGACTGGTTGGCGATCAACTCGGCCACTTCCAGGCCGACATATTTACCGAAGCGCTTTTGAACCAGATCCTTCTGAAACAATTCGGCGTTCATATGGTTGAACGCCCGGGCCAAATGGCCCAGCTCATCATTGCGTTTGAGTTGGATCCGGTAGGTATAGTTGCCCTTGCTGATTTCGTCAGTGGCCTGCGCCAGGTGGGAAATCGGCCGGGAAAACCAGAAACCCAAAGTGATCGCCACGAGCACACCCACCACGATGAGTGGCAGGATCATCCACAGGATCGAGAGCTGATCCTCACGGATGACGCTTTGGATATGGTCGAGCGAAAGCCCGATGTAAATCTGCCCCAGAAGCCGCTCCTGAAACCAAATCGAACGTCTGAGGATCAGCAGGGGGTCGCCGGTTTCCGATTGGGTCGTGAAATAAACCGTCTCGCCCTCGCGCTGCTCGCGGTCGTGTCCGAGCCAGGCCTTGGCCGTGGTGTGCAAACGATCGATCTCGGTGTGGGCCCGTATCATGCCTGAATTGTCCACGATGTAGGCCAGCAGAAGTCCCTCGATGTTCGTGGCGTTCTTGATGAGGGTGTTCAGCGGAAGGTCGTTTTTCTCGATAAGGGGCAGGCGGGCCTGCTGGGCGTATTGGTTCAACACCAGCATCCCGCGCTGGACGACCTGCTGATGAAGCTGCTCCTTCTGACGGTTCAGAAAAAAATAGCTCAGCATGTAAATTACGGCAAGTGTGAGAAAAACCGTCATCAGGGACAGCTGCAGCCAAATGGGCAGGCGCAGCCGGGTGCGGCCGCGCCGATTGGCACGCCCTTTGTGTCGTTCCTGCTCCGGGGCGTCCGGCTGGGTCAGAAAGCGATATTTATCCCGCCGTTCGGTAATGAGTGTCATCGATGATCCACCCCGATATGATCCTGGCGTCCCCTGCCGGGGCCTAAGGAATCGTACCGCGATTTGGTCGGTTTGCGCGCCCAGGGCAAAGGCGCTTGAATGTGCCGCCGACGGGTACCGTGCCGGCCTTGTTTCCTCCCCGCCCCGTTCCCGGGCGGAGGGGCGACCCGCTGCAGGCCGCCGATGTCCCGCGAGGTTGCCAGTGTGCCGAATCGATCGTACGGCGGCAATTGGAAAGACGTTGATCTATACAGTTCAATCACAGATTCGGGTCGAGTGCAAATCCGCCGGTGCATGCAGGTGTGGTCGAGCCGAAGGCGAAGGGCATAGGATGGATTGAGAATCGTTCGTGGTTTAACGGATTCCGGCCCGGTGTGCACGGCCGCGGGTGATCAACTTCCAGCGGGCGGCCACAATCCGCGCTCTTCCTTATCGGCCCGTCCGTGCAACCGGGCGTCCCGCATTGATGGGCCGCGCGTTGGGCACCGCCGTTCTGACCGGAGGCTACCCGATCGAAATCTTGTCCAGGACTTCCGAATGGTGATTGGCCAACCAGTCCCTGAGGGACTCCGGACCGGTGGACATATCGTCCGAGGGTGGGCCGAGGACAGCCAGCGCCCCTTCCAGATATCGATTATAAGCATCCAATAGCGATGGGTCGTTTTCTTTCAGCCAGGCACGGATTTTGGCATCCGTCATCTTATCCATGTAAATCTCTTTTCACTCTATCATGCTTGTGTCGATTCGCATACATCGCAAGTGTGGCCGCCTCTGGCGGTCCCTGGTAGCCGCAGCGGCACGGGGGTTGGCGCGCTCGCATCCGCTTTCGGAGGAAAAAAGGGTGCTTTTATGAAAAATTCATGAACATGTCAATCGCCGTCCCTCCGATTCCGATCCAGCCAGTCGCCGAGCCGGACAAACTCTTCCACGGATAAGGTTTCGGCGCGCCGCCTGGGGTCGACCGCCACGGCCTGCAGCCAGCGGTCGATAAGCGCCGGGGCCAGGTCAAGAAAACTGCCGCGCAGGGCATTGCGCAGGGTCTTGCGACGCTGTCCGAAGGCCGCCTTGACGACCTTGAACAGCAGCTCTTCGTTGACCGCCGCAGCTTCCCGCCACTCACGGAAACGCACCGCAATGACCGCCGAGCTGACCTGCGGTCGCGGGAAAAACTGGGTGGCGTCCACCGTGATCACTTGGTGCACGTCCGCACAGTACTGCAGCATGACGGACAGACGCCCGAAGTCGCGGCTGCCCGGCGGTGCCAGCAGACGCTCGGCCATCTCCTGCTGCAGCATCAAAACGGCCCGCCGGATGAAGCGCCGCTCGCGAATCAGGCGTACGATAATCTGGGAGGAGATGTTGTAAGGCAGGTTCCCGATGACGACAAACGCGTTACATCCGCCGGGCAAATGCCCTTCCAGATCGAACTTGAGAAAATCGGCCTCGATCAGTTCGACATTGTAGACCTCCCGTGCGGTCAGCTCCGCCTGCAGGAGATCGAACAGACGGGGATCCTTGTCCACTGCCAGAACGGTGCCGGCCTGACGGGCGGCGGGGACGGTCAGCGCCCCCAACCCGGCACCGATTTCCAGAACAGCGTCGTGTTCGCCGATGGCAGCGGCGGCGACGATTTGCTCGGCGATGGCCGGATTGGTCAGAAAGTTCTGGCCAAGTCGTTTCCGAGCCCTTATCGCCCTGGACTGCAGCAGTATGCGCGGTGATATCATCTCTCAATTCCCGTGACCGGCCCGGGCATGCGTCGTTTCCGAAAGGCGGCCGAAAGTCCTTATACCGACGGCAGTGATGTCCGCCCGCGGCTGACGAGAAAATCCGTCCGGGCCGGGGATTACTTCCGCTGGTTTGCGATTCGCGGGTTTTGCGGCACGGTCCATGCCCCGATTCCACCTAATACGGATGGCCGCAGTCTTTCAAGCTTCATCGTTCGCGCCTCCAGCGGGGCAACGGACCGGACGGTCACGGCAAAACTGAAAAGCAAGTCGATTCTTTGGGTTAGAGGCCATTGCCCTGCTTGACTTTGGCACTTTCATTGGTAGATTCAGGCAGACAATCACCCGCCCCCGGGCGACCGGCTACCACCCAGGAGAGGAAAACATGACGCGAAAAAAAAAGGGCAAACCGATCAGTTTCGATGCCATGGTCAAATTCTTTCTGCAGAACTATAAGATCCCCACCAAAAAGGATATCGACCGGCTCGAGAAAAGGATTACGCAGCTGGAGCGATTGATCCGGTCAACCGCCGGTACAGGCCGCAGCCGCCCCCCCGCCGCTCCGGGCCGCAACGCCAAGGGCGCCACCACGGGCATGGACACCGTCTACAACGTTGTCCGGCGTGCGCGCAACGGGGCCTCATTTCAGTATATCCAGACCAAAACCGGATTCGACGACAAGAAAATCCGCAACATCATCTTTCGGCTCAACAAGCTTGAAAAAATAAGACGCCAGAGCCGCGGCGTCTACACGGCGGCCAAGACCCCTTGAAAGACTCCGCAGGTCAAGGTCGAGCGCGCGGACCGCTAATAGGCAGACGCGACGGAGACCGTCTTTTTCGTGCCAATCTTCATACACCCAAAGAGAAAGTGCTGACAGCGTATGGCCACTCGCAATCATTTTCATCAGCCAGAAATAACCTCGAGCCGTCAGCGCCGACACCGGCATGACGCCCATGTGCCGGCGGCGAAACCCTATCTTCCGAAGATAAGCAATCCCACGGCGACATCCGTCCGTGTGGACAGCGGCCCGGGTGATCTTAACCACAAGCTTGAAAGGCAGGCCGAATGAAGTCACAATGGGAAGACCAACGCAATCCGGATTTCGACCCCAAAAAGATCCGACACGGATTCGCCCTCGATACCACCCTGCCGCTGACGTCGATCGGCGGTTTTTTCTACATGCTCACCCATCAACCCACCGGCGCCCGCTACATCCACATCAGCCGGGAGGACAGCGAAAACGCCTTCGGCGTGGGACTCAAAACGGTTCCTCGGGACTCCACCGGGGTGGCTCACATCCTGGAGCACACCGTTTTGTGCGGCTCCCGCAAATATCCGGTGAGCGACCCGTTCTTCGCCATGCTCAAACGCAGCCTGAGCACCTTCATGAACGCCTTCACGGCCTCGGACTGGACCCTCTATCCGTTCGCCACCCAGAATCGCAAAGATTTCTACAACCTGTTGGACGTCTATCTGGACGCGGTCTTCTTCCCCCGTCTAGAAGCGGCGAGCTTCCGCCAAGAAGGTCATCGCTTCGAATACGAATCCGACGACCAGGGCCGGGATACCCTTGTCTACAAGGGCGTCGTCTTCAACGAAATGAAGGGCGCCATGTCCTCTCCCGACCAGGTTCTGGCCCGCTCTCTGCTAAACGCCCTCTATCCGGACACCACCTATCGCCATAACTCGGGAGGTGATCCCCAGGTCATCCCCGAATTGACCCTGGACGCACTCAGACAATTTCACCAGCGCCACTACCACCCCAGCAATGCGTTCTTTTACTCCTACGGCAACATGCCGCTGGAGGATCATCTGGCCTTCATCGAGGCCAAGGTCCTGCGACGCTTCGACGCCATCGATCCGCAGACGACGGTGCCCCCGCAGCCCCGCTGGCACACACCGCGTCAAGCCACCTATACGTACCCCCTCGCCCCGGGGGAAGACACGGGACGCAAATGCCAAATCGGGCTGGGATGGCTGCTGGCCGACATCCAGGACACGTTCGAGGTGCTGGTGTTCGGCCTGCTCGAGCAGATCCTTCTCGGCAACCAGGCCTCGCCGCTGCGCAAGGCGCTGATGGAATCCGAATTGGGCTCCTCGCTGGCCGATGCCAGTGGTTTCGACGCGGACAACCGCGACACCCTCTTCTTCTGCGGCCTCAAAAATGTGGCTCCCGAAGACGCGGATGCCATCGAAACGATCATTATGACGACCCTCGAAAAACTGGCCTCCGGGGGCATCGCCCCCGACCTGATCGAAGCGGCCATTCATCAAATCGAATTTCACCGTAAGGAAATCACCAATTCACCCTATCCCTACGGGCTCAAGCTGCTCTTGTTCATTACCAGCACCTGGCTTCACGGGGGCCGACCGGAGTCCGTCCTGGACCTCGACCGGGACCTCGAAAAGCTGCGCGCCCGCCTGGACCAGGGGCCGTTTTTCGAGGAACGCATCCGATCCCACTTGCTGGAAAATCCGCACCGGGTCCTATTCAAACTTCTCCCGGACGAAGAAAAACAAGCGCGGGCGGAGCGGCGTGAAAAGGAAAACCTGCAGGACATCGCCGCCAAGCTGTCGCCCGAAGAGCAGGCACGCATTCGGGCGGAGACCGCCGAGCTCAAAGAAAAACAGGATCGCGACGAAGACCTTGCCGTCCTGCCAACCCTGTCACGCGCCGACATACCGCCGAGTGTCCAAAAATTGAACGGCACCCCCCTGGCTTCCTCCGAGGCCATCACCTGCTACGATCAGCCCACCGGCGGCATTTTCTACCTGAGCGCCGCCCTCGACCTGCCGCCCTTGGATGACGAAGCGCTGTCCCTGCTGCCGTTTTTCGCCCACGCCTTCACACGCATGGGAACGGCCACGCGCAACTACGCAGAGCTTGCCCGCCGGCTCGACCGCTACACGGGAGGGATCGATCTGTCGGTTCAGGCCCGCACGCGTCACGACGCCCAGGGCACCCCCCGGCCGTTGTTGACCCTGGGCGCCAAATGTCTCGACCGCCACCAGGCCAGGCTGTTCGACCTGGTTGCCGAACTGGCGGAGAGCGTCGCCTTCACCGATATCGATCAGCTGCGCCGCATCCTGATCGAGTACCGCGCCGCCCTCGAAAGGGCCCTCATCCACAACGGGCACCGCCTGGCCATCTCGCTGGCCAGCCGCGTGCTGACCCCCAGCGCGCATCTGAATGAGATCTGGCACGGCGTCCATCAGCTTCGGGCCATCAAGTCCTGGGGCGACCAGCCCAAAGACAGCGACCTGGATCGCCTGAGCACGATGCTGGGCGCGATCCACCGCCAGGTGTTCTGCGCCCGGAATCTGAATCTGGCCGCCGTGGGCGAAACCGCGGTGCTGGCTTCGGCCCGGCCGCGTCTTGACGAACTCCCCGGCCATTTCCCCGGCCCGGACCCGTCGGGTCCTGAAACCGCCTACGCCGGCGGGGTCCGGAGCATCCACGAGGGCTGGCAGACCGGCACGGCCGTGAATTTCGTGGCCCGGGCCTTCCCCTGCGTGCGCCACCGGCACGCGGACAGCCCGGCCCTGGCCGCCATCGCCAAAATGCTGCGCTCGCTCTATCTGCACCGGGAGATCCGCGAAAAAGGCGGCGCTTACGGCGGGTTTGCCCTCTACAACCCCGAAGACGGGTTATTCGCGCTGGGCTCCTACCGCGACCCGCACATCGTGCGCACGCTCGCGGCCTTCGACGGGGCCCGCGACTTCATCGTGGGCGGAAGCTATAAGGACGAGGATATCGACGAGGCGGTGCTGCAGGTCTGTGCGGATATCGACAAGCCGGATGCGCCCGGGACGGCGGCCCGCAAGGCTTTTTCCCGCCAATTGGTCGGCCTGAAGGACGACGCGCGCCAGCGGTTCAAGGAAAGGCTCCTGGCGCTGGACCGCCAGACCATCGTTGCCGTGGCCGAACGCTATTTCGCAGGGGAATCCCCCCGTGCCGGCACCGCCGTCATCGGTTCCGAGGCGGCGATTGATCAGGCCAATAGCGCCCTTGCATCGGGACCGCTGGACAAACACGCGATCTGAGATCAGGCCCCGCGCTGGATGGGCCTCTGACGGGTGCTTCGGCCAATAATGCCCGCAGCTGGCCGTTCAGACCGCTAATCGACAGCATCTTCACCGCCCGCCTCAACAGGGTGCCAGGTTGTTGGAAGCAACCACGGCTGCGGCGTGGTAGAGCGCCTTGTTGCCGTCGGATCGCCGGATGAACCGGGCGCATCGCATCGGCATCCCTTGGAAAGATTCAACCAACACCAACGGCCCCACGCCCGTCAATGGGACACCAGCCCGGCCAGCCACATGGTCAGGGGCGGGCAGAAGGAGATGATCAGCAGATCGATCAGGAGGATCCCGAGGAAGGGCAACACCCGCCAGGCAATCGCCCCCAGGCGGTCGCCGGAGATGGTGCCCGAAACGATCAGGCAGATCCCCATGGGCGGTGTGAGCATGCCGATGGCCAGGTTGGTGACCACGATGACCCCCAGTTGCACCAGATCGATGCCGAGGGCGGGCAGGATGGCCACGATCATCGGCACCAGCAGAATCAGGGCCGCCGTGGTTTCCACGAAGGTGCCGGCCACGAGGAGGATGAGGTTGACCAGGAGCAAAAGCCAGACGGGGTTGTCCGTCAGGGTCAGGAGGACGCCGGCCAGCCGGGCCGGTAGTTCCTCGATGGCGGCCAGCCAGCTGAAAACCGAAGCCGCCGCGATGATGAACATCACCACCGCGGCGGTCACGCTGGCGTCGATCAGGATGGGCCCAAGGCGCCGCAGTTCGATCTCGCGGTAGACGCCCAGGCCCACCACGAGCGCGTAAACCACGGCGATGGCCGCCGATTCGGTGGCCGTGAATACCCCGAAGAGAATCCCGCCCAGGATGATCAGCGGGGCGCCCAGGGCCAGCACCGCCCGCCGGAGGCAGTGCCAGACCCGGCCGACATCGAATGGCTGGGTGGCCCCGTAGCCCTGTCGGTGCGAGATCAGGCTGGCCACGGCGATCAGCGAGAGCCCCACCAGGATCCCGGGCAGAATTCCCCCGGCGAAAAGTTGTCCGATGGAAGCCCCCGTGAGAAACCCGAAAATGATCATGGGAATCGATGGCGGGATGATGACGCCGATCGATCCGCCCGAGGCCAACACGGCGGCGGCGAAGTCCGAGCGGTAGCCGGAGCGCTGCATGGCCGGAATCAGAATCGCACCGACCGCGGCGGCGTCGGCGGCGGCCGAGCCCGATATGCCGGCGAAGAACATGGCCGATACGACGGTCACCGCCGCCAGCCCACCGGGCAGCCAGCCCACCAGGGCGTTGGCCAGATCGATGATGCGCCGGCTGATGCCGCCGGCTTCCATCAGCGCGCCGGCGAACATGAACAGCGGTACGGCCAGGAGGTGGAAGGAGTCGGTGCCCCCGAACATGCGCTGGGCCACCACCATGAGGGGGAAGTCCCCCTGGACGAGGATGCCGATCACCGAGGCGGCCCCGATGGCCACCGCGATGGGCGTATTGATGGCGAAGAGCGCCAGGAGCGCCAGCAGGAGGACTTCAGCCGTCAATGGATTCCCCTCTGAGGGCGGCCATCAGAAAACGCCAGGTGTGCAGGCAAAGGATCGCGCCGCTGATGGGCAGCGCCAGCATGACAATCCATTTGGGGAGTTGCAGGGCCGGCGAAATCTGGGCGCGAACGAAATGGGCGAACTGCAGGCCGTAGACGGTCAGCACGCCGAAGAACAGCAGCGCCGCCAGATAGCCGGCGATGGCCAGCACGCGGCCGCCCCCGGGCCCGATCCGCGCCGCCAAGATGTCGATGCTGGGGTGGGCGCGGCGGTGGTAGGCCACGGTGGCGCCCAGAAAGGTCAGCCAGACCAGGAGATAACGGGCCAGTTCCTCGGACCAGAAAAGGGAATGGTTGAGAACGTAGCGGCAGAACACCTGGGCGGCCACCACCACGATCATGACCAGGCCGATACCGGCCAGGCTCCACTCGACGGCCCGGTTGATCATACGGCTGATGTCGGCCAGTCGCGGCATCGCTGTGTTTCCGTCAGCGGGTGGCGTCCAGAATGCGGGCCAGGAGGTCCTGCACGCGGGGATCCTTGTACATCTCCGATTCCTGCAGGCCGGCCACCTGACGGCGGAAGGCCGCCTTATCGGGCTGTTCCTCGACTTGCATTCCCTTGGCCTTGAGAAGATCGAGGCGGGCGGCGTTTTTGGCCCGGTTGTCTCCGCGCTGGTAGCGGGCCGCCTCGCAGATGGTCTCCCGGATCAGGGTCCGGTCCGCGGCGCCCAAGGACTGCCACCAGTTGAGCGCGGCCACGTCGATGTGGGCGGAATAGACATGACGGGTCAGGGTCATGTATCTCTGAATTTCGTAAAACTTGTAAACTTCCAGCACCCACAGGGGATTTTCCTGCCCGTCGATCACGCCCTGCTCCAACTCGGTGTAGATCGGCCAGGGCATCGGGGTCGGATTGGCCCCCAGGCTCTGCCAGATGGTCTTGTGCAGGGCCGAGGACATCACCCGGATCTTAAGGCCGTTGACGTCGTCAGGGGACCGGACCGGCCGTTTGTTGTTCGTCAGGTTGCGAAACCCGTTTTCGGAAAAGCAGAGCCCCTTGAAACCGGAGCTCTCCAGGCTTTTGAGAATTTCAGCGCCCAGCGGTCCGTCCAGGATTTCGTCGGCCTGGTCGTTGTCGCGAAACAGGAAGGGGTAGTTGATCACCCTCACGATCGGGTCGAACGTGTCGAAGGGACCCACCGTGACGATACCCATCTGGATCGTGCCCATCTGAATCTGCTGCAGGATTTCGGTTTCGTTGCCGATGGATTTGGAGTGGTAGATCTTGACCGTGATGCGGCCCTCCGAGCGGGCCTCCACCAGTTCCCTGAATTTCTCGGCCACGATGTTCTGCGCCGATCCGGGTTTGGTGACCACGCCCAGCTTGATTTCCAGGGCCTGGGCGCAAAGCGGTGCCGACAGAATCGTCAGAGCGATCAACAGGCAAAGCGAATATCTTTTCATGAGGGCGCCTCCATTGGTTAGGGTCGGATATCGCGTTAGCATGGAATCCTTCGCGTTGCGAAGCGTTTGGGGTTGAAGCGACCGGTTTGGTCCGGATTCCTACCCGATTATCCTCAAAATGTCCAACGCCGGTTGTCGACAGCCAGCCCGGCGCGGAAAAGGGCCTGAGGCCTGCGACGCTGATATTCAGGTTGACGACCGATGCCCGGATACTATAGAAATAACGATTTTTGTGGCGGCCCTCTGCCGGGCCCGGCCGGGTTGGCGCCGGGTGCCGCCGTTAGGGACGAAACCGGACACGCGCACAGTGACAGCCATGACCAGCATCCGATCCATAAAGGGTTTCAAGGACATCCTGCCGGGCGAAGCCGCGCTCTGGCAGTCCATCGAAAAAACGGCCACCGAAGTTCTGGGCGCCTTCGGGTTCCGCGAAATCCGTCTGCCCATCCTGGAGAAAACCGAGCTTTTTGCCCGCAGCATCGGGGAAGCCACGGACATCGTCGAAAAGGAGATGTACACCTTCACCGACCGCAGCGGCGATTTGCTGACCCTGCGCCCCGAGGCCACGGCCGCCGTGGTGCGGGCCTATCTGCAGCACAAGATCTACGCCCAGGATCCGGTTCAGAAGTACTACACCATCGGGCCGATGTTTCGTCGCGAGAGGCCCCAGAAGGGGCGCTATCGGCAGTTTTACCAGATCAACGCCGAGATATTCGGGGTGGGCTCGCCCTATGCCGATGTCCAGCTGATCGTCATGCTGGTGGACCTGCTGGAGCGGCTGGGTGTCACCGACGCCCAGCCCCATGTCAATTCCCTGGGCTGCCCGGCCTGCCGGCCCGATTTCCGCCGCGCCCTTCTGGATTTCCTGGCCGCGCGCGAGGAGCGCCTGTGCGCGGACTGCCTGCGGCGGCGGGAGACCAACCCCCTGCGCATTCTGGACTGCAAGGTGCCCGGCTGCCGCGAAGCCACCCGGGATGCGCCGGCCCTGTCGCGTTTCCTGTGTGCGGAATGCCGGTCGCACTTCGATATCCTCCAGGGAGCCCTGGACGCGTTGGGCATTGCCTACCTTATCGACAACCGCCTGGTGCGCGGGCTGGACTACTACAGCCGCACCACGTTTGAAATCCAGACATCGGCCCTGGGGGCCCAGAGTGCGGTGGCCGGCGGTGGACGCTACGACGGCCTGATGAAGACCCTGGGCGGCCCCGACATTCCAGCCACCGGTTTCGCCATCGGCTTCGATCGGCTGGCCGAAATCGTGGCGGCCGGGAAAGGGACCGAAATACCCGGCCCCCTGGTTTTCATCGCCGCGCTGGGCGCAGAGGCCCAGGCCCGGGCGTTTCCGTGGCTTGCGGCCCTCAACCGCAGCGGTATTTGGGCCGATATGCTCTTCGAAGACAAAAGCCTGAAAAGCCAGATGAAGCGCGCCGGCAAACTGGGGGCCCGCAAGGTGCTGATCATCGGTGAAAACGAACTGGCGGCAAACACCGGCCAGCTGCGCGATATGACGACCCGCGAGCAGGTCCCCGTATCGCTGGACCGCGCGGTCGAAGAACTCCGGCGGCACCTCGGCGCCGACGGCTGATCGCGCTTACCCGATGCCTTAAGATTGAAGGAGGGAAATATTGACTGCAGACAATTTAGGCTCGATGCGGCGGACCCACCACTGCCGCGAGCTGTCGATCGACGACGTGGGGCGCGAAGTCGTCCTCATGGGCTGGGTCCAGCGCCGCCGTGACCACGGCGGGGTGATCTTTGTCGACCTGCGCGACCGCGAAGGCATCACCCAGGTGGTCTTCAACCCGGAGATCGACGCGGCCGTGCACGACAAGGCCCAGGCCCTGCGCAACGAATTCGTGATTGGCGTGCGCGGCAAGGTCGACCCGCGCCCCGAGGGTATGGTCAATCCCAACCTGGTGACGGGCGCGATCGAGGTCCTGGTGACCGAACTCAAAATCCTGAACCCGGCCCAGACCCCGCCTTTCATGATCGAGGACGGGGTCGAGGCCTCCGAAACCATCCGCCTGAAACACCGCCACCTCGACCTGCGCCGCCCCGAGCTGCAGCAGCATATTCTCCTGCGCCACCGCGCCGCCCAGGCCGTGCGGCGCTATCTCAACGACAGCGGCTTCATCGACGTGGAAACCCCGGTGTTGACCAAGAGCACGCCCGAGGGCGCCCGCGACTATCTCGTGCCCAGCCGTGTGACCCCAGGTAATTTCTACGCCCTGCCGCAGTCACCGCAGATCTTCAAGCAACTGCTCATGATCGCCGGCTTCGACCGCTATTACCAGATCGTCAAATGCTTCCGGGACGAGGATCTCCGGGCCGACCGCCAGCCCGAATTCACCCAGATCGACATCGAGATGTCTTTCGTGGGCGAAGAAGACGTCATGGCCATGGCCGAGGGGCTGATGGCGGCGGTCTTCGAGAGCGTGGCCGGCATCGAACCCGCCCGGCCCTTTGCGCGCCTGACCTACGACGAAGCCGTGGGCCGCTACGGGCTCGACAAGCCTGACACGCGCTTCGGTCTGGAGCTCAAGGAGGTCTCGGACATCGTCGGCGGGTCGGGATTCAAGGTCTTTGCCTCGGCCGTCGAAAAAGGCGGCATCGTCAAAGCCCTCAACGCCAAGGGCTGTGCTGATTTCTCGCGTAAGGAAATCGACGATCTCACTGAATTCGTGGCCGTCTACCGCGCCAAGGGCATGGCCTGGATCAAGGTCAAGCCGGACGGCAGCTGGCAGTCGCCCATCGCCAAGTTCTTCACCGACGAGGAGCACCAGGCCCTGGCCGAACGCCTCGACATGGCGCCCGGGGACATCGTCTTCTTCCTGGCCGACACCCCCCGCATCGTCAACGACGGGCTGGGTTACCTGCGCAACCACCTGGGACAGAAGCTGGGACTGATTGACGAGAAGCAATTCAACTTCGTCTGGGTGACCGAGTTCCCGATGATGGAATACGACGAAACCGAGAAACGCTACCAGGCGCTGCACCACCCCTTCACCGCTCCCCTCGAGGACCAGTTGGCCATCATGACCAGCGAGCCGCTGAAGGCCAAAAGCCGGGCCTACGATCTCGTGCTCAACGGCTCCGAGGTGGGCGGCGGCAGCATCCGCATTCACAATATCGACGTGCAGAAAGAGGTCTTTGCGGCCCTGGGAATGGCGCCCGAGGAATACGAGGCGAAGTTTGGCTTTCTCCTGAACGCCCTGGAGTCCGGCGCCCCGCCCCACGGCGGCATCGCCTTCGGTTTCGACCGCCTGGTGACGATCCTCTGCGGCAGCAGTTCGATCCGCGACGTGATCGCCTTTCCCAAGACCCAGCGCGCGGCCTGCCTGCTCACCGAGGCCCCCTCGGAAGCCGGCCCGGCCCAATTGGACGAGCTGGGGCTGCGAATCCGCAAGACCCCGTCCGGGTGAGTAAAAAAGGGTATTGACAAGCAGGGCCAAACCCTATAAGTAATCAGCTTGCACTTGATCCCCAGTAGCTCAGTCGGCAGAGCAAGTGGCTGTTAACCACTGGGTCCGCGGTTCGAGTCCGTGCTGGGGAGCCAAACATAACAGGGGCTTATAGGCTTCGACCTTTAAGCCCCTTTTTTATTTCCAACCACATTTCCAACCCACAGCCTGATTTGGGGCGATTTTTCGGGTTATCCAAACGCTTTTTCAGCAACCCTTCAATCTTATCAATTGCCTGCCGCCTGCAGCCGGACCCGTTCCGCCAGTAGCGCCTCACCATCCGGCCGATCGTCCGGGCTGGTATCCACCGACCAGCAATCTGACGGCAGCAGCGACTTGGCCCTGGTCACCCAGTTGCGGTCCTTCTCATGGGCGCGGGTTTCGACCATTTTCAGGCTGTCAGGGTGTTGCATGGTGGAGTCATGTGTAGGGGTGAGGATCATGGGCGCTTACCACATGAATTGACGAGCAGCGAATAGTATGGAAGCTCTCAATCTATTTGCAATCGTGTGATAATTGGTTTGCTGGCACGATACCTGTCGTTTCCGGTCATTACGTTTTCATTTGATAGATGGATTTATTTTTATTGGGACAAAGGCTAAATTTTTCTTAAGACAAGGCCCGCGTTTTCTTGTGGGGTACTGAATGCGATGCTCAGTTCCGCAGGGCCAGCAATTCTCTTACCATTTGCACCGGATTCTTTCCAAAAGAACGTTTAAATTCGCGACTGAACGATAAAACACTTTCGCAAATGGAGCCTTTGCCTTAGGATCATTGCGTGTATGCGGAAATTGAATATTAAACTTACGATAAGCTATCTCAAAATAAGATTAGGGCTCCTGGCAAGGCGTGAACCGGCGAGAAAGCGGAGCATACACAAAGTATGTGAGCATATTGAGCCGTTTCACAATGCACCGACTGATACAAAATCGATGCTGAATCCCGCAACGCGGGTAACACCGCCAGGGGCACTTAGATTTTTTTGAGATAGCCTCTATATCGAACCTGACGGTAGATAAATTTCTAATCGAACAGGAAATAATTTTGCGATCATTTATGAAAAATCCGAATGGAAGCAGACGCAGACGAGGGGATAATTGAGTAAGAAGTATTTCTACGGTTACAATATCGTTGCCGCCGGCTTTGTCACCCAGGCCGTTTGCATTGGTGCCATGTTCACTTACGGTATTTTTTTTAAGGAACTTCAGGACACCTTTGGTTGGTCGCGGACCATGATTTCAGGGGCATCCTCCATGGCATTTCTAATCATGGGCGGCGGCGCGGTTGTGGCGGGCGGCCTCAACGATCGCATCGGGCCTCGAATCATTTTGACGACTTCGGCCGTTGCCACGGGGATCGGTTATCTCCTGATGGCGGGAATGCAGAGTATGTGGCAGCTTTACCTATTGTATGGCTGCCTTGTGGGTTTAGGGTTTGCCACCCACGATGTGATCACCTTATCCACAGCAGCCCGCTGGTTCGTCAAACGCAGAGGCACGATGAGTGGCTTGTTGAAAGTGGGCACCGGTGCGGGTCAACTGACGGTACCCTTGATCACTTCAAGCTTGATTGCTGCATACGGGTGGCGTCAAACTTATCTGATCCTCGGAGGATTTACCATGATGACACTTGTGGCCGCCGCCCAGTTGATGCGCCGTGACCCACAAAGCATGGGACTTCAGCCTGATGGCGGGTCACAGAATTTAAAACATTCTATGCCGCCGAACGCTAGCACCGAACGACCGTTTGCCGCAATCGCACGATCCAAGCTTTTCTGGTTTATCTGTCTGGCTGAATTCGCCGGATTCTTCAGTATCTTCACCATCATCGTGCACATCGTCCCTTATGCCCGTGACATCGGCCTTTCACCGACCATCGCCGCTGGTTTGCTTTCCACCATTGGCGGCGTGAGCATGCTGGGCCGCATCGTGATGGGAGCGGCAAGCGATCGACTGGGAGGCCGAAGATCGCTGATCATCAGCTTTATTGTGCTACTGGCAAGTTTAGTATGGCTGCTGATGGCTTCTAACGCCTGGATGCTCTATCTGTTTGCGATTGTTTACGGCTTTGCACATGGCAGCCTGTTCACCGTTATCTCTCCCACCATCGCAGAATTGTTCGGCACGCGTTCCCACGGCCTGCTGTTCGGGCTCGTCCTGTTCAGTGGCACCCTCGGAGGTTCGGCAGGGCCTTTGCTGGCCGGTTTTCTCTTCGATCAAACCGGTACCTACCAGATCGTCCTTATCGTTTTGACCCTAATGGCCAGCTTCGGTCTTTTTTTGGTGACCTTGCTACGCCCGGCATCACCCACATTCGCTCACTAACCCGCATCCACGTCCCTGTTCGTAACCCACCTTTTGTGCAAATAGAAGGACCAATGGAGAAGTTGCCACAGTGGGCATTTGTAGCTGATCTTGGGAAGTTTCGAGTTGCGAGTTTGTGAGTCGGGTAGTGTTTGGGTGATGGCGTCGGCTTTGGCGATGTGCAGCACCTCGCCAAAGCAGCTTTTCTGATTCTTAAAAACTATTCTTTAGACGAAATATTGAAACTCTATCGTCATAAGTGCCAATAGGATTGAATCCTATCATAGATATAGTTTTTGGTTAATAAACAATTACCTTGCCTAATTGAATCATTTTGGTTTGTATTCAAGGCCGGTGCTATTGCAAAACCTTATAAAATTTACATCATCTTTTATTGATATGAAGTCCATTTCTTTTTCAAAATGAAATCTTCCTAATTTTTTTCGAAAAGGTTGCAATAATTGCCTTAATGCATGAACACTTTTTTTGGCATCTTTTTTTCGAGCGTAAAAGCATGCGAGATTATAGTAGGCCACCAAAAAATCATCTTTCAAATTGACTGCAGCTATGCCATAGTTTATTGCAGCATCCAATTTCCCCTTTTGATGAGCTAAACACCATGAAACACCCCATAGGCTCCAATAATCTAACCTATTCTCTTTAAGCAATAACCTAAATCCTTTTTCTGCCTCCTTTGCATAAAATTCAACCTCTTCCGTTTTACCAAAACGTCTATAAATCGCAGCCAACCCTACATTCCCACAAGGGCATTCCTGCCTGTTTTTTTTACTTTTATTGAGAGCGAGTGCAAAATAATTCATGGCTGTAGAATAATCGCCCTTGACAAGAGTGTATAACATTCCAAGGTTCGCGTATGCGTTATGATCATCTGGATCGCTCTTTATTGCTCTTTTAAAGGCATACTCAGAGCGACCTGGGCTATTGTGAAAATAGTATGCCCCTATCGCATTCCATACCGTTATATCTTCAACTGTTGCGTTGATTCTATCTAAAAATTCGAAAAGATGGATATAGTAAGATATCTCAGGGGCTAATGAGGATGGAAAAAAGCGTGCCGAGGCGTTCGAGGGTAGCTTTATTTTCAATTCTTCTATTGTTCTTGTTATTTCGTTATTTAAAGAGAGCTCAAAATTGCTAAACTCAATTTGTGCACCAGAAATATTTATTGACTGTAGTTTTATTTTCGACAGAAAGTTCCTTCCTACTTTTGTCATCACTAACAACAATACTACACTTAAAATTAGTATAGGATATTTCAAAGATTCTACATACCCCAGCCATATTGACTTGGCATCACCTTCATTAAAGCCTAAGATATTTAATTCAAATCTTTTTTCTTTTCCTTCAATATATAATCGTGGCACATAAGAACCTTTTCGGTAATTTGTAATGAAAATTATATCCTTACCATTTTTAACATTTGAGTATTCATTGTATCCAGTGGGATCGAATTGAACCTCTTTATCTTCTTTAGACACAATTCTAAATTCAACAGTCGCATTTTCAGCCACCACTATCTTCTCATTTGTCATATGCATTTTATTATTGATAAAAATTTTCGATTCTTCAGCAAAAACAACTTTGCCAAATAATATAAAACTTATAATCAGCAGGATTGATGATCGTAAAAATGTCATGGCTGCTTCTCCCAAAATTACCTTCTATATTGAATAGCATCAATTTTAGTTTGCCACGATTTGCTGCATGGGGGTTTCTATTCTTTATCCATGTGTTTTAAATGCAAGATCGAAACAAGACTCAAGACAGACTATGATGCATCAATTTAAATTCTAATCATAATTCAGGCTGGTTGGGGAAGGTTCAGAGAGAGGCAACCAAGAATGATTACTAATTAAGGTAACTTTAAAAGTTTGTAAGCGGCTGAGGCGTCAGGTATGATTAACAATTATAATACTATAGATTAATTATTATATGCTAATCTTCAATCTATTATTCCTGATATCCTTGTCAGCATCATCGATATCTTAGAAATCATCGCCCACATCGTCTTCCAAAATTTCGCAGATTACACTCAATTCGCCTAAATTCCGCCACATCCCATTGAAACTGTTTAACATATCACCCATTTTCACTGTAAATTTTCCCCTATAAAGAAGCGGGGTGCACTGCAGGTGCTGGGGAACGAGACACGAGTGATACTGTTGGGGATGGTGCACTGGGTATCTCAATTGACCCCGAGTCGGCTGATTGACGCGACATAAAAAATTTATGAAGTACAATCGCAACCGGGGCTGCCAACTGCCCGACCACAAAATCTTGATTGGTGCCAAATCCCACTGTATCTGAACGCCCATTCCATTTATACTGTCCACCACGATGGATTGGTGGTTGTTTATAAAGCTGTTCTGGGGCGGTATCGGTCTGTGCCTTGCCTGTCTGCTGCTGATTGCGGTGTGGCGGGCCCAGGGTATTATCGCATGGAACCGTTCCCTACAGAAGGAACTGAAATCCCTGGGCAAGGAGATGGAAACCGTTTCCTTAAACCGCAGAAACGGCATCCAGGTGATCCAGGATCGATGCGATGAAATTCTCTATTCCCTGTCGCCCCGTCTCGGTGATCTGGATGAGCTGCGGGACTATGTCCGGGCCATCGCCGCCTGTTTTTTTCCGGACACCCAACGCCCCGAACTCCAAGTATCTTTAGGGTATCTGATTCAATGCATGAACGATTCCCTGGTCCGGTTTGACCGGATTCTCCAGCGACCGGCACTGAATCGTTTGAAATCAATTAATATCAAAACCATCCGCAAACTGTATCGGTGGTCCACCGGCGTGATGCAGCACCCGTCGGTGAAGTGGTACGCGGAACATCGAATAATGATACGGAGAATCAGTTGTATTCGCTTCCTTTTATTTATCGATCCATTTTCCTGGATTTTTTTATTGTCGAGAAAGTTTGTGGCCTTTTTGCTGATACGGACGCTGGTATTGGATATCACCGTTTATGTGGGCAAGGTGGCCCTGAATGCATACGACCAGGACCATGACAGATCCGAGGAAGAAAACGTTGCCATCCTGGAAGAGACCCTGGAGGATCTATCGCTTGTGCAGATGGCACCGGCTATGAAGACCGATCCTGTAATACTTGAAATACGCCAGGAACTGGTTGGTTTTTCTGCAGTGATGCTGTCCAACCCAACCTGGGAGAAATGGAAAGTGGCCGTTCGCAAAGCGGCGGACCATATTGCCCGAAACTATTTTCCCGATTCCGACAGGCCTTTTGAAGAGGCCACGATCGGTCCGCTGCTTTATCGGACACGATCCTGGCTTGGCACCCTGGGAAAGGGAGAGACGATTGCCATCGTTCGCTATGCGTACCGCACACGACTTGAAACCTTGTTTCAAGCCAGGGATGCCTCCGAATTAATTATTACCCCAACGGTTCGCCGCGCAATGCGGACCGCATTGGGTACGTATGGTTGGCTAAGATGGCCGCTGTTCATCTACCGGCATGCCAAACGGTTCTCCCTTCCCCGTATGGCCGTTGACCTCGGGTGGTTCGCGGGCAAGAAAACGATTCTGGTTTTAATCCATGGCCGTACATTTGACCAGGTGTGCCGAGAATTGGACTGGGTCTACCGGATTTCATCCAGGTGAATAAGACGGAGCCTTGAAAGCCCGATATCTTGTGGTTCAGCTTTGCTGAAAAGGGCGATGCACCATTGCATGTTTGTGCTGGTTAAAACAAATCCGATTTGACTTCGGTCGATAAAGGCTACTCCATACCAGCGGAAAGTCCGCGTTCTTGTAATTTCCGCAATCAGTGCTCCCATCTGATTTATAGACGTCTGGTCCGATATCATAACTGGCACATTGAAGGCGATAGATACAGGCATAAGTCACATATCTTCACTTGGTACCCCTACATGTGGCTTTCAAAATGGTGTAGAACGTGAATATGTATCTTCTCAATTATAAATTTTATGCATGCGATTTTTGCGGCAGCTTGTGCAGTACCTTCTCAGCTTGCTCAAGAAAAGAGTAGGCTCCCGTCTCCTGAAAAAGATCGATAGATTTATTGAGATATTCACCTGCAAGATCGTATTTTTAGCAGAAAGGGGCTTGAATTGTTTATATTTTAAATTGGTTAGAGTCATCATGCCTTGATTGCGATAAATATCAGGTAAGAACCTGCTCTGTAGATTTTCCTATCTTTATTTTGACTATCCATTCGATAGGCTATCAGATGGTCCGATATTGCAGGTTGGATAAATCACTTGATAGGTCTTTACGAAATATCGTATCTGCAGTCGTACAAGATAGCATCCTGTTATAATCTTGACCGTTTGCATTATATTGGAATTCGACTATTCCTCAAAGGAGGGAAGCAATGAAAGTATCAATAGGGGCTGATACGCTAGCATACCCCAACCCCGTTTGGTGTGTGGGCAGCTATGATTCAGAAGGCAAGCCCAACGTAATGACCATTGCCTGGGGCGGCATCTGCTGTTCAAAACCCCCTGCTGTGACCATCTCCTTGCGCAAGGCAACCTACACATATGGTTGTATAATGGAGCGACGCGCCTACACAATTAGTGTACCGTCAACAAAGTATGCCACCGAAGCCGACTATTTCGGAATTGCTTCAGGAAAAAGAACGGACAAATACAAAGATACAGGCTTAACACCTGTCCGTTCAGACAAGGTAGATGCCCCGTATGTCGGTGAATTCCCTCTCATCCTTGAATGCAAGGTTATCCATACCCATGAGATCGGGCTACACACCCAGTTTATTGGAGAGATATTGGATATTAAAGCGGATGAGGATATTTTGAATACGAAAGGAATTCCGCGAATGGAAGCAGTCGCACCTTTTGTATTTGGTCATGGTTCACGTGAGTACTGGGCACTGGGTGAAACCATTGGACAAGGATTCGATATGGGAAAAAAATACATGCGCTAATGAAGGGTCAAAGACACGGTAAACTATGAAAGGAGTTTCGACATGGCTGTACTCATTACGATCAAGCGAGGGAAGTGCCAGGGCAACTTCCACAACATTGGCGATACTTTCACTGTCGAGAGCACTACTCCGGCAGGGATGTGTTTGGGCGCATGGGATGCTATATCTCCTTATGTGAGCACCTTGTTGTACGGAGGCAATTTTCCTTGGGAGCAAGAGAAAGGAATCGCAACAATCCACTGCCCTGATCCTAAAGGAATAACGCTTGAACTCAAGCGCATCGGAGATTGATTCTTTGTCTGGCCGTTGGTATTCTTGTGGTGGAGCTTGTTGCTATAGGGCGATAGATACAAACCGAAAGAGCATATCCAATGAGGCATCAACACAATCCAAATTACACTTATGACGTCCGGCCAAACAATCTGTTCATGATGCAGCGGACCTTCATTGTTTTTGATTGAGATACAATTCGCAAGCGAATCTCAACCCATCGGCAATGTCGTGATTTGATTTTAGGGAACGTCATTCCAACACGATCAAGGGATCAACACTTCAATGCCATATCTTTATCGTCCTATCTTGTCGGTTTGAGCAGCCCTTGCAGGGCCGTCTGGATCCGCTTGGGTTTGAACCCGACGATGGTCTCCTCATCCACTTGGAGGGTTGGAAACGAGACGGCTGGGTTGATGCGTTTGAGCAAACGCATGGTGTCGTTTCGTTCAGCCCCCACGAGCATATCCACATAAACCGTATTGAAAGCGATATCCCGGTCCCGAAGATATTCTTTGGTATCTTTGCAATGGCCGCAGTTTTGTATGGCGTAAAGTGTTACGGTCGCTGTTTGCTTTTCGGGACAGTCGGACATGCCGTTACCTATTAATTATGTATTCTGGCCATGCCAGACTTATTTTTCGTTGGCAATCGAGCACAGCCAGCATAGGCAATAGCGCTACGGAAGAAGGCTTAGAGCGCGTTTTTGTAAATACCGATCACATCTTCCAGCGTCGGGCAGCGCGGATTGGTGAGCCCGCAGGCATCCTTCTGGGCGTTTTCAGCCATTGTCTTGAGATCTTCTTCTTTAACCCCCAATTCCTTCAGCCCCGCCGGGATACCCACATCCGCCGAGAGGGTCTGTATGGCATCCAACGCGACATCGGCGGCGGCTCGAACCGACAGCCCCTCGATGTTTTCTCCCATGGCCAAGGCGATATCAACAAAACGCTCCATCTTGGCGATGAGGTTGAAACGGCTCACATGGGGCAAAAGGATGGCATTGCAGACACCGTGGGGAAGGTCGTAAAAGCCGCCGAGTTGGTGTGCCATGGCGTGCACATGGCCGAGACTGGCGTTGTTGAAGGCCATGCCGGCCAGATACTGGGCGTAGCACATCTTGTCACGTGCTTCCATGTCGTTGCCGTTGGCGACGGCCGCCCGGAGGTGGCCGGCGATCAATTCGATCGCTTTGAGGGCGCAGGCGTCCGTAACGGGAGTTGCCATGGTGGAAAGATAGGCTTCGACCGCATGGGTCAGGGCATCCATGCCCGTCGCGGCCGTCAAGGCCGGGGGCATCCCCACCATCAGCAGGGGGTCATCGATGGCCACATTGGGGGTGACGCGCCAATCCACGATGGCCATTTTGACCTTGCGGCTCGTGTCGGTGATGATGCAAAAGCGAGTCATTTCGCTGGCCGTTCCGGCGGTGGTATTAACGGCGATAAACGGCGGCATGGCAAATTTTGATTGGTCGACGCCTTCGTAGTCGCGGATATGGCCACCATTGGTGGCAATGATCCCGATGCCCTTTCCACAGTCGTGGGCACTGCCACCCCCGAGGGAAATAATGAGATCGCAGTCCTTGGATTTGTACATCTCAAAGCCTTCGTGGACATTGTCGTCGGTGGGGTTTGGCTGGGTGCCGTCGTAAATGACTGGATCAACACCGCACTCAGCCTTGATCACCGCTGCGATCTGATCCGCGATGCCAGCATCCGTAATTCCCTTGTCCGTGCAGATGAAAGGCCTCGTACCGCCGAGTACTTTGATCTGGTTGCCAATTTCCTTGTGTGAACCCACGCCCATCAGGGTGACGGTGGGAATGTAAAATCCGAATACTTGTTCCTGTACGGCCATATTAACCTCCTTATGTAATTCAATGTCATGTTTATACCGACATTTATGATTCCAGTGATCAATTACGGGCCAGCTACTTCGGGAGGGTTTAATAGTGATCAACCGCTCATTGTGCTTCCGGTTGAGGCAATGCAGTATTTAAAACAAAATCTAATAAAATCTGTTAATCATCTAAACTCCGTATTTCAATGGGCGATGATCTTTTAACGATTCAGTAAATCGAGAAGTGAATGCGAAATAAAAGCGAATGCGGTAAGAATGGACAGGGCCACGCCAACCCAAATACCGCTGTTCTGCATGAGGTTGCACCAAACCGCCCAATTTGGCGGATTAAGACATTGATCCATATTCCAGGCAATTAACCAATTGTCTAAAGCTGCCATGATCGCGAACCATCCAGACTACGAAATTATTCAAAGCGCCAATCCGCATCTGAAATCGGGCCGTGATCATTGGAATATCCAGGATCCATCCGTTCAATCGAAATGTTTGCCGCCATACAGACAACCGGCGTGAAATGGCAGGAACGAACAGACATCGTCACCACCTGAAAATTTGATCGCTCACGACGATTCTGTGGTTGCGCCAGTCTGATACAATGCTAATCCTTGCAATGTGCATTGGAACGACAGGATAAGGCTGGAATTCAACTCTATACGCTCACACAACCGAAGGGAGATTTTCATGGCTAATCTAAGATGGGCTATCTTGGCAGCCGTGCTCTCGCTGCTTGTCACGGTGGGTTTTCAAAGCCCCTTGATGGCGGGCAGCATGGCGACCGCGGAGGAGATGAATCGCATCAGCCCGGATGATGCGATGGAAAAGACCAAGTCCGGTGAGGCCCTATTGGTCTGCGCTTACGGAGACGAAAACTGCAAGAGCATCTTGTTTGAGGGAGCGCTGCTCCGCAGTGAATTCGAAGCCAGACTCGATACCCTACCCAAGACGCAGGAAATCATCTTTTACTGATCGTGACCCAACGAGGGCACTTCTGCCGGTCTGGCAGAGACATACAAGGCCAAAGGATATAACAACGTCAAAGCGCTGAAAGGCGGCGTATCCGCCTGGAAAGCCAAGGGGTACCCCATGAAACCCCCTCCCTGACCATCCAAGTTTATGATCACCGGTATAGAGCCTCATGCCACCGGCGGGACACAGGCGCAAAGCTCCCTCCGGTGGCATTTTCTTTTCGACGCACCCGCCGCCGACGGATCGGCAGCAAGCGTGCAGCCCGGTTCTAAAGCCATATGAAGCCATGATCCAAATTCGAAAACATCCACACAAAAAACAGGCGCCCCTAAAAACAAAGCCCTTCATTATCGGACGATTATCGATCTTCCATACCGTCCGGCCTTCGATAAGACGCTTCTACCGATACCATCAAACCGGGCCGGCAACCCGTCAGCAGGGTTGGCCCCATTATCGACCGTTTTTTTGAGGCGTCCGGAACCGACGGTAGGGAAAGCTATTGGTTGACATTTGAATCACAAATCTCTACGACCATACACATCGGATTGAATCTGACGCCTCCTGCGGACCTCCATTTCATCCGCCGATTGACGCACCATCAGCTTTGCGTTGATTGATGCTGGATTGGTCCTCCAGACCCATCCAAATAAGGATAAAGCCCATTGCCAGGGCATGACGACCGCCATGGGGCTGGCCTGTTCCAGCCAGCAACCTGCATTATCGGGGGCCGCTCCGCACTCCCGCACCTCAGCCCGTGTTTCGCCGGAGCGTGCCCCGCCGTCTGGAGATGCACGCTCCGATCCGAGGATATTCCTCGAAACCGTTGTTTCAAAACCGGCAATGCCGCTTTGAAGCCCTGCGCCCAAAACACAATTTTAGCGCGATGCAGCCCTCGGCGTGGCATTCGATCGGCACTTCAGCACCGGGGTGAAAGCGTATGAAGCGGTTTTGGCCAATGGACCTGAACTTATAGATGGGAGGTTGAAGATGCTGAAATGCCATTCAGGCCTGAAGTCTGCTCTCTTGGCCGTATTGCCCTTGATGCTTTGCCTGATGTCAGGGTGTGCGACCGAACCCGCCACGAGGGGGTCGAACTGGGAGCCCTGGAAGGGGAAATTGACCGGAATGGTCGATGCGGATCTCACCATGCACTTTTCAAGGTCGGAGCAGGAGGAAGGTACGTACGTGGTCGAGGGCTCCTTTGCCGGCGCAATCGAAGATGTCACGGGGGGCTACGGCGGTGGAACCATGAGCGGAGATATCAAAGGCAAGGTCAAAGATGGGATTTTCAATGTCCGCCTCAAGGGCCATGCCCGCGTCAGAGCCGGTTCAGCATCCGTTGAAGGCAAACTGCTGGGAACCCTGTCGCAAACCCAGGCATTCGGCAGCTGGAAGCTTGAAGCGCGCGACAGTGAGGAAACCTACCGGTTCTCCGGCGAATGGAACGCCGACAAGGTCGACGCAGCATCCCAGATGAAATGAAGGGATTTAAAAAAAGCAGGTTTCAAGTTAACCGTGAAAACCCATCCTGCTTTGCCGGCACGCGCCTTTTTTTTGCTCCTGCCTGTGATGCCGCTGCCGGCTTTATGGTTCAGATATTGCCGCCGCCCAGCGGCATTATTTTGCCGGACAGTACGACCAGGCCCTGCCCTATTTCAGAAAAGCCGCGGCGCGACGACCCGACGATCCCCTGCGCAATTATTTTCTGGGACTGACCCATTTTAAACTCGAGCAATATGAAGACGCCAGGCAAGCCTTTGAAAAGGTCGTAAAGCTTAAATCGGGATACGAACTCGCCCGCCTCCGACTGGCACGGGCCTGTTATGAAACCGGTGATTATTCCTGGGCCAATGTCCATTTGATGCACCTGCAGGACATTCGCACCAAGGCGTTTGAAAAATCAGATCTGGCCATGATCCAGGCGGTGTCCGCATGGCGGGACGATGTCGCCATCAAAACGAAGACATCCCTCGGGTCCCAGACACCGCTGGCCCCAGCGGTGGATCGGACACCGCCTGAAATCACCATCCTCCATCCGAAGACCACACGCGGCATCCAGACCGTCCGAGAAAAGACCGGCATATTAATCGCTGGCCGGGTCCGGGACGAATCCCCCGTGATGTGGGTCCGGATCAACGGAGAGAACATCGCCTTCGATCAAGACGGCCGCTTTCCCAAAAACTGGTTTTTGAATATCAGAAGCAATACCATCAACATCATGGCCAGCGACATCGATTTGAATACGGCCGAAATATCGCTGGCCATCGCTAAAGAAATCGCCGCTCCTCCCAGGATGTCGGCAGAGCGCAGTGCTGGCCCGGCTGCGGGAGCCGATGAAGCCCCGCGACGGTATGCCGTCGTCATCTGGATCGGCAGGTATCAGGACCGTAAAATCCCCTCTTTGCGCTACACGGTTGCCGATGCTGGCGCGATGTACGACGTTTTGACCGATCCGCGCTACGGTTTCTCATCCGCCGGGAACGTTAAATTGCTGATCGACCGGGAGGCGTCGACACGCAATATTAGAGGGGTGTTCGATAATTGGCTTGCGCACAGGGTGCGGGCTGAGGATTCGGTGATTATCGACTCCGCCGGTCATGGGGCGCCCGAAGCGGGCCGCACCTTTGGGGTGACCCACGATGCGGACATTGAAAATTTGTATGGTACCGCCATCAGCAATGACGACCTTTCGAAAAAGCTCAACCGGATCGCCTCCAGAACCGTCATCGTTTTTCTTGACAGCTGCTACAGTGCCGCCACCGTCAATCGCGGCTGGCATACTCGCAGCCTGACCGAAAAAGACCCTTTCAGGCATTTCAAGGGGGAGGGCCGAGTGGTGATCACCTCCTCCAACGGCAAACAGCTAGCATTGGAAATTGAGGCCTGCGGCCACGGCGTTTTCAGCTACTATCTCATCCAGGGCTTGATCGCAAAGGCTGACCAGGACCGGGACGGCTATATCATCCTCGATGAGAACTGGGATTACCTCAAGCGCAATGTGAAAAATACGGCCAATCAATACGGGGTTCATCAAACGCCCATTATCGATGGCCGGCATGGCTCGGGAATCCTGCTATCGAATTATCCGCAACAATGAGCCGTCGAATTGCTTTATCTGGAGCCATTTCTTCCATCCGATTCTCCATTAAGTGAAATCCGTTTTCCAATACGGCAAATGCCATTGAGGACGGCGGTCACCCGCCGTGATGCCGGTTCCGATATGGCCCAATCGACACAAAGGGTTGACTGCGCGCCAACTAAACCGGCCGCCAATGCCCATCGGTAAACGATGATCGTATTCGTGTCGAATGCTGTCAAACCGTTTGAAGATAATGAAAATCCGGGGGACCAATCCGCCTTAAACCATATAGGATGAACGGTGGGTGAACATTGAGCACAGGGGAGGGCGTCCTGGTTATGATTATGGCTCCAGACGAATGCGTTGCGCATTACCCGGGCTGACCTGAGCAAGTGGCTGCCTGAGAGAGCCATATGCCAACCAAAACGATCTCAACAACGCCTTATTCAAGTCTTTTTATTGGCACTGTCATCGAGCGCCTATTTGATGTATATTTAAAATCTGTAATTTAGAATTTGGTCCAGGCTTACTATCGGCAGCAACGCATCGTTGCGAAGACCCGGCGGCCGGACCTGCTGCGGACAGATACACGCCATGACACCTTTGGCCACTTCCACATGTGACCTCCAAGGCCAACAAATCGCCTACCATCGCCAAGGCGAGGGGGAAGTTGTCCTTCTGGTTCACGGCATCACGACCTACTCCTTTATCTGGCGCAAGATCGTTCCGCGCTTGTCAGCCAACTACGATGTGATCGCTGTAGACTTGCTTGGGTGCGGAGCCTCCAGCAAGCAGCTCGATCACCCCTACTCAATAAAAAATCATGCCCATCTTCTAAAGCAGTTCCTGGATAGCCTGGGCATCGCCAAAATCCATTTTGTCGGTCATGACGTCGGGGGCGGCATCGGACAGGTTTTTGCCGTCAGCTACCCCAAGGCGCTCCACGATCTGGTACTTGTCAATAGCGTGGCCTATGATTTCTGGCCGGTCCAACCCATCGTTGCAATGCGCACACCAATCATCCGGCAGTTGGCCATGGCAACTCTTGATATGGGGGCCCTGCGCATGATCATCCGACGCGGCCTGTACAACAAGGAAAACCTTACGCCGGAGTTGCTGGATTATTTCTGGGCACCCATGTCCTCCCCCAAAGGCCGCAAAGCCTTTCTGCATTTCGCCGCCAGTCTGGACAACCAGCAGCTTCTCGAAATTACGGATGCCCTGCACCGGCTGGAGGTGCCGGTCCTGATTGTAAGAGGCGATGCGGATCCCTATCTCAGCCGATCCATCGCCGAAAAACTGGCCGAAAATATCCCCGGCAGCAAACTTGTCATTATCCCGACAGGCAGCCACTTTATTCAGGAAGACGAACCCGCGTTGCTGGCTAGCGAATTCACGCAATTTTTTTCAGGCCGTCGCGATGTCTGACAATCGTTCCAAACAGATAGACTTGCTGGCGCACAAGATCCGTGTGCTCGAGGAAGAAAATATCCAGCTGGCCGAGCGGGCCGAGGACTCACTGCTGATCAGCCTGATAACGGCGAACATCCAGAATCTGTCAGAGAGAACCCAAACCTTTGAGCGCTGCCTCGAACAGATCGCCATTCTAAAGGCAATCCCCTTCGTCACCTGCGGTGCGATCGTCGGCAACCAGTTGAAACCCATTGCAAGCTATTGCGCCTTTTCCGATCAAGCGGATGTCGGCTACCCTATCGCTCTCGGGCCAGAAACCCTCATGGAGCTTGCTTTGGGACCGGTAATCATCAGCGCAGACGACGGCCTTAGCTGCCATTTCGAAAATTTTGTCTTCCGCCCCTTAACGATCGCCATAATCCCGTTCGAAACCCAGGAGATCACATCAGGGGTCTTCGTATTCATGGACGACACCCCAGAAGAAAATCGCCTGGCACCGATGCTGATGCTGCTGACTCAGGTGGTCGACATGGCCGCGACGCGCTATGACAACCTCTTTTTGATCGAAGCCTTGACCCGGGCCAATAAAGACCTGGAAGCACGTGTCCTTCACCGCACGCGCGACCTGACGGCCGCCAACGAAAAACTGGAACGGGAAATGGCCGAGCGGGTAGCTTCCGAAAAAGCGCTAAAGGCGTCTCACCAGACGCTTCTGACCGTTCTCAATAGTATCGACGCCAGTATCAATGTCGTGGATCTGGAGACCTACCGCATTCTGTTCATGAACAAGCACATGATCGATGTTTTCGGACAGGAATTTTCCGGCCGATTGTGTTTCGAAGCTTTTCGAAAAGTCTCGGCGCCCTGTAAAGCCTGTAAAAATGCACAGCTACTGGATCACGCCGGCCACCCCCGGGACGTGGTCATTTGGCAAGACAAGAATCCCATTACAGGCGGGTGGTATGTCAACTACGATCGGGCCATCAAATGGACCGACGGCCGCATGGTGCGACTGCAGATCGCCACGGACATAACCCAGCTCAAAGCCATGGAATCCCAGCTGCAGCAGGCGCAGAAGATGGAAGCCATCGGAACGCTGGCCGGCGGAATTGCCCACGACTTTAACAATTTGTTGATGGCGATCCTGGGGCATGTGTCGCTGGTGTCGGCTGAAATCGAACCGATGCATCCCAGCCGGGAGCACATCACGGTCGTGGAAGAGCATATTCGCAGTGCAATGGGTCTCACCAAACAGCTTCTTGGATTCGCCCGCGGCGGTAAATATGAGGTCAAGCCCGTCGATATCAATTCGCTTCTGGTCGACAGCGCAACCCTGTTCGGTCGCACCCACAAGGAATTGCGCATCCAGACGAATGTCGGCGAGGCCCCCCTTGTCGTCGATGCTGATCGTCGACAGATCGAACAGGTTTTTCTGAATCTCTTCATCAATGCCTGGCAGGCCATGCCGGAGGGCGGCGCGCTGTATCTGCGCACCGTGCGCGTGTCGCTCGACCGTGAACGCTGTGAGGCCTATCAAATCCAACCGGGGGAATTTACCCACATCGCGATCACCGATACCGGCACGGGCATGGACGAGGATATATGCCCGCGTATTTTCGATCCTTTTTTCACCACCAAGGATAAGGGGCGCGGCACCGGGTTGGGGCTGGCCTCGGCCTATGGCATCGTTAAAAATCACGGGGGCACCATCACCGTGGACAGCGAACTCGGCCACGGCACCACGTTCAATATCTTCCTGCCGCTCTCAGACAAAAAAGCCTATCGCGAGCCTCTCTTGGAGGACAAGTTGCTCAAGGGGGCGGAAACGATCCTGCTGGTGGACGACGAAGATATGATCCTCAATGTTGGACAGGCCATCCTGAAAAAACTGGGCTACAAGGTTGTTGCGGCCAAGGGCGGCGAGCAGGCCCTGGAGGTGGTCCGGAAGGCGGCCAACGATATCGATCTGGTCATTCTCGATCTTATCATGCCCGGTATGGATGGTGGCACAACCTTCGATTGCCTGCGCAGTCTCAGGAAAGATTTACCGGTATTGCTTTCCAGCGGGTATGCCATCGACGGCCAGGCCAATGATATCATCCAGCGGGGCTGCAACGGCTTTATTCAGAAACCGTTCAATATGACTGAACTGTCGATCCAGGTGCGCAAGATACTGGACGCAAGCGCCGCTGTCGAGGAATAACGACCATCCGCCGGCAGGTCGTCTGCGATCCGATCGTTTGAAATCCTTCTCTTCCCCGTCGCACCTGCGTCTTGCGACGCGCACACCCCAGTCGTGCGTCTACTTCTGGTGGCAATACGTAAAACATATTAATTCTGTCTGTCGTGCCCCCAAGACGATGTCGCCCCGCCCATCGGAAAGTGATAGGTGTTTTCCCTCGTGGGTAATTGGGAGGGATACCATACGGTCGGCATCCACCATCAAATCAGGGCATCGGTGAGATGTTTCGGATTTGTCTGGAACTCAAATAGCCCGGTCAACGCGGGCTAAAAGCCGGTCAATCCGTGCCAGGGCCGCTCGGCAGACCACGCCGTATCCCACGGCCCAGAAGGGAACGCTGAAAGCCAGTTCACACTGCCGACGGCCCAGCGACTTTAACCAATGGCCGGTGGCGGCCACGCCGCCCACCCGCCAGTCCCAAAAGCGCTCGGGCTCGAAACGCTCCACCGCGAATGGCAGCCAGAGGCCGATTGGCGTGAGCACCCGTCCGGTCGATCCTGCCCGGATATAACGCTCGGCGCAGTCGACGGCACGGACAGTCGGTCCCCATTGAGGCCAGGCGTGGGTATCGGTGATCAGGCGCCAGACATCAGCGGTCGGCGCATCGAGGATTCGGCTGAAATGCTTCGGAAGCATGGTATCGGGGGAGGGAAGCTTGGCTCGGGGGCCGGTCGATATGACGCCGGCCCCGGCATATCCACCGCGATTGCCGACGGTTAGTGCTGCGTGCCCTTGTATTTGACGTAGAGCTCGCGCACACGGCGTTTGAGCGTCTTGATTCGCTTGGAATCCTCGTCCGAGGACCAGCGCGGCTCGCTGATGTTGAAAAGCGCATCGTTGATTTCGTCGATGACATGCTCGGTGGCTTCGCACCACTCGGCGGTACAGCGGTCGCTCATGTCGGCCGCCTCTTCGATGTCGGCTTCGAGATCGCGAATCGAGGTTTCCAGGGCGGACATATACTGCCCCCAAGCTTCCAGGGCGTCTTTACGAAACTGCTCATGGATATTGTTCATGGTTGACTCTCCTGATATCTACGGCCGCTAACGGCCGATTTCGGTTTTTTTTCGAAGGCATCACCCTATGACGGGTTGCTTTCTGAATATGGGATACTAAGCATCGGCTTTGGGGATTCAAGCGTTCTTCCGGGTAGACGGTGGACTTCGCTTGCAATCATGACGTCGACCCTTAATTTTCAATCGTTGGAATTCAGTGTCACCTGGTTTTACCCTCAACCGCTGGAGGTTCTCCATGATCTTCAAAGCTTACGCGGCTGAAACCGTCGGTGCACCGCTGGAACCCGCTGTTCGAAACCTTCTCCATGTCCCAGGCCAACAACACCATGGAGCGGCTGCACTCGGGTAAGCCGCATAACCGGATCGTTCTCGAAAATGATTTTTAGTGGAATTGGAGTCAGATCATGTGGCTACTCATCGCTGGGCTGACCGTCTTCTTCGCTGTTCACCTGCTGCCGACGTCCGATCGATGGCGGGCACGGCTGGTCGCCTGGAAGGGCGAAGATATATACAAACTGGGATTCAGCCTGGTGGCGGCCGCCGGCCTCGTTCTGGCGGGGTATGGGAAATCCGTGGCACCGCGGGTCATGGTCTACGATTCGCCGGCTTGGACCGCCCATCTGAGCTGGTTGCTGATGTGGCTGGCCGTGACCATCTTCCCCGCGGCCTACCTGCCCACCAATCTGAAACGTTTCATGCGGCATCCGTTTCTGTGGGGCGTAACCCTGTGGGCGGTTGCCCACCTGCTGACCAACGGCGATCTGGCATCCATCCTGCTCTTCGGATCCTTTGCCATCTATGCCGTATACGATATGCAATCGGCCAATCGTCGCGGGGCTGAAGTATCTCGCACCCGCTTTCCCATCTGGCGCGACGGCGTGCTGGTGGCGGTCGGAACGGCCGCCTATCTTCTTCTCGTCCGTTTGCACCCCTACCTGTTCGGCGTGGCCGTCAATCCGGTCTGACCCCCTTGTGGCGCATCGTCGCCTTCGGGTGTCGCGCTTTGCGGCCACCGCGCCACCCCGCTGGGCGATTGACGGAATGCGCCAGCGTTCCACCATCAAGGGCGCAATGGCTCAAAAACGCGTTCAGTAAGGCGCTCTGGTGCCTTTTGCGATGAACCAGGAAGTAGTAATCGCGACACAGGTCAAGATATGGTGTGGGCAAGACCCGCAAACGACCGGCTTCGACCTCGCGTTTCACCGCCATGCGCGAAAGGCAGCTCAGGGCGCTGCCGTATTCCACCGCCCGCTTGATGGACTCGAGGTTATCGAACTCCATGGTCGTTCGCAGCGGCAGGGTTCCGGACGGCAGTGCTTTCAGAAATAATTCCAGGGTCCCGGAGCCCTCCTCCCTTAAAATCCATTGCGCCGCGGACAGATCAGCCGGCGTGACGCGTGATCGCCGGGCCAGGGGATGCGATGCCGCGGCGAAGATACACAGTTCATCGGTAAGCCAGGGCCGGTGTTCCACGTCCGGTCGGCGGCATTCCCCAGCGATTACCCCGATATCAATCGCGAAATCCTCGACCTGCGAAATAATGCCAATCTTGTTGCGGCAGGCGACCTCGACCTTCACATGGGGGTAAGCCGCCACAAACCCGCTGAGGGTGTCCGGCATGACGTAATTCGCCAGCGTCAGACTTGCGCCCAGACGTAGCGTGCCGCCGACCTGCGACTTGCCGGCACCGAACATCTGGCCGAGATCACGGGCATTGACCAGGAGCAGGCGAGCCATCGGCAGGAGGATCCGTCCCCTCTCGTTCAGCACCATCCGCTTTTTCCAGCGATCAAACAGGGCCGTGCCGAGATGTTTTTCCAGCTCGGCGATCGCGGAACTGACGGCCGGCTGCGACAACCCCATGGCGCGCGCTGCCGCCAGAGCACTGCCGTGCGTGACCACCGCAACGAAAACCTGCAACTGTTTGAGGGTAAAATCCACAAGCTGCCCCCGGCATATATCGATTTTCTTTATAAACTTTATAAAATTAAATCAGTTAAACATATATGAAGCTAACGTTAAGCTTATGTTGGCACAACACGCACCCGACATCCTCCGAGACCAACAGGCGGTAAGCCACCCGGATCGGAATGGTATGGATTCCGCTATTACCCCCCAAGCCCCCAAGGAGGATTCCATGAATGGCCTGCAAAAAGGATTGATCGTGATTTTATCCCTGGCAATGGCGGTAATGCTCGCGCCAACCGCGAGCACTGCGTCGTCATCCACCCTGCGAATGGCGGTCACGGATATCGAAGGCCTGGAAATGCTGCAACGCGAATTCGGGGCCTTCAGGGATGTGCTGGCCGATAAACTGGGAATGGAGGTTGCGTTTTTTCCGGTCCCCAACCGGACGGCCGCCGTCGAGGCGGTCAAATCAAAGAACGTTGATTTCGTGCTCACCGGTCCGGCCGAGTATGTCGTCTTCAAACAGCTTTCCAACGCCGAACCGGTGATCGGCTTTTCCCGCCCGGATTATTACTGCTCCCTGGTCGTCCTCGCGGATAGCGGCATCAGCACGGTCGCCGATCTGAAGGGACAAAAAATCGCCATCGGCGGGGTGGGCTCGACGTCCAAGCATCTGGCCCCGCTGCAGATCCTGGCCGACAACGGGCTGACACCCCTCAAAGATGTTGAGATCGTACACACCAGCGTCGATCTGGGGTGGTTGGCGCTCAAGCGGGGCGACGTGGCGGCCTGGGGCATGACCACCGACAAATTCTTAAAGCTCCGGGGCAAGGACAAGGAGCTGGCGCCGGGCGCCTTCAAGGTCATCGCCCGTGGCCCGGACCTTCCCAATGACGTCCTGCTGGTCGCACCGCATGTCGATGCCGCCACGGTGTCCAAGGTCAAAAAAGTTTTCACGCAGTATTCCGATGAACTCGTGAAGGCCATTCTGACAGGGGAAGACAACAAGAAATACAAAGGAATGAAGTTCATCCCCACGGTCAAGGACACGGATTACAATTACGTGCGTGCCATGTATCGCACCATTGGCTATCCCAAGTTTGCCGCCTTCGTGGAGTAATAGCGATGATGCTGGTGAATCCCCAGGACGGGCAGCCCTCAACCAGGGTTCAATCGGACATTCGCTTGAGGGTCGCCCGGCTCTGCAAGTCCTACCCCGGGCGGGGCGAAGTCCTCCGGAACGTGTCATTTCAGGTCAAGCGCGGTACCGCGGTGGCGCTAATCGGAGGCAACGGCAGCGGCAAGTCGACGCTGCTGCGCTGTTGCCTGCGGCTGATCGAGCCCGATCGGGGCGAGGTTGTCTTTCTGCACCAGCGGCTCGGGGAATTGAGCGATGCTCAATTGCGGCGGCTCCGCGCCCGGGTCGGTCTGGTCTTTCAGCGCCATAATCTGGTGCCCCGTCTGTCGGTCCTCTCCAATGTCGTTCACGGCGCCATGGGCCGGGTGGGCGGCCTGCGCACCTGGCGGCACTGCCTGGCGCCAAAAAACCTGCGAACGGAGGCCATGGAATGTCTGGAGAAAGTCGGTCTGGCCCATTTGGCGCAGAGCCGGGCCGACCAGCTGTCAGGAGGAGAATCGCAGCGGATTGCCATTGCCCGCGCCCTGATGCAGCGCCCCGCGTTCATGATGGCCGATGAACCCGTGGCCAGCCTCGATCCCAAGGTGGGCCGCGAAGTGATGGAGCTTTTCATCGATCTGATTCAAAGCGCCAACATCACTCTGCTTTACGTCTCCCATGACCTGGACCATGCCCTGCGGTATTCAGATCAACTTCTGGCCCTGTGTCGGGGACGGCTGGTGATGAACGATCGATCGGCCCAATTCACCAAGAGCGATCTGGATGTCATCTACCACTGAAGAGCAGACGCCCTGGCGGTCCTCTCTGCCCCGGCGTTTCGAGCGCCCGCCGGTGTGGAAGTTCATGCTCTACCTTCTGGCGCTGGCCTTTTTCCTGTGGTCTCTGAAGGGCGGCGGTTTCTCTGCTTCGGATCTGATTCGCGGCATTCCCAATATGCTGCGCCTGATCCGGGAGATGACCCCGCCCGATCTTACCCGTCTGGCGAGCATCTCCCGAGCCATTCTCGAAACCTTCCAGATGGGGCTGGTGGGAGCGGTCATCGGCATCGGTATCAGCTTCGGCCTCGCGGTCCTGGCTTCGCGGCGCAATACCCCGCATCCTTGCGTCTACTACGCGACACGCTTTGTGATTGCCTTCTGTCGTTCCGTTCCGGATCTGGTTTGGGCCGTCATCTTCGTGGCTTCGGTGGGTCTCGGTGTATTTGCCGGCACACTGACCATCATTGTGGACACGATCGGCTTTTGCGGCCGCTTTTTTGCCGAAGCCATGGAAGAGGTGGACCAGGGCCCCGAGGAGGCCCTCACCACCATCGGTGCCAATCGCGTGGATATCGTCCTGGCCGCGATCGTACCGGCCGCCATGCCCTCCTTTGTGAATTCATCCCTGTTCGCCCTGGAAAAAGCCGTGCGATCCTCGGTGGTCCTGGGGCTTGTGGGTGCCGGCGGTATCGGTATCGAACTCAAGGTGGCCATGGACATGTTTCAATACCAGGAGGCGGCCACCATCATTCTCAGCATCTTCCTGCTGGTCATCGCCGTGGAGCAATTCAGCACCTATGCCGGTCGCAAATCCATGTAGCTTTGAAGATCTAAAGGAGCCACCATGACCGTAAAGAAGGACCCCCAAGGGATCGCCGTCTTCATGATCGACGGATTTGATATCGATTACTACCACGCAACCGACATGCCGGTGATGAAACAGATGGCACGCGATGGTTTTTTCAAAACCGGCAGTTGCATCTTCCCTTCCCTGACCAATGCCAACAACATCTCCATCGCCTGCGGCTGCTGGCCTGAAGCGCATGGTGTCACCACAAACGCTTACTACGATCAGGCCACCGGCCGGGCCATGTTTCTGGAGGATGCCGCCTTTCTGACCACGCCGACGATCTTTGCACGGGCGGCTCGCGCCGGTATGGCCTCGGCCCTTCTGACATGCAAATCGAAAACCACAAAAATCATGGGCGGTGAAGCCACACTGGCAATCGCGGCGGAAGCGCCGCCGGAGGACATCCGTCGCCGCTACGGCGCCCCACCGCCGATGTATTCCGCGGAGGTCAATTACTGGCTGTTCGATATCGCCCTTGATCTCGTCCGGACCCGTCCGGACCTGAAACTCATCTATGTCCACACCACCGACTACCCCATGCATATGTGGCCGCCCGAGGCACCGCCATCCCGCGAACACATGCAGACCATCGATGCCTACCTCGGCCGGTTCCACGAGGCGGCTCCGAATTTCACCATTGCGCTGACGGCCGACCATGGGATGAACGCCAAACAGCGCTGCTGGGACCTCGCCAAGGCCTGCCGCAACCGGGGAGTCCACCTCGAGTTCGCCGTATCGCCCGTCGCCGATCGGCTGGTAAAGCATCATGGTGGCTTTGGCGGCGTATCCTATGTCTATCTTCAAAACCCCCGCGATCGTGCGCGAGCCGTCGAAACCATCAGCGCCCTGGAGGGCGTCGACACCGTCCTGGACGGTGCGGCGGCCGCCACCTGTTTCAGCCTGATGCCTTCACGGATCGGCGATCTGGTGGTGCTGCCGGACCGTTACACGGTTTTCGGCGACCTTCCCGAGGAAAGCTCCACGCTGCCCCCGGATTATCGCAGTCACGGATCGCTATACGAAATGGCCATTCCCTTGCTGCTGTTCAATCGGCAGGGCGACATGCCCCGCTTTCGGGACATCAACTACAATCTGGATTTGACGCGATTCTTGTGCGCCGGTTTGCCCGCCTGACCGGTGGGGAGGGAAGACCGGCCGCTTTAACCTCAAGATCGGGAGAAGTCATGATCGGTGAGAAACAGCGTGTGATTATTGCCATGATGGACGGCCTGGATATGTCCTACCTCGAACAGACCAAGATGCCGACTTTCGAGCGCATGGCACGCGAGGGCTTTTTCAAAGTCGTATCGGGCGTGTTTCCCAGCGTCACGAATGTCAACAATGTCTCGATCGCCTGCGGGGCCTGGCCCAGGGAACACGGCATCAGTGCCAATTCCTACTTTGACGAGGCCGCGGGGAAACCCGCCTATATGAACGCGGCCGAGATGATTACCTGCCCCACCATCTTCGAGCGCGCCGGTGCGCAGGGGATCAAATCGGCCCTGCTCACCTCCAAACGCAAAACGCTGGAACTGTTTCACAGGGACGTTGAAATCGGCATCGCGGCCGAATCCCCGACCGAAGAGGACGTCGCCCGATACGGGCCGCCCGCGGATATCTACTCCCGCGAAATCAACTACTGGCTTTGGCAGGCGGCCGGATCGATTCTGCGCGAACGACCGGACATCGGACTGCTCTACGTGCATATCACCGACTACCCCATGCATGCCTGGGGGCCGCATGAAGCGGCCTCACGGGAGCACCTCGAGACACTGGATGATCTGATCGGCCAGACCCTGGAATGGGCCCCGGATGCCGCCTTCTTCGCCACGGCCGACCATGGCATGAACTACAAGACACAATGCTGGGATTTGAAGCGGGTGCTTGAACGAGAGGGGCTGCCGCCCCGATTCGTCCTTTCGCCTGAACGGGACTACTATATCGTGCACCATCGCAATTTCACCGGCTGCGCCTGGATCTGGCTGCAGCATCCGGACGACGTCACCGCCGCCATTGACATCCTTGAGGGCCTGCCCGGTGTCGAGGAAATCATGACCCGCGATACGGCCGCGACCCGCTTCAACCTCAAACCAAACCATATCGGCGATCTGATCGTTACCGGCGATCGGGAGACAATGTTCGGCGAAATGGACACGGCGCACGAGTTGCTGCCGACGACCTACCGCGCCCATGGCTCACTGCACGAAATGCGTCTGCCGCTGATCATTTGGAATCAAAAGGGGATTATTCCGCCTGAGGACGAATTCAGATACAACCTTGACCTAACGCGCTATCTGTTTCGTTAGACTGTGAGGCCTTTTATCCTCGGGGCTGATCGCCGGCTGAAGGCTTGATCGGCCGGCAACATGACCACCCCGGGTACGGATCACCAATTCTTAAGGCCGGCCTGTTGACCACCATAGGGCGTGCGTTGATACCCGGGGCGGAACCAGGATTCAAACGGACGGACTTTCGTAATGCGCACCGACGCCATAGGCTGTCGGCGTGCGATCTTCAAGCGGCCGACAGTGCACGACCTTCCCGATGACCATGGTGTTGAGATGGTGACTGGCATTGTGCGTTTGGGCACAGACGGCATCGGCCTCACGACGATCCGCAGGCGAACTTGTTGCGGGTGCGCGCAGGCCGCAGCGCCAGGGTTGGATCGCCACTAAGGCCCCGACGGACAACGCCTTCTCGGTGACAAAATAAATGCCGTATTCACTGGTATTTTCCACGAAACCGAGATAGCGCGGGGTTTGATTCAAAAAGCCGAAACTGATAATGGCTTTTTCGTCTGTGCGCACGTGTTTTCTTCTATGATCCGATCCCGCCATTCCACAAAATCCCTTCATTTAATAGTACTGCCTAACCACACCCATAATGGGGTCAATAACCGCAACTGTCATAATTGGATCGGAAACGGATCTGTCAATCGGGCGGGGGCAGGATCCCGCACTTTGCGCCTTACTTGTCGGCCGCCAAGTGTTTGAACAGCGGCTGAGGCGTCGGCAGCCCGTCCGCAATGACCCGCGGATAACCGACCCCTTGCCGGCGGCAAATGCGGTTTGCTTTCAGCGCCAGGGGGATTAGATTCCTTCATGACTTGTTTATTGCCCCGCACGACGCCAGCATGAAAACCGCCAACGCGGCTCGACCCGTTTTGCCAGCGCATCTCCAGGAGCGCCTCAGCATCCTGCAGGATCGTCCCGTCGACGGCAGCCGTCCCTACGTCCTATACTGGATGCACCATGCGATGCGCGACCATGAGAACCCGGCCCTGGACGCCGCTGTTCTTATCGCCAATTTGATCGAGCGTCCCGTTCTGGTCTATCAGGGGCTGGGCGGCAATCACCCCTACAATGCCGACCGTCACCATGTCTTCATCATGCAGGGGGCGCGGGATGTCCAGATCGGCCTCGAGGCCCGCGGCATCGCTTACCGCTTTCATCTGGCCGAGGACCCCGCGCGGCCGGGGCCGCTGACCGAACTGGCCCGCAACGCCGCCCTCGTCATCACCGAAACTTTTCCGGCGCCGCCTTTTCCCCGCTGGACAGAGGTTCTGGCCGGACGTATCGACGCTCCGCTGTGGACCCTGGACTGCAGCTGCGTCGTTCCCATGCCAGGCGTCAAGCGCCGCTTCGAGCGCGCTTTCAAGTTCCGCAAACACACCTGGGCGGCGTTCGAGGCGCGCCTGACACAGTCATGGGAGGCGCCGTCGCCATCGGTGCCCATGTTTGCCGGCACCCTGCCGTTTGAAGGGGTAGACCTGCGAACGGCGGACATTCACGCCCTTTGCGCCCGCTGCCGGATCGATCACAGCATCGGGCCGGTCCATCACACACCGGGAGGATCCCGGGCCGGCTACGCGCGCTGGGAGGCCTTCAAACGTCACGGTCTCGGCGCCTACGCCCGTTTGCGCAACGATGCGGCGATCAAGCCACCCCGGGGCGTCAGCCGGCTGTCACCCTACCTCCACTACGGCATGGTATCGCCCCTGAGAATCGCCCGCGAGGCGGCGGCCCTGAATTCGAAAGGCGCCGCCAAATTCCTGGACGAACTGCTGATCTGGCGCGAGCTGGCCCACAATTTCTGTTTTCACACACCCGATCCCGAATCCCTGGATAGCCTGCCGGACTGGGCCCGGGAGACCCTCGCCCGCCATGCGGACGATCCTCGCCCGACGCTCTACGGCCGGGAGCGGCTCGAGCGGGCCCGCACGGGGGAGACTCTCTGGGACGCGGCCCAGCGCTCGCTCCTGCGTCACGGCGAATTGCACAACAACCTGCGTATGACCTGGGGCAAAGCCCTGCTGTCCTGGACACCCTCGCCGGCCCGGGCGCTCAAGCGCCTGATCGATCTCAACCATCGCTTCGCCCTGGACGGCAGCGACCCCAATTCCTACGGGGGGATCCTCTGGTGCCTGGGATTGTTCGACCGCCCGTTTCATCCGGAACAGCCCGTCATCGGCGCGCTGCGGGCACGTCCGCTGGCAGGGCATGCCCGGCGTCTCGATCTGGCGCGCTACCGGCAGAAAGTCGATCCCCCCGCCAGCGGCGCCGTGCTGAATATCGCCGTCGTCGGCGCCGGCCTGGCCGGCCTGCGGGCCGCGGGCGTCCTGGCCGATCACGGCCACCGGGTGTCGGTCTTCGAAAAAGAGAAGACGCCCGGCGGCCGCCTGGGCGGTCTTGACTGGAAGGGCAGGATTGCGGATGCCGGGGCACAGTATTTCACCGCCCGGGATCCGCGCTTCCAGCGACATGTGGTCGCCTGGACGGCTGAAGGGCTCGTGACGCCCTGGAACGCGGCCCTGGCGGCTGTGAACCACCCCGGAGAACTGCGCTCCCAAAAAACCGATCTGGTGCGCCACGTGGCCGTGCCGGACATGGGCCAGCTGGCGCACCACATGGCAGGCGGGCTGGATATACATTACGGCGCTGCAATTAAAGGGCTGGTGCCGGAAGACAATAGCGGGCGCATGGCCTTGGCGGGCAGCGGATCCCATGAGCGCTACGATGCGGTTGTCCTGGCGCTGCCGCCCCGGCAGGCGGAAGCGCTGCTGCCGGAGACGTCTCCACTCGCGGCCATGGTGCGCCCCGTGCGCATGCGGCCCTGCCGTGCCCTCATGGCCGTTTTCGACCGTCCCCTGGACCTGCCGTTTGACGGCATCTTTTTCAACGCGGGATGCTTATCGTGGGCCGCCCGCAACGCCAGCAAGCCGGGTCGGGCCGACGCGGAAATCTGGATGCTGCACGCCGCCCGCGGCTGGCCCGCGGACGATGAAGCGCTGGACGCGCAAGCGGCCGATCAGGCGATGATGGCCGATTTTTTCCGCTTCACGGGACAGCCGGCATCGTCGCCGCTGCACACGGCGAGCCGCGAATGGACGGCGGCCGCAGCCGAGCAGGCCCTTAAAGAAGGGTGTCTTTGGGATGACACCGCCCGGATCGGCATCTGCGGCGACTGGTGCGCCGGATCGCGCATCGAGGGCGCCTTCCTGAGCGGCAGTGCCATGGCCGGCCGCCTGCTGGCCGCCGCCCCGCGTATTGTGCCACACGAGGCGGCGGCGCGATGAAAACGTTGCCCGAAAAATTCTGCGCGGTCTGCGGCCGCCGCATGATCTGGCGCCGTCGCTGGCGCGCAAACTGGGAGAATGTGCGCTACTGCTCCAGGGCCTGCCGTCTGAGCGGCATCGGACCGATCGACCGCCGGCTGGAGGCCGTGATGTATGAATTGCTCCAGGCGCGCGGCGCCCAGAAATCCATCTGTCCCAGCGAGCCTGCGCGCGTGGTGGCCCACAACGAGGCCCAAAAGGACTGGCGGGCGCTCATGCCGGCGGCCCGTAAAGCCGCTCGCCGGCTGGTGGTCCAGGGCCGGGCCGAAATGCTTCAGAAGGGCCGCCCGGTGGATGCCTCAACCGCCCGGGGGCCGATTCGCATTCGACTGCGGCCTCGTCCCGAATAAAGCCCCCTAATTTTCCTGCTCGTCCGTCAGGGCGTGCGCCACCAGGCGCTCCATGGGGATACGCCCCAGCACGTCGGCGTGGGTGGCACTGAGCACGACCGGCGGCGCCACGCCGTGCTCGGCCGCTTCGGCCCAGCGGTCGGCGCACAGGCACCAGCGATCGCCGGGTTTGAGCCCCGGAAACCCGAAATGGGGCTGAGGCGTGCTCAGGTCGTTGCCGCGGCCGCGGGTGAAATTCAGGAAGTCGGCGGTCACCTCGGCACAGACGCCGTGGCGGCCGAAATCACCGTTCGGCATACGACAGGCGCCGTCGCGGCTGAACCCGGTGAGAGGGGACAGGCTGCAGGTTACAAGGGGCTGGCCCAGAATATTGGTTTCACGATCGCGTTGGTCCATGATGCGCTCCGTTCGTGCAGGTCAAAATTTTCGGACGACAATCCTCATGCTGAATTATCATCGGCAACATAATTCCGGGCGCCGGGAATGCAACCCGCGGCCGATAATCCCGTGGCATTTGCCACCCCGATGTGGTAGTCTGCCGGTCGGATCAAAACGAGGCGCCCGCAATGCCGCAGTCCCGGCTGCCCCTGCCCCGCACGCCTCGTCTCCCAAGCGAAGGTTGCATCCGCGCTTAGCGCCATCGCACAAGACCCCAACCATCAAAGGAGCCGTCATGGACATTATCACCGCCCTGGTCGACCACCACCAGACGCTAAGACAACTGTATGCCGCATCCGAGAACGATCCGGCGCAATTCGACGCGTTCTCGCGGCATCTGGTCGTCCACCACACCATGGAAGAAAAATACTTCTACGATCTGCTGGAGATGAAAGCCGACGCCCGACACGACGCCCTCGAGGCCGTGAACGAGCACCACATCATCGAACTGATCATCAAAGACGCCGAAGGATTCCCGCGGGAGCACGACAACTTTCCCATCAAAATCGAAGGTCTCGGGGAATACACCACCCATCACCTGGACGAGGAGGAGGCCGATATCTTCCCCCTGGCCCGTACCCTCTTTGCGGCCGAAGATTTGAACACCCTGGGAGAACTTTTTCTTGAGGCCAAGGATAAACTGCTTAATATCGAAGTGCCGGAGGTACCCAAGCTGCTGCTGAGCCAAGCGGCCAGTGACCGGCCGACGGTATCCAGTTCACGGGGACTGGGCATCGGCAGCCTCAAATAACGCCCCTTTCGAGGGGCCTCAACCCAAGTTCAGGAGGTGGACATCCATGGACATCCTCAAAAGAGAATTGGCGCCCATCCCGGCCGAGGCCTGGGCCGAGATCGACGCCCAGGCCACCCGCAGCCTTAAAGCCATCCTTTCGGCCCGCAAAGTCATCGACCTCGCCGGTCCCATGGGGCCTGATTTTCCAGGCGTACCCGAAGGCCGCCTCGATTTTCCGGACCAGCAGCCCGGAGATGGGCTGAACTACGGGATTCACAAGGTCCACCACCTGGTGGAAACCCGCATTCCCTTCAGCCTCGACATCAACGAAATGGACAATGCCGTGCGGGGCGCCAAGGACCTCGATCTGGGCAACCTCGAGGAAGCCGCCCAGAAAATCGCCCTGTTCGAGGAAAGCGTGGTCTATCACGGGCTGCCCGACGCCAATATTCATGGGCTCAAGCAGTGCCACGGCGAGGAGTGCCTGAGCATCGGTGCGACTCCCGAGCAGTTGCTCGAGGGCATTGCCGGGGGGCTGACCGCCTTTGCCGGCCGCTCGGTCGAGGGGCCGTTCGCTTTCGTCGTGGGGCCCAAACTCTGGAGCCTCATGTCGGCGCATTTCCAGGGCTACCCCGTGAAGATGCAGGCCGAGAACATCCTGGGCGGTCAGGTTCACTTGAGCCCCTATCTGAGCGGCGATTTTGCCAACGAGGCGTACATGCTCTCCCAGCGCGGGGGGGACTTCGAAATCATCCTGGGCAACGATCTGGCCATCGGCTACGAGCGCCACGACACCGACACGGTCACGCTCTACTTCACATCGTCCTTCACCTTCCGCATTCTGGACGCCGCCGGGGTGATTCACTTCACGGCCCAGTAAGGTTCACCGGACCAGATCTCGCTCCCAGCCTTCAGCTGTCAGGCCGCCTGTGCCTGGCGGCGGGGGAGGGGTGCGACCCAGGACAAGTACCCGTCCGGCCGCAGCAGCACGGCCGGCGGCGGGACCAAACCGTCGCTG
>JAAUYG010194366.1_pt1 | contig 54039 bp, 50 predicted proteins | sample 7278091 | NCBI WGS metagenome assembly JAAUYG01 (sample SAMN14350201, study PRJNA611818) | marine sediment metagenome | isolation source: surface marine sediment (0.6m) | place: French Polynesia: Moorea | collected 2018-08 | reverse complement strand
GGAAATCACCGGTTTTCCGTTTTGGATGAACGTGATATCCGTGGTCGTACCGCCGATGTCAACGACCATTGCCAGCTTGGCAGCAGCAGATTTGGCCCCGAAATAGGCCGTTGCCGCCGGGCCGCTGGCCACGGTACAGGCCGCACGTGCCACCGCCTGCGTCAGGTTGTCGGCCTTGGCATCACCTCGAATAATCCGCATGTCAGTCGTAAGGAAACGATCCTCCTTTAGTTGGTTCACTTGTGTGACAAACCCCTGTATGACCGGCATCAAGCTGGCGTGGAGGACTGCGGTAGCCGCCCTTTCCCGAATGCCCGCTTTGGAACTGACGTTACTGGAACAGACAACCGGTTTTCGCTCCAACAATTCGATTGCCTTGGCCGCCACCTGCTCATGCGTCTGGTTTTCGATGCTTAAAGAGGCCGCGATGGCATAAGCGTCCACATGCCCCTTGAAGCCGTCCACCGCATCGACAATCTGTTCAACATTCAAAGGCGTAACCTCTTTGCCGAGGTGATCATGGCCGCCTTCCACATAACGAACCGAAACCACCGGTGCATCGAACGGTTTTACCCGACCGATGACGATCAGGCCGACCTTGCTTATGCGGCCCTCGGCAATGGCATTTGTGGCCAATGTCGTGGAGAAGGCGATCTGTCTGACGGCTTCGGATTTGTCGACAGGATAAATATCCTCGAGGGCCTGAAGAATGCTCTTTTCGAGACAGTGGTGGATGGTCGGTCGCTTGCTAACGCTGATGACTTGATTTTCGCGCAGATCGAGCAAAACCGCGTCTGTGTAAGTGCCGCCGGTGTCAATACCGATGCCGTACACATTATCAATGGGTGTCGTTTTCATTTTTCACCTCGCGGCTGAGAAATATATTGCAATTACAAAAAGAAGGCAATAATGTTGCATCATTTATTTAGATTGGGTATGGCAATTTTATATAATAATTAGAATATGATAAAAATTTATCCAGCGAGATATCCGCGTTTGGATGCATAAGAACATACTTGCGTAAAGTGAATTTGCCACTCAACCATTTCGCTATGGAAGGAGTTCCAAATGAAACGCTGGGCTACCATTATATTATTTTTTGGCATTTTGGTTATTACCTGTTTGGGGAATGCGTTCGCAGCCGACAAACTTCCTGTATTTGTCAGCATCGTGCCGCAAAAATACTTTGTGCAACAAATTGGCAAGGATCTGGTGGATGTCCAGGCCATGGTCCAGCCCGGTGCCAGCCCCGCCACCTATGAACCCAAACCCCAACAGATGGCCGATCTTTCAAAAACAAAAATCTATTTTGCCATTGGCGTCCCATTTGAAAACGCCTGGCTTGAAAAAATCGCGGCCGCCAATCCCAACCTGCGGGTGGTCCATAGCGGTCACGGTATCGAAAAGATCGCCATGGAGGCGCACCACCATCATCATGAAGAACACGCCGAGGAGCACGGCGATAACGACCACCATGAAGGCGAACACGAGCATGAAAAAGGTGAACACCACGGGGAAGCGGAGCATGGCCATGAGAAAGGTGAACATCACGGGGAAGAGGAGCATGGCCATGAGAAAGGTGAACATCATGAGGAGGATGCGCATGATAATGATCACCACGAACATACCGGTCTTGACCCGCATATCTGGCTGTCGCCGCCGCTGGTGAAAATCCAGGCCCGCACCATTCTGGCCGCGCTGCAGGAGGCCGACCCCGTGCATCGGGGCGTCTATGAAGCCAACTTTAAAGAATTTACAGCACAAATCGATCAACTGGACGCCGAATTAAAAAAGACCTTCGCAGGGAAAAAGAGTCTTCAATTTATGGTCTTCCATCCGGCCTGGGGATATTTTGCGCATTCCTATGGATTGAAACAGGTGCCCATCGAGATCGAAGGCAAGGATCCCAAACCGGCCCAGCTGAAGGAGCTGATCGAGCATGCCAGGGAAAACGGGATCAAGGTGGTTTTCGTTCAACCCCAGTTTTCGACCAAAAGTGCCGAACTCGTCGCCCGGGAGATCGGCGGCCAGGTGGCCTTTGCCGATCCTTTGGCTGAAGACTGGATGACCAATTTGCGTGAGGTTGCACAAAAGTTCCAGGCGGCATTGAAATAGGCAGGGGTCGGTCTGATGATGATCATCGAAATCAAGGATCTTGACTTCGCCTATGACGGGGAAGCCGTACTCGAGGATGTGAACTTTACCGTCCGGCCGAAGGATTTCATCGCCATCATCGGTCCCAACGGCGGTGGCAAGACCACCCTGCTGAAACTGATGCTGGGCCTGTTGGCACCGACGAAGGGGACGGTTCGGGTTGATGGGAAATCGCCCCAGGAGGCTTCACCTTGCATTGGCTATGTACCGCAGAATGTTCACGCGAACCACAGCTTTCCGATTACGGCCATCGACGTGGTGTTGATGGGAAAACTCGAGCCTAAAAACCGCTGGTCCCGGCGATCGGCCGCCAACCGCCGCGAGGCCATGGCCGCCCTTGAACGCATGGAAATGGAAGCGCTCGCCGACAAGAAAATCGGCATGCTTTCCGGAGGTCAACGCCAGCGGGTGTTCATCGCCCGGGCATTGGTGGCCCGGCCCAAGCTTCTTTTACTGGATGAACCCACCGCCAGCATCGACACCAAGGGCCAGGCCGATTTTTACCGGCTCCTCAGAGAACTCAACCAGGATATGACGGTTCTGGTGGTTAGTCATGACCTGCTGGTGGTATCCCGCTACGTGAAATCGGTTGCCTGCGTCAACAAGAAGCTGCATTATCATGACCATGCCGAAATCACCGGCGAAATGCTGGAAACCATGTATCCCTGCACCGTGGAGGAAATCTGTCCGGTGGAATTGGTCGCCCACGGCCTGCCCCACCGGGTGCTGATGGACCATGAAAAGTAACCCCGATGATTGATGGTCTCGCAAAAAGTCCGATATCAGCGTTACGCTTCACCCCTCGTCATTGCAGCGTACTTAAAGTACGCTTCATTCCTTGGGATTCGCAAGCCTTGATCTCGAACATTTTTCGAAACCGTCTGAAACATGACTTTTTATGAAAGCATCATGATTGAGGCCTTGCAATTCGATTTCATGCAAAATGCCCTGACCGCCGGCCTTTTAGCCAGCGTCATCTGCGGCATCATGGGCACCCTCGTGGTGGTCAACCGCATTGTCTTCCTTTCCGGCGGCATCGCCCATGCGGCCTACGGTGGTATCGGGCTGGCGTTTTATTTCAAGTGGCCTTATTTGCCTGGCACGATTGGCTTTTCCCTTTTCGCCGCCATGGTGATGGCGGCCATCAGCTACACCGTCAAACACCGCGCCGACACGATCATCGGGGTCATATGGGCGCTCGGCATGGCCTTCGGCATTATTTTGATCGACATGACGCCGGGTTATAACGTGGACCTGATGAGCTACCTGTTCGGCAGTCTTCTCACCGTTCCGAGATCGGATCTTTTGATCATGGCCGCTATCGGCGTGATGATGTCGGTCCTGGTCGCTTATTATTACCAGGATCTCCTGGCCATGTCCTATGATGAGGAATTCGCCCGCATCCGAGGCGTTCCGGTCAAAAAGCTCTATTTCGGCCTGATCGGCATGCTGGCCGTCGCCATTGTCCTGGTCATCCAGGTCGTGGGCCTTATCCTGGTCATCGCTCTGTTGACGATACCTCCGTTCATTGCCGAAAAATACGCCAAATCCCTGGTGCAGATGATGGTGGCCTCGAGTTTGCTCGGGGCGCTGTTTACCGTTACCGGCCTTTGGTTTTCCTACCAGTACAATCTCACATCAGGCGCTTCGATTATCATGGTTTCCGGGATCTTTTTCCTGGTCTTCCTGTTGGCTGACAAGATACGCGCTGCGGCCCGGAAAGGAAGCTAAAGGGCCCGAGGCCGAATGATAAGGATAACCCATGTGCCATCAATGCAATTACGAAGAGTTGTTGTCAGGAGCCGATATCGAGGCGACGCCCAATCGGGTAAGCGTCCTGGAAGTTATCGGCAATAATGGATTTCCCCTTTCCGCAAGTGATATCTATAAAATCCTGGAACGGAGCGGTACGATCAATCGGGTGACCGTCTACCGTATTCTTGACTTGCTGGTCGCACAAGGTGTTGTTGAGCGCATCAGCACTGGTGGCAGGGCCTTTTATTACGGCCTGGCCCCCAACGATCATCACAGGCCGCACCCTCATTTTTATTGCAAGAATTGCGGACAAATGGATTGTTTGAGTCCGGAGAGTATCGTGGTTGACACCGAACCACTTTGGAAAACATTTCCCGGCCGGATCGACAAAGTGGAGGTCCGCATTGACGGCGTTTGTAAAAATTGTGAAAAACGCCAAACCAAATGAAATGCGTTATAATCGGCAAGAATCAACCGCCCACAAGAAACAAAAGGAGGCTTCATATGGCGAATTGTTGCGACATGCAAGCAGGTGATTTGTTTTATTGCAATGCCTGCGACCTGGAATTGGAAGTAAAAAAAGCCTGTACCTGCAAGAGCGGATCGGAGGACGCCTGCAGTGTTCCCCTGATGTGCTGCGGCAAGGAGATGATCAAAAAAAGCATTTAGTTTGGACCCCAATACCGGATGCCCATCGAAGTCGTGTGTGCTGTTTTTTATCGTGAAGCGTATCTTCGTTGCATCCGGTATTTGCGGCAACAGGCGTTGGTTGCAAACGCCGGCATCTTTTCTCTCTCCGATGCATTTTTCAGGCGCCATCGGCCCCGATCTCAAGGTCTTTCGGCGGGCACCAAACCAGTATCATCGCTCGCGCGATAACCTCATGGCGTACGGACATTCCCCAGGCGTCTTTGAGGGCAGCTTTTTTACCCGCCCTTTAGTTTATCTGCAGCCGCTTCAGATCGATTCCAACGGATAAATCCTTTTTCAGGATCGACACCAGTACGCCCTGATACCGATCGGCGTGCAGGCGACACTAGACCGACCAAAACCTCAGGCGACCTCCAGCGGCTGGACACGGTTCCGGATGCGTCCGCTGGCAATCGATTCCATCAAGGCTTCCGACGGGGCTCGGCACATGGCCACGGCTTCTTTCCAGGCAGCAAACCGCGCTTCGTTCTTTTGAAAGAAGGTCCTGAAGTCGGTCCGGTCCGGGATTTTGGCCCCCGGCAGGCGGGCGACCAATTCAGGCGAGGGCGCGATCATGACCAACTGCGACATGTTGGCCGCCGCCGGTCTTCGCCAACCCAGGCGCTTGTCGAGCCAACCGGGGATTATCTTCGTGGCAAAATGCGGCATCAGCACCAAATCCCCGGGAGGCAGGCGATAAGGCAGGTCGAGATGGTAATCGATCATCCCGCCGTCGCGGTAGACGCCACCATCCGCATTGGCGATCGCGCGAACCCCCGACATGACCAGCGGAATCGAGCCCGAGGCCAGCAGGACGTCCTTGAAATTCCGGCGATCGAGCGAATACCGGGTAAACGGCAGTTCCTTCTCCCATGCAAGTGGTGGCGAATGCCGCCGATCCCCGAAAAGGCAGCGCGAAAAAAAGTATTTCAGCCAGGCGCGGCTGATCAGGTTGGCGCCGGCCGCGGCCGCCAGCCCCAGCCCCATGCGGAGTTTATCTTCGCAGGCCGTCAAATGGCGGCACCTCACTGTTAGGACATTCAGGCGCCGGTGGGGATGGGCCAGAATCCGGTCGATACCGGCATCGTCGATGTAGCCGTCCATGACGCGGCGGCTTTCAGTCGTTACCTCGGCCGGGGTCGGGCGCTGCTCGTAACGCTGGTGGATATAGGCATCGCGAAACCGGTCCAGGGCCGCCGCGGCATCGTCCTGACACCAGGCCGCAAACCGCCAGGCGCCGATGGACGACCCGATGAAATCGACCGCGGCGCGGCTGCGTTCGAAAAAGGCCGATACCATCAGGCGGTCCAGATGATAGAGCACGAGCCACTTGGGCCCGCCGGCCGCCCCCGCCACCACGCGCACCCGTTCCGGCCGCAGCCCCTCGTCGCGGATGATCTCCAGTGCCCGCGGGCCGGCCTTGACCACAAAACCGTCATTTAGATCTTGCATCCTTCCAGCGTCCAATCACCCTACATTTCTCAATGGTGGCACAGGAATGATGGCAACTTACGAAACCCTTCCTTGGCCGCCGCCGTTATCTGTGCTCATCTGTGTCAATCTGTGGCCATTTCCTCTTTTTCAAGCGCCTCGATCAACAGCGGCAGAAAAACCTCCAGATCCGCCACCACACCGATATCTGCGTGGTTGAAAATGGCCGCGCGGGAATCCCGGTTGATCGCTACGACGAGTTCCGCGCCCTGCATGCCGCCAACATGCTGATGCGCACCGGAGATGCCGCAGGCTATGTAAAGTTTGGGGGCGACGCTGGCGCCGGTGACGCCGACCTGGCGGTTGGGAGCCAGCCAGCCCGCATCGCAGACGATCCGCGATCCGGCCAGCGCGGATCGCGGGAAGCAGGCCGCCAGTCTTTCTACGAGCGCAAGATTCTCCGGGGAGCCGATGCCGCGCCCGGCCGCAACGATCGTTTCGGCCTGCTTCAGCGCCGGTTCGCAGTCCGCGGCCCCCACCGCAACGAGGCGGATGCGGGAAGCGGGCAGCGGCACCGTGCGCATCTCGATGGCGGCGGGAGCGGTTTCGCGGTCTTCATATGGGAAATAGCCCGGCAATACGGTTATGACGGCGGGCCGGCCGCCGGTCTCGATCTCGGCTGTCATGCGGCCTCCCATCACGGTGCGCTGGAAAACCAGATCGTTCGTCGGCACCTGCCGGTAAACGCCCTGGACCGCCGCGATCCAGGCCGCATCGAGGGCAAGCGCCAGGGCCGCCGCACAATCCTGAAAGCGGGTGGTGTGCAGCATACCGACGAGATCCGGCTGCCAATCGTCGAGAATCGGCCGCAGGATTTCAGACCACAGGGCCCCCGTGGGCGCGGCCGCAGGGGGTAGCGACACCACGGTGACCGCGCAACCGGTTTTCGCGGCCAGTTGGCCGCCCACAGACGAGGCCTCGTGGCCCAGGACCATCCAGCGCACGTCGCGATCGGCTTCATCCGCAGCGGCCGACGCCATCGCCGCCAGCTCCCAAACGGCTGGATCGAGACGGCCCTCCTCGACATCCGCGATGAGGACGATGCGGGCCGGCGCCATCAGATCCTTCCCCTGGCCCGAAGCAGGGCCGCGAGCCGGTGTGCTTTTTCGTCGGCGCTGCCGTCCAGAAATTGAACCCGGCGCTCTTTGGCGGGCGCTCCCACCGCAACCACGCGCTGCCGGGCCTCGATCCCGTGAAGCGCTTCGGCGGCAATCCGCTCCAACGGGTACTGGTTGGCCCGCAGCATTTTGGAAAGCGCCGGATAGCGGGGTGGCATCCCCCCGGACTGGACCGTGACCACGGCCGGCAGATCGATTTCCAGGGTTTCGCGGCGCCCCCCCTGGGCGTCTCTTTCGCATCGCAGCCCGGCGCGGCCCGCCGAACCGTCGAGGGCGTGAACCGAGGTCAGACAGGGACGGTTCAGCAATCCGGCGACGATGGGTCCCACCTGCCCCTGCATCAGGTCCTCGGACATGGCGCCGCAAAGAATCAGATCGTAGTCTCTGGCTTTGGCGTAGGCGGCGATCAATCCAGCGATGGTAAACGGACTTGGGAGCCCCTGGCCCGTCCGCACGATATGCACGCCATGGTCGGCCCCCATTCCCAGGGCGCGCCGGAGCACCGCTTGCGCCCGCTCGGCCCCCACCGTCAGCGCGTCGATGCGGCTTGCCGCCCTTACCGCTTTCAGCTGCAAGGACGCCTCAAGGGCGTATTCATCGTAGCGGTTCATCCGCCCGGCCGCCGCTTCCCAGTCCCATGCCCCGGCCGTATTCGTCGGTTTCACGGGCAGGGCCGCGTCGTCGCTATCGGGGACGAATTTTATGCACGCCAGCATTTTCATTTCTTATCGGCCGCAGATGGATGCCGGCGAACGCCGATCAGCACGTTCATCCGGGCGGAATTCACAGAACACCAAACAGGCGGGATTGATGGAAAGCAATCCCCGTTAGGCCGCGCTAATTGCCATGAGGGTCCTTTAAGATCAAAGCACCATGGTGTCAATAAAAAACGAACGTTCGTTCATTTTATATTGACATGGAAATCCGAACTGACATAACAACATCATCATGGAATCAGGCGCGCCGTTTGTAAAAGGCCCCTGTAAAAACAACCTTGCGCCCCGGACCCGGCTTCGATGAGCACCGTTTACATGATCAGGCACGGTCAGGCCTCCTTTGGCCAGAGCGACTACGACCGCCTCAGTGCGTTGGGCGCGAAGCAGGCGCACATCGTGGCCCGGCATCTGGGACGTCTGGGCGTGGTTTTCGATGCCGTCTATGTCGGACCCCTCAGGCGCCAGCGGCAAACCGCCGCGACGATGGCTGAGGCCTGCGCCGGAAACGGACAAAGCTTTCCGCCGCTGCAGCCCCTGGCCGAACTCGAAGAATACGACGCCGCCGGGCTTTGGCGCCACCTGCGGGCCCGCGTACTCGCCAGCCACCCTGAACTGGCGGCCGACCGGGAGCGGCTGCACCGCGAGCCCAGGACGTTTCAGCGGCTTTTCAGCCGGATCGTGCAAAGCTGGGTCGCCGGTGAACACCCCACGGACCATCTCGAAAGCTGGGAGGCCTTTGGCGAGCGGGTCAGGCGGGGCCTGCGCCGGATCATGCGCCGGGAGGGGGCCGGCAAGCATGTGGCCGTTGTGACCTCGGCGGGACCGGTGGCCGTTGCCGTTCAGATGGCGGCCGCTGTAACGGACGCCCGTTGCGTCGATCTCTCCTGGCAGGTCCTGAATGCCAGCATCACGCGCTTTCGTTATCGGGTGGAACGCTTTACCCTGACCGGTTTCAACGACGTGGCCGCCCTCGAACTCGAAGGCGACCCGGAATTGCTGACCTATCGTTAGGGAGTTTTGTAGCCACTGATTGGCACTGATTAACACTGATTGAAATTAAATTGGCCGCGTGATCTACGCAGATGAAGGCAGATTATTTTTTTCCGACGGACACAAAGCAATAACCATTTGCATGCATCAACGAAAATCTGCGGCTAAAAAACCATCTTGATCTGTGTCGATCTGTGAAAATCTGCGGCCCCAAAGAACATAACGGCTGACGCATCGGCCAGAAGATAATTAGCCACTGATTAACACTGATAGGCATTGATGAAAAAGGGAATGGCCGCGTGATTTACGCAGATAAACGCCGATCAATCTTTATGGGATCTGACAGCACCAGCCTCGCGAATTACTAACCATCTGCGAGTATCTGCGAAAATCTGCGGCTAAATTATTTGCATTACCTGGTGCCAAACTGTGCCGATCTGTGGCCCCCAATAAAAGGAAGATGAGCGTGGACTTCGCCATTTCGGAAAAGATGCAGACCGTCATCGGCATGATCGACGAGTTCGTCGAGCGCGAGCTCGTGCCGCTGGAACCGCTGTTGCTTCAGGGCCGCTTCGCGGAAATCGAACCGGAATTGACGCGCAGACGTCAGACGGTCAAGCAAATGGAGCTCTGGGCGCCGAACCATCCGGTCGAATACGGCGGCATGGGGCTCGATCTGGTCGAACATGCCCTGGTCTCCGAGGCCCTGGGGCGGACCCCGCTGGGCCATTACGTCTTTGGCTGCCAGGCGCCGGATGCGGGCAATGCCGAGATTCTGCACCTGCATGGAACAGCCGCGCAGAAGCAAAAATACCTCCGTCCGCTGGTCGACGGCCGCATCCGCTCCTGCTTCTCGATGACGGAGGTCGAAATGCCCGGCTCCAATCCGACCATGCTCGCCACCACGGCGGTCAAGGAGGGATCGGACTATGTCATCGACGGCCAGAAATGGTACACGACCTCATCGGACGGGGCCGCATTCGCCATCGTCATGGCGGTCACCAACCCCGAAGCGCCGCCCTACCTGCGGGCCAGCATGATCCTCGTCCCCACCGACGCCCCCGGTTTCAACCAGGCGCGGATCATTCCGGTGATGGGCGAAACCGGACGCGGCTATTTCAGCCACGGCGAGATTCTTTACCAGTCCTGCCGTGTGCCGCAGGAAAATCTGCTGGGCCCTGAGGGGCACGGGTTCATCATCGCCCAGGAGCGCCTTGGCCCGGGGCGGATCCACCACTGCATGCGCTGGATCGGGATCTGCAACCGGGCGTTCGCTCTGATGTGCCGGCGGGCGGCGTCGCGTGAGATCGCGCCGGGCCGCATGCTGGCCACCAAACAGATCGTCCAGGCCTGGATTGCCGAATCGGCGGCCGCCATCCAGGCCGCCCGTCTGGCGGTGCTGCACGCCGCCTGGAAAATGGTGCATGAAGGCCACAAGGCCGCCCGCACCGAAATCTCCCTGATCAAATTCCAGGTGGCCAATACCATGATGGACGTCATCGACCGCGCCCTACAGGTGCACGGGGGACTGGGCATGACCGACGACACCATCCTGGCCTTTTTCTACCGCCACGAACGCGCCGCGCGCATCTACGACGGTGCCGACGAAGTGCACAAGATCTCGGCCGCCAAACAGATCTTGAACAATTATCAATAAAAATATGAGCCACAGATTGGCACTGATGACACTGATAATTCAAACGCGATCGTGATTTTTTTCGAAGCACGCGAAATAATTCGTTCCGGACGTTTATGCTTCCATCTGTGTTCATCTGTGCCAATCTGTGGCCACTGATTCAGGCAAACGTTCAACCTTAAAGACCAGAGGGATAATACCATGGCTCAACTCATAGCCGACCGGCGCGACATCGATTTCGTTCTGCATGAACTGCTCGAGGTGGAGACGCTGACCGCCTCGGAAAAGTTCAATGCCTTCAACCGCAGGACATTCGATCTGATCGTGAGCGAAGCCCGGCGCTTCGCCCTCAAGGAGATGCTGCCGGCCTACCCGGACGGCGACCGCATCGGCGTGCGTTACGAAAGTGACGGCCGCGTCCAAGTGCCGGATAGCTTTCACCGCGTGCACCAGCTCTATCTCGAAAGCGAGTGGACCGCCCCCTCGGCCCCGCCGGAATACGGCGGCCAGGGCCTGCCGCATGTGATCCGCGCCGCCGTGGAGGAGTACTTCATGGGGGCCAACTGGGCGCTCTGCGCCTACGGCTCGATGGGGGCCGGCACGGCCCATATGATCCAGCTCTACGGCACGGAGGAGCAGAAGCGAACCTTTCTCGAAAAGATCAACACCGGCCGCTGGGGCGGGACCATGCTGCTCACCGAGCCGGAGGCCGGCACCGACGTGGGCAGCTTAACCACCACGGCCGTGCGCAACCCCGACGGCACCTTCAACCTGACCGGCAACAAGATCTTCATCACCAACGGCGAACACGACCTGGTCGAAAACATCATCCACCCCGTCCTGGCCCGCGTCGAGAACGATCCGCCGGGCACCAAGGGCATTTCCATCTTCATCGTCCCCAAGTACCTTGTCAATCCCGACGGAAGCCTGGGACAACGCAACGACATCGTCTGCACCGGTGTGGAGGAAAAGCACGGGATCCACGGCAGTGCCACCTGCAGCATGGCCCTGGGTTCGCGGGGGCCGTGCACCGGCTTCCTGCTGGGGGAGGAGCGCCAGGGCATGAAGATCATGTTCCACATGATGAACGGGGCCCGCCTGGGCACCGGATTGCAGGCTCTGGCCCACGCATCGACATCCTATCTCTACGCCCTGGACTACGCCCGCCAGCGTATTCAGGGCCGCGACATTGCTGACTTCATGGACCGCAGCGCGCCTTCCGTCCCCATCATTCGCCACCCCGATGTCCGCCGCATGCTCATGTGGATGAAAGCCCATGTCGAGGGTCTAAGGGCCCTGATCTATTTGGGCTGGCACCTGGTCGACCGCATTCAGGCGGCCGACGACGACGAAGAAAAGGAAAGCTGCCTCAACCTCCTGGAACTGCTCACCCCGATCATCAAGGGCTACGGCAGCGAACGCGGCTACGACGTCTGCATCAACGGTATCCAGGTGTTTGGCGGCGCGGGCTATATCCGGGATTACCCGGTGGAAGCCATCGCCCGGGACTGCAAGATCACCACCATCTTCGAGGGCTGCACCGGCATTCAGGCCGCCGATCTTCTGGGCCGCAAGCTGGGACTGAAAAAGGGCGCCGTGTGCATGGACCTTCTCGCCCGCATGAAGGCGGCCGCCGAGCGGGCCGGGGCTCAGGAGGCCACGGCCGATCTGGCCCGGCGCATGGACGCGGCCATCGATCGGCTGGGCGCCGTCGCCCTGCACATGGGCCAGAGCGCCATGTCGGACAAATTCCGCGCCGCCTTTGCCCACTCGCTGCCCTTCCTGGATGTCATGGGCGACGTGGTCATGGGCTGGATGCATCTGTGGCGCGCCACGGTGGCCGCCGAAAAAATGTCCGGCGCCAAGAAAAAAGACCGGCTTTTCTATGTCGGACAGATCAAAACGGCGGAATTTTTCATCCGCACCATCCTGCCGGGGGCGCTGGGTCGCATGGATGCCATCGAGGACGGGTGCGATGCCGCGGTGGCCATGGACGAAGCCGCCTTTGGCGGCTGATTTTGATTGGTGCGGCATCTTGCAGCGGATGGCAGTGTTACGCACCGGCACGCAATGCTCACATACGCTCTTGTATGCTCCGCTTCCGTGCCGGCGCGATGCCTTGCCATTCACCACAATCTACCGCACCAATCAAAATCACCTCCTAAACGGTGGAGATTATGGTGCCAAGCGAAGCGCAAGACATCAGATAGCCCTACGAAGGGGGCCTATCTTTCTTTTTGGGTTCATGGTTTTTGTCCCCTTTGTCCCGCGCCGAGCATCGAAGTATCGAACGGATTAGGCTCGCGGGCCTGTCTGAGCGAAGCGAGTTCCCGCGAGACCCGTTCGGTACTTTGACGCGCAGGGTGAAGCGGGACGCGGGCGTGCTCTTTTGCTTCGTTTTCTGTCACGAGACAGAAAATGAAGAAACCGGTTAGGAAAACACCTTGGATCGGTGGAGTCCCTACGAGTCCTCCACCAAAGCAGCCAATTTGGGTCAGTAAATACCGATACGATCAACCACCCATGAACTACCAGGAATTCATAGACAACGCGGGGATATCCACGGAGCGGCTCTGCCGCGAAATCTACCGGGCCAACCGCGGCACGATCCAGATCAAGAAGGAAGCGACGGTTGTCCGCAACCTGAACCGCATTTTCGACGCGACCCTCAAGCTCAGCAATGAAAAGGGCTTCCAGGCCATGACCATGCGCGATTTCAGCCGCGAGACCGGCCTCAGCCTGGGGGCCCTCTACGCCTACTTCGCCAGCAAGGACGAACTGCTGGAGATGATCCTTAGACAGGGGCGCCGAATGGTGGGCCGCGTGCTCGGCGAACACCTGCAGACCGCCCACGGCCCGGTCGACCAGCTTGAAACCGCCATCCGCCTGCATCTCTACCTGACGGAGGCCCTCCAACCCTGGTTTTACTTCTCCTTCATGGAAGCCAAAAACATGAACCCGCGGGAGAGGGAAAAAGCCATCGACAGCGAGATGGCCACCGACCGGTTGTTTGCCGCCATTCTGCAGGAGGGTCAGGCCTGCGGCCTTTTCCGGACGCACGACGTCGCCCTCGCCGCCGGCGCGATCAAGGCGCTGCTGCAGGACTGGTACGTCAAACGCTGGAAATTTTCCCGGCGTGGCATCTCGGTGGATCGCTACGCCGAGTTCATCCTGGATTACGTCATGTCCTACCATTTGAAGGGCGGGAAGGAGGCGCCGGCAGCATGCCAATGATCGACCGCGCCGTGGCGGCCCGCGAGGGGGAATCGCTGCCCGCCGGGCGGCTGGAGGCTTTTCTCCTTGATGCGATGCCCGAACTGCGGGGCCCGCTGGAGATCAAACAGTTCCCCCGCGGGTTCTCCAACCTGACCTATCGGCTGCGTTTCGCCAACCGCGATCTGGTCTTGCGGCGGCCGCCGATCGGAACCAAGGCCCAATCGGCCCATGACATGCAGCGCGAATACAACATCCTCGAAGCGTTGCGGCCCGATTACCGCCTTTGTCCCCTGCCGCTGCTCTACACCGGGGACGAGACGATCATCGGCAGCCCCTTCTACGTCATGGAGCGCGTGCGGGGCATCATCCTGCGTAAAAACCTTCCGGAAGGTCTGAATCTTCCGCCCCGGGACTGCCGCGCCCTGTGCATGCGCTTTGTCGAGGCGTTCAGCCGTTTACACCGGATCGATCCGGCCGTCGGGCTCGAAAATATGGGCAAGCCGCAGGGATACGTCGAACGGCAGGTGAACGGCTGGTCGCAGCGCTTTCGCAACGCCCGCACCGATGACGCCCCCGACTGTGAAGACATCATGGACTGGCTCGCGGCCCGCATGCCGGCGGACACCAAGCGCCCCGCCGTCGTGCACAACGATTTCCGCTTCGACAACCTGGTGCTCTCGCCGCAGGATCCCCTTCGCATCATCGGGGTGCTGGACTGGGAACTGGCCACCGTCGGCGATCCTCTCATGGATCTGGGCAACAGCCTGGCCTACTGGATTCAGGCCGACGACCCGGAGGAGCGGCAGTTGCTGCGGCTCATGCCGACTCATCTGGACGGCATGCTCTCCCGCCGCGACATCGTAGCCGCCTATGCCGAGAGCACCGGCGCCGACACGACCGACTTCGCCTATTATTATTGTTTCGGCCTCTTCCGCCTGGCCGTCATCGCCCAGCAGATCTACTACCGCTATTTTCACGGTCAAACCCGGGATGAGCGCTTCAAGATGCTGATCTTCGGTGTCCACATGCTCGAAAAAGCCGCCCGGCGCGTGATGGCCGATGGCATTTGTTAAATATTTAAGCCGCAGATTGGCACTGATTGTCACAGATTTATGATTTACGCATTTGAGAACACAACGCGGCGCATTATCGGCGCTTTCTACGAGGTGTACAATCACCTGGGGCCTGGTTTTCTGGAAAAGGTATACGAAAATGCCATGCTGATCGAGCTGAAGACCCGTGGCCTCCAGGCCAAAGCCCAGCACCCCATCAAGGTCATGTACAAAGCGCATTCTGTTGGAGATTACCTGGCTGATCTCTTGGTGGAAGGAAGCGTGATCTGTGAAATCAAGGCCATGCAAAGCCTTCGACCGGAGCATGAGGCCCAGCTGATTAATTACCTCAAGGCCACCGGTATCAAGGTCGGGCTGCTGCTGAATTTTGGACCGAAACCTGAAATCATGCGCCGTATCTATTGAATCATTAGCTATTCCAACCTTATTGATCAGTGGCCATCTGTGTTAATCTGTGGCCAATTACTCAACTCTGCGGCTAATGATTCCGGTAGTGCCGGACGGCATCCCAGGAATAGAGGGCCAGGGCCGACCAGATCAGGATGAAGGTCCAGAGCTGTGGGGCGTGCAGCGGTTCGTCGTAGACCAGGATCGCCAGCAGGAAGGTGCAGCTGGGCGCGATGTACTGCAAAAAGCCGATGGTGGTCAGGTGCAGGCGTTTGGTGCCATGGGTGAAAAGCAGAAGCGGCAGACCGGTCATCAGGGCCGCACCCGCCAGCAGGAGGCTTGTCGCCCCGGACGCCCGCAGGAAGGCGCCCGCGCCCATCCGGTCCAGATAGACCAGGTAGGTCAGGGCCGGCACCGAGAGCAGCAGGGTCTCCACCGTAAGGCCGACCAGCGGGCTTACCGGGGCCACCTTGCGGATCAGCGCGTAAAACCCGAAGCTGAAGGCCAGTGCCAGCGACACCCAGGGGAACTGCCCGTAGCTGACCGTGAGGTAAAACACACCGCCAAAGGCCAGGGCCAATGCCGCCGTTTGCAAACGGCGCAGACGTTCCCTGAGAAAAATCACGCCCAGCAGGACGTTGACCAGCGGGTTGATGTAGTACCCCAGGCTGGTCTGGAGAATATGCCCCCCGTTGATGGCCCAGATGAACAAGAACCAGTTGCAGCCCACAAGAAGGGTTGTCACCAGCAGAATCGCCAGGGTCGAGCGGGTCGTGAGCGCCCGGGCCAGTTCACGCCGCTGCCCCTGCAAAAGGACCAGGGGGGTCAGGAAGAGAAACGACCAGATCATGCGGTGCATCAGGATTTCAAATGCCGGAACAGCCGCCAGCGCCTTCCAGTAGATCGGGCTGAGCCCCCAGATCAGGAAAGACGCGCCGGCATAGGTCACACCCGCCAGGGGCTGCGGGGGCGCTTCGATTTCAACGCTTGCTTCGGGCATTCGCCACCGTCATGATCGCTTGGAGAAAAGAATCGATATTCGCACCGGTTGTCTGCAGAATAAAACACCGTCCAGGGCGTGCGGACTGTAAAGGAATCGCTTCCGCCTGTCAAAATGATTCGACCGGCCGCTGGATCAAAAGACCGCAATCGATAGAAGGAGGGCTTCATGACCGCTTTCGGAGCGCTAAAGGGCATTACCGTCGTCGATTTGTCCCGTCTCCTGCCGGGCCCCTACGCTTCTATGGTGCTGGCCGATCACGGCGCGCGCGTCATCAACATCGAAGATCCGCACTATCGGGCCGAGGGCCTGATGGTCACGACCATCAGCCGGAACAAGGAGCACGTGGCGCTCGACCTGAAGCACCCCCGGGGACGGCGCATCTTTTTCGAGCTGGCGGCGCAGGCGGATATCGTCCTCGAAGGGTTTCGTCCCGGCGTCGTCAACCGTCTGGGAGTGGACTATGAAGCGGTTCGCACGGTCAAGCCGGATATCATCTACTGCGCTCTGACCGGCTACGGGCAAAGCGGCCCCTATCGCGGGCGCGCCGGCCACGACGTGAACTACCTGGCCTGCGCCGGCGTGCTCGACCTGATGGGCTACAAAGACCTGCCCCCGGCCATACCGGGCATCCAATTGGCCGACATGGTCGGCGGGCTGAATGCGGCCGTCGGCATCCTGCTGGCCCTGGTGTCCCGCGACCGCACCGGCGAAGGGCAGTATATCGACGTGTCCCTCACGGACAGCATGCTGGCGATGATGCCCGTCGTCCTGCTGATGCGCCAGCTAGCGGGGCAAACGCCGCAGCGCGGTGACGGCATGCTGGCCCACCGGTATGGATGCTACAACACCTACGCGACCCTTGACGGCCGCTACCTTGCGGTGGGCTGTGTCGAGGCGCGGTTCTGGGAAAATCTCTGCCGTTTTTTGGACGCGCCGGATCTGGTCCCGCTGCAGTACGACGAAAACCGCCGGGAAGAAGTCATCGGACGCCTGCAAAACGTGTTCAAAACACGAACACTGGCCGAGTGGGAGTCCGCCATGCAAGGCCACGACATCTGCTGTGAAGCGGTGCGCACCTTCGACGAAGCCCTGCGCTCGCCTTTGTTCGAAGTCCGGGACATGCTGTCCGTCTCGAACGCGAAAAATGACCCCGCCCACGGGCATATCGGCACCCCCGTCAAGATGGGCACAACCCCCGGGGGGATACGAACGCCGCCGGTGGCTTTCGGCCAAAGCACCACCGCTGTGCTCGCCGAGTTGGGCTACACCGAGGCGGCCATCGACGCGCTTCGCGGCGAGGGGGTGATATGACACCCCTCGAGGGAAATACGCCCCGGCCGGCCGTCACCCGGGCCGTCGTCTTCGATCTGGGCAATGTCCTGATCGACATCGACTTTATGCGCTGCATGCGCCACTGGAGCCGCCGCGCTCGTATGCCCGTCGACCAGATCGTGGCCCGCTTTCGCACCGACAGGCATTACGAGGCCTTCGAGCGGGGCCGGTTGTCGCCGAACGGCTATTTCGACGTGCTGCGCCGGCAGCTCGGATTCGACCTCGACGACGCCGACATCACAGCCGGATGGAACCGCATCATCATGGGCGAAAAAACCGGCACCCGTTCGTGCATCCATCGATTGAAACCCCATTTTCCCCTTTACATCCTGACCAATACCAATCCAGTCCACGCCGCCGAATGGCGCTCACGCCACCACAGTCTGCTCGCGCACTTCCGGCAGGTGTTCGTGTCCTCCGAGATGGGTTGCCGTAAACCCGACGCCGACGTCTATCAGGCCGTTGTCGCGGCCGTTGCGGTTCCGGCCGAGCAGATCGTCTTCATGGACGACGTCGCCGAGAACGTCCAGGGGGCGGCCGCGGTCGGCCTCAGGGCCTTCCTCATAAAAAAGCCGGACGACATCTTCCGCCTGACGGCCGGCCTCATCGCCGACAGGCCACGATGAGGGCCGCGCGGTCCACCGGTACGCCGCCCGTACCCTTCGTTTAACGCGGTTGAATTGACTTTGATCGATTTATTATTTAACGTCGCAGCGTTCGCCCGCGTGCCCTTGCCGGTGCCTTGCCGCCAATCGGCCGCGATCCATCACCACCGGCCACCACGACGCGATGCCGCGTGGCCGATGCGGACCAACGGTATTCAAACAAGAAAGAAAGACAATGGCCCTGGAAACCATTCGCATCGGCATCGTCGGCGCCGGAGGCAACACCCGGGCCAAGCATATTCCCGGGTTTCAGGCGCTCGACGACGTCGCCCTCGCCGGCGTCTGCAACCGCAGCCGCGCCTCCTCCGCGGCGGTGGCCAAAACGTTCGGGATTCCCAAGGTATACGACGACTGGCGGCAGATGGTCGAGGACCCCGCAATTGATGCCGTCATGATCGGCACCTGGCCCTACATGCATGCCCTGGTTACGCTGGCGGCCCTGGAAGCCGGCAAACACGTCCTCTGCGAAGCCCGCATGGCCATGAACGCCCGGGAGGCCCATGCCATGCTGGCGGCAGCCCGCGCCCGACCGCAGCTCGTGGCCCAGGTGGTGCCTTCACCCTTCAGCCTGGGTGTGGACCGCACGATTCAGCGCCTGCTCGCGGAAGGCTGGCTGGGGCGGCTTCTGGCCATCGATATTCGCGATAACGGCGGCTTCATCGACATGGAAAGTCCGGTTTCCTGGCGACAGGAAATCCGATACTCCGGTGTGAACACGATGATGCTCGGCATCTGGTACGAGGCCCTCATGCGCTGGGTGGGAGCGGCTGAAAGGGTCGTGGCCATGGGTCAGGTCTGCGCCAATCCGCTGCGATCCGAAGACACCGGCCAGCTGACCGCGGTCCAGGTGCCCGACCACCTCGACGTCATCGCCCGCATGGCCTGCGGCGCCCAGGCCCATTTTCGCTCGACCCGGGTAGCGGGGCTCTGCGCCCCCAGCCATGCCGTGCTTTACGGCAGCGAGGCCACACTGCGTTTTGAAAGCGGTCGTCTGCTGGGCGGGCGCCGCGGTGACGAACGATTGAAGAAGGTTTCGATTCCCGCCGAGGAGGCCGGGGCCTGGCGGGTGGAAGAAGAATTCATCGATGCCGTCCGGGGCCGGGCCCCGGTGCAGCTGACCACGTTTGAAGACGGCGTCCGCTACATGGAATTCACCGAGGCCGTCATCCGCAGCCTAAAATCCGGACAGGCGATCCACCTGCCGCTGGGCGGCTGATCGTCTGCGATGGAGGATCCGCCATGACCCCCCGGGAGCTTTTCCGACTGATCGCCCGGCTTGAAAACGATCTGGCCGATTTCTACCAGGAACTCGGGCAGGTCGACCGCCTGAAACCCTTTGCCGACATCTTCTCTTTTATGGCGGACCACTCCCAGCGCCACGCCCGCCGCATCGAAACCATGGAGGCCGGTGTCGACCTCCCCGTCTTGAACGTCGATCCGGTCAGGGAACTGCACGCGCGGCTGAAGACGTCGCTGCGCGCCAAAATTGCGGGAGAAAAAGACGAGGACGCGGCACTGAGCCAGCTGGCCCACACCGAAGAGGTCGTCGGCCAACTCTACCAGTCCATGGCCACGCACTACCGCAAGCTGGCAGGCGCCTACACGGACGTGGCCGACCAGTTGGAAACGCTTTCCCGCGAAGAATACAGCCACCGGGACTATATTCTGGGGAAAGAAAACAATTAACGCCTCCTCTGTGGTGCGCGATGCCTCGCGTCGCCCTCGGAGAAAGATATCTTCACCCTGTCATTTCGCTCGGGTTTATTTCCCTTTGTCCCGCGCCGAGCATCGGTGAGGCGGGCGGTTAAAGCGCATCGGCCTGTTTGAGCGAAGCGAGTTCCGATGCGCGCCGCCTGCATCGCCGACGCGCAGGGAGAAGCGGGGCATGGGCGTTTTCTTTTTGTTCGTTTTCTTTCACGTAAAAGAAAATGAACAGTCCAATCCGAAAAACAAAATTCCCCGAATCGTCATTCATATTCTGACGCCGTCAGAAGAGACGGTGGCGTAAAATCAAAATAAAAAGCGGCGGCCACTGTCGCATGACAGTTGACCGCCGCTTTTATTTGTGCGCTGGCTATTTGAAGATGGCCCGCCTCAGGTCCGCGGTTGAATGTTCTTGATATCGGTATCACAGGTCGACGCCTCCCCGCAGCCGGAGCAACCACAGTCGCAGGAGGGCTCCTCGCGGGGACGGAAAATGCGCAGGTAGCGCTTCACCAGATAGACGACCGCCATGGCGACGATTATCAGAACGATGAGGGTTTGCATCGATTCACTCCTTTAAAAACCCAAGAGGGTGCCCACCTGATAGACCACCACCGCCAGGCTGAAGGCCAGCACGGTGTTGAACACCATCGAAAAAGCCCCCCATTTCCAGCCGCCGGCCTCGCGGGCGATGCAGACCACCGACACGAAGCAGGGCGCGTAGAACATGGTGAAGACGATCAGGCTGATGGCCGTCAGCGGCCGCCAGCCGGGTGCCGTGGCCAGCTTCGTGGACAGGGACACGGCTTCCTCGGGATCGACCGCACCCAGGGAATAGGCCGTCCCCAAAGTGGACACCACCACTTCCTTGGCGGCAAAACCACCCACCAGGGCGATATTGGTGCGCCAGTCGAATCCGGCCCAATGCGAAAGCGTCTCCAGAGCCGTCCCGATCCGCCCGGCCACGGAATAGCGCAGGTCCGCCTCGGCCTCGAGCGCGGCGATGCCGTCAAGCTTCCCTTGAAGGGTTTGGGCTGCCGCGCTCAACGTGGCCCCTTCGGCGGCGTTTTCGATTTCCTGCGCCGCGGCGGGAGACGCCACCGTCACGGCCTGACGATCGGTGTCAAACTGCTGCTTAACGGCATCCGGAGCGCCCGGAAAGGTCATCAGAGCCCAGAGCACGATGGAAATGCCCAGGATGATGGTGCCGGCCTTGCGCACATACTGCCAGGTCCGCTCCCAGGTGTGAATCAGGAGTCCCTTGAAGGTGGGCAGGCGATAGGGCGGCAGTTCCATGACAAAAGGCGTGGATTCCCCCCGGACCACCGTGCTGCGCAGCAGCTTGGCCACCAGCAGCGCCCCCGCCCAGGAAACCAGGGTGATGATGAACATGACCAACGCTTCGTGGGAGGCAAAAAAGGCCGCCACCAGCAGGGCGAAAACCGGCAGCTTGGCCCCGCAGTTCATGAAGGGCACTGTGAGCAGGGTGGCCAGACGCTCGCGCGGCGACTTGAGCGTGCGCGTGGCCATGACCCCCGGGACGGCGCAACCGCCGGCAATACCGCCGGAAACGATGAATGCCATCACCGAGCTGCCGTGAAGCCCGAAGACCCGGAAGACCCGGTCCAGCATGAAGGCCACCCGGGCCATGTAGCCCGAGTCCTCCAGGAAAGCGATGCCCAGAAACATGAACATGATCAGGGGCACGAAGCCCAGGACGCCGCCCACCCCGTCGATGATGCCGGAGACGATCAGCGACTTGATCAGTCCGTCGGGTAGATAGGCTTCGGCCATGCCGCCCAGCCATCCGAAAAAGCCTTCCAGCCAGGCCACCGGCAGTTCGCTGTAGGTAAAGGTAAACTGGTAGAGCCCCCAAACCACGGCCAGCATGATCAGCGGGCCGGCGAAACGGTTGGTCAGCACGCTGTCGATCCGATCGGACATGTACAGGCGGTCCCGGTCGTGTTTGACGGACAGGACGCCCTGCTGGAGGATCGACTTGATGAACCCGTAGCGGTGATCGGCGATGACCGCCTCGGGGTAGAGATCGTGGGTGGCTTTGATGTGGTCGGTGACCCTGGTGACAATGGCTTCCAGCGAGGCCGAGAGCGCGGCATCCGCCTGGCGCCCCAGGGAGAGAATCTGCTCGTCGTTCTCCATGTATTTCAGGGCCACCCAACGGGCCGGATAAACATCCGTCAGGAGGTTGGCTGCGATGATGGCTTGTTCCATCTCCGCCAGGGCATGATCGATATCTTCCCCGTAGGAGATATCCAGGCCCTGGGGTCGGATCCCCTCGCCGACGATCCGTTCGGCCACCTCGATAAGCTCGGCCTTGCCCTCGCCGCGGCGGGCGATGGTGGCCACCACCGGCACCTTCAGCAACCGGCTAAGCACAGCGGTATCGATGCTGATGCCGCGCTGCTGGGCCACATCGATCATGTTGAGGGCCACGATCACGGGCACGCCCAATTCCATGAACTGCAGCGTCAGGTAGAGGTTGCGCTCCAGGTTGGCCGCATCCACGATGTCGATCACCGCGGCCGGTCTTTCATTCACCAGAAAATCGCGGGCCACCACCTCTTCCAGGGAATAGGCGGTCAGGGAATAGGTTCCCGGCAAGTCCACGATCTTGAAACGCCGGTCCTCATGGACGTGGATGCCTTCCTTCTTCTCGACCGTCACCCCGGGGTAGTTGCCCACGTGCTGGCGGGCGCCAGTGAGGGCGTTGAATAACGTGGTCTTGCCGGAATTGGGGTTACCGGCCAGGGCCAGCGTCGTATCGGACATGTCAATCAACCTCCACTTCGATGAAATCGGCTTCGTTGTTGCGCAGGGTCAGGGTGAACCCCATCACGCGCAGGGCCACCGGGTCGTAAAGGGGGGCGCGTCCCTGGATGCGAATTTCGGTTCCCGGCACCAGGCCCATATCGCGGATGCGGCGGCCGAGCTCACCGTCGGCCCGCACCGCCCGGATGGTTCCGGATTGATTGTCCTGCATCTGTCTCATCGGTATCCGCATGCGATCCCACCTCCATTTTTTGCGAGTTTGGTACACCAAACATTTTGAGCTGTCAAGAAAATTTTGGGATAGCCTAACTTTTTTGGATTGACTTATCACCGCTGCCCGTTAATATAAGTCAACCTATTGATTTTTGGAGGCTTTATGACAAAAAAAAAGGCGCTGACCGAAAGCATGGAGGATTATCTGGAGGCCATCTGGCTGCTGGAACGCGTCCACGATGCGGCCCGGGCCAAGGACATTGCCGAACACCTCGGTGTTCAGCGCGGCACGGTGACCGGCGCCCTTAAAGGCCTCGAGGAGAAAGGGCTCATCAATTACGCGCCTTACAGTCACATCACGCTGACGCCCAAGGGCGCCGAGATTGCCGGCGAAATCAACAAACGCCACAAGGTGATCCTCAATTTCCTGACCGAAGTGCTGCGCATCGCTCCCGAAACCGCCGAAGCCACCGCCTGCCGTATGGAGCACGTGGTGGAGGGCACGGTTCTGGACCGCCTGGTGTGCTTCATCGACTTCGTCCACCAGTGTCCGCGGGCCGGCAACGACCTGCTCCGCTCCTTTACGAATTACTGCGAATCCGGCCGCCTCGATTGGGATCAATGCCAGACCTGTCTGGACGACTGCCGGGACCGTTTCCAATCCCAACATCCCTGAAGGAATCGAACATGGAATGGCTTTCCGATCCCCAGGCCTGGATCGCCCTTGGCACCCTCACGGCCCTGGAAATCGTCCTGGGCATCGACAACATCATTTTTATTTCCATTCTGGTGGGCCGCCTGCCGGTGCACCAGCGCCAGCGCGGACGTGTCATCGGCCTGGCCATGGCCATGGGCATGCGCATCCTGCTGCTGCTTTCGCTCACCTGGATCATGCGCCTCAGCCGTCCGCTCTTCACGCTTTTCGCCCATTCCTTCTCGGGCCGCGATCTGATCCTGATCGGCGGCGGCCTTTTCCTTCTCATCAAAAGCACTTTTGAAATCCACAACAGCCTCGAGGGCGGCGCACACGGCCGGGCCCGTGGGGCCGCCGCCAGCTTCATGCACGTCATCGTCCAGATCACGATTCTCGACATCGTTTTTTCCCTCGATTCCGTCATCACCGCCGTGGGTCTGGCGCGGCACCTGCCCGTGATGATTCTGGCCATCGTCATCGCCGTGGGGGTCATGATGTTTTCGGCCAAACCCGTCGGCGACTTCGTCGACAGCCACCCCACGATCAAGATGCTGGCCCTTTCCTTCCTGCTCCTGGTGGGATTCACCCTGGTGGTGGAGGGCATGGGCCTGCACATCCCCAAGGGCTATATCTATTTTGCCATGGCCTTTTCCTGCTTCGTCGAATTTCTCAACCTCAAGATGCGCCGGCGCCAGGCCGCGCCGGTCCGGCTGCACAAGAGCCAGGGCCCGGAAGCCTGATGGGGGCTGCCGTCGATCGCTTCGCGACGGGCCGCCGCCGGATCGGACGCCTTGGCCTGGCGGCCGCCCTGGTGCTCCTCCTGCTGCCTGCAGCGCCCCGAGCGGAGACGCATGTCTGCGGGCAATCCGCCCGCAGCCGGGTCACGGTCCAGCGCGAAGGCCGCGTCATCGCCGCATTTACCGTTGCCGTAGCCGCATCCGTGGCCGAACGCAGCCGCGGGCTCATGCATTGCCCGGTACTCGGGCCGGGTACCGGCATGCTGTTCGTCTATGCGGACGCCCGCCCGCGTGTCTTCTGGATGAAGGACACCCCGCTCGACCTGGGGATCGTCTTCATCGATGCCCAGAGCCGCATCGCCGCCATCGCCAGGGGTTGGCCGCAAAGCCTGGCCCGCATCCACTCGCCGGGGCCGGCGCGTTTCGTCCTCGAAATCAATTATGACGAAGCGGCAGCGCTCCGGGTCGGCGACCTCGTCAATCGCACTGCCGCGTGGCCGGAAACCGAGACTCGCCCCTCGCACAAGGAATGAGGAATCGCATGGCCTCCGACAGCCGCTGGAACGATATCCTGGTCCGTCCGTTCGAAATCGACGACCATTCCGCCGCCACCGCACTGTGGCAAGCCACTGAGGGCATCGGCCTGAGCGTATCCGACACGCGCGAGAACATCGCGGCCTACCTGGGGCGCAACCCCGGCATGAGCTTCGTGGCCATGGAGGGCAATGCGTTGATCGGCGCGGTGCTGAGCGGCACGGACGGAAGGCGGGGCTATCTCCACCACCTGGCTGTCGAGCCGGCCTACCGCGGCCGCGGCATCGGCCGTGACCTGGTGAATCACTGCCTGCGTGCCCTCGGCCGGGCCGGCCTGCCCAAATGCCACCTGTTTCTGTTCCGCGCCAACCGATCGGGGCGCGCGTTCTGGGAACAAATCGGCTGGACCCTCAGGTCCGACCTCGACGTCGTCTCGATCGACCTGACATCCTGAAGTGCGATCGGGCGCGCCACGCTTCTGCCCGCTCGAATGGCCCCCCGCCGACTCGATCCGATCGCTTTCGTCTGAAGGACCTCAATCACCGCTTTTTTATCTTGACTTTCAAACTATTTGAATTTAATAAATCTTGAAAATCAAACTTTATGGGAGGGAGCATCACGATGCCCACGCCCGCCGACACAGCCGACCACTTGTCGCAGCTCATGCTCGAATTTTACGAAAAAATGGCTTCATGGGAGCATTCGGTGGTCAAGCAGACCGGCCTGACGCCGGCTCAGATGCACACTATCGAGATGATCGGCCACCACCAGAACCTGCGCATGAAGGAGCTGGCCTCGCGCATGGGCATCACCACCGGCACCCTGACCGTGATGATCGATCGGCTCGAAAAAGGCGGCCTCGTGACCCGCCAGCCCCACGCCCGGGACCGGCGCTCGTTCCATATCGTCCTCACGGACAAGGGCCGCAGGCATTTCGAAGCCCACCACCACCTCCATCTCGAACTTACACGCGAGATCACCGCCCTTCTGTCGGATGAAGAAATGCGGCATCTCGAAACCGGCCTGGTGAAGATCATGGAAAGATTCTGACGGCCGCGACAGGCCAACGCCCGGAACATATAAACACTCCCGGGCGGCGTCCGACCATTACCCGGTACGGGACGGCCAAAATTCGAAAATTCCCCTGACATCCGTTTCAACCGTTAGCCCGGAGAAAGTATGGCCATGTCCTTATGCACGCTGAACAATCCTCAAGGCCACGCCTGCCACAACGGCGTCAATTTACGCGGCGAACGCAACACCTGGTGGGTGATCGCCCTGACCCTGATCATGATGGTGGCCGAAATCAGCGCCGGGATGATTTTCGGTTCGATGGCGCTTCTGGCCGACGGCTGGCATATGGGCACCCATGCCGCCGCCCTGGGCATCACCGCCATGGCCTACTGGCTCGCCCGACGCCATAGCGCCAATCCCCAGTTCGTCTTCGGCACCGGCAAAATCGGCGTCCTCGGCGGCTACACGAGCGCCGTCGTTTTGGCCATCGTGGCCTTGCTCATGGCGGCTGAATCGGTCGAACGCCTGTTCCATCCCCGCCCGATTCAATTCGACGAATCGATCCTGGTGGCCGCCCTGGGGCTGGCCGTGAACCTCGTCAGCGCCGTGATCCTCAAGGACGGGCACCACCATCACGCCGGCCACGATCACGGCCCCCACGACCACAACCTGAAGGCCGCCTACCTGCACGTTTTGGCGGACGCACTGACCTCAATCCTGGCCATCGCCGCGCTGATCGCGGGGAAATGGTTTGGCTGGATCTGGCTCGATCCGGTCATCGGCATCGTCGGCGCCGCGGTCATCCTGAAATGGGCGCAGGGCCTGCTGCGGGACACCAGCCGCATTCTCCTCGATCGCAATATCGACCTCGGCCAGGTCGAAGCGCTGCGTAAAGCCCTGGCGCGCGAGGCCGGCGACCGGGTCACCGATCTGCATGTCTGGCAGATCAACCCTGGGCAGACCGCGGCCGTGGTCCGGATCGACACGGCGGCCCCCAAAGCCCCTGAATTTTACAAACAACGCCTGGAGGAGGTTGCCGCCCTGGACCATGTCACTGTCGAAGTCAACCGCCGCTGCCCGGACGATGCCGCGGCCCCCGGCGGCTAGCGCGTCGATCGCACGTCAGACCGCAGCCACCATATCTACATCCTGAGGAGGCATGCGATGGAGAAACGTTTGGAATTGCTGGAAACGCGGCTGGCCTACCAGGACAAAACGGTCGAAGCCCTCAACGAGGTGGTCACGCGGCAGCAGGACCAGATCGACCGGCTGGAACGCGAGCTCCACCGGCTGAAAGCCGTCCTTGAAAACGCCCTGGACGCTGGCCGCAACGCCGATCCCTAACACCGGCCCGGTTGCAAGCCGCCATCGCGCCATGCACGGGGGACAACCCCGGCGCTGCAGGGCGGGGCGGCAACTTAAGGTGGCATAATCCGTGTGTTCCTGTTAAACGTCGATACATGCCTTTGCCCTGATGACCCACCGCCAACCAGGGAGCATTGACCATGTCCACAAATGCCGTAATTCTCGACATCCAGGACCACATCGGCGTCATTACCCTGAACCGGCCGGAAAACCGCAACAGCATGACGGCCGAACTCCTCGCCGCTTTTCATGCAGTGGTTCTCGAGGTTCAGCGCCAGCGCGACCTGCGCTGCGTGATCATTACCGGATCGGGGCCCAATTTTTGCGCCGGTGCCGATTTCAATTCCGCCCTGGGGGACGGCGACCGCCTGCCCCACGAAAACTTCCTGGCCATGTACCAGCCTTTCCTGGCCGTGGCCGATATCGAACCCCCCGTGATCGCCGCCTTGAATGGCCATGCCGTCGGGGGCGGGTTCGGCCTGGCGCTGATCTGCGACCTGCGGGTCGCCAATATGCAGTCCAAATACGGCGCCAACTTCACCCGCCTCGGATTTCATTCCGGCATGGCCGTCACCCACATGCTGCCGCGCCTGATCGGTCTGCCCCGGGCCAACGAAATCCTGCTCACGGGACGGCTGGTGGGCGGGGCCAGGGCCGCCCAGCTGGGCATCATGAATTACGCCGAGGAACCCACGGAAGTCATGCCGCGGGCCCTCAAACTCGCCCGGGAGATCGCTGCGTGCGCGCCGGCCGTCGTCCGCATGATGAAGCGCTCGATTTACCGCGATCTGGACTGGAACCCGCGGGCAACGGCCGAACTGGACGCCCACCTGCAGTCGCGCACCTTCGAAATGGAGGACGCCCGTGAAGGGGTGGCGGCCCTGCTCGAAAAGCGGGAGCCGGCGTTCAGGGGGCGCTGAACATGAACACGCTGCGGATCAGGAGCTGGAACGAACTGCAGGATGCGTTGTTTCAGGACTCCTGGAACCCGGAGATCGAGCGCTACCGTTCGCGATTCGCTTTTCGTGGGCTTTCCGACGTCGGCTACCCGCTCGACACCACGCTCATGCGCCTGGGCGGACCCTTCGTCGAACTCGAAAAACACCTTCTGCGCAATTTCCGCAAATACGCCCATCGCGATGTGGTCGAACGCGATTCGCTCTGGCACTGGCTTTCCGTGGCCCAGCATCACGGCCTTCCGACCCGCCTGATGGACTGGACCTATTCGCCCTTCGTGGCCATGCATTTCGCCCTGACCAACCTCGAGAAATACGACTGCGACGGGGTCATCTGGGCCGTCAACTACCTCAAGACCCACTATATCCTGCCGGACAAGCTGAAGTGCGCCCTGGATCTGGAGGGCGCCAACGTCTTCACCGTGGGTATGCTTTCGCAGCTGATCCAGTCGGTCTCCGAACTGGCGCAGGTGGCCAGCTTCCCCTTTGCCCTGTTCTTCGAGCCGCCCTCCATCGACGATCGCATCGTCAACCAGTTCGCCCTGTTCTCCATCATGTCCGACCCCACCGCGCGCATGGACGACTGGCTGGCCAGCTACCCGGACATCTGGCGGCGGATCATCATCCCGGCCGATCTCAAATGGGAGCTGCGTGACAAGCTCGACCAGGCCAACGTCACCGAACGCGTGCTCTTTCCCGGCCTGGACGGATTGAGCTCCTGGCTCAAGCGGCAGTACAGCCCCAAGCATTGACGGTTTCGAAAATAGTCCGATAGCGGCGTAAGGCCAATCGCTATTGGCATCGGGACGTTCGTTTTGCTGAAATGAAACGTGAGTCTCCTCACCCAGGGCGGAAGGCATCAGATAGCACCACGATAAAAGCTTGTTTATACTGCCGGGACTTCTGCTTTTTCCCTTTGTCCCGCGCCGAGCATCGAGGGATTGGACGGAATAGACCCGCGGACTGTTTGAGCGCAGCGAGTTTCCGCGGGGCCCGTTCAAGGCCTCGACGCACAGGATTAAGCGGGACACGGGCGTCTTCTTTTGGTTCGTTTTCTTCCACGTGGAAGAAAATGAACAATCAAAAAAATAATCTTTAGAGCAAATCTATTGCGCCATTCCGAGCCCCCCAGCAGAGGTGGATGGCCAAGATTAAAATTATCGATTCTGATTGGTCGCCAAGCGGATGGCGGCTGTTGGCCCGACCCGCAATACCACGTGAAACCACAGTGGATAGAACGGATCATCATACCTGAGGGAGGTCTAAATGCCTTACGTCAACATCCGTATTACCGATGAAGCGGTCACGCCGGAAAAGAAAGCCGTTCTGATCAAGGGCGTGACCGAGCTGCTGCGTGATACCCTGGGGAAGAATCCGGCGACCACGGTGGTGGTCATCGACGAGGTGAGCACCGACAACTGGGGCATCGGCGGCGAAACTGTCACCGAGTTGCGCCAGCGCGCCTAAACCGTCATCCTGGCCTGGCGACAATCGGGGCTTCCGGTCCCGATCAGGCGGCGTCTTCCGCCGCCGCGGCGAACCGCAGGTTGATGGCGAGCTTCTCCAGCGACAGTTTGACCACGTCGGCCGCCTGGGGGTGATCCTCTAAATAGCGGCTGCAGAAGGCCTCGACGGCGTCGGGGTCGCGCATGCCCGCCACCGGGATGACGGCGGCAATGACGCGCTCGAGCAGCAAGGGGTGAAAATCGGCCAGTTGGTCCTGGGCGCCGGCGAACCATTCCCAAAGGTCGACGACGGCATCAGGGTTGCTTCCCATGGCCACCAGCGGGATGAAGCGGTTGCGGTCGGGGACCTCGGCCAGAACGAAAGAGCGGGCCTGGGCCAGTACGTCCGGTTCCCGGAAACAGCCCATGGCCGTCAGCACCACCTGGCGTTCGTGTTCACTGCTCGCACGCTGGAAGCGCGCGACCAGGCGTTCGAAAGCCGCGCCGCCGTTAAGGAAGGCGTCGGCCTGGTGGACGGCCTTGAGAATATCGGGGTGAACGTCGCTGCGTTCGGCCGTGGCGCGGGCGAAGGCCGTGGCTTCCGTGTCCCCGAAGACGACGGCACTGAAGAGAAACTGATCGCGCAACGTGGCGATCGCATGGGATTCGTCGGCCGCCGGTTCGAATCCGATCTGCGCCAGTATGCGCGCGGTCATTTTACGGCCGGCGGCGGTGATGCGGGATGTTTCCTTAGCGCCTGTGAGGAGGTGTGCCTGCCGAAGATGCCGGTCGATGCTGACCAGGGGCATGTAGTCCGCTTCGTCGGCGTACCAGCTCAAGAAATTGAGATAGACGCTCAGTTGCTCCCGACCGGCACGCACCATGGCGAAAAGGTCGTTTTGGAGTCCCCAGCGGTCGATGGGCGTCAGATGCCTCCCGCGCACCAGCACTCCCAGCGCCGCGCGCTGAGCGGCGTCGGCATAGGCCACCCGGTAAAATCCGGTCTGCCCGTCGTTGACCTTGACCGCCACGGCATCCCCGATGGGAATACGCTGCTCGGCCGCCTCGAGCAGTATCCGCTCCTGCCGCTGCGTACCGTCCGGGGCGAACAGCCGCAAGGTGACCGGAATCGGCCACAGGGTCTCCTCCTCCTGGGGCTCAAAGGTAAAACGCTGCTGGGCCAGTCGCAGCGTATCGCCTGCGCGTTCGGCCGTCAGCACGGGGTAGCCGGGCTGCTCCACCCAGGCCCGCATGATGGCGCTGACGGGGGCCTCGGAAACCGCTTCAAACGCCGCCCAGAAGTCCTGGCTGCCGGCACAGTCGTAGGCATGGGTCTGCAAGTAGTGTTGCAGACCGTTGCGAAAATTGTCTTCGCCGATGTAGTCGCGGATCTGACGCAGGATGCTGCCGCCCTTGCTGTAGATGATCGGCGCTGTGGCGGTGTTGATCACCATGTGTTCACCGCCGGGAATCTCAATTGGAAACGTCTCCAGCAGCGCGTCCCGCTGCAGGGCGCCGTCGGTCTGCCCCAGGACGAATTTCTCCCAGATCCCCCAGTCGGGGTAATAGTGATCGACGATGCCGTAGCCGAAATAGGTGGCGAAGCTTTCGTTCAGCCACAGATAGCGCCAGTCGGCCGGCGTGACCAGGTTGCCGAACCACTGGTGAGTGACCTCGTGGGCGATGACTTCGCAAATCCGCTCGCGGCCCTCCTTGGACGTCGTCGCCGGATCGTCGAGCAGAAGATTTTCCCGAAAGGTGATGGCCCCCCAGTTTTCCATGGCCCCGAAGGCGAAGTCCGGGATGGCGAGCAGGTCCATTTTGCCCAGCGGATAAGGGATGCCGAAATAGCGCTCACAGAACTGCAGGGACTGACGCCCGAAGGCGAGACCCAGTTTGCCGTAGGGCGTCGCACCCGGCCCCGCCATCAGCCGCACCCGCGGGTCTTCGTCGTCCTGCACCGATTCGAAATTGCCAACACCGAAAAACAAGAGATAGGTGGACATGCGCGGTGTGCGTTCGAAAACGAACTCCAGGCGGCCGTCCGCCCTCGGGGTGACGGTTTGGACCCGACCGTTGGAAATCGCTGTATGGCCGGCTTCGACCACCAGGGTGACGTCGAACGTGGCCTTGTGGCGAGGATGATCCAAACAAGGCAGCGCACGCCGTGCATCGCTTTCCTGAAACTGGGTTACGGCCAGGGGCTGGGCCTGGCCATCGACCCGGTAGCTGCTGCGGTAGAAACCGGCCATGCCGTCGCTGATCACCCCACGGTAATCGGTGCAGACCGTCAGCGGGCGCTCGAACGTCTCCGGCAGGTCGATCACCAGTTGTTCTTCCGCTTCATCGATTCGAATGGCGGCCGGTGCCTGGCGGTCGTCCCACTGGACCTCGCAGTTTTCAACAGCGAGCCCCAGGCAGTGGAGGGTAAGCTGTTCAAGTGGTCGTGCCGGTTGGAATGAAAGCTCAGCGTGCCCCTTGAAGGTGTAGGTCGTAAGATCCGGTTCGATAATCAGTCGATAGTGCAGGTCGTAAAAATCGTTCATGCGCATTACCGCCTTTTTTTCTGCCTGTCTTCGCCAATCCTGGAAGGCCGCGCCGCCCCCCCGGAGGGCGGCCGTGACGAAGGGGTGCGTGGACGTCTACATCAAATTGCGGATATTCCGAAGCCGCACCACGATCTCATGTAGCGACCGCTCGGCCCGCTTGAGAAAGGTGCGCAGCGGCGGCATCTCCTCGTGGGAGAAATCCGTGATGGCTGCGGCGATGCGGACCTTGAGGGGGATGTCGTTGATGCTGAAGACATGGCGATGGAGATCGTTGATGATGCGATCGCGGGCGATCTTGACGTCTTCGGGCATGGTCATGGGCAGCATCCAGAGCATGCGGCTCTTGTCCAAGGCGCCCACCATGTCGGGGTCGCGCACCACCCGGGCGATGCGGTCCACCACAGCCTGATAGACATCTTTCTGCTGCAGCGCTCCGGGTGCGGTCTTCTCGCGCGGAATGGCCCGCACGATCGCGAACAGAATGACCGAAAACGGGGTGCCGTAGCGAATGGCCCGCTGCATTTCTTTTTCGACGAAAAAGAGGATACTGGAGCGGTTCAAAACGCCGCTGGGTAGCTCCTTTTTCTCCTGCTGCTTCTTCCAGGCGAGTTTGCCCTTGACAATCTCGGCGTAGATCTCCTGAAAATTGTTCTCATCGACGCCGCGCTGGCGCAGTCCGGATCGCACCTGCTCGAGGATGTGCGCCAGGTCTTCCCCTTCGGACGTGCCCTCTTCAAGGGCGCCCAGGATGCTGAATCTTTTGAGATCGCCGGCTCCGGACGGCAGTCCCCCGCCCCATTTGTCCAGATCGATCTGGAGCCGGGCGAGCATGGCCTCCATGCGCGTGCCCAGGCGCTCCTCAACCTCCTTAAGCACATCGCTCTGCAGTCCCTTGGCCTGCAGTTGATCCACGATCTGGGACTGAACCCGCCGCAGCACCCGGTCCAGTTTTTCTTCTTCGCCGTCGGAGGCGCCGGTGGCGGCCTCCAGACTCAGCTGCCCGCCGATGCGCTCGATATACTCCACCAACAGGTCGGAAAGCAGTTTTTCATCTCCGGCCCCCTTGCGAATCTCCGCGGAGAGATAGATCAGCTCCGCCGCGATCTGGGGGTTGGAAAGGACCTCCTGAATCAGGTCCTCCCCCTCAACCCCGATCTCCTCGGCCCCTTCGGCCAGCACCTGCGCCAACCCCTGGCTTTGGAGTTCCTTGCCGAGGGCCCCAATCAACTCCATATAGTCCGTCAGCGGCATCCCCTCGCTGACCAGGGCTTCTTTGAGCGCCGGCATCAGGCGCTGGAGTTCCTGGGGGTCGGGTATCAGGCGGCGTATGATCTGGGCCAGCCGTTTGACCGTAATGGCGCCTTTGCGGTATTCGTCCCTGACCAGCTGGACGAAGACCCGATCGGTAAGATCGTGGGCTTCCTGGTGAATGCTGGCCTCGTCGGCGTATACAACGCCGGCAGTCTTCTGGGCCTCAATACCGTTGAGCAGCTTGCGCTTCATGTCGAAGACGGCTTCGGCCAGCTCCGCCAGATTGGCCCCTTCCATCTCCGGGGTTACTTTTTCGACTTCGCTGCGCAGGCGATTGAGCTGTCTGACGATGACGGCGCCCGAAGCGGCATCCCCTTCACCACCACCGCCTCCCCCCCCGCCCTCGGCCGCCTGTCGGGCGGACGCCAGGTCCGAATCGATGAGCGTGCGCGAGGCGGCACCGGGGTTGTCGATCACAAACCGCAGGGACAGGGCCTGCTCGAGTTCTTCCATGACGAGCCCGCCGGCCACGACGCTCAGCACACTTTTCTTCTTTTCTTCGACACCGACGTCCTTGGCGCTGTCCGCACTCTGGGCCAACACATCCTTGGACACCACGGCATCGTCCTCGGTGACTTTTTTGTATACCACGTGATTGAGTTTGATGGCCTCGACCCCGACGCGTCCCAGTTCCTTGCGCATACCGTCCACATTGGGAAACGCGGCCAAATCGATGAAGACACGCACGAACTCGGATATGTCGTTGGACACAACGCCATCGTGGAAGGACACCGACTGGATGCCGGCCTTTTTGAAATGCGACACCATGCGCGTCACGTTCAGGCGGGGGTCCAGAGGTTCGTCTTCGATGAAGAACTGGTCACGGTTCATGATCAGAACCAGGGGTGATTGGAAATTGAGGGCTTTCAGGATCGTGCGGAAGAAATCCTTGATGGACTGACTGGTGTAAGGATGGTCGAACTGATACATGGTCGACCGGTTAAACAGAAGGGAAAACGAACGGCCGACCCGATCATATTCTTTTTTCATCTGCACGTTTGACATGGATACCGTCTCTTCGGTCTGGACCGGACCGGGCCGCCTCCTGGTGTTTCGCCTGGCGCCCATCCCGGCCACGGCGCAACGATCCGCCCGCGCTTGCGACTCCGGGGGCCTCGACCATCAGAGGATCGTCAGTTTAGATAGCTCTTTTCGTAGGCCTGCAGGTCCTGCAGAAATTCGCGGCAGGACTGATAGCGGTCCGCCTGGCGATAGGCGGTGGCCTTGAGAATGATGCGATCCATTTCTTCGTTTACATCCATATTGAGTTCGGAAGGCGTTTTGAGAAAACAGCCTTCCTTGCGCTTGACCTTTTGTTTGAGCAGCGTCACCTTGGAGTCGAAGGGCGGCAGCGGCAGGTCGGGCGCGAGCATCTTGAACAACATGGTTCCGGTGGCGTAGATGTCGCTGCGGCCGTCCACCCCGCGGCCCAAAATCTGCTCCGGCGGCATGTAGACCGGTGTCCCCTGAACCATGGGCATGTTCTCGTCATCGGCGCGCAGGACCTTGGCCACGCCGAAATCGGTGATGATCGGGCGCTGCGTATGCTTTTCGATCAGGACATTGTCCGGTTTGATATCACGGTGAATGATCTCCATCTGATGGGCGTATTCCATGGCCTCCAGCACCAGGCTGGAGATCCGAACCGCCTCGCCGACCGGAATCGTACGACGCGAGGGCAAAAGGTTTTTTTTGGACAGGTTGATCATGCGCGCCAGTGATTTGCCTTCCACCAGTTGCATCGTAAAAAACAGAAACTCTTCCGTTTCACCCACTTCGTAAACCGGAATGATATTTGGATGTGAGAGAATGGCGGCCGACTCGGCTTCGGATTGAAAACGCTCGGCCGTGTTGGGCGTTAGAAGCTTTTTGGGAAGCACTTTTAGGGCGATCTGGCGCCTCAGGGTCCGCTGGTAGGCAATAAAAACAATCGCCATGCCGCCCCGCGCCAGCTCCTTTAAAATGGTTGAAGTGCCGACCTCGGTGCCGATCAGATGGTCAACCTTGAGTTTGGCAATCGCGCCCATCGAAGCTACCCTGCGTGGCCGGCGTATCTCAGCGCCAGCCTTTATCTGGTATCGGGGTCGGCCATCGAACCCGTTGATAATTTTATCTATCCCAATTAGGGCGTCAGGTCAAACCACGAAATGAGAAACCGCGGCGGCCGGTGGTGCCCGCTTTTGACATCCCCCGGATCGTCGTTAGGATAGAATAATTCAAGGGCTGCCTAGATCAATAGTCTGCCAGGAGAGGCTGGCCCGCGTAAAAGGAATTCCCATGGCCGTATTTCGATCAAAGCACATTTTCCGCCATTCAATGGTGTTCACCATCCTCGGTCTTGTGATCGGCGGGGCGGTCAACGCCAGCGCCTTCGAGGCCACCCACACACTCGACGTCCAGTTGACCCCGACACATGCCCGCCTTGACGGCGTCGATCGCATCACGGTGACCGGTCACAGCGGCCCTTTGAAAATCTATCTGAGTCCTCAGATCACCATCGATTCCCTGACAGTCAGCGGCAAGACCGCCGACTATGACCGTCGCGGCCGTTGGATGACTGTCCGGCGGCCCGCATCCGCCCCAGCGGATAACTGGGTGCTGACGATTCATTACCACGGCCGCTTCGATGACCCGGCCCCGGATGATCCTGTGAATACCGACAATCCCGGTTTCGGGGTCGCAGGCACCATATCACCGCGCGGTACACTGCTGCTGGCGGGCGCCGGCTGGTATCCATCCGTTGCCGGAGCCAAAGAGCGCTTTCGCCTCCAGGTCGCCGGGCCGCCGGGAACCGTGGCGGTTACGGCCGGCCGCGCGGTAACAGCACTTCCGCGGCCCGGATTTTCGGTATCCGCCTGGCAGATCGACAACCCGGTCGAGCGGCTGGCGCTGGTGGCAGGTCAGTTTACCGTACGCACGCAATCGGCCGGGCACCTACAGGCCGCCACCTATTTTATAGAGGGCGACAAGGCGCTGTCCGATCGCTACCTGGAAGCATCGCTGCAATATCTGGCCGACTACGAAAAACTGTTTGGCGACTACCCCTTTACCAAATTCGCTGTGGTCGAAAATTTTTTCCCCACAGGATATGGATTCCCATCATTTACGCTGATCGGCGGCCGTGTGCTGCGCCTGCCCTTCATTATTCCAACCAGCCTGCGCCACGAAATCGCGCACTGCTGGTGGGGCAACGGGGTTCTGGTCGACTATGCGACCGGGAACTGGAGCGAGGGGCTGACCACCTATGTGTCCGATTATCGCTTCCGGGAATTGCAGGGGACGAAGATCGCCCTGGACAACCGCCGTCAAATGCTGCGCAATTTCACCGAACTCGTCCCACCGGGCGACGACTTCCCTCTAACGCGTTTCACCAGCCGCGGCGACCCGCTGACCAAAGCTGTCGGTTACGACAAGGCGGCCATGGTTTTTCACATGCTGCGACAACGTGTCGGCGATCAGATCTTTTGGGCGACCCTGAAGCGAATCGCCAAAGAGCGCATGTTTAAAACCACCTCCTGGAACGACATCCAAGCCGCCTTCGAATCCGCCTGCGGCTGTTCGCTGGATGTTTTTTTCCGGCAGTGGGTGCAACGCAGCGGAGCGCCACAGCTTTGGGTGGAAGCGATCACGCGCGAAAAAAATGCGGGCGGCGCCAGAATCCGTGGTGTCATCCGGCAGCGCGCGCCGGCATTCGCCCTCGATCTGCCGATAAGAATGAGCGCGACCGCCAAGGTCCACTCGCAGAAAATATTCGTGAGCGCGGAGCGAACCCCATTCGACATACAGATCCCTTTTGTCCCGCAGCGGCTCGAAGTCGACCCTGAGTTCGATTTCTTCCGGCGACTCGCCCCGGAGGAAATGCCGCCGACGATCAACCGGCTTAGATCGGCCCGGGACATTCTCGTGGTCCTTCCGGACGGACCGGCCGCCGACCAGGCCCGCGCGACCGCAGACCGCCTCGGACAGGCCCTTGGCGTGTCGCGGGTGGAAATGATCACCGCCGCCCATTGGTCGCCGCAAGCGGCCCAGCGACCGAATATCATCTTCATGCAGTCGGAAAGTATTCCGCTACCGGTGGATATGGGTGCCAACGGGGTGACCGTGACGGACCAAGGCTTCACCCTAAATGCGGCCTCTTACGAGCGCCGCGGCCATACTTACGTTGGTATTCATCCGCACCCCGAGCGCCCCGAAGGATTTGTCGCCTTTTATCTCTTCGGTCGGGATGAAGATCGGCGCAGGATTGCCACCAAGGTGCCGCACTACGGCCGCTACAGTTATCTGGTCTTCGAAGACGCACGCAACGTGGCCAAAGGAACCTGGCCGGTGATGCGTTCCCCGCTGATCCACACCTGGCCGGCAGCGTCGTCTTTGAACGCGCGAAAATAGGGAGGTTTACACATGAAGCCGAACGTTATTTTTATCCTTTTGGCCGCCCTCTCGCTGCCGCTGTGCGTTGGCGCCGACAACCGCGCGGAAATGTCGCTTCAGAATCTGCAAACCGGGGAACCCATGCCGTTGAGCGAGCTGCCCCGGGCCTATCCGGAGCACCGCATCATTCTGGTGGGCGAACACCACACCAACGCCGGCCACCACCTCGCTCAATTGGCTGTCATCGAAAGTCTGGTGGCGGCCGGCCGCAAAGTGGCCGTGGGCATGGAAATGTTCCGGAGTGACAGCCAGCCCGCGCTGGACGCCTGGGTCGCGGGGCGGCTTACGGTGACGGAATTCGAAACCGTCTACCGGGACAACTGGAATTATCCCTGGCCGCTCTACCAACCGATTCTCGCCTATGCCCGCGAAAAAGGCCTGCCGGTGGTGGGCCTCAACGTGCCCCGTGAGGTCACGCGCCAGGTCGCCTACGAGGGCTTCGAATCCCTTTCCGCGAAGGACCGCGAGGACCTGCCCTTCGTCACCTGCGACGTGGACGCCGACTACATGGCATTTATCAAAAAAGCCTATGGCGCCCATGGCCACGGTCAGATGAATTTCACCCATTTCTGCGAGGCCCAGCTCGTGTGGGACAAGGCCATGGCCGCCCGTGCCTTGCGCTTCCTCGAGGCCAACCCGGAGCATACCATCGTCCTGCTGACCGGATCAGGGCATGCCCGCAAGGGTGGGATACCCGCGCAGATCAAAAAAATGGCGCCGATGGAGCACCTGGTCATCCTTCCGGAGGTCACCGGCAGTATCGATCGTACGACCCTCGACCATGACGATAGCGACTATCTGATTCGGGGCTACTGAACCGCAAAAGCGTTCGTTGGCAGATCAGGCCGGCCGCAGAGCGGGTCGTATGACGTTAGCTGCCCACCCATTTCAAGCGCCTGCTGGAGGCGCTTAGCGACGCCAGCAAGGCGGACCTATGCTTGACAGTCCAGCCCGCTCTCATTATTTTTTTATATAAACTCTTCGACATCGACCTCTGACCACGCGCCTCGTACGCAACACCATTTCGCTTCCGCCGCAATCCAGCCCCTGGCTCGGAAGTTACCACGGCGCCTCTTGTCTGCCTTTCGATGTGATCACTGCACGCGATACACGCTGATAGCTCAACCAATCGTTCGATCTCCCACCCTATCCTGCCGGTATCGAATCCGGGCGCTCGGCAAATTGCCGGACAAAGATTGGGTACCGTTTAAGAGACCAGCACAGAGCAAAAGGTCTGGGTTGCCTGAACACCACCGGCCCCGCGCGGCGGGACCCCAGACCGCCGCAACGCATCGATGGAGACGAACGAAAGGAGGTTTGTATGGAAAAGCATCTGCTCAACTACGAGACCCTTTTGAAGATCACCGAGCGCATCTCCATGTCGCGCGAATTCAACGAGGTCACCTTGCTCGCCGTGACCGGCATCCGGGATGCCCTCAAATGCAAGGGTTGCGCGCTATTTTTGATCAACACCAAAACCCATGAACTGGAAATTGCCGCTTCCGTCGGCCTCAGTGATGAGTACCTGAGCAAAGGCCCGATCAGCGCGCGCCGCTCGATCGCCGATTCGCTTAAAGAGGGGCCCGTGGCGATCTACGATGTTCTGGACGACCCCCGCATCCAGTATCCCGAAGAGGCGCGGCGCGAGGGCATCGCCTCCATCCTGGCGGTCCCGATCATGGCCCGCGGCAACCCCATCGGCGCCGTGCGCATCTATACGTCCGAGCAGTGGGAATTCAACATTGAAGACGTCAATCTGGTCCAGGCCGTGGCGCAAATCACGGGCATGGCGATCGATATGTCGCGGCTTTACAAGGGATTGAAGAGCAGCATCGAGATCCTGAAATCCAGACAGGACCACCGCGCCCTGGGGGAAAAACGCTGGACCCCGCACGAAGGCGTACCCGTGAGCGAGGGGCGGATGAGTTCCGCCACTTCGGGATCGGACTAGACATTGCGCCAAGGAGCCGGCCGCGGGCACGGCTGCCCCCGGCCGGCAGCGGTCCGGTGCCTGTCGATTGTCCTCATCGGGACGGAGCGCGGAACCACAGCGCTTCGCCCCGATGCGTTTTTTGGTTGTCCCCCTTTCAGCTGACCTGGGTTGCGGCCGCCAAGGTTCTCGCCAGACCAGCCAACGCCGATAGCTGCCCGACCGACCACCGTCCGCCAGGCAAAATCCGTCTTAGACGCTGACAAACCGCGCCTGCTTTGTTATTTTAGAAAAACTGCGAACCCTACTGCTGGGGCCGCTTGTGGCATGTCGGGCCGCCCGGCCCGAATGGCTACGTTCGGCCCAATATCGTTTGGGAGATCACCATGCCGTTGTCGCGCCAAAGCAAATTCCTCATCGGCGGTCTGTTCATCGGACTGCTCATTCTGATGCTGACCTCAATCTTTGCCCTTACCCGCACCAAGCGGGAAATCGCCCGCACCGAGGCGATGCCGGCCGCTTCGGCTCCGGCGGGATTCAGCTTTTTCGACATTCACAGCGAAACCGTTTTAAGCCGCGAACTGCGGAAGCGCCTGGCCGATCAATTGGGGCCCGACGCCATTTCCCGCCGCGGCCCGATCGACCTCGTGCTCTTCAGCGCGGCCTTCACCCGCGACCATTTCCCCGAAATTCACCGCTACCACCAGGCCCTCAATCCGGTCTCCGGTGCGCGTCGGGAGCATGCCGTAACGACGCTGACTTATCGGCGATCGCGCTTGAAAGGCCTTCCTTTCGGTTTCATTCGCTTCGTGTTTTATGAAGAAACGGGCAAACCCCTCTACCTCGTCGTCGAACCGGCCGACGACGACCCGGAACTGTTTACGACCCTGCAAGCCAAATGGGGCGAACCGGAACGCCTCGACGGCTCCCGTGAGGGCGACCAGGTGCTGGTCTGGCGGCATCCCGATGAAATTCTCTGCGGCGTCTCGATTCGACGCCGGGGCGGAAGGATCGAACGCCAGCTGCGTTTTTTCTTCATGAACAATATCGGCCACCTTGTCGCCATGGAGCAGGCCGCCGAAGAAGACCGACGCCGTCAAGCCGACAAGGCGACACAACGCGCCTTCTGATCTACCCGCGGGGACACCGGTTGTCGCTCTCCGATTCAGCCTTAGTTTAATACTGAGAACCCGGTAAACCAAACCGACCAGCGAATTGGCAGGAGGCCGTCTTGGCAAAAGAAATCATGGTCGCGGTCGACGACTCCCCGCATTCGCGCCAGGCCGTGCGCTACGTCGCCGGACTGGCCGAATCCGTGGGCGACCTGCAATGCCGGTTGGTGAATGTTCAGCCGTCGATCTCGCCTTTCCTGGCGGCGGAGGCGCCCAAGGACCGGCGGGCGCAGCAGGCCCTCGAACACCTGCGTGCGGCCCACGCTGAGGCGGCTGCACTCGTTTTGAACGCCCAGCACCAGGCCCTGCGCGACATGGGTTTTCCGGCCGATCACATCGAGACCGTAAGCCTGGCCGATCAGGAGGGCCTGGCCAAAACACTGCTGGACTACGGTCAAACCAACCGGGTCGACGCCATCGTCATCGGGCGCCGCGACCTCACGACCCTGCCGAAGCCTTTCATGGGGAGCGTCACCACCAATCTTGTCGAAAACTCGACCTTTCTTCCCATCTGGATCGTGGACGGCGAGGTACGCTCCACGCGGCTGATGGTGGCTGTGGACGGCTCCGAAAGCGCAATGCGGGTCGTCGACCACCTTACCCATATCTTTAAGGACAACCGCAAAGTCAAATTCCATCTTCTCCACGTCATCCCGCGTCTGGTGGAATCCTGCGGCATCGATTTCGGCGACGGCCGCAAACGCCTGGAAATGGTGGGCAAACGCGGCGCGCATCATTGCATCGACCACTTCTACGCCAAATCCCTGGCCCGGTTCAAAGCGGCCGGCATCGGCACGCATCAAATTGAAACCCAGATTCTCGAGAAGGAACTCAACCCCGGCAAGGCCATCATCCGGACTGCCAAGGAAGGCAATTTTGGCACGCTGGCGATCGGGCGCCGAGGCATCAATCGATCCTTCTTTACGGGCAGCGTATCTCGCTACGTCCTCAACCGTGCCGAGGACATGGCGCTCTGGCTGGTCACTTGAGCCAGCAACTGAATGCCCGCCGGGAACCAGGAGCATGTGACGGTGGGCGCCGGGAAGAATTGTCAGCGTTCCTCACCGCAGCCTAACACCCCTTTAGCTTGCCGTTAACACTATGCTAACATGATCCTTTTACAAACGAATCGACTGTCTGCTGTGACCCCCTATTTAAAAAGGACACACATGGGCAAAGATAAAATTCTGGTTGTCGACGACGAAGAAGATATCCTGGAACTGGTTCGTCATCACCTGAAACGCGAAGGCTATGAGGTGCGCTGCGCCGAGAGCGGCGAACAGGCCCTCCAGTTCGCCAAGTCGGAACCGTTGAATCTGATCATCCTCGATTTGATGCTGCCCGGCATCGACGGCCTCGAGGTGACCCGCCGCCTGAAGGGAGACCCCCGGACCCAGCACATTCCCATCCTTATGCTGACAGCCAAGGGCGAAGAATCCGACGTGGTCGCGGGGCTCGAACTTGGGGCCGACGACTATGTCACCAAGCCTTTCAGCCCGCGGATCCTGGTGGCCCGCACCCGGGCCGGCCTCCGTCGCCAGATCAAGGAGCTTCCGGACGAAACCGCCGTCATCCAGGTCCACGAAATCGAAATCCACCCGGGACGACGCACGGTTCTAATCAATGGCAACAGCGTCAATCTCACCTACACCGAATTCCAGGTGTTGAGCATCCTGGCGCGGCGGCCGGGGTGGGTCTTCACGCGTTCGCAGATCGTGGACATGGTGCGCGGCGACGACTACCCGGTGACGGACCGATCCGTCGACGTGCAGATCGTCGGGTTGCGCAAGAAACTTGGGGATTGCGGCCGATACATCGAAACCGTGCGTGGTGTCGGCTACCGCTTCAAAGACCTTCCATGAAAAAAAAACGACTCGTCTGGCAGATTTTTCCCGCTTTCTTCCTGATCGCCCTGGCCTCGCTGGCTGTGGCCATCTGGTTTGCCACCAATGCCCTGAACCTTTTTTTCCTGAAGCAGACGGCTCGTGATCTCGAGGATCACCTGGCCCTGCTGCAGCACCAGATCCGCCCCCATTTCAGCGGGGTCGACCTCCAGCGGATCGATGAAATCTGCCGGGAAAACGGCCAGCTGACCGAGACGCGCTTTACCGTCATCCTGCCGGACGGACGGGTGGTGGGGGATTCACGCGAGAACCCGGTCCACATGGACAACCACGCCGACCGGCCTGAAATCCGGTCCGCCCGCGCCGAGGGCTACGGTCAGTCCATGCGCTACAGCAAAACCCTCGATCGCAATCTTCTGTATGTCGCCACGGCCATGCACGACGGCGAAGGCCTGATCGCAATCACCCGCGCGGCACTGCCGGTGGTCTTCCTGGATGAGCAGAAGCGGGCCATCCAGTGGCGCATGGCCGGCGGCGGTTTGGTGATCGCCGTGTTGGTGGGGGTCATCAGCCTCCTGGCTTCCCGTAACATCAGCCGCCCCATCGAGGAACTGCGGATTGGCGCCGAGGTTTTTGCCAACGGCGAACTGGCGCACAAGCTGGCCATCCCGGAGACCGAAGAGCTGGCCAGTCTGGCCGAAGCCATGAACAAGATGGCCGACCAACTCGATCGGCGCATCCAGACCGTCGTCGATCAGCGCAATGAACTGGAGACGGTGCTGGCCAGCATGCACGAGGGCGTGGTGGCCATCGACACCGCCGAGGCCATCATCAACATGAACCAGGCGGCCGCCGACATGTTTGAGAGCGAGCGCGACAAAGCGGCGGGACGCAGCGTTCAGGAAGTGGTTCGCAACCTCGAACTGCAGAACTTCGTGCGCGAGGCGCTGGCCACGGACGAGGCCCGGGAAAGCGACATCAGTCTATTCACCCCCGGGGAGACCATCCTCAACATACACAGTTCGCCGATTCGCGACGGCAGCGGGCAGAGCATCGGCACCCTGCTCGTCATGGCGGACGTCACCAAACTGCGCCGTCTTGAAAACATGCGCCGGGATTTCGTGGCCAACGTCTCCCATGAAATCAAAACCCCGCTGACCGCCATCAAGGGCTATGTGGAAACCCTGGTCCATCAGGAAATCGATTCCGAGGGCGATTACGAACGGTTCCTGGGGATCATCAACAAGCACGTCAATCGCCTGGACGCCATCGTCGAAGATCTGCTCTCGCTCTCGCGCATCGAGCGTGCGGTGGACATTGCCGAGTCCCCGCTTGAGTTCACGGAAACGCGGATTGGCGACATTATTCAGACCGCCATTCAGGTCTGCCAGAACCGGGCCGATGAGAAAAGCATCTCCATCGACCGCCGCGGGGATCTGGACCTGAAGGCTCGCGTCGACGCCACCCTCATCGAACAGGCGATCCTCAACCTCCTCGACAATGCCATCAAATACAGCGACAACGGCAGCGTGGTCGCCATCGACGTCGAGCGCCGCAACGGCGCCACCGGCATCCACATCACCGATCATGGCTGCGGCATCGCCAAGAACCACCTGGCGCGGCTCTTCGAGCGGTTCTATCGCGTCGACAAGGCCCGCAGCCGCCAGATGGGCGGCACCGGTCTGGGACTGGCCATCGTCAAGCATATTATCCAGGCCCACGGGGGACAGGTCACGGTGGACAGCAAGCCGGGCCGCGGCAGCACTTTTTCCGTTCTCCTGCCTTCCTGAGCGCACAAATCATCGGACGTATCGAGAGGTGCCGATCGTCACGGTTCACCGCCACGGGGCGCTAATTGTTGATTTGAGAATGTGAAAATGACGCCAGCGCGGGGATCCCTACCGGGTGTCGCGGCGCATGCGGGAGCCTGAACTTGAATGGCATTGATAGAGGAGGGCACCGCCGGCACAGGGTGTGCGTCGGTCAGCTTTTGGCGGCCTGGCGGATAAATTTCACCCCGATGCCTTCCTCCGTGATACGCACCACCTTGCCGCGGACCTTCACCGGTTCGGCGTGGCGGGTAGGGGTGAAATTCAAAAGGATCTCCTGGCCCACGTTGAATGGCTCGGCGGTCTCGATGAACACCCCGGTGGGACTGATGTTCTGGATAACGTCCCGATAAGCGCGATCGTGGGTGGCGTAATAGACGGTCAGGTGGGTATTGCGCCGCTTGTGTTTGCGCGTCTTGCGGGTCTGTTTCTTTTCGAGCTCCTCCAGCAAGCGCATCTGCTCCTCGAAGTCCATATCGGTGATAAGCTCGAAAAGCCTGAAGGTCACATCGGTCTGGCGGCTGTCGCGGGGTGCGTTTCCATCCATTATCCCCATCCTTCCTGTCGAATGGTTGATCCTTGGTGCACAACCGCGCCGGCCGTTTCACCCCTCCGGCCAACGATGAAACGCCGGGGCGCTCGGGTTTGAGCGGGCGATACCCGCGGGATACGCAACTGTAGCTTGCCAGACGGACGAAAGTCCTGCCGGTTGCTGCGTGCCTGGCCATCTTACCCTGTGCCCCTTGAGTATAAGTAATTATTCATTTTGTTGTCAAAATGAAAATCAGCGGCGCCGTATCGGGCCGTCGGCAAACATTTGCGGCCGCGTTGCCCGTTTTTACCAAGAAATAGCGCAATTCAAATGCCCCGCCAACAATTCGGGCCGAAGATTCCAGTGTTAACCGGCACTGGCCCGGCCATCGGCCGTCACGCAGGGAGACGCGGAATCCATGTCCCGAACTTGCCATGCGACCAACGTCATCCGGCCCCAAGCGTTTGACACGGTAAAGCAAAACGACAGCGACCGCCTGGAAGAAGCCCTCGGTATCGATCGCCGCACCTCGGACACGCTTCTGCGCACGCTGCCTTTCGGCCCCGGTGACACCACGGCGGGCGTGGAAAATGAAATCCAGGCGGCGGTTAAAGGCGCCGGCGACCACGCCGACCTGGCCCTCACCATCCGCGAATCGGATTTTTTCGAAAACATCCGCCGCATGGCCGTCTCCGGCGACACCACGCCGCGCCTCAAGGACGAGCTCGAGCGCTATCTGGAAGACAATCCCGACGGGTTCTGGGAAAACAGCTGGGTCCGGTTTCCCCGGCACACCCTATCCGCCTATACGGCGTCCATTTTCCGCCACGATCTTCGGGCCGACAAGCAATGCGGTGACAGCGCCCCACGGCGCGACTGCGCGCGTTTTGCCTGCCGCGACGGCGGCGAAGATTTTCTGCGGGTCCCCATCAGCTATTTGATGAAACTGGCGCTGGCCGAAGCCGTCGCCGACCGAACGGCTGACGACCTGCTGCGACGGGAGGCCGAGCGGCTGATGAGCCATTTCATCAGCGACAACACTTCGCCCGAAACCCATTCCTTTTATGTCAGCCGCCTGTCATCCGCTGTCGGCAACGGGCAGGCCATCGCGGCCGAAACTTCGCGGCGCATGCTCTTTTCGCAGCTCCTGATCATGTTCGCCAACCGGCGTTTCAAGCTGCGCGCGAACGGTCAGCGCGCCATCATCTACATGGCACCGCATCCGCCCCAGCGCCAGAAATGGCTGAACGAACTGATTCCCGACAACTTCTACCGTGAGCTCTTCATGAGTCCCTGCCTGTCCGGCTGGGACCGGGGGGAGGAAAAGCACGCTTATATGGGGCTTTGCCATCAGGTCCTCTCCCGCAGCCAATTGAATGCCGTCAAGAAGCTCAAGGATGCCGGCATCATCAGCCGCAATCTCGTGGTACTGCCCAATCTCTCCAACATCAGTCTGGCCAACAACGGCACCCACGTCAGCCTGGGCAGTCTCAAACTGACCCGACGGATGGGCGCGGAGGCCCCTGATTTCCAGCCCCGCGACGAGAAGTACCTCGGCGATCTCGTCATCAAAATTGTGGAGCACTTCCTGCCGCTCTTCGTGGGCACCTACAGCGGCGCCCCCTACCGGCTTGACTTCGGGGACATGCACCCCGAAAAAGTGCTGGGCTTTCTGCCCCATGAGCTCAATTTCACCCATTTGCGCATGATCTGGCGGCGCTGGAAGAAAAAGGCCCACATGAAAATCTGCGGGCGCCCCATGACGCCCTTCGGCCCCGAGTGGCTCGACCGCATGGTGAGCCGGGTGCTAGGCCTCAAAGGTGACTTCGTGTGGGACTACCGCCTGCTCGACTACCTGGCCTGTCTGATGAGCACACCGAATTCATCCGCGCTCAGCGGCGAGATCGGCAACGACATCCGCCTGAAGCACGACCTGGCCGCGATGGGTATATTCGATCCGGCCATGCCGCTCTATCTGCTCTATCGACTGCGGCCTTTCAACCAGCTGGGCTTTAGCGGTTTCGAAGGCCGGCATTACAGCCAGTTTGAAAGCCTCGCCGACGACATGAGCGGCGCGGTGAATCTGCAGGCCCTCATCACCGCGCTGGCCTTCAAGTGGATCGTCCGCCGGGAGGTGACCCACGCCGATATCCCGACCGCGCCCAACATCGAAAGCGAGCGGCGGCAGATTTTCTTTGGAGCAGCCATCGGGCTGCCCACATTCTTTATTGCCGCCCAGACCCCCAACCGCTTTCTGCAGCGCATCCTGGGCGGGGTGCCGCGAACGCGGCCCAGCAACCGCTATCCGGGCTATATCCGCGTCCATCAGCAGGCGTACGGGCTGGCCCTGTTGCAGCTGCTGCGGCAGGAAGCAGCCGACCTGGTGGAAGGCTTCGACCTGGCCGCAACCCTCGACGATCTGGAGCAGCGCCTGACGACCCCTGCGGAGAATGGTGCGGCCGGGCGTCTGGCCCGGGGCATTCTGGATGAGGCCGGGGCCAAATCGCCGCTCGATCTGAGCGCCGGTGAATTCAATACCGCCGCCGAGGCCTATTACCGCGGCACCCTGAGACGCCGCCAGATTCAGGAGGGGCTGACGCTCTTCGCCAGGGACCTGGCCGCCATCGACGCCCCCTGGACCTGGCGCCATGGTACCTATAATCGCCATCTGCTCGATCTTCTCGACGGCCGTGACGCGCGCAAATACCTGTATGACCACAAAACGGCCGTCCTGGATGAGACCGCGGACGAGGACGCCTTGCGAACCCTCATCTGCCTCTTCATCCTTACGCTCCACCACCAGGCCGACCAGGAAAAGAAGGCCGCTGACGCCGCGCCTTCGCCCAACGAGGATTGACGCTTATGCGCCGACTGCCGGAACACCAGTATATCCAGCGCCACTCCGGCACCGTGGTCACCGAAAACCTGCTTTCCGACCGCCTGGTGAACCTCGTCTATTCCCGCGGCCGCGAAATCGCACCCCGCCTCTTCCGCCAGCTGACCTCCCGCCGGAGCAACGACCTGTGGGCCTATCTCAACTATGATCTCACGGCGGGCAACCCGCGCCGCGCGGCCCGCCGGGTCATCCGCAGTCTGGGAATCGACCTGAGCGAATGCGTGGACGCCGATAACCTTGCGACCCCCCGCCAGGTCTTCGAGCGCCAAATCCGCTATTGGGCCTGCCGCCCAATGGCGGCGGCCGAGGATAAGGTCGTATCGCCAGCCGACGCCCGGATGGTCTTCGGCTCGCTGGCCCGTCAATCCCTGTTTTTTATCAAAGAAAAATTTTTTGGCTTCGAGGAACTCCTGGGGGAAGGCAAAGCGGTCTGGCTCCGGGCCTTTGAAGAGGGGCAATTCGCCATTTTCCGGCTGACCCCTGAAAAATACCATTACAACCACCTGCCGGTATCGGGCATCGTGCGCGACGTCTATTCGATCGAAGGGGCCTTCCACTCCTGCAACCCCGGGGCGGTGGTCCGGATGGTGCAGCCCTATTCCAAGAACCGGCGGGTGGTGACGATTGTGGATACCGATGTGCCCGATGGGAGCTGCGTCGGTCTCGTGGCCATGATCGAGATCGTGGCCCTGATGATCGGGGATATCGTCCAGTGCTACAGCCCACGGCGTTATCAGGCCCCCCGGTCGCTCGCACCCGGCGATTTCGTCCGGCGCGGGCAGCCCAAGAGCCTTTACCGCCCCGGCAGCTCGGTCGATGTGCTGCTTTTCCAGAAGAGACGCATTCGCTTCTGCGACGACCTGAAGCGCAACCTGCACCACCCTAAAGCTCGCAGCCGTTTCTCGGAAGGCTTCGGCCGTCGGCTCGTGGAAACCGACGTGGCCGTTCGTTCAACCATAGCCCATAAGGAATATTACCATGATGGATGAACTCTTCACCGTTGGTCTGGCCGTCGTCACCCTGCTTTTCTTTAGATGGTCCTTCCGGCATCTGCCCGAGGAAAAATGGCAGTTCGTGGCCAGCATCCCCCGGCTCAAAAAAGCCGAGGGCCGCTGGCAGGGGGTCAATCTGACCTTCTACGGCTTGTTCAATGCCGCGGGCTATACCCTCGGCGCCGCCATCGTGATCCTGCTGACCTGTGCCGCCGGTATGCCCCTGGCGCTGACCCTGGGCCTGATCGGTCTGGTGCTGGCCGTGTGCATGCCAGGCTCCCGTCTGATCGCCCGCGTCGTGGAGCGTAAGAAGCATACCTTCAGCGTCGGCGGGGCCTCGTTTCTGGGAATCATGATCCTCCCCCCTCTGCTGCTGGCCCTGCGTCCGGTGGCAACGGCCGTGTGGGAGGTGCCGCTGCCGCTGATGGTCTACATGGCCAGCTTTGCCATCGCCTACTGCTGGGGAGAAGGTATCGGTCGTCTGGCCTGCATCAGTTTCGGCTGCTGCTACGGCAAGCCGCTGTCGGCCCTACCGCCGGGGCTGCGTAAATGCTTTGGCCGCTGGCATTTCATTTTCGAGGGAAAAACCCGCAAGATCAGTTACGCCGACGAGCTTGACGGGGTGGCGGTCGTTCCCATCCAGGCGATGACCGCTATCCTCTACTGCGTGACGGCGCTCGTCAGTCTCTATCTCTACCTGAAGAGTCATCTGACCGCGGCGTTTCTGCTGGCTTTGGGCGTCAGCCAGCTCTGGCGTTTTGCCAGTGAGTTTCTGCGGGCGGACCATCGCGGCCGCGGGAAGATCAGCGCCTACCAGTGGATGAGCCTTGTGGCCGTGGGCTATGGCCTGGTGGTGGCGTCCAGCGGCGCCGCCGGCGCTGCGACCGGGGTGACGGTCCGGATCACCGAAGGCCTTTCCGTCTTCTGGGATCCACTGATGCTGCTCTGCATCCAGGCCCTCTGGCTGGCCGCCTTTCTCTACACCGGGCGCAGCGAGGTCACCGGTGCGACCATCGAATTTCATGTCCACCGGCGTCTCATCTAACCCCCGGCCGGCGCATTTTTTTTCCTGAAAGCGAGCAGCCTTCCGCGGCGGATTCGGAACGGAGGCCGTAGCGGCCGACCTCGGACGGGGCCAGTTCCACGGCCTGGAGCCGAAAACACCTCAGATCGTTGGCGTGGTTGAGTTCGATCCAGTTCGCATCCACCCGCTTGAAAAGACGATGGGTGCCGGGATGCAAAACATGGACGAATTCGTTATGGTAGAAGTATCGGTAACTCATAATCAATTTCCTGTTGGTGTCGTTCGGTCAGTGAGGTAGATGAAGGGGATAGCCGTGATCGACGGCCAGGGCCGCCGAAAACTCAAGATCGCAGGTAAGCCCTTCGAGGTATTTCATGCGCTTGTCACATTTACGACAGGTGATATTGTTCTTGTCTTTATCTTTCAATCGACAGTCCTGACAAGGATTGGTACGGTTCATGCGGGTTTCCTTTCGCTTGGTTGACGGGGAAACGTGTCGCCCGGGAGAGGCGCTGCATTCAACCGATGCCGCCGACAACCGATATGATCGCCTTTGTTAATCCCATCCGATTAGCGCGGGGTTAAAATCGGACTAGATTCGAATCAACCGGCCCGCCGGTCGCACCTGTCCCGGCCGACGAAGATTGGGGGTCGGCCCACGACAGGGAGCGGTGCGGTGCGCGCGGACCCCACGGCCGGCATCCGGCGATAAGGGCGCAACGGATTGACGGCGCCGGCCCAAGCCTCCAGTTTCGCCACGTCGGCGGGCTGCCGCCCGTCAAAAAATCCGCAGGCGCGATAATAGCGCAGATCTTCCCACCAGCAGCGGAAAAACTGCGGATCGCGGTACATGCGGCGCAACAATCGGGACGGCCGGGAAAACAGCTCGCACAGCGGACCGGTCAGCTCGGAGGGATCGCGGAAACACTCCCATTCACACTGGTAGCAGTCCGCCGAACCGGCCTTCGCCGGCCCCGAGTCCTCCGGCCCGAAGACGCCGGCATCCTCCCGGCCGCGGTAACCGCAGGGAAAGGTGTGCCCCTTCACGGCGTCCACGAAAAAGAAATCGATCCCCCCGCGGCAGCCATATCCGCGGGGACCGCCGGTAAGTTGCTGTTCCATGGCGTGGAGCGAACACAAGGGGGCGAAGATTCGCAGCCGCGACCGGTTGGCCCGGATCGCCCGGGTCAGGCCGTCGAACAGCAACGCCTTTTCATGGCGGGCGAACGATACGACCGCATCCACCGAAGTGGCCCCGTAGACCGCCTGCATCTCCCCCGGAGCGGCCGCTTCCGAAAGACTCATGGGGTAGCAGACGTTGGCGATCGTGAAACCGCAGTCGGCCGCGAATCTGAAAAAACGGTCCAGACCGTGCTCGCACGCCGCGCTGAAATCCGCCGCCTGGTCGGCGGAATGATGCCGCGGCAGCACCGGGATGCTGTTTTCGCCCCCCAGATTGCGATTAATTCCCAGGTTGGCGGAAGGGTACAGGCCGTGGGCGTGGAACAAGGGCAAAGCCCGTTCGATGCCGGCGATCACCCCCCCGAAACCGCGCATCCTTTCGTGGGTGGCCGCATCGGCCGAGTCGATGCTGATCCAGAAATTGCGCACCGGCGTGGCGGCCAGCCTGGCGGCCAGGCGGTTGACGCGGTCCTCGAAATCGGGCCGTTCGGGATGGCGGAAAACGAAGCCGTTGGTGCCGGTGCGGATATAGGGTATCCCCACGGCTCCGGCGTAATTCAACATGGCGACCAGGTCGTCGAGCAGGAGCAGCGGCTCACCGCCTGTAAACGAAATGGCCTGGATCCGGCGGCGCCCCGCATTGTCGACGATCCGCTTCAACGGGCCAAGGCCCAAGCGGTGGCGCTTGAAATGTTCGGTGATGCGCATGCTGCATTGTGGACAGAGGGCGTTGCAGCGGTCGGTCATCTGGACGACGAGTTGTCCGGGCACGCGGTTGCGGCGGAACTGCCGGACATAGTGCCATAACTGGCTTGGGCTCATGGGGTCAACCAATTCAAAAAATTGAAATTTATCATTTTAATACCGCCCTTTCCCCGTCCGGGCCGACACCCGAATACGGTCGCCGCTCAAGTGAAACGGTCCTAAAAACCGGCGGCTTTGAGCCAGCTGTCGTTGTGCGCGTCAGGCAATGATCGGTACAGTTCCCACATCTTGCGAAAAGCGGCGTCGAACGAACGCTCCTCCATATACCGGCGGGCCGCCTGACCCATCGTCCGACGGCGCTGCGCATCCACCACCAAAGACCGCATGGCCGCCGCCAGATCTTCGCACTCGTTGGCCTTGACCATCAGGCCGGTCTGACCCGGCAGCATGTTTTCGCACGGCCCGCCCTGATCGGAAACGATCACCGGCAGTCCGCAGGCCTGAGCCTCGAGCACCACATTGCCGAAGGTGTCGGTCACACTTGGGAAAACGAACAGATCGCTCGACGCGTAGGCGGCCACCAGTTCGTCTCCCTTGAGAACTCCGGTGAACGTGCACGGCAGTCCTTCAAGGGCGGCACGCATATCTGCGAGGTAGGGGCCGTCCCCCACCACCACGAGATGGGCCCGGTTTTCGTCGGCGCGCAGGGCGCGGTAGGCGTCCACCAGCAGATCGAGGTTTTTTTCTTTCGAGACCCGGCCGACGTACAGCAGCGCGCAGACATCCCCCAAGCCGTAGCGGCTGGCCAGGTAACCATTGCGCTTATCCGGGGAGAAACGTTGAATGTCGATCCCGCGGGGGTAAAGCAGCACTTTTTCGGGTTTGATGCCGTGGGCGATGAGCTCTTGCCGCGTACTCTCCGAGGGGGCGTAGATGGCATCCATCTGGTCGTAGTACCAGAGGACGTATTTCCAGGTCAGCTCCTCCATGGCCGCATCACCGGTCAGAAACTGGGCATACTGGGGCAGCTGCGTGTGATAGGTACCACAGAAGGGCAGCTTCAGAATCCGGGCGATGGCCAGAGCCGCCAGGCCGATGGGCCCGGGGGTGGCCGAATGGATGCGCGTGAATTGATTCTCATAGCAGTAGCGAAGCATTTCGAGCAGGGGCGGATAATAGAGTTTCTGCTCGGTGTATTCGGGCAACTCGTATACCCCGATCGGTGTGAAGGCCCTGACCCCTTGATGGCCCGGATCGTCCTCGGTACAAGTGATGACCTGAAGGTGCTTCCGGTTGCGTCGGGCCACCTGCACCTGCTGCTGAATCGTCAGAGCCACGCCGTTGGTGTCATAAAAGGTGTCGGTGAAGTGAGCGACGCGCACCTCGTCTCCCCACATGACCTGCCCGGACGGTGCAGCCTGAAACCGCCGGCAAACCGACCGCGTGAACTGGCGGTCCTTGGAAAACAGCGCATAGGCGATGAAATAGGGGGACAGCAGGCCGTAGAGCCCCCCGGCCGACCCAAGGCTATGAAAAACATTGAAGACATCCGCCCCCAGCAGGTGGTTCATGGTGTGGTTGGCAAAATTGATCAGCGTGCGGTTGGAGACCTGGTTGACGAAATCGAACCACAGGTTCTCCTTGTGGCTCGCATCTTCGCGGCGGTTTAAATCCGGCACCACGAACTGCGGGTCGGCCTGCAGGATCTTGGCCGTTTCGTGCCGCAGCAGATTCACCAGGTTGTCGGGATTGGGCTGGGACCGTGTCTGCTTGCGGGTGTTGAAGAAACGGTAGACCTTATCGACGATGCGGCGGGAATCCCGCCCCCTTTTCTCGCCGTGACAGCACAGGGCGCGATCCATGAATTTGAGCAGGATGTCCTTACCATCGTAGCGCGCCAGGTGGAACTTGCTGCGGTAGTACTGAAAGGCGATGCTGTAGAAATTATGCGCCATGGTCTGAGG
>JAAUYG010000835.1_pt1 | contig 54598 bp, 48 predicted proteins | sample 7278091 | NCBI WGS metagenome assembly JAAUYG01 (sample SAMN14350201, study PRJNA611818) | marine sediment metagenome | isolation source: surface marine sediment (0.6m) | place: French Polynesia: Moorea | collected 2018-08 | reverse complement strand
TATCTATTTTGGCAATTGCAAAAGTGTTCAGTGATTTTGACTTCATGCGGCATGCGCTTAATATTTAAACATACTTGATCAACCGAGGAGGATGCCATGCACGTGCGCGAAACCGCCTTTGCCGGAAGTTGGTATCCGGAAACTGCCGAGGGTTGCCGGCGGGAAATTGAGTCTTTCCTGGAGGAGAGACCCCTCGCGGCGCTACCCCGAGCGCCGCTGGCCGGCATCGTCCCCCACGCCGGCTGGTTTTTTTCAGGCAGTTTGGCCTGCCATATCATTGGCCTGCTGCAGGAAGAGCCCCCGCCGGATATCCTGGTCATATTCGGCATGCACATGCATGCTGCTTCGCCACCGCAGATGATGACAGCGGGCGCCTGGCGCACACCCCTGGGGGATCTGCCCATCGCGGAAGATCTGGCCCGGGATCTGGCCGCGCGATTTGCGTTCGATACGGAAACCGTCCACGACCTCGACCGGGACAACACCATCGAGCTGCAGCTGCCCTTCATCCGCCATTTTTTCGGCCCCGTCCCGATTCTGCCCATCGGTGTGCCACCGACCACGGAGGCCCTGCGGATCGCCGATGCCGTCGCCACCTACGCGCAGACAGCGAAGCAACGGATCAAGGTGATCGGCTCCACCGATCTGACCCACTACGGCCCCAATTATGCTTTTACCGACAAGGGATACGGTGCGGCCGCGGTCAAATGGGTGCGGGAGGAAAATGACCGGCGTTTCATCGACGCGCTGCTGGCCCTTGCGCCGGGCCGCGTCATCGACGAGGCCCGGCGCCGGCAGAATGCCTGCTGCGCCGGAGCCGCCGCCGCCTGCGTCGAAGCCGCCATGGGGCTGGGTGCGCGCCAAGGCCAGTTGCAGGCCTACGCCACCAGTCATGACAAGCGCCCGGGGGACAGCTTCGTGGGGTATGCGGGGGTCGTTTTCTTTTAGAAATAGCGGGCAAGTTGGCGATGGCCGTGATTTGTCTCGATCAGCCCCCTCATTTCCGGTGGGAATATCAGTCTGGAACAAGGTCAATGAACGATTTTTTAGGTTACTTTTCTTTGCGCATAGAAAGGTAACCTTAGGGTGGCGTCCGTGTGCCGCTTTGTCCTGCGCGTCGCCAAACCAGCCGATACGCCACGCCTCATGCCGGTAGTGGCATTGCCGAGTTCGTTCGGATGCTCACCATCTGACGATTGCTGTGCGCCTCACTTCGCTTGGCGCCTTGGCTGACTACATGATGCGAGGCGTATCGCCCGGTTTCGGCTCCGGCGCGCGTCGGAGTGCGCTTCGCTCAAACAGGCCGACCCGCCTTATCCCGAACCTGCCACCGATGCCCGGCGCGGGGCAAATGGGTGATGGCCAGCGGCTTGGCTCCTCTCGCCGTCGGGGCACGCGTGTCAGTTGCTAGCCAGTGTCCATCCAGAAGTGGTAGATTTTGGTTTCGGCTCCCGCACTGCGGCGGGATTTCACGCCGATTCATATAGCGGTCGGTGTTCATCAAACCGCAGCTCTTTTGAAACCGCAGGCGTAGTCAGACTACGTCGAGGATTTCAAAAGAGCGAGAACGCCGGCCGGGGCCGGAAAGATGCCGTTTATGGATGGACAGTCAGGGCTTCTTCGGTCGAAAGAGGGTGTACATCAGGTCCAGCCGACCAGATGGGGCGTCGCCCTTGCGCTCGATGATAACCTGCCAGTTGGAGTGGCCTTCGAGCAACTGCAGGGCCTGGGTGATACGGGACAGAACACCGGCGGCAGCCTCCCTGTCAACCCGCAGGGATTCACGTTCGCTGAAGCTGACGTCGTCTCCAGCGCCCATACCCGCCGGCAATCCCACCAGTATCGAGCCCTCTCCGATTTCCAGCAGCGCCCGGTTGAGCGCCGCCGCCAGTTTGGGGGCCACAGGCGAAATCTCGCGGTAGAGGCTTGCGGCCAACTCGTAGGGTGTCATGCGATGATGCCTTTGGCTTTGAGTTGTTTGTCGATTTTGGCCCAGGGGTCCCGCAAGGTGACGGTGCGGTTGAAGACCGGTTTTTCCGGGCGCCAATCCTTGCTGTCCGCACAGAAATAGCCCAGGCGTTCGAACTGGACAATGGACCCCGATTCGTTCCGCGCCAGCGCCGGTTCGAGCCGGCAGCCCGTGATCCGTGTGAGCGAATTGGGGTTCAGGCAGGCCTTGAAATCACCGTCACCGGCGGCTTCCGGATCGGCTTCGGAGAAAAGCCGGTCGTAGAGGCGCACCTCGGCGTCCACGGCATGGGCGGCCGAAACCCAGTGGATCGTCGACTTGACCTTGCGGCCGTCGGGGGCATTGCCGCCGCGGGTGGCCGGATCGTAGGTGCAGCGCAGTTCCACCACCTCGCCCGCGTCATTCTTGATCACGTCCGTACAGGTGACCAGATAGGCATAGCGCAGGCGCACTTCCCGGCCGGGAGCCAGGCGGAAGAATTTCTTGGGCGGGTCTTCCCGGAAATCGTCCGCTTCGATGTAGAGCACCCGGGAGAAGGGCACCATGCGGGTGCCGAATTCGGGGTCGGTGGGATGATTGTGGGCCTCGAGTTCTTCCGTCTGGTCGTGGGGGTAGTTTTCGATCACGACCCGCAACGGATTGAGCACGCCCATGAAGCGTGGCGCACGGTCGTTGAGGTCGTCACGCAGGCTGTATTCCAGAAGCGCGATGTCCACCATGCTGTCGCGTTTGGCCACGCCGATGCGCTCGCAGAAATTGCGAATGGCCTCGGGCGTGAACCCGCGGCGGCGCAATCCCGAAATCGTTGGCATACGGGGGTCGTCCCAGCCGTCGACCAGGCCCTCCTGGACGAGTCGGAGCAGTTTGCGCTTGCTCATGACCGTGTAGCTCAAGTTGAGACGGGCAAACTCGTACTGCCGGGGCCGGCTTGCAACGGGCAGATTGTCCAGAAACCAGTCGTAGAGCGGACGGTTGTTCTCGAACTCCAGGGTGCAGATGGAGTGGGTCACCCCTTCGATCGAGTCGGAGAGCCCGTGGGCAAAGTCGTACATGGGGTAAATGCACCAGGCATCTCCGGTGCGATGGTGGGTCACCCGGCGGATGCGGTAGAGGGTCGGGTCCCGCAGGTTGATATTGGGGGCGGCCATGTCGATTTTGGCCCGCAGCACGTGGGTGCCGTCCTCGAACGCGCCGGCCCGCATGCGCGCAAACAGGTCCAGGTTTTCCTCCACCGAGCGGTCCCGGTAGGGGCTGTTCTGTCCGGCCTCGGTGAGGGTGCCGCGGTGGGCCCTGATTTCATCGGCACTCAGGCTGTCCACATAGGCCTTGCCGTCCCGGATCAGTTGGACGGCGTAGGCGTAAAGCTGTTCGAAGTAATCGGAGGCATAGTATTCCCGGTCGTCCCAGTCGAAGCCCAGCCAGTGCACGTCGGACTTGATGGCCTCGACATATTCGACTTCTTCCTTGGCCGGATTGGTATCATCGAAGCGCAGATTGCAGACGCCGCCGAAATCCCGGGCGATACCGAAATTGAGGCAGATGGACTTGGCGTGGCCGATATGGAGGTAGCCGTTGGGCTCCGGTGGAAAGCGCGTCATCACGTCGGCGTGTTTGCCCGCGTCCAGATCGGCCTTGACGATTTCGCGGATGAAATTGGAGGGTTTTTCAGGTGAGCTGGGCATGGCGGCGTGTCTCCACAATAAAAAAAGGAGGTTGCGGTCGAACCGCCCCTCCTTGATGTCAACGTGGCTGAGGGACCAGGATTCGAACCTGGATTGACGGAGTCAGAGTCCGTAGTCCTGCCATTGGACGATCCCCCAGCATGATCAGAAGGGCATCATTATATAAATAAGCCCCCGGCGTCAACGGTTTTTTGACCGACACGCCCTCGTCGCGGAAGGGGGCGGCAGTCATCAACTCTGGGCCGCCTGGCGTTTTTCGATGAAGGCCAGCGCCTGCTGCATACGCTGCAGCGTCTCGTTCTGGCCGAGCACCCGGATGATTTCGAAGATGCCGGGGCTGACGGTCTTGCCCGACAGGGCTACGCGCACCGGTTGGGCGATTTTGCCGAGCTTGAGCCCTGTGGCTTCCATGGTCTGCACGAAGGCCGCCTCGATCTGGTCATCCTCGAACGTCGACAGGCTGGTGAGGTGATCGGTCAGGAGACGCAGCGGTTCGAGGGCCGAAGGCTTCAGGAACTTGGCGGCGGCTTTCTCCTCGTAGACAACCGGGCGGGCGAAGTAGAAAAGCGCGCCCTCGGCCATTTCCACCAATGTCTTGCTGCGGGCCTGAAGCGTTTCCACGACCTCCTGAAGATTGGCGTGATCGTCGACGGCCACATGGTGGGCTTCCAGAAAGGGCTTGAGCAGGGGCGCGAGGCGCTCGACCGCGCTCTCCCGGATGTGCTCGCCGTTCAGGGCCAGCAGTTTGGCGGGATCAAAGACGCCGGCCGACTTGCCGATGCTCTCCAGAGAAAATTTGTCGATCAGGTCCTGGCGGGTAAAAAACTCCTGGTCGCCATGGGACCAGCCCAGGCGTACCAGGTAATTCAGCACGGCATCCGGCAGATAGCCCTTTTCGCGGTATTCGCTCACCGACATGGCTCCGTGACGTTTGCTCAACCGCGAGCGATCGCCGCCCAACACCATGGGAACATGGGCGAAGACCGGCAGCGGTGCTTCAAGCGCATTGTATAGGAGGATCTGTTTGGGGGTGTTGTTGACGTGATCGTCGCCGCGAATGATGGTGTTGACGCCCATGGTAATGTCGTCGACCACCACGGCCAGATTGTACATGGGCATGCCGTCGCTGCGGCAGATGATGAAATCGTCCAGTTCGTTGTTCTGGAAAGCGATGGGCCCTTTGACCTTGTCATCCACCACCGTGGTACCCGTTGGCGGGACTTTGAAGCGAATGACGGCGTCGCTCGAGGGCGGCAGCTGGCGGTCTCGACAGCGGCCGTCGTAGCGGGGTTTGCCGCCCCGCGCGATGGCTTCCTGGCGCATGGCTTCGATCGCTTCCGGTGAACAGGTGCAGTGATAGGCCCGGCCTGCATCCAGAAGCTTTTGCAAATACTCCCGGTAGACCGGCAGGCGCGCGGATTGGAAATAAGGGCCTTCATCCCAGTCGATGCCCAGCCAGGTCAGGGCGTCGAGAATGGCATCCACGGACTGCCGAGTGGAGCGTTCGACGTCGGTGTCCTCGAAGCGCAGCACGAAGCGCCCGCCGCTGTGGCGGGCATACAGCCAGTTGAAGAGGGCCGTGCGGGCGCCGCCCACATGCAGATGGCCCGTGGGACTCGGAGGGAATCGGGTGATGACCGGATTCATATGGGTTTCTCCTCGCGCATGAACGTGTTCGTCGTCCGTGGGCATCTTGGCGGCCGCTGGATTCCCGACCGGTGCGCACGGCGCAACAGCACCCCATAGCACATCGCCGCAAAGGGTACAATCATCGTGCACGCCAAGTCGATCAAATTCGCTTGACATTTATTGACGGATCAACTACTTATCACTGTTTAAATCCAACTTGCCGACAATTATATTTATTTTGTATGATACCAATAGGTTAGGAGATTACTCATGGCTGTACCCAAGCGCAAAACATCCAAGTCAAAACGCGACATGCGGCGCACGCACAAAAAGACCGCCGGGCCCAATTTGACCACCTGCGCCCAGTGCGGCGAGCCCAAACCTCCGCATCATGTCTGCATGAGTTGCGGAACTTACCGGGGGCGCACCCTTATTGACACCGAAGAGGAGTAACCCGATTGGGTCGCTCTGGTCGCGCCGGAGCCCATGGCCTGCATCGGTGGTAGCCTGCGATAGCTGCAGCTGATCGTCACATTCGAATGCTGGTATTGAAGGAGGAGCAGATGTCGGTTGAAGATAAGGTCAAAAAGCTGATTGCCGAGAAGTTGAACGTCGACCCGTCCGAGGTGGTTCCGGAAGCCAAATTTGTGGATGACCTTGGGGCCGACTCCCTGGATCTGGTCGAATTGATCATGACCATGGAAGAAGAATTCGATATGGAAATTCCTGACGAGGATCAGGAAAAGATTTTATCGGTCAAAGACGCCATCGAATATATCAACACGCACTGATTTAATCGCTGCGTTCCGCGCCCCTCAATGTTGAATCGTCAAGCGACAGGCGGTTCGGTGCCCTGCGACAACTACGGCCTGCATGCCCCGCCGGCCCAGCAGGCAGGCGATGACGTACCTGCCGCTTGCCGGCGCTCGACCGCGGGTATTTTTTACCGGAATCGTACCAACGGCCCGCGGCACTCGCTGCCTTGCTCGGCGCCACACGCCGGCCCGCCACCGGTGGCGCCGGCGTTTTAACTTGCGAAAAACCGGACGGTTGTATTAGAAGCTAGCGCACTTGCAATATCGGGTGGGAATGTCCACACGGGAGCGGCCTGCGCCCGCTTCCGGCATTTGTGTCACCTGCCATCCACACCACCGCAGACAACGAGGCCACCATGAGCGATAAAAAGGCACCTGTCATCATCGGCAGCGATCACGCCGCTTTCGAACTCAAAGAGAAAATAAAAGCCTTTTTGGTCGGCAAGGGCATCCCGGTTGAAGATGTCGGTACGAGCGGCACCGAATCGGTGGACTACCCGGACTACGGCAAGCAGGTGGCCTCCCAGGTATCGGCGGGCCGCTTTCCCCGCGGCATCCTTCTCTGCGGGACCGGCCTGGGCATGTCGATGGTGGCCAACCGCTTCCCGGGCGTGCGTGCGGCCCTCTGCCACGATCTGTTTGGCGCCATGATGGCCCGCAAACATAACGATGCCAATATCCTCGTACTGGGTGGCCGTGTCACCGGCGATATCCTGGCGGTTGAAATCGTAACGGCCTGGCTGCAAACGCCCTTTGAAAACGGCCGGCATCAGAACCGCCTGGATCAGTTCAATCAAGGGGTTTGAACGGGCTTGTCATTCGATCGCGCCCCCGAGCGGGACCGCCGGCGCCCAATGGGAGTTTTCGTGAAACTGAAACATCTGCAATCCGTTGATCCATCCATCGCGCGGGCGGTGGTGCGGGAGTGGGAGCGGCAGGAGAACAACCTCGAGCTGATCGCTTCCGAGAACATTGCCAGCCGGGCCGTTATGGAGACCCAGGGCAGTGTGCTCACCAACAAGTATGCCGAGGGCTATCCCGACAAACGCTACTACGGCGGGTGCGAATATGTGGATGTCGCTGAAAAGCTGGCCATCGAGCGGGCGGCGGCCCTTTTCGGCGCGGAGTACGTCAACGTCCAGCCCCATTCCGGTTCGCAGGCCAACATGGCCGTTTATTTTGCGCTCCTCAAACCGGGCGACCGCGTCTTGGGCATGAACCTGGCCCACGGCGGGCATCTGACTCACGGCAGTCCAGTGAGTTTTTCCGGACGTCTGTTCGACTTTCACCACTATGGTGTCGATTCCGAAACCGGGCGTATTGACTATGAGGCCCTGGACCGTCTGGCCCACGAGATCCGGCCCAAGCTGATCGTGTGCGGGGCCAGCGCCTATCCCCGCACGATCGATTTCGAGGCCTTCGCCCAAACGGCCCGTTCGGTCGGTGCCCGCCTGATGGTCGACATGGCCCATATCGCCGGCCTTGTGGCGGCCGGCCTGCACCCCTCCCCCGTACCCCATGCCGACATCGTGACGTCGACGACCCACAAGACGCTGCGCGGGCCGCGCGGCGGAATCATCCTCTCACGCATGGATTTCGGCCCGCGCCTCAACAAGGAAATTTTTCCCGGTATCCAGGGGGGGCCTTTGATGCATGTCATCGCCGCCAAAGCGGTGGCCTTCAAGGAAGCGTTGGGGGACGCCTTCAAGCGCTATCAGAAGGCCGTGATCGCCAATGCCCAGACACTCGCGCAGTCGCTGATGCATCGCGGCATCCGGTTGGTCACCGGTGGGACGGACAACCATCTGATGTTGATTGACCTGACCAATCTAGGCATCACCGGCCGCGAAGCCGAGAGTCTCCTGGGTCAGGCCGGACTGACCGTGAATAAAAACACGATTCCCAATGACAAGCGCGGCCCGGCCGTAACCAGCGGGGTTCGCCTGGGCACCCCGGCTATTACCACCCGGGGCATGGGGGCCGAGGAGATGGAGACCATCGCCCGGCTCATTCATGCGGTGCTTTCGAACCCCGAGGACGCGGATCTACTGAACGCCGCCGGGGACGAGGTGCGGGCCCTGTGCCGCACGTTCCCCCTTTACGCCCCGATCTACCAGGAGATGAACAACTGAGCATGGCCGCCTTTGATCCCGACACAATCCAAGCCCGAATGCCGCGTGCCGATGATGAGCGCCCCACCTGGGAAACCTATTTCATGGACATCACGGCCCTGGTGGCCAAGCGGACCACCTGCCTGCGGCGGGCCGTGGGCGCCATCATCGTCAAAGACAAAAGGATCCTGTCCACCGGGTACAACGGCGCGCCCAGCCACATCCGCCACTGTCGGGAGGTGGGCTGTCTGCGCGAGCAGCTGAATGTGCCTTCCGGTCAGCGTCATGAGCTCTGCCGGGGGATTCATGCCGAGCAGAACGCCATCATCCAGGCGGCCTATTATGGCGTGTCCATACAGGGCGCCACCATTTACTGCACCACCCAGCCTTGTTCCATCTGCGCCAAGATGATCATCAACGCGGGCCTCAAGGCGATCATCTACGCTTCCGGCTATGCCGACCCGATGGCCACTGAAATGCTTGAGGAAGCCGGTATTGCGCTGATCCGATTCACGGGCGACGACCGGGAGGAAAGCGAATGAAATGCCCTTTCTGCAAAGAGACCGACAACAAGGTGATCGACTCGCGCTTGAGCAAGGACGGCAACGAAATCCGGCGTCGTCGCGAGTGTCTGGTCTGCGGCCGGCGCTTCACGACCTATGAGCATATCGAAAAGATTCCGATCATGATCATCAAGAAAGACGGCCGCCGCGAGGTGTTCTCGCGCGACAAGGTGCGGGCCGGCATTCAGAAGGCCTGTGAAAAGCGCAATATCAGCGTCAATATGATCGACAATTTTCTGGACGAGCTCGAAAGGGATCTGGGCGAGACCGGCGAGAAGGAAATCCCCTCCTCGACGCTGGGCGAAAAGATCATGATTAAACTGCATGCCCTCGACGACGTGGCCTATGTCCGCTTCGCCTCGGTTTATCGTGAATTCAAGGACGTCAACGATTTTGTCTCCGAGTTGAAAAGCCTTCTGAGCAGCCGCTGACAGGGCCGGCAAGACGCGAATCCCCCGACATGCGCGATCGATTCTATATGCAGATGGCCCTGGCCCTGGCTGCCAGGGGCCGTGGGCGGACCTTGCCCAATCCCATGGTCGGAGCGGTGGTGGTTCGGGAGGGCCGGGTGGTCGGCCGCGGGTGGCACGAATGCTACGGCGGGCCCCACGCCGAGGTGAATGCCCTCGACGCGGCCGGTGCGGCGGCGCAGGGGGCAACCCTCTACGTCACCCTGGAACCTTGCAACCACACGGGCCAGACACCCCCTTGCACCCGCCGGATTCTGGCGGCCGGCATCCGCCGGCTGGTGGTGGCGACCCGCGACCCCAATCCCGGCGTGGCCGGTGGCGGCCATGCTTTTCTTCAGGCCCGGGGCATCGAAGTCGTGACAGGGGTATGCGCTGCGGAGGCCGCGCGTCTCAACGAGGCCTTCAATCATTTCATACGCACGCGGCGCCCCTTCACGATCCTGAAATGCGCCGCTACTCTCGATGGCCGGATTGCCACCCGTACCGGCAGTTCCCGCTGGGTCACGGGCGAGGCCTCACGGCGCCACGTACACGAACTGCGTCACGAGGCCGCCGCCATCATGGTGGGCATCAATACGGTACGTTCCGACGATCCCCGCCTTACGACGCGTCTGGAGGGCGGGGGCGGCGTCGACCCCACACGTGTCATTCTCGATACCGCCCTTTCAATCAACCCCGGCGCGAAGGTGCTGCAGCAAGGCGCCGAGCGACCCACGATCGTGGTGACCGGACCGGGCGTTTCCGCCGAGCGGCGTGAGGCCGTGACGGCGGCGGGCGGGCAGCTCCTGGCCGCGCCCCTGGACAAGGGGCGCATCGATCTTCGATGGCTGATGGCGCAACTGGGGGCGATGGGTCTGGCCAGCCTGCTGATCGAGGGCGGCAGCCAGGTGGCGGGTGCGGCCCTGCGGGCCGGGGTCGTCGACAAGCTCTGCCTGTTCTACGCCCCCAAACTGCTGGGCGGAGACGATGGGATTCCCATTTGTAGCGGCGAGGGGCCGGCGCTGATGCGTGACAGCCTTCCGGTGCGGATCCAAGCCGTGCACCGCTTCGGAGACGATCTTATGGTGGAGGCCTATCCGCAGGGTCCGCGGACGGCGGCGGATGCGGATTGACAGGGCGGATTGGTGCCTAATATTTATAAGTCTATTGGATGATGTTTTTGTTCTTTAACACCAGGGTTTGGCGATAACCAGCATGTTTACCGGTATCATAGAGGGTCTGGGAACCATCGCCGCTATTCGTCCTTCCGGTGCCGGCAGCCGAATGATGCTGGAGGCGGACTTTCCCCTGGATCGCACGCGCATCGGCGACAGCATCGCCGTGAACGGCGCCTGCCTGACGGCCGTCACCATTTCGGGACGACGCTTCGCTGTTGATCTCTCGCCCGAATCCTTGTCCACCACCACTTTTAAAGACGCCAAACCGGGCGACCGCGTCAACCTCGAACGGGCGTTGCGACTGTCCGACCGCCTGGACGGCCACCTCGTCAGTGGACATGTGGACGGCGTCGGCGCTATCCAGGCCCGCGAAAATCTTGCCAATGCCATTCTGATCACCATCGCCGCCCCCACCCCGGTGACCCGCTACCTGATTCGCAAAGGATCGGTTGCCGTGGATGGCGTCAGTCTGACCGTCAACGCCTGTGATCAAAAAAGCTTCCAGGTGAGCATCATCCCCTACACCGCCAAACTGACCACCGTGGGGTTCAAAGCGATCGGAACCCGGGTCAACATCGAAACCGATCTCATCGGCAAGTACGTCGAGCGTTTTACTTCGCCGTCTGCCGCCGATGCGTCTGAGGACGGGGGCACCACCGCCGGCGGGATTGACATGCATCTGCTCACCAAGACCGGTTTTCTGTGAAGATGACCGGCGATTCTGCTTAATTTTAGGGAGGAATCACACATACCGATGCCAATGCTAAGCGTAGAAGAAGCCATCCGGGATATCCGTGGGGGTAAAATGGTCATTCTTGTGGATGACGAAGATCGCGAAAACGAGGGCGATCTGTGCATGGCTGCAGAAAAGGTCACGACCGAGGCCATCAATTTCATGGCCACCCACGGGCGCGGCCTGATCTGTTTGTCCCTGAATCCCGACAAGGTCGATGCCCTCGATTTGCCGCTGATGGTGGATCACAACACATCCCCCTTTGAAACCGGTTTCACCGTATCGATCGAGGCCCGCTGCGGTGTGACCACCGGTATTTCGGCCTCCGACCGGGCCACCACGATTTTGACCGCCGTACGTGACGGCGCCAAACCCACCGATCTTGTCCGTCCGGGACATATCTTTCCTTTGCGGGCCCGCAAGGGAGGGGTCATGGTACGCACCGGACAGACCGAGGGCTCCGTCGATCTGGCCCGTTTGGCCGGGCTGCGGCCAGCCGGTGTCATTTGTGAGATCATGGACGAGGACGGCAGCATGGCCCGCATGCCTTCATTGGAGAAATTCAGCCAGAAGCATCGCATCGGGATTGTCACCATCGCCGACCTGGTGGAATATCGCATGCGCAAGGAATCATTTGTGCAGCGGGCGGCGGAAACCGTTATTCCCACGATGGCCGGTGAATTCCGCATCGTGGTCTATGAAAACGAGGTGGACAACCTGACCCATCTGGCCTTGGTCAAAGGTGAAGTCGATCCCGAAAAGCCCGTTCTTGTGCGGGTGCACTCGGAATGCCTCACCGGCGACGTCTTCGGCTCGATGCGCTGTGACTGCGGCGACCAGCTTCACCGGGCCATGCAGAAGATCGACGGCGAGGGGTCCGGCGTCGTGCTCTACCTTCGCCAGGAGGGCCGCGGCATCGGCCTGGTGAACAAGATCAAGGCCTACGCCCTGCAGGAAGAGGGCCTCGATACCGTGCAGGCCAACGAGGAGCTGGGCTTCAAATCGGACATGCGCAATTATGGTATCGGCGCCCAGATCCTGGTGGACCTGGGGGTGCGCCAGATGCGCCTGATGACGAACAATCCCAAGAAAATGGTCGGGCTCGAGGGCTATGGTCTGAGCATCGTGGAACAGGTGCCCATCGAAATCGAGCCCAATGAATTCAATCGCTGTTACCTGAGCTGCAAGAAGCTCAAGATGGGCCACATGCTCAAAACGGTTGACGCCACACCCTGATCGAACGCCGCCGCGCCGGGCGGCCAACGCCAATGGAGAGGGAGAAATCATGCCGAGAGTTCTGGAGGCCAAACTGCTGGCGGAAGGCAAGAAATTCGCCATCGTGGTGAGCCGCTTCAATGACTTTATCACCGAGAAACTGGTCAGTGGCGCCCTGGACGCCCTCGTGCGCTCCGGCGCCCGGGACGAGGACATCGACCTGGTGCGGGTGCCGGGGGCATTTGAAATCCCGCTGATGGCCAAACGCATGGCCGCCAAGGGACGCTACGATGCGATCGTTTGCCTGGGGGCCGTCATCCGCGGATCCACGCCGCATTTCGACTATGTCAGCGCCGAGGTCTCCAAAGGCGTGGCCGTGGTCGGCCTGGATGGCGATCTTCCGGTGATTTTCGGCATCATCACGACCGATACGATCGAGCAGGCCATCGAACGCGCCGGCACCAAGGCCGGCAACAAGGGCTGGAGTGCGGCCATGTCGGCGGTCGAGATGGCCAACCTGATGGACGTGGTGGATCAGGTCTGATCATGGGCCGACGGCGACAGGCGCGTGAGCTGGCCCTGCAGGCCCTTTATTTTCTGGACGCCCGTGCGGGCGACCCCGAAGAGGCCATGGCCCTGTTTCATCGCAATTTCACGCCGCCGCGCAAAGCGCGCGACTTCATGGACCGCTTGGTTCAGGGGGTGAGCGCCAACCGTGAGGCGATCGATGCGATCGTCGAGCGCTATTCCGAGAACTGGAAGGTTTTCCGCATGCCGCGGGTCGATCGCAACGTGATCCGTATGGCCGCGTTCGAAATGTTCTGGCAGGCGGATATCCCCCACAGTGTGTCCATCAACGAAGCCATCGATCTGGGCAAACAATACGGCACCGACGATTCGGGCGCCTTCATCAACGGCATTCTTGACCGCATTCGCAAGGCGCTTGAAAGCGGCGAACTCGCACCGCCCGCCATCGATCCGGGCGAGAGGGCCGGTCAGCACGAAACCGCATAGTCGTTCGCCGGGAGGAACATCATGCTAATCGAAAAACTCGCGGTCGGTCCCATCATGGCCAATTGCTTTGTCATCGGGTGTGAAGAGACCCGCGAAGGGGCGGTGATCGACCCGGGGGCCGAGGCCGACCGCATATTGGACGTGGTATCGAAGTCCGGACTGACCATCACCCGGATCATCAACACCCACGGGCATTTCGATCACGTGGGCGCCAACCGGGAGATGAAGGAACGCACGGACGCCGAGTTGATCATCCATCCCCTGGATGCGCCCATGCTAGCCCAACTCGACCAGATGGCCGGCGCTTTCGGCATGGCGGTGGACAATTCGCCCCCGCCGGACCGCACCGTCGAGGAGGGCGATCGCATCCAGGTCGGTCGGCAGTTCCTGACCGTCCTGCATACCCCCGGGCACACCCCGGGCGGCATCGCCCTGCATACGGATGGACACGTCTTTGTGGGCGACACGCTTTTTCAGGGCTCGATCGGTCGAACCGATTTCCCTGGGGGCGATTACGATACGATCATCCGCAGCATTCGCGAGAAGCTTTTTCCATTGGGCGATCGTGTCGTCGTCTACACCGGTCATGGCCCCGAGACCGATATCGGCACGGAGAAACAGTACAATCCCTTTGCCCGTCTCGCCTAAGCGTTTCCCGCCCTGCGGGGAACGCCCGCCGATGGTCGGGAAACACGTGCGCTTTCCGGGGCCGTGATGCCGTTGCGAGGCCCAGGCATCAAGCGATTGCCATTTCGCTTGCACGACCGTGACCGGTCTGATAACTTTTTCCCCTTCCGGGAATTTCGATCACCGTCGTCGGGCATTGCGGTAGGGACTCGGCCGGGCGATGTTGGCCAGATCTGCTCAGATGGTATGGCACCTCCATGACTTTGCCGCTTGAGGTCACAAGAAGAAAATCACGCCCCATCCAGATCGGGCCGGTAACCGTTGGCGGTGAAGCACCGATTTCGGTCCAGTCCATGACCAACACGCCCACCGCGGACGTGGCCGCCACCGTGGCGCAGATCAAACGGCTGGAGACGGCCGGCTGCGAAATCATCCGCGTGGCCGTTCCCGACGCGGAGGCGGCGGACGCCATTGCCCGCATCAAACCTCAGATCGCCATTCCGCTGATTGCCGATATCCACTTCGATCATCGCCTGGCCATCCGATCGGCGCGGGCCGGTGCCGACGCCCTGCGGTTAAACCCCGGCAACATCGGCGGATCGGCCGCCATCCGGGCCGTGGTGGACTGCGCTCAGGATCATGGTCTGTCCATCCGCGTGGGGGTCAACAGCGGCTCGCTGGAAAAGGATATCCTCGCCAGCCATGGCGGGGTGACGCCCGAGGCCATGGTGGCCAGCGCCCTGCGCCATGTGGATCTCCTGCGATCAATGGATTTTGAGGCCATCAAAGTCTCCATCAAAGCCTCGGACGTACCGCGCACCATAGCCGCCTATCGTCTCCTGGCGGTGCGCACCGATCTGCCCCTGCACATCGGCGTGACCGAGGCCGGCGCCCTGTTCACCGGAATCGTCAAATCCGCCCTGGGTATCGGCATGCTGCTGGCCGAGGGCATCGGCGACACGCTGCGCGTATCGCTCACGCGCGACCCGGTCGAAGAAGTCCGGGTGGGATTCGAAATTCTGAAGGCCCTGGGCATCCGCCGGCGCGGACCGGAGTTGATCGCCTGCCCGACCTGCGGGCGCACCCAGATCGACCTCTTTGATATCGTTGAAAAGGTCGAAGCACGGATCAACACCCTGGCGCTACCGATCAAAATCGCGATCATGGGCTGTGTGGTCAACGGGCCGGGGGAGGCGCGCGAGGCGGACATCGGGGTGGCCGGCGGCAAGGGCGTCGGTATTCTGTTTAAAAAAGGCGAGGTCGTGCGCAAATTTCCCGAGAGCGAACTCGTCGACGTCCTGCTGGCAGAAATCGACCGCTACCACGCCGAAGCCCAGTCTTCGGATACCACGTCGTCGGAGAACGAGACGCTCCCATCGAAGCGACTGGAAGCCAACGGAGAAAAACATCCATGAGCAAGAAGCAGCAGACCGCGATCAGCCCGGTGCGCGCGGACGATTACCCCGAATGGTACCAACAGGTGATCAAGGCCTCGGACCTGGCCGAAAAATCGCCGGTGCGCGGCTGCATGGTGATCAAGCCCTGGGGCTACGCCCTCTGGGAGAACATCATGCGCGGCATGGACGACATGTTCAAAGCCACCGGGGTACGAAACGCCTATTTCCCGCTTTTCATCCCCCTGGGGTTTCTCGAGAAGGAAGCCGAACACGTGGAGGGTTTCGCCAAGGAGTGCGCCGTGGTGACCCATCACCGGCTGGAGAAATCCGCAGACGGCGGACTGGTGCCGGCGGGCGCGCTGGCCGAGCCGCTGGTGGTGCGCCCCACCTCCGAGACGATTATCGGCGATTCGTTCGCCAAGTGGGTTTCGAGCTATCGTGACCTGCCGATCCTCATCAACCAGTGGGCCAACGTCGTGCGCTGGGAGATGCGCACCCGCATTTTTCTGCGCACCAGCGAGTTTCTCTGGCAGGAGGGTCACACCGCCCACGCCACCGCCGAGGAGGCCGTCGAGCGGACCCGGATGATGCTGGAGGTCTATGCTGATTTTGCCGAAACGTTTCTGGCCATGCCGGTTATCCGGGGGCGCAAAACCGAATCGGAGCGTTTCCCGGGGGCGGTGGACACGCTGTGCATCGAGGCCATGATGCAGGACCGCAAGGCGCTGCAAGCCGGCACTTCGCATTTCCTCGGACAAAATTTCGCGATCGCCTCGGGCATTCGCTTTCAAAATGACAGGGAGCAGGAAGAACACGCCTGGACCACCTCCTGGGGGTCGTCGACACGTCTGATCGGCGGGCTCATCATGACCCACAGCGACGACAACGGGCTGGTGCTGCCGCCGCGCATCGCCTCCGCCCACGTGGTCCTCATGCCCATCAGTCGCACGGACGAGGATCGGGCCCGGGTAATGGAATACACGCACAACCTGGCGGCCGATCTGCGGCGCCAACGCTACCACGGCGTCCCGGTCGTGGTGGAGATCGATCAACGCGATATCGGCGGTGCCCGGGGATGGGACTGGATCAAAAAAGGGATCCCGGTGCGGGTCGAGGTCGGTCCCAAGGATATCGACAAGGATGCCGTCTTCGTGGGGCGCCGCGACCGCGAGGCGCGCGCGCGAACGTCGATTCCCACGGGCCAGTTCATCAGCGGCTTTGCCCGTCTGCTGGACGAGATTCAGGACAACCTCTACCAGCGGGCGCTGGATTTTCGCGAAGGCCACACGGTGGCGCTGGATGCGCACGAGGCGTTTTGCGACTTTTTTACCCCGCAGCATGCGGAGCGACCGGAGCTGCACGGCGGTTTCGCCCGGTCGCCCTGGTGCGGTACGCCCGAATGCGAGAAGCAGATCAAAGACGCGCTGAATGTCACCATCCGGTGCATTCCGCTGGACGCGCCCCGGGAAAAAGAGGCCTGCGTCTACTGCGGGAAGCCCAGCAGCCAGCGGGTGATCTTCGCCAAGGCCTATTAGTCCGCCACCCGGCGGGCCGGGAAGCCCGGTCACCGGTTCACGGCCCCCGGCATGGCCACAACCATCGATTGCCGGCAGCCACACTGTCGCTGCCCGGTGTGTTGCGGTTTTATGATTCGAATTACCGACATCCTGGATAGAGTGGCCGAGAACAACCCCGAGGCCGACCTGGACATCATCGATCGGGCCTATATTTTCAGCGCCCGCGTCCACGATGGCCAGATCCGGCTTTCCGGGGAGCCTTATCTTTCCCACCCGCTCGAAGTGGCCGGCATCCTGGCCGAGATGAACCTCGACCCGGTCAGCATCGCCTCCGGCCTCCTGCACGATGTCGTCGAGGACACCCACGCCACGCCCGAGGAGATCGAGCAGACCTTCGGCCGGGAAGTGATGCGCATCGTGGCCGGTGTGACCAAAATCAGCAAGCTCTCCTTCGGCAGCTCGCTGGCACGCCAGGCCGAGAGCCTGCGCAAGATGCTGCTGGCCATGGCCGATGATATCCGCGTGATCCTGATTAAACTCGCCGACCGCCTGCACAACATGCGCACCCTGTCTTTTCACAAAGAGGGCAAGCGCCGCGTGATCGCCCGAGAAACCCTCGACATCTACGCGCCCATCGCCGCCCGTCTGGGGATCTACTGGATCAAGAACGAGCTCGAAAACACGTCGTTCATGTACCTGATGCCCGAGGAATACACACGTATCAAGACCAACGTCAGTAAAGACCTGGAAGAGCGTGAGCAGTATATCGAGGACGTGAAAGGCTACCTGCGCGGCACGATGGAAACGCACAAGCTCGAGTGCCAGGTGCTTGGGCGCTACAAGAATTTCTACAGCATCTACCAGAAGATGATCTCACAGGAGCTTGCGTTCGAGGACGTCTACGACATCATCGCCTTCCGGATCATCCTCGAATCGATTCCCCAGTGCTACGAGGCGCTGGGTATCGTGCACTCCCTCTGGAAACCCATCGATATCAAATTCAAGGATTACATCGCCCGGCCCAAGCCCAACATGTACCAGTCCCTGCACACGACGGTTATCGGCCCGCGGGGGGAGCGGGTGGAGATCCAGATCCGGACCCTCGAGATGGATCGGGTGGCCAAGTCCGGTATCGCGGCCCATTGGCGCTACAAGGAAGGCGCCTCGATGGACGAATCCATCGGCCGGCGGTTCGCCTGGATTCAGAACCTGGTCGAAAACCAGGAAAACTTCCGCAACCCGGACGAGTTTCTGGAAAACGTGCGGATCGATCTCTATCCGGACGAGGTCTACGTCTTCACCCCCCAGGGCGACGTCAAGACCATGCCCAAAGGGGCGACACCGGTGGACTTCGCCTACATGATCCACACCGAAGTGGGCAACCAGTGTACCGGCGCCAAGGTCAACGGGCGCATCGTGTCGCTCAACCACGAGCTGGAAACCGGTGATACCGTCGACATTATCACCTCCAAGAGCCATCGGCCCAGCAAGGACTGGCTCAAGTTTGTCAAAACGGTCAAGGCCCGCTCCCGCATCCGCCAGTGGATCAAGGTCCAGGAGAAGAGCCGCAGCCTGAGTCTGGGGCGCGAAATGTGCGAGAAAGCCTTCCGCAAACACCGCCTCAATTTCAATACGCTGATGAAATCGGACCAGATGGACGCGGCCGTGGCGCACTTCGGTTTCAAGACCGTCGACGACCTGATTGCCAGCGTGGGCTACGGTAAAACCACACCGCTGCAGGTTGTTCGCCGCTTCGTTCCCAAAACCGCCGAGGAGGCCGAAGACAAACCGCGGGAAACCATTTTCGACCGTTTGATCGGACGGGTGAAAAAGCGGAAGCCTTCGGCAGGCGTTCTCGTCAAGGGCCTCGACGATATCCTGATTCGCTTTGGCAAGTGCTGCCAACCGGTTCCCGGCGATCCCATCGTGGGTTATATTACCCGGGGTTACGGCGTGACGGTTCACCGGGCCAATTGCGTCAATGCGCTCAAGATGAGCCCGGAGCGGCAGATCGAGGTGGCCTGGGCCGAGGAGACCAGTGAAACCTATCCGGTCAAAATTTTAATCGTGTCCTACGACCGGGTGGGACTTCTGGCCGATATCGCCACCAGCATCAGCAAGAACGAGGCCAACATCTTGAGCTTGAATACCCACACGAAGCCCAACAAGTCGGTGGAGAGCTATCTGACGCTGGCCGTGGCGGGTACGGGACACCTGGACCGCGTGGTTTCATCCTTGCGCAAAATCAGTATGGTGCAGGAAGTCCGGCGGTTGAATACCTGACGGAAAGGGCCACTCAGGAATGCAGCGGGTGTGACGGGTTGTTCCGGGTCGTTTGGAAGGGTGGGGCGATCAGGGACGACGATGGCCCCTAAACGTTTTTTGGTGCCCTCGGCAGGAGGGCTCATGGCTCATGGGGGCTCAATGCGCCGTCGCGATAAAACCCCCGGCGCGACTCGCCGATGAGCCTCAAGGGGCTTTGACGACATGCCCCGATTTGATGCAGCTCGTGCAGACCACGATCCGTTTGGTGCGTCCTTCCTTCAGCGCCCGCACCGACTGCAGATTGGGATTGAAACGTCTTTTGTTGACGTTGTGGGCATGGCTGACATGATTGCCCACCATGGGTTTCTTGCCGCAGATTTCACATTTCCTGGCCATCGTGTTTCCCTTTCAATAATCAGCATCGGCTGCTGATCCGATGCCGTTCTTTTCTCTGGCGGGTGGTTGTTACGGCAGCCCGTTCCCGTTCACCCCGCGAAGGCATAAATGCTCCGATCGAAATAGAGAGACATACATGATCACTGATAAATTGTAAAGCTGTTTCTGGGGTACTTTAGAAGAACGGCAGGATGCTTTCACCGGCCTGGCTGGACTCGGCGAGCGAGGACTCGGTTTTGGCGATCAATTTCAGCGCTTCCTGGTGGATGCCGACATCCGGGTAGCGTGTCAGAACGTTCTTGAAACGCCGCATGGCGGCTTTGTAATGTTTGGACTTGTAGTAGAAGCGCCCGATGGAAAGCTCGGACATGGCCAGACTCCGCAGACAGGCGTTGATGTGCTCCTGGGCTTTGACCGTGTACGGGTCGTTGGGGTGATCGCGCTGCAGGCGGCCGAACGTCTCAAGGGCTTTCTGGGCGGAGGACTGGTCGCGGTCGGGGCTGTCGATCTGCTCGAAGTAACACATCCCCGTCATGTAAATAACGTAGGGTATGGCTTCGTTGCGAGGGTGCAGATTTTCGAATTCCTCGTAGGCAAAAATGGCTTCTTCGTAGTTGCCCAATTTGTAATTGGCGTCGGCTATCTTGAGCTCGGCCAGCTTGGCATAATCGCTGTAGGGGTACCAATCCTTGAGTTTTTCGAAGGCTTCTTTGGCATCCTCGTAGTCGCCGGACTCATAGTCGTCCATGCCGCTCCAAGCCAGGGTTTGGGCGGTTTCATCATCGTCGTCTCCCCCCAGCAGCTCAAACACAGCACAGCCGGACAGAAAAAACGGGAGGATGGCAATGAGAAGGTAGCGTTTCATATGGCGAACGACCTGGACTGCTGGTCGGTCCGATGTAAGCCCAGGAGGATGGCGAGGGCGACCAAGTGTTCCCGGCCGGCCTCAAATGGTTTTCGCGGCTGGGCGGATGCCGCGTTAAACCAGTTTGCCGAGCGATTCTTCCAGTTTGGCCTTGGCCACCATACCGGTGATTTGATCGACAACATTGCCGTCTTTGAAAAAAATTAGCGTCGGAATGGCCTTGATACCGTATTTGCCCGGCGTCACCGGGTTGTCGTCCACATTGCATTTCATGAATTTGACCTGGCCCGCATAACTTGTGGCCAGCTCATTCACGACGGGCCCGATGGCTTTGCATGGGCCGCACCAAGGCGCCCAAAAGTCGACCATTACCGGCGTGTCCGACTGAAGCACCTCGTTTTCAAAGCGGGCGTCGTCAATCTCCATTACGTTTTCGGCCATTTTGTGTTCCTCTCTTCGAGTTTGAAATAGCCTGGATTATATTCACAGCACCAATCGTTGTCAACCGGCGAAAAGTATGGATTATCGCCATGTTTCGGCGATCTGTCCGTGATCGGATTGACAGGCTATTCGGCTTTTGCTACCTGTTTGCAGGCACACCCGACCGTCTTCTTTTCCCTTCACCCAGCAGCACCCGGAGGAAACCGCATGACATCCATGATTCGCGTGGGAGCCCTCATTTCCGGGGGTGGAACCAATCTGCAAGCGGTAATCGACGCCTGCGAGGCCGGCGAGACAGGCGCCCAGGTGGTTTTTGTCGGCAGCGACAACCCGGCGGCCAAAGGTCTGGCGCGCGCTGAGCGGCACGGGATTCCGTCATTCGTGGTCGACTATGGCGATATTATTCGCCGTTATCGCCAGGACCCGGCCGGCGTGCACCTGCCATCGGACTTTGATTTGGCTGAAATGCGCGCCAAAAGTCGCTTGTTTCCTGCGGATACCGACGAGGCCGTGGTGGAGGCTTTTCTGGCAACCCGCGCCGCCGCCGAAAACGGACTGCTCGCGGCGATGGCCGCCTACAAATTCGATCTCCTGATCCTGGCCGGTTTCATGCGCAATCTTACGCCCTATTTCATCGATCGCGTGAACACCGACCCGGAAGCCCCTCGGATCATGAACATCCATCCGGCCCTTCTGCCCGCCTTCCCCGGCACCGATGGCTACGGCGATACCTATCGCTACGGATGCAAGCTTGGCGGTTGTACCGTTCATTTCATCGACTACGGTGAGGACAGTGGCCCGATTATCGGCCAGCGAGCTTATAAAATCCTGCCGGGGGACACTCTCGACGACATCAAATCCAAAGGGCTCAAAGAGGAGTGGAAACTCTATCCGGACTGTATCAGGCTTTTCGCCCAGGGTCGTCTCAAGGTGGTGACCCGGACCCACGAGCTGCCGGGGGGCAAGACCATGACGCGGAAAGTGGTGGCAATTGACGCCTGATTTCTGACAGATGGCGTCAGACCGTCTGGAGAACGTGCACGATCATGGGAAAGGCGATGAACGTGCCCAGACTGCTGCCCAGATTGGTGAAGACGACCACCAGCAGGATCCGCGTGACCTTGTTGTTCCAGAAGCCTCGCACCGAACGGATGTCGTCCTGAAGCGTCTCAAAGTCGCGCACCTTGGGTTTGCGTGAGAAAGCCTCCACCAGGCCGGACACCCATCCGGCGGCGATCATGGGGTTGAGGGAGGTCAACGGCGCGGAGAGCACCGAGGAGATGACGGTCAGGGGATGCCCCCAGGCGATGATGGCGCCGATGCCGGCCAGGATGCCGTTGGCCGCCACCCACCAGAGGATCATGTCCGATCCCGCTTGGGCGCCACCGCTGTAGAAACCCCATGCGAAAAGCAGGATAATGGCGGCGGGGATGATCCATTTGAGCGTGCCCGAAAGCATGCTCTTGGACGGCAGCACGTTGAGTTCGGCCAGGTCAAAGGTCCGATCCCAGTAGCGACGAATACCGGGGACGTGCCCGGCACCGACCACGGCCACGATTTTGTCGCCCGGAGCCGATTTGATCCGCTGCGCCAGATAGCGGTCGCGCTCATCGATAAGAATGCTGCGAATAACCGGCTGAGAGGCGCCGATTTCATTCAGCAGGGCGTCGAGGACATCCTCCTGCTTCATTTTCTCGATGTCCTCTTTCTTGAGATCGTCCACTTCTCCCAGCGAAAGCAGCAGTTGAAAAAGAAGTTTGGCTTTGCCCCACAGGGTCATGCTCCGCCAGGTGCGGGCCAGGGTGATGCGGATATCGCGATCGGCCAGCCAGGTCTGCGCCCCCGTGGCTTCGGCCGCCTCGACGGCCGTGATCATTTCCTGTCCGGGCTGGATGTCCATTTTATCGGCAATGCGGCGCTGAAAGGAGGCCAAGATCAGATTGGAGAGCAGCAAGAAGGCTTTTTTTTCCTTGACCACTTTAACGATGTCCATATTGCGCCAGCGGGATTTTTGCCGGATGGACTGCCAGCGGGATTCGCACAATTCCACGCAGACCGTGTCGGGTTTTTCGGCTTCGATGGTGGTACGCACGAGATCCGCGCTTTCGCGGGACACGTGCGCCGTTCCGATCAGAATGATGTCTTTGCCGTCATGGGTGAGTCGGTGAATATTGCGCTCGGTATTCATTTTGGATTCCGCGTCGGTGCGGCCGATAATCTGTGGTTACCGTGGCCGTGCCTAGGCTGCCTGAAAAAAGTTTGAGTTTGTATTAGTAAATTAGGTCAATCATCAAGACTATTACATTCGAAAGCGGTGTGCAACACGAATCGCCATTCAGGGCGATCTTTTCAAACAGCCGAAAATACGATAGACACCCTCCAGCGACAACCAATCCAGCCCGCCGTTTGGAGACGCTTTCCCACCGGCGGGAAGCGTCCCCGTGGAGGTGGGCGGCATGCATGACCCAGGACAAACGGGCGCTGAGCATTTTATCGCCAAGGAACCTTACTACTTGAGCACGGGCGACGAGGTGGCGTTGTTCGAAGCGGCCTTCGCCGCCCGGCTTCCGGCCATGCTCAAGGGGCCCACAGGCTGCGGCAAGACCCGTTTCGTGGAATACATGGCCTGGCGCCTCAAGCGCCCGCTCATTACGGTCTCCTGCCACGAAGACCTGTTCGCCTCCGATCTGGTGGGGCGCTTCCTGCTGCGCAACGACCAGACCGTATGGACCGACGGCCCCCTGACGGCGGCGGTACGGATGGGGGCGATCTGCTATCTGGACGAGATCGTGGAGGCCCGCAAGGACACGACGGTAGTGATCCACCCCCTGACCGATAACCGGCGCCTGCTTTCGATCGATAAAAAAGGCGAGGTCATCCGCGCCCATCCGGATTTCATGATGGTGATCTCCTTCAACCCGGGCTACCAGTCGGTGCTCAAGGACCTCAAACAAAGCACCCGCCAGCGCTTCGTGGGGATTGTCTTCGACTATCCCGAGGCCGCCAAGGAGGCGGCCATCGTAGCCCGCGAAGGCGACGTGGCCCCCGAACTGGCCGCACGCCTGGTGGCCCTGGCCGCCAAGATCCGCAACATTCGCGAGCATGGCCTGACTGAGGGCGCCAGCACGCGCCTTCTGATCTATGCCGCCCAGTTGATCGGGGGCGGCATCTCACCGGTCCGGGCCTGCCGCACCGCCATCTGCCAGCCTTTGACCGATGACGCGCGGCTGCTGGAAACGCTCGAAGAACTGATCGGCGACATATTCTAACATGGACGATGCCTGCGCGGCCCTGAAGCCCCTGGAGGATCTGGACCCCGACCTGGCCGCTTGCCTCAGGGCTGCCTGCCGGCGTGCGTCCGTCAAACCCTCCGAGGACAGCTGCCGGGTGATCGTGGCGACCTTGATCGATTGCTTTGGCCGGGAAATACATTTTGGCCAGGCCGTGGCCGAAGGATACGAGGCCCTTCTGGTAGGCGGTGCTGCCGCGGACAGCCTGGCGGAATACACGGCTGCGGTAATGCGCGACGGGCACCACGGCGCCGGTCGGGGAAGGGCCACCGCCGTTTTCCTGCCACCAGTCCTCCTGACGGGATCTGCCGGCTTGCTCGCTGCCTACCGCCAGAGCGTGGCGGTCCTGCTGAGCAAGGGCGCCTATCTGCTGCCGGCACCGCTGGAGGGCCTTCGCTGGCTGCTGACCCATGGGGACACATCGTCGGCCGCCGCCTACCTCGACCTCCTGCAGACCGTCTTCGACCGCAAGCTGAGCTACAACCGCTGCCAGTACTTGGGCAACCTCCTGCCGCGTGCGCTCAAGCGCATGCCGGTCGGCCGTCGCAGCGGGCAACTGCGCCAGCTGGGGCGCATCGCGGCGGCCGACCTGCGGCTGCTCGAGCCCTTCCTGGAGGGGCTCGAACGTGGTCTGCATTTGCTGTCGGGCCAAGCCCTGGGGCACTTCGTCGACCAGGCCCTGACGCTGGTGGTCCGGCATTTCGAACGGGCCCGGCGCTTCGTTGCCCTGCGCTCGGATTCCGGGCGCGCGTGCTGCCAGGCCCTGCAGACGGCCGTGCCGCTGCCCCAAGTCATGCCCGGTTTGCATCGCTACCTTCAGGCCCGCACCGGGCGGCCGCTGCGGTTAAAGCCGCTTGCGGCCCTGCCGGGTGTTGCGGATGAAGCGCTGGCCGGTGGTCCGCTGGCGGCCTGTGACGGCATCCACATCTATCTTTCCGAGGAGATCGATGTCTTTGGAAACCGTGAGGCCAACGCCCGCCTTTTCCAGATATTGGCCAAATTCGAAATCGCCCTGATCGAATATGGCACCTATCGCTTCGATTTGGAGCGAATGCGCGATCTGGGGCTGATTGCGGCACCGGCCGACGACGACCCCCCGGCCGTCGGCGACTTGGCCCGGTTTCTGGCCGGCTTCGGCCACCACCGACTGGCCCGCGACCTGTTCACCATGTTCGAGCACGCCCGACTGCGCGTACGGCTGGCCAGAGACTACCCCGGATTGGTCCGCAAAGGGCTTCCGGTATTCCAGGCGGCTTACGAGTGCAGCCGGCGACGCTTGATTCCGCCGGCCCATCTGGAGTTTGCCTATGCCCGCCTGGCTCTTGATCTCCCCCTGGAGCGCGTCGCCACCGCAACGCCGGAGGAAGCGGGGTTCGTCGAACGTCTGCGGACAGCTTTTGATGCGGCCGATCCAGATCGGATGCCGGTCGAAGGCAGCGCCGGGCTGGTGAAGGCCTGTTTTCAGTGGATGGCCGATGCCCTCGCAATCGGCCATCGTCCCTACCGCCCCCTGGCGGCGCCTTTCCGCCTGTCTGTCCAGATCGAAGCTTACGACCGGGCAATTGCCCCGGTGGCCTCCCGGGCGGCCGCCATCGCACGGCGGCTGGCCGCCAGGGGGCTCAAGCTTTACCCGGCCGATCTGCGATGGAGACTGCAGCGTAACGCCGGGCATCTGGATGGTGACGACCTGGCGGATCTCCTGCATGAGGCGCGGGAATCCAATCCTATCGCGCGTTCCCTGGAGGAAATTCCCCCTCTCGAACCGGCGGATTGGCAGCTTCCCGGCGCTGCCGGGACAGCGCTGGATGTCCAGGACCCCGATGACGTCGAAGCCGTGGTCTGGGTGCGGGAGTGGAACCATCTGATTGGCGACTACCTGCACGATCACGTGCGGGTGCGCGACCGGCGCTTGCCGATGACAGCCAACGGATTTTACGCCAGCGTGCTGGAGCGGCACCAGGGACTTGTCCGGCGCCTGAAATACGCCTTTGAACTTTTACGCCCCGAGGGGCTGCGCCTCCTGCGCCAGTGGATCGAGGGCGATGATTTCGACTACCGGGCACTGCTCGACTACGTCATGGACCGCCGGGCAGGAATCGTGCCCTCGGAGCGTTTGTACATCAAAAGGATCAAGCAGCGACGCGACGTGGCGGTTCTCCTGCTGGTTGACCTATCACGTTCAACGTCCAATCTTGTGGTCGATTCGAATGCTTCCGTGCTGGACGTCGAGAAAGAGGCCATTGTCCTGTTCAGCCAGGCGCTGGAGGTGGTTGGTGACCGCTATGCCATCGCCGGTTTCTCCGGCACGGGCCGTCTGGGTGTTGACTACTTCCGCATCAAGGATTTTGACGCCGCGCTGGAAGCGGGCGTCCGCGGCGGCATCGGCCGATTGCAGCCCCAGCGCAGTACGCGCATGGGGGCGGCAGTACGTCGGGCCACGCAGGATCTCTTGACGCAGGATGCACGCGTTCATCTGCTGATCGTGATCGGTGACGGTTTCCCCAATGACCTGGAATACAAGCGGGGCTACGCCATCGCCGACACCCGGCAGGCGATCGGTGAAGCCCGGGCCCAGCGGGTTCACACCCATGCCATTACGGTAAACATCCCCGCCAGCCCGCGTCTGGACGATCTCTACGGTCATGTCCATCACACGGTGATATCGGACGTCCGCGAACTGCCGGACAAACTCTTGTGGATTTACACGACCCTGACGCGGGGCTGACATACGCGGGGCGACGGAGACGATCATGGTCATATTCGATGATATCTTCGAGTGGGAAGGCTGGGGGGGCAAGCTCCGACTGGCTCATGGGCGCTGCCGCTTGAGAATTTTCGATCTCAACCAGGATGCGGCTTCCGGTTTGGTGCACATTCGGCCCATCGTCGTCGTGGCATGGGATCTGCCCCGCGACACCATGATGAAAGGGGAGGTCTCGGTGCGCAGCGCCAGCAGCCACATCGCCACGGTGGTCTGCCAGCAGTTCGCTATCGAACCCGCACGCATGCAGTTCGTGGAGTACACCCCGGCCGAGACCTACGGCAAGCAGGGCGAGTACGTCATCCATGCCGGCTTCGATGCCGTGGACTTCACTTGGAAAGACAACCTCGCCCTTTTTCCCAAGGGCCGACCGCTGGAGCCACCGCTGCTGGAGATCCTGCACGCGCTGATGGATCGTTGCGAGCCACCACCGCCAACATCAGCCTGAACGCATCGCTCCCCTGCAACCGATGCCGATCCTCTCGATTCCCGAACGGATTCCCGTTGCGTCCCCGGTTCGCTTGACTGCCTTGAGCGGGGAATTACCTTCTTATTATACGCCTATTATGGCGACTGAACCGAAAACGGTCGCTTGACACCCCACTCCATTGAAACGGCCGCTGTCGTCACTTTCCGCTGACTTGCTCACACCCACTGCGCCGCTCGAAAGCAACCAAGTCTGCTCTCCCTCTGGCAACCGCATTCGCCTGATCGCAAACCCGCTGGCAGCATTATGCCCTGTGTCGCGCCCGAAAGGAGAAAGGAGGGCCTTCATGCAAGTCAAAGTCAAACCCGTGGCTCAGATTGTCGAGGAACAGGTTCGCAGCTGGCAATTCAGTCGGACCGAGCCCAAGCAGACCAAGAGCATTCCCGTCCTGACCATTTCACGTGAACCCGGAAGTGGCGGTCGCATCGTCGGCGAAAAGCTCGCCCGGCGGCTGGGGTTCGATCTCTTTCATCAGGAGGTGCTGCATGAAATGGCCCGCAGCGCCAAGGTGAGCGCGCGGCTGCTCGAAACCCTGGATGAAAAAGGGCTGACCGTGCTGGAGGACTGGATCGCCTCGCTCGTGGACACCCGGCATCTCTGGCCGGACCAGTACCTCAAGCATCTCATGAAGGTGGTCGGTACCATCGGCCGTCACGGGCGCTCCATTCTGATCGGCCGGGGCGCCAATTTCATTCTTCCGGCCGAACGCCGCCTGAGCGTGCGTGTGATCGCTCCGCTGGAAGTGCGGGCCGGGAAGGTGGCGGAGGCTTTCGGCCTCTCGAAGGACGAGGCGCGCCGGCGGGTGGTCAAGACCGATTCGCAGCGCAAGGCTTTCGTCCGCAAGTATTTCTATGCCGACATCGCCGATCCCCTGAACTACGACCTGACGGTCAACACTGGCAACATGTCCCTGGAGGGGGCCGTGGATGTCATCTGCGCAACGCTGGATGTCTGTCGGATGCGGTGTGAGATCGATGATGGGGCCAAGGGAAAAGTGGCGGCGATGGCGTAAGGATTTAGGCGTTGATGCCTTGCAACATTGTTCGATCGTTTAATCCGCAATTGTTGGAAATTTTCAAAGGTTCCGATAAGCATCGTTTGTATTATTTGTTCATTTTCTTTTACGGAAAAGAAAACGAACCAAAAGAAACCGCCCGCGTCCCGCTATCTCCTGCGCGTCCACGGCCGGCGCGCGCGGAAACTCGCTTCGCTCAAACAAGTCCGCGCGCTTTTCCCGCCCGCCCCGTCGATGCTCGGCGCGGGACAATGGGAAGTGTAATAAAAGTCATATACCGTGTGGCGGTGCATTCAAGAGGCCAAGCACCAAGTCGGGGAGATCGGTGCTGAAAGCGATGGGAATGTATAATTCTCCTACGATCACCGACAGGGTCCTGTCCGGTTGCACTTTCAGACATCGAAGGTCAGCTCTTCGGGCCATTCGCGTAAATGCCCGTCCGAAGCATCTTTTCTGCAGGCATCCACCACGCAGCGATCAGATTTAAAATGGATATCCCGCCCGGGGTCCGTGTTGTTGAACAGCTTCCACAACACGAGCGAATTGTCGTTAAGGTCGATGTCGGCGTCATAGAGGAGAATCACCCGGAAGGCGGCCAGTGCTTCACAGGCAAGAAGTTGTTGCGCATAGTCCTTTCCTGCCCGGTCCCCAGGCTTGAGGACCTTGACCATGAGTAGGGGCGTCCCATTGGGGGCGAGGGCCGCATCCTCGGGGAAGACGCGCAGGCCGACCACTCCCGGGATCTTTTCCGTCAGCAGTCCCTCGAGTTCTTCTCTGGAGGAGACCGAGGGCGCTGCGGGGGATGGCGAGCGCCGCGGGGGTTCGCCCGCAACTCGGGCCGTCAGATCCACACCCAGTTTGCTGCCGTGAATCGGGGTCGGCGACGAATGGTCGAGCACGTCGAGGACCCCTTGGGTATGGGTCAGATCGGCGCTCACGTCCATTTGCGTCAGGAGTCTGGTCAATACCTGGGCCGGGTCCTGGGGGTTGACGTCGCGGTCCACCACCACGATGATTTTGCAGAAGCTCATCTGCCCCTGCCCCCAGAGTCCGGACATGATCTGCTGGGCGTGCAGGGGATAGGCCTTGTCGATGGCCACGATCACGATGTTGTGGAAGACGCCCTCCCAGGGCAGCCAGTAGTCTTCGATCTCGGGGAAGGCGGCCTGCAGGAGGGGTAGAAAAAGCCGCTCGGTGGCCTTGGCCAGGTAGCAGTCCTCCATGGGGGGGCGGCCCACCAGGGTGGCGCAGTAGAGCGGCCGGCGCCGGTGGGTGATGGCCGTCACGTGGAAGACCGGGTATTCGTCGGCCAGTGAATAGTAGCCGGTGTGGTCGCCGAAGGGCCCCTCGATGCGGCGTTCGTCCGGATCCACGTAGCCCTCCAGCACGAACTCGGCCTCGGCCGGCACCTCCATGTCCACCGTCAGGCAGCGTGCCATGGTGACGGGGCGGTTGCGGATGAACCCGGCCAGCATCATTTCGTCCAGGTTGCGCGGCAGTGGCGCTGTGGCGGCGTAAATGGTGGCGGGATCGGCACCGATGGCCACGGCCACGGGCATGCGCCGTTTGGCTCGGCGGTATTCGTTGTAGTAGTTCGAGCCGTCCTTGTGAATATGCCAGTGCATGCCCGTGGTGTTAGGGTCGAATACCTGGAGGCGGTACATGCCGCAATTGCGAACGCCCGTTTTCAGGCTGCGGGTGAATACCAGTGGCAGGGTCACGAACGGCCCGGCATCCTTGGGCCAGCAGTGCAGTACCGGCAGCCGGCCAAGATCGACCTCCGCCCCCGTCAGCACCACCTCCTGGCAGGGCGGCGTCTTGCCGCGAAAGCGCCGCGGAAAAAAGCGCGTCACCGAAAGGGCCGTGGGCAGCAGCCCGAGCATGTCGCGGAAACTACCGGGCGGGTCGATTTCCATCACGTCGCGCACGCGCTCGGCCAGCTGGTCCAGGTGGGTCACCCCAAGCGCCATGCCGATGCGCCGCGGGCTGCCGAAGAGATTGGTGGCGGCCGGGAAGGGCGATCCGGCCACCTTTTCGAAATAAAGGGCTTTTCCGCCCTGCGGGCTCTTGGACTCGGCGTCCGTCAAGCGGCTGATCTCCAGGTGGGCCGAAACCGTCCGGCGAATCCGTTTCAGCTCACCGTCCCGCTCGAGAGCCGCGACAAATTCTCCCAGGTTTTTATAGGCTGCGGTCGGCCGGATCATTGCTGCCCCATTCGTTGAGCAGGTCGTGGTTGATGTCGAGCTGGTCCATGACCCGGGCCACGACGAAATTCACGAGGTCATCAATGGTCTGCGGGCGGTGGTAGAAACCGGGTGCCGGCGGGAGGATGATGCCGCCGGCCCGCGTGACCTGCAGCATGTTCTCGAGATGGACCCGACTCAGGGGCGTCTCGCGGGGCACCAGCACCAGGGGGCGGCGCTCCTTGAGGCAGATATCGGCGGCGCGCGTCAGGAGATTATCAGCCACGCCCGAAGCCACCACGGCCAGCGTTTTCATGGAACAGGGCAGGATCACCATGCCGTCGTGGCGGAAGGAGCCACTGGCCGGCGCGGCAAAGTAATTGCCGGGATCGTGTTCCACCAGGCGGGCTTCCGGGTGGCGCACGGCGCCGAAATGTTTTTCCAGGATATAGGCCATCCGGCCTTCCTGGCCGATTTCGTGGGCCGCCACTTTACGGCCGTCGTCGGTCAGGATCAGGTGGATTTCCAGCGGCTGGCGAACCAGGGCCCGTAGCAGATTCATGGCGTAAACGGTGCCGGAGGCACCGCTGATGCCGACGATATACCGACGTCGCATGGTTGACTCCGTTTTCCCGATCCGGACCATGGGGCGGCCCTAACCCTGAACAAGGATATCGATCAGGATACCCGCGAAGAGCACGATGGCAATCAGGCTGTTGACGTTGAAGAAGGCCAGCCGGATTCTCTCAAGATCGTCCGGGCGCACCAGGCGATGCTCGAGGACCAGCAGGCTGCCAATTACGATGACGGCCGCAAGGTATACCGCTCCCATGTCGAATACAAGGTGAACCATGAAAAAAAAGAAGAAGGCGGCCAGGTGCAGCAGCGCCGCCATCCGGAAGGCGGCCGCCGGTCCCCAGCGCGCCGGGACCGAGAACAAACCGGCCTGCCGGTCGAAATCGGTGTCCTGACAGGCATACAGGATGTCGAAGCCGGCAATATAGGCCCCAAGGGCCAGGCACAGGATCGTCACCGGCCATGCGAATCGGCCGGTCACCGCGATCCAGGCCCCCAGCGGGGCCAGGGCGATGGCAAAACCAAGGTAGAGATGGCAGTAGGCCGTGAAACGCTTCGTATAGGAATAGATACCGAGCACCACTAGCACGGGCGGGGCCAGGGCCAGGCAGAGGGGGCTCAACATCGCCGCCGCCAGCAGGAAAGCGGTGGCCGAGAAGATCACGAAGACCGCGGCCGCTCGCACGCTCAGTCGCCCCGAGGGGATCTCACGATCGGCGGTGCGTGGGTTGTTGCGGTCATAGCGGGCGTCGACAATGCGGTTGAAACCCATGGCGGCCGAGCGGGCACCCACCATGGCGACCAGGATCCAGAACATCCGGGGCCATGTCACGGGATCGGTGCGGTGGGCCAGGGCCACGGCCGCCAGGGCAAACGGCAGAGCAAAGAGCGTGTGGCTGAACTTGATCATGCGCCCGTAGATCCGCATGCTTCCGGTAATGCCCATCTCAACTCTCCAGCAACCGCAGCATTTCGCCGATGCGCAAAGCCGTTATCGCCTCGGCAACCGTCTGGCGCATGTTAATGGCGGCGACCGTCAGAAAACCTGACGGCAGCGTTCGCCGTTCGCTTGTTAATCCCGGCAATTTTACCTCCATGGTCGACTTGTCGGTTGTCAGCCTCCCGCGGTACAGGCCCCGGCAGGTTAGGGAAAGCATGTCCGATTGTCAAACGGGCCGCCGTTTCGGTTTCGCCTGCTTCAGGTTGCCCGGGAGAATAATCCACCGGGCTTCTACACGCGTGCTTGGCATGGGCGGCGCCCCACTTCTTCAGCCCGCATCGTGCTTGGCCGCCAGCGTTTCGTACGTATGGGCTTCGTTGGCGCGTCCGCGTTTGCGGCAGCCGGCGGCGTAGATGCGGCATTTTTGCTGCAGCATGTCCGCGGCCGCTCGATACTGGGAGGGTGTCAGGTCTTCCGTGGCCAGAATTTTGTCCAGAACCCGAATACGGTAACGATCCAGCCCAGGGGCGGCCGAGAGCTGGCCGGTGTGGCCCCCCCGTTTGACCACGAGCGGATCGTCGATCAGGTGGATCGGGGAGTGCCGACTGATTCGCAGCCACAGATCGTAATCTTCACAGGCCGGCAGCGATTCATCGAATCCCCCCGCGGCCTCCAGCAGTCCGCGGCGCATCATCACGGCCGACGGGCTGACCAGACACAGCGCCAGGGAGGGCTCGAATATCCATCCGGACGGTTTGCGGTGACGTTTTCTCGGGTTGACCCGTTGGCCGCGCCGAATCCAGATCTCTTCGGTCTGGCAGATCTGTGCCTCCGGGTGGTCCTCGAAGAAGGCAACCTGCCGGGCAAGTTTGGCGGGTCGCCAGAGATCGTCCGAGTCGAGCAGCGCGATCAGGTCGCCGGACGAACGCGCCACCCCTGTGTTGCGAGCCGCACTCACGCCCCTGTTGGGCTGGTGCACGCAGGTGACCCGTCGGCCGAAGCGTTGAAGCCGCTCGCGGGTGTCGTCCGTAGAGCCGTCGTCCACCACGACCAGCTCGAAGTCCGTAAACGTTTGCGCCAGTACCGAATCCACGGCTTCCTCCAGAAACCCACCCCGGTCGAACGTGGGAATGATCACGCTGACGCGCGGGCTGGCGGTGGTCATCCCGGTTTCTGCGCTGGCGGACGCCGGCGGTTTGTTCTGGCTGGGCGTTAGGCGCATCGATCAGCTTTCGTTGGGGCTTGAGCGCCGAACTTCTTTCGGCGAAAGCTTGGCCACGCCGGGCGTATTCTCGGCGCATGCATTCCTAAGTTGAATCCCGCGCGCTTGTCAAGCAAGGCCAGCGGTGGTGCACGGGCGGTCAACCGGCACGCCAAAAGGGGGTTGCGTTCGTTACAGCGATTTGTTACAGGATTTATTCTATCCCAACTACAATCGAATTCTCAATGTTTTCAAGCAGCTAAAAAGCGGAAAAGAGAGGCGCGCAAACGCTCTGGAACCCAACGGAACCATTCGGAATCAAACCTTAGCCATTCTCAAGGAGGGCCTTATGAAGAAGCTTCTGATGTTGACGGTAGCGGTGTTGTTCGGAGTCACCCTCATGCTGGGAGCCACTCCCGGCGATGTCCAGGCTAAAACCCAGTTTGTCACCATCGGCACCGGCGGGATCACCGGGGTTTATTACCCCACGGGCGGCGCCATCGCCAAGATGATCAACGCCAAGCGCAAGGAATACGGCATCCGGGCGACGGTCGAATCCACCGGGGGGTCCGCCTTCAACGTGAACGCCATCATGGCCGGCGATCTCGAATTCGGTGTGGTGCAGTCCGACCGCCAGTACCAGGCCTTCTTCGGCGAGGAAGGCTCCGAGTGGGCGGGCAATCCCCAGAAAGACCTGCGGGCGGTGTTCAGCATCCACCCCGAGTCGGTGACCCTGGCCGCCTCGGTCGATTCCGGGATCAAGACGGTCATGGATCTCAAAGGCAAGCGGGTCAATCTCGGCAACCCGGGCTCGGGACACCTGAAGAATTCCAAGGACACCCTGGCGGCCGTGGGGATTGATCCCGAAAAAGATCTCAAGGCCGAATTCATCAAGGCCGCCGAGGCTCCCGGCCTGCTCCAGGACGGTCGTCTGGACGCCTTCTTCTACACGGTGGGACATCCCAGTGGCGCGTTCAAGGAAGCCACCGCCGGCAAGACCAAGGTGGTGTTTGTCGCCATCGAGGGCGGCGGAATCGACGAACTGGTCAAGAGCAAGTCCTACTACGCCAAGTCTTTCGTTCCGGTGGACCAGTATCCCGGCGCGATGAACGATGCCAACGTGCCCACCTTCGGTGTCAAGGCCACGTTCTGCACCTCTGGCAAGGTGAGCGACGCCGTGGTCTACGCCATCACCAAGGAAGTATTCGACAACTTCGACAAGTTCAAGAAGTTGCATCCGGCCTATGCCGTCCTGACCAAGGAAGGTATGCTCGAAGGCCTGTCGGCCCCGATCCATCCGGGTGCCATGAAATACTTCAAGGAAGCCGGTCTGCAATAGACCGCTGTGTCAGGATCGTTTTGCGGGCGGCCGGGCTTGGTGCCCCGCCGCCCGCATTATTTGAGTCGGCCTGAATTTCCAGAGGCCCTGCAGCGCGTGGTACCCGCCCACGGGTGGCTTCGACCCTGATCCCGGCGGGGGACGACCGCTGGCGATCTTTTTCACGTGGCGGCCTTCATGGCCGCGACTTCAGGCAGGACAGGTGAATGCGATGACACAAATCGAGATCAGCGACAAAGACGACGGCTTGGAAATTGCCAGAAGGATGGCCGAAGAAGAAGAAGGCGTCGGCCGCCGACCGCAGGGACCAACCAAATACGTGATCCCGACCATCGGGGTGGCCTGGAGCCTTTTTCAGCTTTCGATCGCCAGCTGGTGGGTGCTGGATTCGACCTTCACCCGGGCGATTCACCTGGGCTTTGCCATGCTGATCGTGTTTCTCAACTATCCCGTCCTGAAGAAGGCCTCCTTCGGCCCTAAATTCCTGTCGGCCACGAACCGGATTCCGATCATTGATTTTGCCGTCGCCATCATCGCCTGTATCGCCGCCCTCTATATCGCCATCGACTACGCCGGCATCACCCAGCGCTACGGCATGCCCAACCAGCGCGACATCATTATGGGGCTGGTGCTCACCATCCTGCTTCTGGAGGCGGCCCGACGCGTGATCGGCCCGGCCCTCCCGGTAATCGCGGGGGTTTTTATCTTCTACTCCTTTATGGGTCCCTACATGCCCGACCTGATCGCCTTCAAGGGCACCTCCCTCAACCGGTTCGTGGGTCAGATGACCATGTCCACCGAAGGCATCTACGGGATTCCGCTGGACGTTTCCGCCACCATCGTTTTTCTGTTCGTTCTCTTCGGAGCCATGCTCGACAAGGCTGGCGCCGGGCAGTATTTCATCCGCCTGGCCCTGAGCCTGCTGGGGGGATTTAAGGGTGGCCCGGCCAAGGCGGCCATCATGGGCAGCGGCCTGACCGGGCTGGTGTCGGGCTCGAGCATCGCCAACATCGTAACCACCGGCACGTTCACCATCCCGCTGATGAAAAAGGTGGGTTATCCGGCCAAAAAAGCTGCGGCTGTCGAAGTGGCCGCCAGCACCGACGGCCAGTTGGCGCCCCCCATTATGGGGGCGGCGGCCTTCATCATCGCCGAGTACGTGAACGTGCCCTACGTGGAAGTCATCAAGGCGGCGGCTGTGCCGGCTTTCGCTTCCTACGCCGCCCTGTTCTACATCACCCACATCGAAGCCTCCAAACTGGGGCTGAGCGGCATTCCCCGCAGCGAGCTGCCGCATTTTTTCAAGACGCTCATTGCGGGCGCACACTTTCTGGTACCCATCGTCATGCTTTTGTGGGAGCTGATCGTCGAGCGCCATTCACCGGAACTGGCGGCCTTCAACGCCATCTGGGTCATGGCCATCATTATGCTTTTTCAGCGGCCGGTGCAGGCCTACCTGCGCAAGGAATCCATCGGCGCGGCCTTCAAGCAGAGCATCGTCGATATCTTCGCCGCGCTGGCCGGCGGGGCCCGCAACATGGTGTCCGTGGCCCTGGCCACCGCTTCGGCCGGTATCATCGTGGGGGTGGTGGCCTTGGGGCTGGGTCAGCTTATCACGGCCATCATCGACACCCTCTCGGGCGGCAACATCTTCCTGATGCTGACCATCACGGCCATTACCAGCCTGATCATCGGCATGGGCCTGCCCACCACGGCCACCTATATCGTCATGGCCTCCCTGACCGCCCCGGCCATCGTCGAGATCGGCGCGCTCAACGACTTTATCGTGCCGCTGATGGCCGCCCACCTGTTCTGTTTCTACTTCGGGATCCTGGCCGACGACACCCCACCGGTGGGGCTGGCCGCCTACGCCGCGGCAGCCATCGCCAAATCACCGCCCATTGCCACCGGGATCCAGGGCTTCTTGTACGATATCCGCACGGCCATCCTGCCGTTCATGTTCATTTTCAACACCGACCTGATCCTGCACGATGTCAACTCGTGGCCCCAGGGCCTGCTGATTTTCGCCATGGCCTGCTTCGGCAACTTCGCCTTCGCCTCGGCCACCCAGGGATGGTTCGTGGCCCGGAACAAGATCTGGGAGGTGCCGCTGTTCCTGGGGGTGACGCTCATCTGTATGCGTCCCGATCTGATTGCCTCCCTGATAGGCATGCCCCATGACCAGCGCTATTGGGTCTATCCTGCGGGGCTGGTCCTCTTCGGTCTGATCTATCTCATGCAGCGCCCGCGGATGCCCAAGGGCGACCCCGCACCGGCGCCGGCCTGATGGCACGGCCGAGGACCGTGAAGGACTTCGGCTGTATTCTCCCGGGGGCGCATGCCGCGCCCCCGCCATAAGGAGGACACAACGATGGATGATGTCAAACGCGTCATGGTGGCGCTTGCCTTTTCGGAATACGCCGGCGGCATTTTCAAATTTGCCGCCAATATCGCCACATGTGCTGACGCCGAGCTGATCGTGGCCAGCGTCCTCAACGTCCGCGACGTGGAGTCGGTGCGGACCATATCGGCCATGGGCTACGATGTGGACGGCGAACACTACATTGAAAATATCAAGACCGAGCGCCGCCGCATTCTGGATGAGATCAGCGCGGCAAGCGCTTTCCCGCGGGAAAGGATCCGGACCATCTTTCTGGTGGGCAACCCGATCGACGAACTGCTCAGGCTGATGCTGGAAGAATCGGTCGATGTGGTGGTCATGGGCCCCAAGGGCCGCACCGACCTGGAGCATGTCCTGGTGGGCTCCGTGGCGGAGAAGATATTCCGGCGTTCCCCGGCCACGGTCATCTCGTATCGGGACGAAACCGTGGCCGAGCGCTACAGGCGACGGATCAAGCGGCATCTTTAGCCCCTTAATGGCCCGAACGGCAAGCCGCTGGAAGGGCTATGTTCAAAGGAGGACACAATGACCGGGAGACTTCCCCATTTACTCAAAGTCTTGTTGGTGGTGTCCCTGATGGCAACGGCGGGATCGGTCCTCGCAGAAGACCGCTTCGTCGACAACGGCGACGGCACTGTTACCGACCTTGAACGCGGTCTCATGTGGGCCCAGACCGACAACCACGGCAACATCGACTGGAAGCAGGCCGACCGCTGGGTTCGTTTCACTTTTCCCGACACCATCGAAGCACGCCACGGCGACTGGCGCCTCCCGACGCTGGACGAGCTTAAATCACTCTATGTCGCTGACAATCCCGACTACGACGGCTATGAAACCGCCTGCGGCCAGGTGGTGCGGGTCACCCCGGCCATCCGCCTGACGTGCGGCTGGGTCTGGGCGGCCGACACCCAGGCCATCACGGCAGCCGTCTTCAACTTCCACCGCGGCGTCCACTACACCGAACGCATGGCGCACTATCGGGGGCATAGGGCGCTGGCCGTTAGATCCATCAAATGACCAGGCGCCACAGGGAAGCGGCATCTTGCGGCCCAGACCGACGTTCTCGCAATTTTGAAATCCTCGACGTAGCCTTGGCTACGCCTGCGGTTTCAAAATTACTGCGGCCTTGGGATGAACCACAATCTACCGCTTCCCAGCGCCGCCTCAAGCCGCCAGAGGCGGCATCTTTCACCCCCATGCGGCGTTCTCGCCGTTTGCTTGTCCTCGACGCAGCCCCAAGGGAGCATATGAGCGGCGCTTCAGGCGGCTATGCGGCGTTACCGCCCTTGCGGGGCGTGCTCACAACCATATGGTTGCTGCGCTTCCCGCTGCGGTCGGTGCCTTGCCTTGCCGCCTGATGCTTGCTCATCTGCCCCCTTGATTGATGCTGCGGCGGTCAAAGCGGCTGCGGCCTTGGGCGCAACCACCATCGACTGCTTTCCGGCGGCATTAAGAATGGTCTCCATCTCTCACCCGCGAAATTTGCGGCAATGACCCCAATCCCTTGCCTGGCGCCTGTTTGGCGGCTTGACAATCGATGATCCGACACTATTATTTTGTCTGAAAATTGCCTTCTTGAGGCAATTTTTATCTTTTTTTAGTCCTTAAAAATAAAACGACAAGGAGAATCATAAAGCACCATGGCCCGCGCAAAAGAAACCCGGCAATTTCAGACCGAAGTCCAGCAGGTTCTCAAGCTGATCGTGAATTCACTTTATTCCAACCGCGACATCTTTTTGCGGGAATTGATCTCCAATGCCTCCGATGCCATCGACAAACTGCGTTTCAAGTCCCAGACCGAACCCGATCTCCTGGGCGAGGACAGCGAATTCAAAATCAAAATCACCCGTGACGGCATCAAGCGCACCCTGGAGATCGCCGACAACGGTATCGGCATGACCTACGACGAGGTTAATGAGAACATCGGTACGATCGCCAAGAGCGGGACGGCGGCTTTCCTCGAAGCCATGGAATCCCTGAGTCAGAAAAACGCTCCCCTGACCCCGGAGCTGATCGGGCAGTTCGGGGTGGGGTTCTACAGCGCATTCATCGTGGCCGACAAGGTTACGCTGACCACCCGGGCCGCCGGCGAAGATACCGCTACCAAATGGGAATCCCGGGGAGATGGATCTTATACAGTTGAAGAAACCACCAAGGACGGCCGGGGCACGAGCATCCTGCTCGAGTTGCGCTCACCCGAAAAAGATGCGCCGGACTACACCGACGAGTGGACCATCCGCAACATCATCAAAAAACACTCGGATTTCGTGGCCTATCCGATTGTGATGGACGTGGAAAAGCAGGAGCCGGTTCCCGAGGCCGAACAGGTGCTCGACGGCGACGGTAAGCCGATTGGCGACACCACCCGCACCGTGGTGCGCGCCGAGACCCTCAATTCCATGAAGGCCATCTGGGCGCGGGACAAGAAGGATGTCGGCGAAGACGAATACAAGGAGTTCTACACCCATATCAGTCACGACTGGAATCCGCCCCTGAAGCACCTTCACGTCAAACTCGAAGGCACCACCGAATACACGGCGCTGCTCTACCTGCCCTCCAAGGCACCCTTCGACCTCTTCCAGCCCGAATTCAAGCACGGCGTGCATCTTTACTGTCGCCGGGTGTTCATCATGGACGACTGCAGGGAGCTGCTGCCCGAGTATTTCAGCTTCGTCAAGGGCGTGGTGGATGCGCCGGATCTCAACCTGAACATCAGCCGTGAGATCCTCCAGCAGGACAGACTGGTGCTCAATATCCGCAAAAACCTGGTCAAGAAACTGTTCGACCTGCTCAAAGGCATCGAAAAGGAAGAATACGATCAATTTTATGATGAGTTCGGTGCGATTCTCAAGATCGGCATTCATACCGATCCCGCCAACCAGACCAAACTGGCAGATCTGGCTCGCTACAAGACGACCAAATCCGATGGCGCCTGGGTTTCGCTGCAGGAATACGTGGAGCGCATGCCCGAGGGCCAGGAAGAGATCTACTATATGACCGGAGATAATTCGACGACCCTTCTCAACAGCCCGCATCTGGAGCAGTTAAAGGCCAAGGATTTTGAAGTCCTTTTGATGACGGACCCGGTGGACGAGTGGGTGGTGCAGTCGCTGACGGAATACGACGGCAAGGCGCTCAAGAGTGCCGAGAAGGGCGACCTGAATATTAGCGATGACGAAGCCAAGGACCATGAGGAGCAGTTCAAAGATCTCTTCGGGTTCATCCGCAAGACCCTCCAGGACCAGGTCAAAGAGGTCAAACCGTCCACCCGCCTCCTGGATTCCGTGGCCTGCCTGTCAGGCGACGCCCACGACATGAGCGGTTATATGGCCAAGATCATGCAATCGGCGGGCAAGGACCTGCCGCCCAACAAGCGGGTGCTGGAATTGAACGTCAAGCACCCGGTAATAGAAAAGATCCAGAATATCTACGCCGCGGATCAGACGGACGGCCGCTTGGGAGACTACAGCCGGCTGCTCTACGACCTGGCGGTGATCGGTGAAGGCGGTAAAATCGAAAATCCCTCCCAGTTCGGAAAACTGATCGGTGATTTGATGGATTCGGCCCTGGGATGAGCGCGAAGACATTCGTCCCGCCACCAGGCGCGACGCTCGTTCTCAGCCGGCGGGGTCCGATCGTATGCCGCGCCCGGGGTGTGGGATGCCCACTCACTCTTAAACGTCGTTCGGTCCACCGCCCTGCTAAGTGATCAGTCTCTGGGTGTTTGACAATGGCGGGTGCGCCGGTGAATGCCCCCCCAGTGGCAAGGCGTCGCCGTTCTCTGACCACCACTGACGCGCCTGCGCCTGATTCCACCCCCCATGATCCCGGCAGGCTGCAAGCCGGTCGGATAGCTCCTCGGCGCATGATGGGCGACCCGTCGGCGGCTTGCGCAGGCATGCCATCACGACGGCCTCGAGATCGATGGGAATGCGCCGGGTTGTGGCCTGCGAAGGGGGGATGGGGTCGTCATGAAGATGCATCGCGCAGATTTCCACCGCACTGGTGCCCTCGAACACGTTGCATCCGGCCAACAGGTAATAGGCCAGCCCGCCAAGGGCGTATATATCGCTCTGCGGGCTGAAGGCCGAAGCCCGGGAGATCAATTCAGGCGCGAGGTAAAGCGGCGTGCCGATGATGGTCCCGCTTTCATCGGAATGGAGCGCTGATTCGTGATCTTCTTGAACCAGCCCGTAATCCAGCACTTTGACGACGTCGTATACACCACCGCGTTCGCAGAGCATGATGTTGGCCGGTTTGATGTCGCGGTGGATCAGACCGTTGCGGTGGGCCTCGCTCAAGGCGCCACAGGCCTGTTGGAGAATGTACACGACCCTGGCGGCAGGCTGAGGGCCGCATAGTCGCACGAGCACCTCCAAATTGACGCCCTTGAGGTATTCCATGGCATAGTAGAGCGCGCCCTCGGGCGTTTCGCCGAAGTCAAAGACCGCCACTGTGTTCGGGTGGGTCAGGCGGCTGGTGATCTGTACCTCGTTGATGAAACGCTTTTTGGCGGACGCACTATGTGCAAACCGGGGAAGCATCACCTTGACGGCGGTGGGGCGTTTGAGCAGGGCGTGATTGGCACGATAGACGGTGCCATTGCCACCATGCCCGATCTGGTAAAGCAGCTCAAAAGGCCCCAACCGCTGTCCGCCGAGTGAAACGGCTTGGCGGACTTCGTGCCGCATTTTGCGCACCGCGTTGAAAATTAAAATTAAGCTCCAGAAAAAGCCAACGCCGGCCACGGCGGCCAAAATGAAATTACGCTGCAAGGGCAGCGTCCCCAAGAAGTCGGATTCCGGCACGATAATACCGGTCCAGAATCCGGCCTGATCAGGATGGTCCTCGGTCCACGTAAAGCCGGCCCACCAGTTCTGCCCGCCCGCCTGAAAGGGAAATGAGCGGCGTGTGCGCCCTAAATCTTCCCAGGTCGACACGCCAGCTTGCAATAGGGGCAGCTCGATGGCGGCAATTGGCTGGAAAAGAATGGCATCGGCAACGCTTTCATCGGCGAAGCGTTCATCGGCCGGCAGCCCCACCAAACGCAGATCCTGCGTAAATACGAAAACGACGCCGTTGGGCGTCGGGCGCAGGGTCTGAGTGAATCGGGAGATATTCACCAGTACGATATCAATGGCCAGGATGAAGTGGCGGCCCGTAGCGGAGTGGCGCCAATGCGTCGAAATGGTGATGCCGTGTTTGTTGGATGTGTAGAACAGGTATGGGTCGCTGGCGACGATGGTGTTTTCTTCGGCGTCCAGGGTTTTTTGATACCAGGGCCTCGACCGGGGATCGAAATCGTCCTGACGATACCAGCTTTCCTGCAGCTCTCCGGCCTTCCACCGTTCGAGTTTGGCCTGGCCGCGAATCCCGTCGCGGCCGGCATTGGATCGTACGATGAGCTCGGCACCCGCGGGGTCCGGCTTCAGAATACCATAGTAGATGCCGTCGCCATCGACCGCGGTCAACAGGATGCCGCTGGCGTTCTGGTGTTGATTGAGAAATGGCGCCAAATGGGCGAATAGGTCCTGCCATCGAGGGTTTTTCTGCCCCCAACCGACCTGCAGCTGCTCCGCGGCAATCTGCAAGTTGCTGTCCTCGGTTGCAAAAAACGACACGAGCCGGGCCGCAACGGTTTCGGACGTGCTGGATAGGAGCTTGCGTGAGAGCGCTTCGACCTGGTGCTGATCGAAATAGACCACGGTCGCCGTGGCGAGCACGACTGCGGCCAGCATCAGCACGCCAAGGTGACGAAACAGACGGCGGAAATTTCCGGTCAATTGGTGATCGAGCGGCAGGTTGCCAAGTGTCGATTTCATGGCGGAGCTGATTTCTCCATGGCAGTGGTGTTTTGGTACGCAAAAAGGACGAAGGCCTTGCGGCGCTAGCTTTCCGGTTCTTTTTGGGGCTTTATGCTTCGCTCCAGGAGGTTCATTCTCTGGCCCGGCGCATCCCGTGACTCCCAAAGCGCCTCCAGAATTTCCTCAGCCGTGCGATTCGAAGGCGTATGTTCGGCGCGGCCGCTGGCGATGATGGGCCACAACGCCGATTTGACGTTGGGGGGCAGCCGATTTTCGAGATATTCCAGCGCGGTCCCACGGATTTTGTCATCCGGGGCCTGCAACGAGTCGTAACAGACATCCATGACAGGCACACCGAAAATAAGCCCGAAAAGATGGAACAGGTGACGCAGCGGCTCGACCCCCTGCCGGGGTTCCAGCCCCGATCGGCCCAGGAAGGTCATCTCCCGGTAGATAACCCGCCAGACGGCCTCCGGGTCGATGGTCAGCTGGGAGTAGTCGGTCTTGAGCCGCGCGAGCGCTTCGGCGCAGCGGTAGCGGACATCCGGCGCCCGGTCTTCCAGTCCGGCGATCAATCCGTGCACCGCCTGCATGTTGCCCGCCAATCCGAGCAGTAGAGGTATGCGACGGCGGACGAGAGCGTGCTGGTGCTGATCGAGCAGAACGTCCACCATCTGCCCGGTGGCGGTGGCCGCCAGTGGGCGGCAGGCGGCGAGCGCTTCCTTCAGAACACTGCGGTTGCGAAGAAGAGGCAGAATGTGCGGCAGCATTCCGGGCGTTGCGACCTGGTTGACCAGCACGTGCCGAATGCGGCGCGTTTCTCCGCTGCGAAGGGCCTGGATGGCTGCGATTTCAGAATCGGTATCGCCATTGATCCTTGCGGGCCGTGGCTGCTCTCCATTGACCGTTCGTGGCCGGGGTTTTGCTGCGGGCGAGCGGTTTACCTGGCGGTAAAACGCGATCCGCCGTAAGAGGCGCTCGCGGCGGAGACCTGTCGAGGTCGCCGCGGCGGCAGCGCTCTGCGCAGGTTCGGGGATGACAGCCGATCGGGCAGGCAGATGGCCCTTCTGCAGATTGGCGACGAGTTGTGAAAGATATCCGCGACTCAACAAAAAGATCAACAGCCCCATGATGCCGGCACAGACCATGGTGCTCAGCAGGATGTAGCTGTCCGTCGGACCCGGCACAAGCAACAGCCCCATGATGAGAAGGCCGCCCAGCATGTTGCCTGCGCGATTGGCGCCGACATCGATAAGGATCTTGCTCATGCGTTTTTCGGCGGTTGCGATTGGCGTATAAAGCAGCTCGTAGCCCGGTCCGAAAAAAGAGTTGGTCAACAAATTAGCTGCGGCGCGCAGAAGTGTGACCGATATCAGTGAACGGAAAGCAAATGTCAGCAGGGTGCCGGAGAAAAGGCTGAGGGGCAATATGGCGATGGTGCCGCCGAGGCCGAACCAGTGCAGGGCCTTACGGCCCACAAAACTCTGAAGCAGAAACGTGCCGATGTCGATCGCCATGTAAAAGAAGGCAAAGAAGGTGACCAGCTCTTCACCGCTCAGGGAAGACTGAATGGTTGCCTTGAACAGGTAGTCCAGTAAAGCGACCGTCGCCGAGAGCGACAGCATAAGCAACGCCACGCGCTGGATAAGCGGGTTGCGGACCGAATTCCTCAGGCGGCCCTCGGCGGCCGGTGATCCCTCGACGGCGGCCTGCCCGTGCGTGAGGGCGAGGAGGGCCAGCCCGGAAGCGAGATGAAAAACGGCAAGCATGGCGATGACGGCACGGATGTCGACCGCCCGGGCGACAATACTGGCAGCGCCGGCGCCGCAGAGACCTCCCAGAGCCGTAAAGATGGTGATGCGGCCGATGATCGTCTTGGCGGTGTAGGGATCATAGCGTTCATTGAGAATGGACCAGAAGCCGCTGATCAGGAGCGCATCGAGGACCGTAACGTGCAAGTATATCGCCACGGTGACAGTCTGGGGCCAAACCGCCATGGCCGCCCATTCACCCACGGAGAGGATGCCGCTGAACAAGAACAGCGGCGGCGTCAAACGGGCCGGACCGTACCGGGTGAGCATCAGCGCAAAAGCGCCCACCGCCAGCGCTGAAACCAGGGCCGTGCCGATCATCATCTTGGGAAGGGCGGTCACGTCGAAGTAGTTGAGAAACAGCGCGTCTCTCACCGTTTTGCCGCCCTGCAGGTGGGCAACCATCAAGAGGGCAACACCGGCCGCTAAAAAAGCTGTACGGCGATCCCTGATTTCTGTCTGCATCATCCCCATTGGACCTTGTCAGTGTAATTGACGGGCGGTTTGCTCGATCGCGAGCGGTGAAGCGTTGCCCCATGCCTTCGTAGGGCTCGTGGGCAATTGCGCCGGGTCGTTGACAACGCCGTATTTATTAGGTTTTTGAAAAAAAAGTTAATGCCGCTTGCATCGGCCTGTCAATAATGCCACTGGCGTGGATGCCATCGGCGGATAGGCCCTGATGATTCCGCAGACCGCTCCCGCCGTTTTATCTTCCCGGCCCGGATGGGATACAGGCATGGAGCGAGCCCGCGAGAGTCACTTGGCGGGGCATTCGCTTGCGAGGCGTGCGCGACCTGCGCTCGACCGACAAATCCATTCTCACCCGCCGACAAAAGGGCGGGCCCCCAAAAAAAAGGATCCGGCAGCAGTCCGGATCCTTGGGGTGCCTGCGGTGTCATGACCGCAAGTGGCGGTCGATTAGTTCTGTCCCTCGTATTTGAATGAAATCGTGACGCGCGCTCTGAAGGCCACGACTTTACCGCCGTCGACCTTCATGTCCAGTTTGACCACTTCGGCCACCCGCAGGTCCCGGAGATTCTTGCCGGCGGTCTCCACCGCCAATCTGGCGGCGTCTTCCCACGAATTGGTGCTTGTTCCAACGAGGGTGATCACCTTGTACATGCTGTCGGCCATGATGGACCTCCTTTCGTCCGGACCAGATGGCGATCCGGGCTCTATGGGGTTGTGGGGTGCCCTGGGGTTGGCATCCAAGTGCGGGCAGGCGGGCTGCCGGGCCGGGACCGCATCGGAGGCGACCGGGGCAGGTTGCCGGTGGAAGCAGCCCGGATGCGGGCCCACGTACACCTGGGGCTGGCTCGAAGGCGCGAACCAGGGCGTGCAGGATACTCAATCAAGACGTGCGGTGAACGCTAAACGTCGGGGGTCCGTTTGTAGTCGTAGGTGACGGAGATCGCGAAGAAAATGCGCGTGGTGGCGTCGGGCTGATTCAGGATGAGGAACAAGCCGCCATGATCATTTGGTTGCAACAACCATAGCGTGCGTCGATTGGCCCTGTCAAGGCGTGTGCAACGGGCGGACAGCCGGGCTCAGCCCCCTTGGGGCTCTGAGCGATCAGGCGTTACTGCTGCCGATAGATTCGCTTCAGCCGCTGAAAGCGCTGGTGCCCGAGAATTTTGCGGACTTCCACAAGGAAGCGTGAACGCTCGGATGCCAGTTGGCTGCGCGCTTTCTCGAGCTGGGCGAACTGGCGGTTGACCGCCCTTTCGTCCAGCGGCTCGGCCTCCAGCAGTCGCTGATACTCGAACTGCGCCTTTTCCACCTTGTTTTTCAGGTCGATCAGGCGTCGGCGGCTCTCGTTGAACAGGCGGTCGAGTCGTTTTATTTCGCTGTCCTGCAACTTGAGCTCGGCTTTGATGCCGGAATCATGCCACCATTTGCCGGACGGTTCGCTCTGGGCGCCGGCCGGCGGTGCCCAAACCGGGATAAGCAGTATCAGGCTGATGACGATCAACGGTTTAACCATACGACAGCTCCTTTTTGAACCCGGTTCAGGACAGCGATTCCTCGTCCAGGGGGGGGATGACAAAATCAATAAAACCCTGATCGAACTCGCCGTCAAGGCTTTCCGTAATGGCCTGGTAGGCGGGCGGCATGGCGTTCTCGGCCAGCAGCCGGGTTTCGAGCATGACCGGATCGGCCGGAAGAACCGCCACGGGTCGAGCGGTTTCGGGCGGCAATCGATCCGACCGCGGGCCGACCTGCCACCAGAGAACCACAGCCAGGCAGAGGGTGACCGCAACCCCGGCGGCGGCTCGCCAACCGTAGGTCAGGCCGCCGAATCGCAAGGGCGTGGGCGATTCGGGCAAGACGATCTGCCGCCTTTTTTCGGGGGTAAAGCGTTCACTGGCCCGGCGAAGGGATTTGAGATCCGATTTGAGATCGTCGATGACGGAGCGGCATTTCCGGCAGTGGACCAGGTGCTGCTCCTCCTCTGCGGTGGTCCGGGCGTCCTCGATCACGACGGCGAGCAGGCGGGTCTCCTCGATGTGCGCATGGTTTTCCGCATTCATGATACGGCCTCCCTCAGAAAATCACGAAACGCCTCGTCATCCTTGAATTTTTTGAGCGCACGGTAGAGGTGGGTTTTAACGGTGCTCTGACTTTTGTCAATGACTTCGGCTATTTCTCTTATGCCCAGATCGTCGAAAAAGCGCAACAGAAACACCTCCCGCTCCATCTTGGAAAGACGCTCCAGCATGGCATTCACCTGTTCCCAAAACTCCCGGCGTTCATGATTTTCCATGGCTCCCGGTCCTTCTTCCTTCACGCTTACCTGATCCGCATCACGTTCAACATCGGGCAGAAAACTGAAGATGGCCCTGACCCGCTTTTTGCGATAGTGGTCCTTGATTCGGTTGGCGGCGATGCGGAAAAGCCAGCCGCCAAAACGTTCGGGGTCTTTCAGTCGTTTGATGCTCTTGAACGCCTGGATGAAAACGTCCTGGCATATATCCTCGGCATCCAGTCGGCTGCGGATTCGGAAAAAGATCATTCGGTAAATCTTCTCTTCGTAGATGGCCATCAGTTGCTGGAAGGCAAGCCGTTGGCCTGCCATGGCGGCAAGCACCAGAGCATGCTCCTTTTCCCGGGGATGATTTGGATCCGATCGTTCTGCAGGCGCGTTTTCGACCATGGGGCATCTTAACCGTTCAATAAGCGCCTGTCCAATCGCAGGACGGCAGGTTGATCAGGCTGGCGACCGGCGGCAATGGTATGCCCGGATTCGGTTGCGCTGCTTCCCAAAAATCCACCGCCGCATATACCCTCGGACCGAACAAACGCGACAATTGCCGCGCCTCCCCCTTTGGGTGGCTAGTAAAAGTGACGGTTGTGTTTGAAAGCGAAGATCCTGTCGCTGCTGTGGTTCAACCGCCGGATCAGAATCCGCCGTTCACGGTGTGAAAGCCGCCCGTCGGCCAGAAAGTGGTGGCGCATTCTACGGATCTGCCGATGCTTTTGGCGCAAATGCCGGGCTTCCCAGTAGGTCAGCGCACCGCTGGCCACACCGTCCTTGATGCGGTAATGCTGGTTCACCATGCGGTACTTCAAAGGGTCGGCCGTAGCCGTCCCCGTCCAGGCCAAACCGACGATGGCGATCAGGGCTGCAGTGATGAGGTATCTCGATTGCATCACATCCTCCATTGTTGGTGTTCTACTCCCTATGACGCACGGGGGATGCGATCGGTCGACATGTCGGATGTTGGCTAGCGTATTGGCGTTGAGATAATCGGAGAGGGGCGGTCCCGGTCAGTAGAACCGCCCCGACGGCAAGTTAAGGAGGAATGCCAGGCGGTTAGTTACCTGGCAAAATTAGGGTAAGGCTAAAATGGCCCGGGTCAACCCCGGTGATCGCCCTGAAGGGGCATCTTTCGGCCCCAGGCGGCGTTCTCGCCGTCTGCCCGTCCTCGACGTAACTTAGGCTACGCCTGCGGCGGTCAAAGCGGCTGCGGCCTTGCCTGAAGCCAAAATCTACCCCTTCAGGGCGATCACCATGACAGTTCGATGGGACGCGTTCGGAATGAGGGGCACCTATTGGCCCCAGGCGGCGTTCTCGCCGTCTGCCCGTCCTCGACGTAACTTAGGCTACGCCTGCGGCGGTCAAAGCGGCTGCGGCCTTGCCTGAAGCCAAAATCTACCTCTTCAGGGCGAACACCACGGCACGTCGATGGGACTGATTCGGAATGGGTGGCAGCTATTGAACCCAGGCGGCGTTTTCAATCATCCGGGTACATGGCGTCGATTGCCTCGCGGTATTTTTCCGCCACCACCCGGCGCTTGATTTTTTGGGTGGGTGTCAACTCGCCGTTCTCCTGGGTAAACTCGCGGGCCAGCAGGGTAAAGGCCTTGATGGTCTCGAATCCGGCCAGTTCCGCGGACTGGCGATCGATGCGTTCGCGGTAGAAGGCAAGCACTTCCGGGTGCTGCAGGAGTTCTTGCCGACTCTGGAAGGCGATGCCCTTCTCCCGGGCGTAGCTCTGCAAAGCCTCGTAAGCCGGTACGATCAGGGCGCTGATGTACTTGCGGCGGTCCCCGATGGTGGTGATCTGTTCGATATAATGGTCACGGCCCACCGCGGTCTCGATACGCTGCGGGGCGATGTTTTTGCCCCCCGAGGTTATGATCAGGTCCTTGATACGGTCCGTGATCATCAGATAGCCATCGTCGTCGATCAGGCCCACATCGCCGGTGTGAAACCAGCCGTCTTTTAGCACCGCGGCGGTCGCCTCCGGTTTTTTATAGTAGCCCGTCATGACGTTGGGGCCCTTCACCAGGATTTCGTTCTCCGCGTCGATTTTTACCTCGCAGCCGGGCACGGGTCTTCCCACCGTGCCGAATTTGAAATTGCGGGGGGTGTTATAGGTAACCGTCGGCGCGGTTTCGGTAAGACCGTAGCCTTGACAGATCAGCAGGCCGGTCGCAAGGAAGAAGGCTTCGATGTCCTTGGACAGCGGTGCGCCTCCGGCCGAAAAGAAATTCTTATCCCCGCCGACGATTTCACGGAGTTTGCGGAGGACCAATCGGTCGGCCAGGCCGTGTTTCACGCGCAGTCCCAAGCCTGGTTTTTCTCCGGCCTGGCGGGCGTCGGCCATTTTGCGGCCCACCCCGAGGGCCCAGTCGAAGAGACGTCGTTTCGCGGGAGACGATTTTTCGAGCCGGTCCATGACGGCGGCGTGGATCTTTTCATACAGGCGCGGCACGCTCACCATGGCCGTGGGGCGGACCTCGCGCAGGTATTCAAGGATCTCGCGGGGATTGCGCATGTAATTGTTCTGGGCGCCACGGCTGAACACATAAAAGGACCAACTGCGCTCGTAGACGTGGCTCAATGGCAGGAAGCACAGGGAGCGGTCTGTGGGACCGACATCGAAATTGGCATTGATGGCATCGATCTGATGGGAAAAGCTGGCATGGCTGAGCATCACCCCTTTGGGCTCTCCGGTGGTGCCGGAGGTGTAGATGAGCGTGGCCAGGCTTTCCGGTGCGGTTTGGCGGACGCGCCGGGCGCTTTCTTCGGCATGTTCGCCGCCGGTGTCCATTGAGGCCAGCGCTTCGAAGGGCATGACGCCGTCATTCGCTTTGCCGGTGATCGCATCGAAGGCAACGATGGTTTTTAGCGCGGGATATCGTGCGGCACAGGACAGGACTTTGCTGAGTTGGTCCTCGTCGCCGACGAAGATGGCTTTCAGGTCGGCGTCGGCAACGATGTACTCGGCCTGAGCGGCGGTATTGGTGGCGTAGATGGGCACACTCACAGCGCCGGCGCCTAAAATGCCGAAATCGGCAACGGTCCATTCCGGACAATTGTGGGCAAAAATGCCAATCATGTCCCCGGGCTGGATGCCTCTGGCGATCAGGGCGCAGGCGACCCGCCGGATTTTTTCCCCGAGATCGCCGTAATTGATCGTCTGCCACACGCCGTTTTCCTTGTAGCGCATGGCGGTTGTCTTGCGGTGGCGATCACAGCTGTCCGCGATCATGGCTGCCAGGTGTTTTTTAGCCATCGGTTCCCTCCTTGCGCCGGGCGGATTCCCGGTCCGGAAAGCCGGCTGCGGTCTTCGTGCGGCGCTGCGCCGTCAGATGTCCCCGATCCTCGCCGCCGCCAATCCCTTGCCGTACCGCCGTGACTGTAGCACATCGTTTTAAGATTGAAAATTGATCGGAGTAATCACTTGTAAGGGTGCGGGCCGGTGACGACGGCCAGGGTGTATCCCGGGAAAGGACGGAAGATTCGAGCGTGCAGGCCGGCGACGATCTGACCGGCGTGCCGGATGGTGGCGCCGTCCAGAATTTCGACGGTTTTGAGGTTTTCGCGGAAACCGCGGCCCAGGTATTTCAGGTAGGCCTCTTTAAGGGTCCAACACTCAAAGAAACGGTGGCGTTCGGCGCCAACCAGGCGGCGTCGTTCGTGGTCCGAAAAGGCCACGGGCAGGATGCTCGCAATGTCCAGCGGCTGCGTTTTTTCGATATCCAGACCCAAGGCTGTTTGGCTTGAATGCGCCAGACCGGCGACGGCATAGCCCCCTGCATGGGAAATGGAAAGCGCGCGCTCCGGCTGGTGTTCACAATACGGGGCGCCCTCGGGTTGATAGGCGATCCTGACGGCCGGCAGCGGCCGGGCATTTTCAGCCGCGCCAGCGGCCAGCGTTTTGGCCGCCAGCCGACCGGCCATCCACTCGACCTGGCGTTTTTGGCTCTTGAAGGTGTTGACCGTTTTGATTTCAGCGGCGGCCAGCAGCGGGGCGCGAAAATCATTGGCCGCGAGGGTCAGCGGACGGGCCCCGCCCACCGGTTCGAACGAGACGCCAGGCAAGTAGTGCGACTGAAAGGCCCGGATGGGCACGAAGGCCAGGGTCAGGCCGGCGATAGCCCGGCTGAGACCACAGACCGGATAACGGTGCCAATCGATGGCGACGCTCATAGCGGCGCCCTGGGTTTCGTGTGAGTCGTGGAGGGGCATGTTTGGCAGACGGAAGGCCCTCGGCTGCAGATGGCCGTTGTAAAATCCGCAGGGCGGAGGGGTCGGGTTTTGGTTGCGGCATTAAATTAGCGATTACGATACCAATTGTGGGCCGCCCGGTCAAACTGGGCCGCCCGTGGAGGGATTCCTCCAGGGCGGCCCAGTTTGACGGTCAGGAGGCGCGCTGTCGACGGCGGCCGGTCTTTAGCCGGTCGACAATCTGGTCGGCTGCGCTCAACTGATCAACCTGGACCATTTCGAAGTCCTCGATGGTAATATGGCCGCGACCATGCGTATCGACCAGTTGAAGCCGGTAGGTGTTGGTATCACGGCCCTGCGAGACACGCTCGGTGATGCACAGGTATTCTCCCCCGGGAACTAAGGGTTGGTGGAAGCGCATGCGACCGATGGTGTAGGGCAGCACGATGATATTGGTGGTCATCACCTCCAGCATCCCGCCGGTTTGAAACATGGCGTCCACGACCGCCACGTCGGTCAGAAAGCTCGGCCGGGGGTCGTCGGCAAAGAACGGCCGCGTACTGGCGCTGCGAATCCGGGAAATCAGCCGGTCCTCCTCGAAAGACACGATGTCCTCAACCGTGCGGAAGAGTCCGTCCATAAACAGCCGGGAGGGGTGGTAGAGCAGCTCCTGGATGTCGCCCTCGTATCCCACCGGCTGGAAGGCCGGCAAGGTGACGGTCGGCGGCGCCGCTTCGGCCGGGCCGAAGGCATAGGTGCCCTGGTAGTGCAGCTTGGGCTCTCCCATGGCGATGCCTTGCTTGTTACGGAACTGGGAGGTAATCCGGCACAGGAACGTATCGGCATCCTCGGCGGTTGCGGCCGCTTCGATCAAGATTTCCTTGGGGCGCTGTTTCAGGATTTTGATGCCGTAAGGAATGGAGAAATCCCTGAGCGCGCGCAGGTGCATCCCCGGGGTTGCCAGGGTGGCAGCGGCTTCGGCCATGGCTTCGATACCGGTGGCGCCCAGAAAAATGGGCACGTCCTCGCGGGCATGGTCGTGCAGGAACAGGTCGCGTTCGAGGTCCAGGACACGGCTGTAGACCCGCCGGCGGTCATCGGCCTCCACGCAGGCGTCCAGGAAAGGCGCCGTATGCGCGTCGGCCTGGTCGGCGTGCATCAGTCCGTCTGGATCGAAGGCATGGTCCAGGCCCGAGAAAACCACTTCGGGGGTCTTGGCATCGCCCAATTCGCGCATGAAAAGGGACACACCGTGCGTCAGCGGCAGGAATGTCAGGCCGCGTTCGCGCAGAACCTTGTTGACGGTTTCATTGGTCGCCATGCCGGCCCCTTCCCAGGCGGTCCAGTCGAAGATCTTTACGGTCGTCTTCGGGTGCTGCCGGCCATATTCGAGCAGCATCTTGGCGATCATATCGTTGGCGGCGGTGTAATCCACCTGCCCCTCGTTGCCGAAGCGGGCCGTGACCGACGAGAAGGTCATCAGGCTGCGCGGCGCCTGCTGATCCAAGGCCGCCAGGATATTCATCAGGCCGGCCACCTTGGTATCGAAGACCCGGTCGAAAGAGGCCCGGGTTTTCTTGGGAATCATCTGGCTTTCTTCGATGCCTGCGGCGTGAATGAGCACGTCGACGTCCCCGACGGACCGGACGACCCGCTCCACGGCGCCGGCGTCGCTGACGTCCACGGCGTGATAGGTCACCCGAGCGCCCATCGATCGCAGGGTATTCAAATTGGCCGCGGATTCGCGCAGTTTGACCACGCGATCCAGCGCCTTTTTGATCTCGAGCGGCTTGGCACCCTGCATGTCGGCTTTGAGCCGGGCCATGAGGTCGGCTTCGCTGATGGCGGCATCGGCCAGGGCCGGTTCCAGACCGTCGACATCGCTGCGGCCCAGAATTTCGAGGCGCACGGGGTGGGCGGCGACCAGGCTTTTGAGGATCTCGAAGGTGATGCCGCGGGCTCCGCCGGTCACCATGACCGTGTCGTCCGCGACGACGAGGGAACCGGACGTCTCGGGCCCGTCGAGGGCGAGCTGCAGCCCCCAGCGCTGTCCGCCGCGATAGCCGCATTCCACCCGCCGGTCCCCGCCGGTCAACTCGGCCAGGAAGGCGTCCACCATCGCCTCCGGTTCAGCCATCATGGCCGCATCGAAATCCACTACTTTAACGAGGGTGTCCGGCAATTCCTTGTTGATCGTCTTGAGCATGCCGGCCAATCCGGCCGCGACAGCGTCGATCGGGCCGGCGCTTTCTCCGTAGGGCAGCACGGCGCCGTTGAAGGCCGGCATGGCGACGAACGTCTCCGGGCGGGCGAGCTGCTCGAAGAGGCCCTGGACCAGGGTAAAGAACTGCTTGAGACGGCGGTCGATCACGGCCGGCACCATGGGGGTCGGCTCGAACGCGCCGTCCAGCGGGGTCAGGTGCACGATGCCGTCGATCGGGAGATATTGCCCTTCAATTTCTTTTACGAGCGTCTTCACGGCGGCCGGCGTGGACCAGTCGCAGGTGAGCGCGGCTGTGTCCGTATCGCCGACGATCACCGGCGTGCCGCCGTCTGCGGCGATCCGCTCGGCCATCAGGGCGGCAAAACCATGGCCATCGGCGGTCATCAGCACCCGGCGATCCTTGAACCAGCCGGGCTGCCCTGTCGGTGCGTCGCTGGGAACGGCGCGGACGACCATCCGTTTGACCGGGCCCTCCGCCTCGTCCTTTTCAGCGGAGCGGGCTTTGGCTTCCGCGACTGGGGGCGCCGAGGCCGCCTCGGCGGGCGCTTCGGATACCCGGGCGGCGAGGTATTCGCCGATTTTGGCGATGGTGTTGAGGTCGTTGAGTCTGAGGTCTTCGGGCACGTCGAGCCCGAAGTGGGCGGAGACTTTGCCGAAGATCTCCACCTGTTTGACGGTGTCGATGCCCAGGTCGGCCTCGAGGTCGAGTTCGTCCTCGAGCATGTCGGCGGTGTAGCCGGTC
>JAAUYG010107989.1_pt1 | contig 55123 bp, 48 predicted proteins | sample 7278091 | NCBI WGS metagenome assembly JAAUYG01 (sample SAMN14350201, study PRJNA611818) | marine sediment metagenome | isolation source: surface marine sediment (0.6m) | place: French Polynesia: Moorea | collected 2018-08 | reverse complement strand
TATCCCATTCCGGATGAGATGAAGGTCGACGAGGCCGGCAAAGAGCTCAATGCCGAGCAGCTGCACGAGGCCTTTCTCAAATACAATGAGGGCAAGCAGGACATCCTGCAGTTCGATCCCGACGGCGAGAATTTTGGCGCCGTGGTGCTGGCCGCCGGCTACAAGCCCTACGAGCCGGCTGAAGGCGAGTTCGCCCACCTGGGTTATGGGGAACTGCCGGACGTGGTCACCAACGCCACCTTCGAGCAAATCGCCAAGGCCGGCAAGGTCACCCGCCCGTCTGACGGCAAAGAGGCCCAGTCGGTGGTTTTCATCCAGAGCCCGGGCCAGGGCAACGACACCGACTTCGACTATGCCGGCGCCGTCACCAGCCTGGTGGCCCTCAAGCAGGCCACCTACGTGCGCGAGGATTACCCCGAAGACGGCAGGGCCTTTGTCTTCTGCCAGCACATGCGCACCCCGGGGTTGCAGGAGAATTTTTACAAGACCGTCCAGCAGGACACGGGGATCTTTCTGACCAAGGGGGAAGTGACCCGTGTTTCCCCGAACGGATCCGGCATGATCGTCGAAGCCGAGAACACCCTGCTGGGGGAAAAGGTTCAGGTGAATGCCGATCTGGTGGTGCTGGGCACCGGCATGGTCCCGGCCACCAAGGACGATCCCGTGGTCAACATGGCCTATCGCCAGGGGCCGGCCTTCCGTGACAATGTCGACCTCTTCCAGGGGTACTGCGACAGCAACTTCATCTGCTTCCCCTACGAGACCCAGCGCACGGGCATTTACGCGGCCGGGGCTGTCCGCCGCAGCATGACCACCGAGGAATCGGTGGAGGATGCCGCCGGCGCGGCCCTCAAGGCCATCCAGTGTCTGGAGTCGGTCAACCGCGGCATGGCCGTGCACCCGCGTTCCGGGGACATGACCTATCCGGACTTCTTCTTCCAGCGCTGCACCCAGTGCAAGCGCTGCACCGAGGAGTGCCCCTTCGGGGCGCTGGACGACGATGAGAAGGGCACACCCAAACCCAACGCAGCCCGCTGCCGGCGCTGCGGAACCTGCATGGGTGCCTGCCCCGAGCGTATCATCGGCTTTGCCGACTACAGCATCGACAGTATCGGCTCTCAGGTGAAATCGGTGGCGGTACCCTCGGAGGACGACTACGACGAGCCGCCCTTCCGCATCCTGGGCCTGGTCTGCGAGAACGATGCGCTGCCGGCGCTCGACATGGCCGGCATCAAGGGGCTGTCCTATTCGGCCGACGTCCGCCTGATCCCGGTGCGCTGCCTGGGATCGGTCAACGTGATCTGGATCAAGGATGCCCTCTCCCAGGGTATGGACGGTGTCTTTTTGCTGGGCTGCAAGCACGGCGACGACTACCAGTGCCACTTTGTGAAAGGCAGCGAACTGGCCAGCATCCGTATGAAAAAGATCGGGGAGGCCTTGGAGAGTCTGGCCTTAGAGAATGAACGCGTGGCCCAGTTCGAGATCGCCATCGACGAATATGACAAGATCCCCAAGGTCATCAACGAATTCGTTGAGTCCGTCGAAGAGATGGGACCGAACCCCTTCAAGGGCTTCTAAGATGATTGTCCGGGCGGCGGCCGTGCATGCGGACGCCGCCCGCTGAATAATTGTATTGATTCGTGCGGGGCCGAGGCGGAACCACCGCGCAGGCCCCGGAACAAGGAGGTATAGACATGGCGGAAGCGACCGTGCTTAACCCTGATCTGGGCTTTATCAAGGACGTGCAGGCGCTGGGTGCCGGTGATCTCAAAAAGTGCTACCAGTGCGCCACGTGCTCTGTGGTTTGCCCGATTTCCCCTGAAACCAGACCCTATCCCCGCAAGGAAATGATCGCGGCTTCCTGGGGCCTTAAGGATAAAGTCGTCCACAGTGCCGACATCTGGCTGTGCCACAACTGCGGCGACTGCAATACGCGCTGCCCCCGCGGCGCCAAGCCCGGGGATGCCCTGGGTGCCATCCGGGCCTACGCGATTTCCGAGTACGCCGGGATCAAGGCCATTGGCCGGATGGTGCGTGAAAAATCCAAGCTGCCGATTCTGATACTCATCCCGTTTGTCATCCTGTTGGGCGGTGGTCTACTGTCCAACATGGTGGGACTTAACTGGATGACCTTCTCCCCTGAAGGCGGGCACGAGATCTGGCAGTCTTCGTATTACAACAACTATTTGGTGGACATCATCATGATCCCCACCTTTTTCTTTGCGGTGATCACCTTTGCCCTGGGCCTCAAGCGGTTTATCGGCGATATCCACGCCAACGCCCTGGCCGAAGGCAAGACCACCCAGGAAAAGATCGACCCGGCCGGCTTCGTCCAGGCCCTGATCAAGGTCGTGCCCACGATCTTCAAGCACAACAAGTTCACGGAGTGCACCGAGAACCGGGAGCGCTCCACCGCCCACATGATGGTGCTTTTCAGCTTCATCGGGCTGTTCATCGTCACCAACTGCTTTTTCATCGCCGAGTGGGTGCTGCACATCGAGGGGCCCTATTCCCAGATCAACCCGGTCAAATGGCTGGGGAACATCGCCGGGATCGCCCTCATCGTGGGCGGCCTGCTGCTGATGAAAAGCCGCCTGGCCAAGACCGACAGCAATTCCAGCTATTGGGACTGGTATCTGGTTGTGCTGGTATTGGCGCTGGGCATTACCGGCATGCTGACCCAGCTTCTGCGCCTGGGCGGATTGTATGACCTCATGGCCATTGTGTACTGGCTGCATCTGATCGCGATCTGGTCCCTGTTTGCTTATACGCCTTTTTCCAAGCTGGCCCACCTGGTCTACCGCACCACGGCCATGGCGTATGCTGAGTATTCCGGTAGGCGTTAGAATTACCTTTCATCGAGATGACCAATGGAGTCGCGCAAGCGGCTCCATTTTTTTTGCGACAGGCCGGGTGAACCCTTTGTGCGTCGCTAACAAATAGATATGATAGCATATTTATGGTTCTTTTGCTTTCACGGAAAAGTAAAAGAACCATAAGAAACCGCCCGTGTCTCGCTTAACCCTGCACGCCGCCAAACCAGCCAATGTCGCGGCGCTTCATGCCGGTAGCGGCGTTGTCCCGCGCTGCGGGATTCCTCATCAGCTATTTTGTGTTGCGGTGAGTCCCCAACTCGTTCGGGTGCTCACCATCTGGCGATTGCTGCGCGCCTCGCTTCATTGGGCGCCTTGCCTGACAGCACGATGCCTTGCTTCATTGTCCGGTTCATGATGACGGCGCGTGTCGGACTTCGCTTCGCTCAGAGACAGGCCGACACGCTTTTTCCGAACCTGCCACCGATGCTCGGCGCGAGACAAAAGGGCATACAACCCTCGCTTTCGAGCAGCGGTCGTCACAAATTCAGTTTTGGAGTAAAACCAGCCTATACTCTGCGGAAAGATACGTAATCATATTAAACGCATCAGAGTGCGCGATAACATGAATGCCAAGGTGGGGATTACCTGCGGCAGGTTACAGGTGGGTTGATTTAGAGCTGTCATCGGCTGACAGCTGAAAATAATAAAAGGGGTGATACCATTCAAACGGTATCACCCCTGGTTTTTAAGCAAATCCTTCAGGCTCGAAGCCTGGTGAGACTAGTTGCCGGTGGCGGCCTTGTGGGTCTTGATCTCGACCTTCTCGGTCAGGCCTTCATAGTATTCGCGCAGGATGGCGACGACTTCGTCGCGTCCGAAGTGATCGGGCAGTTCGCCGCCCTCGGAGAGCATCTTGCGCAGCATGGTGCCGGAGAGCAGGACGCGGTCTTCCTTCTGATGCGGGCAGGTCCGCAGGGAAGCCATGCCGTCGCATTTGTAGCAGTAGAACGTCCAGTCGATCTTGAGCGGCTGGCAGAGCAGGGCCTTGCCACCTTCGGGGCTCGGGATCTTGTCGAAGATGGTCTGGGCTTCGAACATGCCGTAGAAATCGCCCACGCCGGCGTGGTCGCGGCCGATGATCATCTTGGAGCAGCCGTAGTTCTGACGGAAGACGGCGTGAAGCAGGCCTTCACGCGGTCCGGCATAACGCATGTCCAGCGGGTAGCCGCCCTGAACCACGTTCTTTTCCACGAAATAATGTTTCACCAGGGCGTCGATGCATTTCACGCGCACCTCGGCCGGGATGTCGCCGGGTTTGAGGTTGCCGACCAGGGAGTGGATATACACGCCGTCGCAGACTTCAACGGCGATCTTGCACAGGTACTCGTGGGAGCGGTGCATGGGGTTGCGCAGCTGAAGGGCGGCCACATCAGACCATCCGGCGTCTTCAAATATTTTGCGGGATTCGGCCGGGCGGTGGTAGACCCCGGCGTACTTGGTCGGGTATTCGCCTTCGCTCAGCACCTTGACCGGGCCGGCCAGGTTGACGTCTTTCTGGCCCATGACCATCTGAACGCCCGGGTGATCCTCTTCGGCGATTTTCCAGAATTCCTCGGCCGTGGGCGTGCCTTCGCCCATGAAAACCTTTTCACATTCCCATTTCTTTTCGTCAGCGCTCTGTTCCCACTTCTCGGTGACTTTCATGGTGGCCATGATTTCGTCGCCCTCGGGATCGTAAAGCGCGATTTCATCGCCTTCATTGATGGCCGCGGCATCGTCGCTGGTCACATCCAGGTTGACCGGCACCGGCCAGAAAGTGCCGTCGGCGGTCAGAAAGTTCTCGCAGACGCCTTTCCAGTCCGCCTTGGTCATAAAGCCGCTCAGGGGGCTGAAGCCGCCGTTGCCGATCATGATCAGGTCGCCTTTGACACGAGGTGAAATTTCCACCTTTTTGAGGCCTTCGGCTTTTTTCTTTTCGGCGTCCAGCGCCGCCCCTTCCAGCAGGCAGATGGTGAGGCCTTTGCCACCATGAGGTTCGATTAAGTTTGCCATTTGCTCTCCTCTCCTTTGGTTTATTTATGTCATTCTCAAGTCGTATGTCACGACGCGCAGTCCGCGAAGATCGAAATGATTTGAGTAATAGGGAATGGTGATTTTGTCAAGCACTATTGGGCGTTTCCGTCACGGCCGGGATTTGGCGGGAAAGGTGGCGGATAGGGGCGGTGCGCCATGCGGACGGCCCGCCGACTTCCTGGTTGCCAACCATCCCCGTGGCGCCGTTCAAGCGATGGACGACTTGGGTCGATAACCAGGGAAAGGCATGTCGATCACCCGATGCGAGTGAAAAACCCGCGCGATTTGTCCGCACCGGCACGCCCAAACGAAGGAGACGAACCATGATGACCTTAATGCTGATCGTCTACCATGTCGCTCTGGTATCAGCGGTATTCTGGACGGCTTACCGAACCGGCTACAAGGCTTGTGCCGATGAATCACGGCGGAAAGCCGAGGCACACGTCGCACCGTTGAGAGAGATCCTGGAGAAGCTCAACCTTGATGCGGGGGCGTTTCTGGACGACAAAGAGAGGCGTCGCAAAAACTGAAACGCCGGGCCAACCTCAATCCCGTGGGCGCGGCGTCATGAAAGAAAACGCCCGGCGCCTGGCCGGGCGTTTGGCGTTAGCGTGGCGGAGAGAATGGGATTCGAACCCATGGTGGAGTGTTACCCCCACACTCGCTTAGCAGGCGAGCACCTTCAGCCAGCTCGGTCATCTCTCCGCATGGTTGGGGTGGCGGAGGGAGTAGGATTCGAACCCACGGAGGTGTTACCCTCAACGGTTTTCAAGACCGCCGCTTTCGACCACTCAGCCATCCCTCCATTTTTGTAAACTGTTTTCCTACCAATTATGGATCTCGCGGTCAATCATTTTCCGGAAATCATTTTCCGGAAATCATTGCATTGTATGGTTGACATGCCATTTCGAATATGTTTTTCAACACGGCAATTCAAAATGGCCCGCAGTAAAATCGGGTACAAGGAGCAGCCCATGAAACAGAAATTCCTGGTCCAAAAAAGCGCCACGGACGCCCAGATCATTATCCGCGAAAACGCCGAACTCGATAAGGAGTTGATGTCCCTCCTGTGCGAGGAGCGATTTGATCTCGATACGCTGAAAACCGCCCTGGATAGTGGACGCGAATCCCTGATCGCCGCCCTGCGCACGCGCAATCTCTATCCGCCCAAGGCCTACGCGGAAAAAATAGCCGACGCCGTCCAAGAGTTGCTGCGCAATGCCGACGAGGACGCCATTGAACTCTATTTCGATGATCTGGATCTCCTGAACAAAGAGCGCGAGGCCGCGGCCCGGGCCGAAGCAGCCAATGACGAGACCGACGATATCGATGATCTGATCGAAGACGACTTCGAAGGGGAGTTCGAAGAAGGTCAGGATATCGGCAAAATCAAATCCTCGATCAAAATCGCCGATGATGATTCGGTGGATGTGGATGAGGAAATCTGAATCCCGGCTGTCAGCCCCGCCTTGTCTGTCAAATCCCCCGTCCGGGCGCTCGCCTGCGAACGGTGCACACGCTCCCCGGGCCCACGGCGCTCAAAGGGCAGACGTTCGCTTGGCCAATGAAACCGCCCCCAGCGGATGGCGCGACAGCAGACCTCCCCCGCCCACGGCAAAATATCAAAAAGTTATTGTGATTCTTACGTAAATAATGTAAGAATGACTTTCGTCCGGCCCCCGTTGACACGGTTCGCGAGGAAATCCGAGGTGAGGGGACGGAAACGAAAGTGATATATACCTGATTTTGTTGTTTTATGTAGTAGCGCCCATGGGCGTGGCTATGAATGGGATTTTTTTCTGTGCTGATTTACAAGTCGTGTGGGTGGTAGAATTGATATCCGGTGACGTGTTGGCCGAGCCCGATGGGGCCCCTTCGCACCGGATTTTTTTTAGGATGAGGACTGGATAGGTATTAGGGCGTTTCATCAACTGCATCAAGGAGGTGCCGATGGAAAAGGAAAAGGAGTTTTATGAACGCTTAAACGCCAAAGGAGTCTCACGACGGGACTTCATGAAGTTCTGTACCTTCCTTACGGCAACCATGGGGCTGTCATCGTCATTCGTGCCCAAGGTGGCGGAGGTGTTCGCCATGCCCAAGCAGCGGCCCCCGGTGGTCTGGCTTCACCTGGGGGAATGCACGGGATGTTCGGAGTCCACGTTGCGGTCCATGTACCCCTGGATCGATGAGCTGGTGTTGGAAATCCTGAGCATCGAGTACCACGAAACCATCATGACGGCCTCCGGTCACCAGGCCGAGGAAAACCTGCACAACGCCGTCAAGAAGTACAAGGGCAAGTTCATCTGTGTCGTCGAAGGTGCCATCCCGACCAAGTTCCCGGGCTACGGCCGCGTGGGCGGCAAGGACTTCATCGACATCGCCAAAGAGGTGGTGCCGAATGCGCTCGCCACCATTGCCATCGGTTCCTGTGCGAACTTCGGCGGTATCCCGGCAGCCGCGCCCAATCCCGGAGGCTACGTGGGCCTCGGCGAAGCGTTGGGAATGGAGGGGAAAATCGTCAACATCGCCGGTTGTCCGCCCAACCCGATCAACCTGGTGGGCACCATTGTCAACTACCTGCTGCTGGGCAAACTTCCGGCCATCGATGACCTGGGCCGCCCCGTATTTGCTTACGGCAAAACAATCCACGACACCTGCCCACGCCGTTCACATTTTGAAAACGACGAAATGGTTGAAGAATTCGGCTCCGAGGAGGCTGCCCTGGGCTACTGCCTCTACAAGGTGGGCTGCCGGGGTCCGGAAACCTACAACAACTGCGCGGTGGCCAAGTTCAACGACGGCACCAGCTGGCCGGTCGAAGCCGGACACCCCTGCATCGGGTGCAGCGAACCCCAATTCTGGGACAACATGACGCCGTTCTATGAGGAATTGTAGGCCCTGGAAATAGCTTTACGCGTCAAGCAAATCAGCCTTTTCAGGAAGGAAAGGAGAAAATATGGGCAAGAGAGTCGTTGTTGATCCTATTTCCCGAATTGAAGGCCACCTCCGGGTCGAGGTGGAAATATCAGGTGGCAAAGTCGTGAATGCCTGGAGCTCCGGGCAGATGTTCCGCGGTATCGAAATGATTCTCGAGGGGCGCGACCCCCGCGATGCACACCACTTCGTGGGCCGCTCCTGCGGGGTCTGAACGTACATCCACTCCCTGTCCTCGGTGAGGGCAGTCGAAATGGCGGTTGGGGTTCAGATTCCGGAAAACGCGCGCATCCTCCGCAACTTGCTGCATGGTGCCCAGGTCCAGCACGATCACATCGTGCACTTCTATCACCTTCACGCGCTGGACTGGGTCGATATCGTCAGCGCGCTGAGTGCCGATCCCAAGAAGACGGCCGCCCTGGCCGACAATGTCAGCGAAGCCCCCTGGGGGGGCGTGTCCTACTACAAGAGCGTTCAGGACCGTATCAAGACCTTTGTCGACAGCGGGCAACTCGGCCCGTTTGCCAACGCCTACTGGGGGCATCCGGCCTACAAGCTGCCGCCGGAAGCCAACCTGATGGCCACGGCGCACTACATCGAGGCCCTGCGGCTGCAGGCCAAGGCCGCCCGTATGCACGCCATCTTCGGCGGCAAGAACCCCCATCCCCAGTCGTTGGTGGTGGGCGGCATCACCTCGGTTCGGGATTTGAGCCCGGACCGGATCGCGGAGTTTCTCTATATCACGCGTGAAACCCAGGAATTCATCAAAAAGGTCTACATCCCCGATCTGCTGGCCGTGGCCTCGTTCTACAAGGACTGGGGCGGCATCGGCGGCACCAGCAACTTCCTGGCCTATGGAGAATTCCCCGAGACCAGCGCCGAGCCCGAAAGCCTCTACATGCCGCGCGGTCTGATCGTCAACCGCAACGTGGGCGGGGTGAAACCGGTGGATCAAAAGCAGGTGACCGAGGATGTCACCCACGCCTGGTACGAGCGGGGCGATGCCAAACATCCTTACAGCGGCGAGACCAAGCCGATTCAGGAAAACCCCGAATACCGTCCGGGCAGCGGCCAGTACACCTGGCTCAAGGCCCCGCGCTACGAGGATCTTTCCTGTGAAGTCGGTCCGCTGGCCCGTGTTCTGGTGGCCTACGGCAAGGGCCACAAGGACGTCAAGCCGCTGGTGGACAGCACCCTCCAGAAGCTGGATGTCCCGGTTCAGGCCCTGTTCTCCACCCTGGGACGCACGGCGGCCCGCGGTCTGGAGACCATCGCCGTGGGCGATCGGATCGAAACTTGGATGGGCGCCCTTCTGGCCAACATCAAAAACGGCGACACCAAGACCTACGAGCCGTGGGAAATGCCCGACAGCGGCGAAGGCTACGGCCTGAACGACGTGCCGCGCGGTTCCCTGGGCCACTGGATTCGCATCGAAGACGGCAAGATCGGCAAATACCAGTACGTGGTGCCGTCCACCTGGAACCTCGGCCCGCGCGACGCCAAGGGCGTGCTCGGCCCGATGGAAGAAGCCCTGATCGGCACCCCCGTCGCGGATCCGAAACAGCCGCTCGAAATCCTGCGGACCGTCCACTCCTTCGACCCCTGTATCGCCTGTGCGGTGCACGTGATCGATCCGGACTCCAACGAGGTCTACAAGATCAAAGCGCTGTAATTCCATACTGCCGGACCAACCGCCCCGCAAAATGCGGGGCGGTTTTTTTATCTCCAAGCCTGGGTGGCAACCTGCAGCGGTCGGGCCGGCTTGCAAGCGTCTTTATTTCGTATTATAAGGTCGTCCGCCAACCAGGACAGGAATTATCGCCATGACGGAAACATTATCACCCCAGCCCCAAATCACGATCCTGGGCATCGGCAACATCCTCCTGACGGACGAAGGTTTCGGTGTCCGCGTGATCGAGAAATTGTTTGACGAATACGAATTCCCGGCCAATGTTGCGGTTGTCGAAGGGGGCGTGCTGGGGATCCACCTTCTGGGAACGCTCTCCAAGGCCGATCACCTGATCGTGGTCGATGCCGTGAAAAACAAGCAGCCGCCGGGGACGCTCTACCGGTTGGAAAAAGACGAGCTGCCCGAACGCATCCTGATGAAGAATTCACTCCACCAGACCGATTTTCTGGAAACCCTCACGCTTTGCGAGATGATTGACAAGGCGCCGCAAACCATCGTGGTCCTGGGTGCGGAGCCGGAAGACATCGTGACCCACAGTGTGGAGCTCACCCCCGTGGTGGCTGCCCGGGTGGATGAAACGGTGACGCAGGTTCTGGTGGAGCTCGATCGTCTGGGTGTGTCCTACGAGAAAAGGAGGGCCTGAATGTGCCTTGCCATACCTTCAAAAATAATTGAAATTAATGATAATATGGGAACTATCGATGTGGCCGGCGTCCAGCGGGAGGCCAGCCTGCTCCTGCTGGAGGATCCCCAGGTGGGCGACTGGGTGATCGTGCATGCCGGTTTTGCCATTCAGAAGGTCGATGAAGCCGCGGCCCAGGAATCCCTTCGCTATCTCCGGGAAGCCGCCCAACTGCTGGTGGACGATGAAGACCCTGATGCGGCCGCAACTGGATAACCGCGACCGTTCAGGGCGACCGGGTTCGACCGGCCATGACTGACGATCGGACCGCCCGTCGGGTGCAGGTCCGGGGGATCGTCCAGGGGGTTGGCTTCCGTCCGTTTATTTTTCAATTGGCTGAAAATTACGGACTGCATGGCCGCGTGGCCAACACTGCCGCGGGCGTCGACATCCATATCGAGGGGGATCCGGCTCCGATCGATGCCTTCATCGCCGCGATCGAAGCCCAGGCGCCGCCGCTGGCCCAAATCACGTCTGTCGAATCTCGTGCGGCCGATCCTGACGGTGTTTCAGGTTTTCGAATCAGCGCCAGCCGCAGTGCGTCGGGCCGCGCCACCCTCATCAGCCCGGATGTCTCCATCTGTGCCGATTGTCTGCGCGAACTCCGCGACCCCCAAGACCGGCGCTTCGGCTATCCGTTCATCAACTGCACCAATTGCGGCCCGCGCTACACCATCATCGACGACATCCCTTACGACCGACCCAAGACTTCCATGCGATCCTTCCGGATGTGCGCGGCCTGCCAGGCGGAGTACGACAATCCCCGGGACCGCCGTTTTCACGCCCAGCCCAATGCCTGCGGCGATTGCGGCCCGCAGGTCGCCCTGGTGGACGGGAACGGTGCGATCCTGAACGGTGAGGCCGCCATCCACCGGGCGGCAGCCCTTTTGGCCGACGGGAAGATCGTGGCCCTCAAGGGGCTGGGCGGTTATCACTTGACCGTGGACGCCAGCAACAATGCGGCGGTGGAGCGCCTGCGGCGGCGCAAACAACGGGAAGAAAAACCCCTGGCCCTGATGGCGCCGAGCCTCGAAGCCATCCGATCATTCGCCTGGATCGATCCGGAGGAGCGCGACGTCCTGACGTCGCCCCAGCGGCCGATCGTGCTGCTGCGCAAGCGAAGACCCCATCCGGTCGCCCCGGCCGTATCCCCCCGCAACGCCTGGTTCGGCGTCATGCTGCCCTACACGCCGCTGCACGCTCTCCTGCTCGCCCATGGGTTCAAGGCGCTGGTGATGACCAGCGGCAACCTTAGCGAGGAACCCATCGCCATCGCCAACACGGATGCCCGCGCGCGACTGGCGCCGATCGCCGACGCTCTGCTGACCCACGACCGCAAGATTCTTCTGCGCTGCGACGATTCCATCGTGCGCAAAACCGACGGTGTCACGCGCTTCCTGCGCCGCTCGCGAGGTTATGTGCCGGTGCCGGTATTTCTGCGCCGGCGCCAGCCCCCGGTGCTGGCCTGCGGCGGCGAGCTTAAAAACACGGTCTGCCTCCTGAAGGAGGACCGGGCCTTTGTCAGCCAGCATATCGGCGATCTGGAAAACCTGGCCACCTACGAATTCTTCCAGGCGACCATCGACCACCTGCAGCGGATCCTGGACATCACGCCCGACGTGCTGGCCTGCGACCTGCACCCGGACTACCTGAGCACCCGCTATGCGCGGGAGCGCGACGACCTGCCCCTCGTTCAGGTCCAGCACCACCACGCCCACATCGTCAGCACAATGGCGGAAAATCACCTGGAGGGGCCAGTCATCGGGCTGGCTTTCGACGGCACCGGCTACGGTCCCGACGGAACGGTCTGGGGGGGTGAAATCCTGACAGCCACGCCCGGAAGCTTCGAGCGGGCCGCCAGCCTCGAACCGGTGCCCATGCCGGGCAGCGCAGCGGCCATACGGGAACCCTGGCGTATGGCGGTGAGCTATCTGGCGCACAGCTTCGGAGATCGCTATCAGGATCTGGACATTCCTTTCTGGGGTGCCATCGATCCCGACCAGGCCGCAATCCTCGTGGCCATGGGGCGCCAAGACCTGAATGCGCCCCTGACATCGAGCCTGGGGCGCCTATTCGACGGGGTGGCCGCCTTGATCGGACTGCGTCACCGGGTGGCCTTCGAGGGTCAGGCGGCCATGGAACTCGAGATGACCATCGGAGACGACGATCCCGGCGTCTATGATCATGGCTGGCGGCCAGGCGGCGATCGCCGCCTGATCGAGATCGCGCCGATCATCGCGGGCGTGGTCGCGGATCTGGCCCGCGGCGTCCCGGGGCCTTTGATCAGCCGCCGTTTTCATACCACGCTGACCGCGCTGTTCGCCTCGCTGTGTGGGGAGATACGGGACCAAACCGGACTGGATCGGGTGGCGTTGAGCGGGGGCGTTTTCCAGAATGCCGTATTATCGACCGAACTCGCCCGCCGGCTCGCGCGGGATGGCTTTCAGGTGTATACCCAACGACTCGTGCCCGCCAACGACGGCGGCCTGAGTCTGGGCCAGGCCGTGGCCGCCGCCGCCATGTGGGCGGACGGGGGCTAATAATGCTTGTGACGACAGCCCCTTTTGGCTATACAGGCGGAATTATCAAGGATTACGGAGTTAAAGTTTCTAAGCCATGAGCATCAAACACGCTGATGAATACCGTGATGCGGAGATTGCACGGCGACTGGTGACCACTATCCGCAAAACGAGCCACCGGCCCGTTCAGCTGATGGAAGTCTGCGGCACCCACACGGTGTCCATTTTCAGGCACGGCATCCGGGATGTCCTGCCTCCGACGATCAAGCTGCTCTCCGGCCCGGGCTGTCCGGTCTGCGTCACCGCGCAGCAGGAAATCGATGCCTTCATCGCCTATGCCCGCCAGGAAGACACCATCGTGGCCACTTTCGGGGATCTGCTGCGGGTCCCCGGCACGCATTCCAGTTTGCAGAAGGAAAAAGCCGACGGTCGCGACATCCGGGTGGTCTATTCGGCGTTCGACGCTGTCAAGCTGGCGGCGGGGAACCCGGACCAACGGGTCGTCTTTCTGGGGGTGGGATTCGAGACCACCGCCCCTACCATTGCGGCATCGATCTTGGCCGCGCGGGACATGGATCTTGACAATTTCCTGGTCCTATCGGCCCACAAGACCGTCCCCAACGCCCTGGAGGCCCTGATGGCCGACGATGCGGTGGCCATCGACGGGTTCCTGCTGCCGGGGCACGTCTCGGTCATTCTGGGGCTGGCGGCCTATCGCCCGTTTTTCGAGCGCCACAAGGTACCCGCCGTGGTCGCCGGCTTCGAGCCGGCCGATATCCTCGAGGCTGTCCGCCGCCTGGTCGTGCAGGTTGAAAGCGGAGCGCCGCAGCTCGACAACGCCTATCCGCGGGCGGTGTCGGAAACCGGGAACGCCAAGGCCCGCGAAGTACTCGATCAGGTGTTCGAGCCGGTGGAGGCCCAATGGCGCGGCATCGGCGTCATTCCTGCCAGCGGGCTGGCCATCCGGGAAGCGCTGGGCCGGTTCGACGCCGCCCGCCGGATGCCGATCGAGGTGCCTGCGGTACGGGAGCCGGCCGGATGCGGCTGCGGCGATATACTCACCGGTGCCAAGTCTCCGCCGGAATGCAAGCTCTACCGCAAGGCCTGCACGCCCGAGAACCCCGTGGGACCCTGTATGGTCTCCAGCGAAGGCACCTGTGCCGCCTACTACCGCTATCACGGGTAGGAGTGGGGGGGCAGGCCGAGGCCACAACCACAACCGGGAACAACCGATGAGCGACGATAAGATTCTTCTCGACCACGGCAGCGGTGGCAAGATCGCCCACCGCCTGACGGCCGAACTGCTGCTGCCGCTATTCGACAACCCCATTCTGGCCGATCTGCACGACGGCGCCATCCTTGACCTGGAGGCCGGTCGGATCGCTTTTTCCACCGACACCTTCACGGTCACGCCGCTCTTTTTTCCGGGCGGCGATATCGGCGACCTGGCCGTCAACGGCACGGTCAACGACGTGGCCATGTGCGGGGCCGAGCCCCTTTTTATCAGTCTGGCCCTGATCATCGAGGAGGGGTTTCCCCGGGAGGATCTGGAGCGGATCTTAAAAAGCGTGCGACGGGCGGCCGACAAGGCCGGCGTGACCGTGGTCACCGGCGACACCAAAGTCGTTCCCAAAGGGGCCGCCGACGGGCTGTTCATCAACACGTCCGGGATCGGTCTGATCCCTCCGGGGCTGAACATCGCCAGCACGGCGGCCCGTCCCGGCGATCACATTCTCTTGAGCGGCACGATGGCTGACCACGGCATGACCATCCTGACCCAGCGCGAGGGCCTCAGCTTCGATCACACCATCCAGAGTGACTCGGCGGCCCTCAACCACATGGTGGCCGGCATCACCGCGGCCAGCCATGATGTGCACGTGTTGCGGGATCCCACCCGGGGGGGGGTGGGGACGACCCTCAACGAAATCGCCGCGAGCTCGGGTGTCGGCATCCTGATCAACGAAGCGCAGCTGCCCGTGCGGCCCGAGGTGGCCGCGGTGTGCGAACTTCTGGGATTCGACCCCCTTTACGTGGCCAACGAGGGCAAGCTCCTGGCCTTTGTCCCCGCCGCTGACAGCGAGAAAGTGCTGGCGGCCATGCAGCGCGACCCGCACGGGCGCGAGGCCTGCCTGATCGGGACCGTCACCGCCGATCATCCCGGGCAGGTCATCCTGGAAACCCGGGTCGGCGGTCACCGCATCGTGGATATGCTCACCGGCGAGCAGCTACCACGAATCTGCTGAGAAAATGGCACGAACCACCACCGAATTCATGCGCGCATCCACACCCGGCCGGCTGCTGCCGTCGATGACCCCACAGCGCGTTCTGGTCATTGCCTTCATTCTGATCGCCATCGCGGGCTGCAGCGGCCAGCGCGAAATCCGCATCGCCGGTCGCACCATGGGGACCACCTATCACATCACCGTGATCGGCGGCTACCTGACATCGGTGGCCCAGTTGAAAAAGGCCATCGACGCGCGTCTCGAAGCCATCAACGCCAGCATGTCGACCTACCGGCCGGAAAGCGTCATCAGTCGCTTCAACCGCTTTCGGGAGACCGAAACGGCTTTTCCGGTCGACGCGGACTTTTACCGGGTGGCAACCCTATCCAAGGAGCTTTTCGACCTCACGGCCGGTGCCTGGGACGGAACGATCGATCCCCTGGTGGATTTATGGGGCTTCGGCCGTTCGCAACGGCCGGCCCGGATTCCCAGCGATGCGGAAATCGACGCGGCCCTCGCCCGCGTGGGGTTCGATCTGATCGACACCCGCCGTACGGGGGCCCTGATCAAGCGACATGCCGGCGTCACGCTGGACCTGGCATCCGTGGCCAAGGGCTATGGCGTCGATGCGGTGGCGGAACTGATCCGCCAGCGGGGTTTCACCGATTTTCTGGTGGAGGTGGGCGGCGAGGTTTATGCTGCCGGTACCCGTCTGGACGGGGGCCGATGGCGGATCGGCATCAACCGGCCGGAGCCCGGCGCACCCACGAATCAGGTCTACAAAGTGGTCGCACTTCAGGATCGGGCGTTCGCCACCAGCGGGGACTACCGCATTTTTTTCGAGCAGGACGGCCAGCGGTTTTCGCATGTGATCGACCCCCGCACGGGCCGCCCCGTGACCAACCGGGTGGTGAGCGTTTCGGTGACCGCGGCCACCTGCGCCCGGGCCGACGGGCTGGCCACCGCCCTCATGGTCATGGGGGCCGATGAGGGTCTGAAGCTGGTGAACGCCCTGAACGACACCGACTGTCTGATTGTGGTGCGCGACGCCAAGGGGCATCTGGTGGATCATTATTCAAAACGATTTCGTCAATACACGGAGGCGACCGGCTAGCGCGCCGACCACCGACAGGGGGTATTGTCGCAAGTCATGCAACTGCATCTGATCAATCTCGGCTGCGCCCGCAACCAGGTGGACAGCGAAATCATGGCCGGTCGCCTGGCCGCCGCCGGTCACGAAATCGTGGACGACCCGGCTCGGGCCGCGACCATCATCGTCAACACCTGCTGCTTTGTCGAGGACGCGGCCGACGAGTCCATCGACACCATCCTGGCCGCCGCCGCCTATAAAAAAAGCGGCCGCTGCCGCCGCTTGATCGTGACCGGATGTCTGCCGGAACGCTATCGCGAAGCATCCGCCGACGCCCTGCCCGAGGTGGATCTGTTTTTGGGCACGGGGGCCTACGACCGGATTCTGGCGGCCGTTGAGGCGACACCGGCCCTCCGCGGCAACTGTCTTCTGCCCGATCCCGACCGGATCGTGCCCCAGGGGGCCGATACGCCCCGCACCCGGGCTTCCGGTCCGATGGCCTACATCAAAATTGCCGAGGGCTGCGACCGGCATTGCACTTTCTGCATCATTCCCCAACTGCGCGGCCGCCAGAAAAGCCGTCTCCTGGGGGATATCGTCGGCGAAGCACGGGGGCTGATCGCCCAGGGAGCCAAGGAACTGGTGCTGGTGGCCCAGGAGACCACCCGGTACGGATATGATTTGGCCCCCCCGGTGGACCTTGGCGATCTGTTGCGCGCGTTGAGCGATCTGGCCGACGACGTGTGGATCCGCTTTCTTTACGGTCATCCCCAGAGCCTGAGCGACGACGTTCTTAATACCGTGGCGGCACGCTCCAACCTGTGCCCCTATTTCGACATCCCCATCCAGCACAGCGTCGACCGGATCTTGAGACAGATGGGCCGCCACTACACGGCGGCGGACATCACCGCGATGATGGCCCGTATCCGCCGCCTTGTCCCGGATGCGGTTATACGAACCACCCTGATCGTGGGATTCCCCGGGGAGACGGAACAGGATTTCGATCAGCTATTGCAGTTTGTCCGGAACGCCCGTTTCGACCACCTGGGGGTTTTCAGCTACTCGGATGCGGACGATCTGAAGTCCCACGGTCTGCCGCACCCGGTGGTCCCCGAAATGGCGCTCAAGCGTCGCGACAGACTCATGGAGGCCCAGCGCACGCTTTCCGATGCCGCCTTGTCCCGCTTTCTCGACCGGGAACTGCCGGTGCTGGTCGAGGAGGCCCCGGAGCCGGGCGTATTTCTGGGGCGGACCGCTTTCCAGGCACCGGAAGTCGACGGGCTGACCTACATCAACGCCGGAGAAATGAACGCTTCGGTTGAAATCGGCCACTTTGTGCCTGTAAGAATAACCGATACGATGGCATACGATCTTGTGGGAACGCCGGTATGAACGACCTGAAAACGCGGATTCTGGGACTCGTGGCCGACGACCTGGTGGCCATCGAGGCAGCGCTGGCCGAGAACCTGAATCCGCACCTCGATCTGGTGCGGGAAGTGGCCGGCCACATTCTTTTCAGCGGCGGCAAACGCCTGCGTCCCCTGCTGCTGCTTCTGGTGACGCGCATGTGCGGCTACCGGGGGGAGGATGATACGCCGTTTTCGATTTCCTTCGAATACCTCCATGCCGCCACCCTGCTGCATGACGACCTGATCGATGGGGCCGAACTGCGGCGGGGCCGACCGGTGGCCCACAGCATCTACGGCAACGCCACAACGGTTCTGGTGGGGGACTTTCTCCTGGCCCGGGCGCTGAGCCTGGCAGCCCGGACCGGCAAGATCGAGATCATCGAAGTGGTGGCCGGGATCACCGAGAACATGTCCCAGGGTGAGATCCACCAGCTGAGCCGCAAGGGCGACATCACCCTTACGGAGGAAGAGTACCGTGAGGTCATCCATCGCAAGACGGCCGTCCTTTTCGAGGGCACCTGCCGCGCGGCCGCCTACCTGGCCGATGCGCCCGAAAGCCAGGTCGAGGCCATGGCAGCCTACGGCGTTAATCTGGGCCTTGCTTTTCAGATGGCCGACGACCTGATCGACTACACCTCGGATACGGCGGTCCTGGGTAAAAAGGCGGGCGCCGATTTAAGAGAGGGCAAATTGACACTGCCCGTGATTGCCGCGCTGGCGGCCGCTCCTGAGCACGCGCGCCGACGCATGCAGGCGATCATCCTGAACCCGGATTTCAGCCCGGACGACTTCGAAGTCCTCAAGACGGATTTGAATCACCACGGCGGTCTGGCTTACACCCGCCAATGCGCCGAAGAACACGTGCGCCGGGCCAAGGCGGCCCTTGAGGTTTTCGCGCCTTCGTCGACAACGGATATTCTGCGGGATATCGCTGACTATACTCTGAGCCGCAAGGCCTGATCGGCCAATACGGCGTTTAAACGACACGGGGGCGTGCATGGCCCCGTAACCAAGCGGAAGGCACTGACGGATGATACGGCAATTTACTTTGGTCCGATGCGTGAGCCTGCTCTTAACGGTGGTGTTTATCCACGGCGGCCTGTCGGCCCCTGCCAAGGCCGCGACGGTTGCGGCCAAAACCTACCTGGTCGTGGGCAGCGGCACCATCAGGGGCGGCAGCCTCAACGCCGCCAAAGAACAGGCGATCACGGAATGCAAAAATGTAGCGGTGCAGCTGATGACGGCCGAAGTGATGCCGCAGGAAATGCTCGTGCAGCAATTCCCTCAGGTGGACAGGGCCATTTTTCAGAATAGCGCCCAATTCATCCAATACTACAAGGTGCTCAGCGAGAATAAAGACGATCGGCACTACCGGGTTCTGGTGCAGGCCAAAGTTTCCGCCCGTCAGATTGCCGATCAGCTGCGCAAGGCCGGCCTCCTTGTCGCCGACACCAAACCGATGACGCCGCTGACGGTGACTGTGCTGGGCACGCAGGATCTCAGCAGTTTTGTCCTTTTCCGCAGCACGCTGAGCAAAATGGAAGGGGTCGCGAGCGTCCAGAACCGCGAGATGCAGGCCAACCAAACCACCCTGGCGGTCAGATTCCGCGGCCGTGCCGATGAATTCGCCGAGGCGCTGCTGGTCAAAAGATTCGTCGGCTTCAGTGCCAGGGTTTATGAAGAATCGGAGAACACCTTCCGTGTTGAGCTGATGCCGGAAGACAAACCAGGGGCGACAAACAGTAATTGAATCGGACCGGCTTCGTTCTCAATCTGCCCAATGGCCTGACCCTTGCCCGGATCCTGATCACACCGCTTTTCATTATCTGCCTGATCAAGGGGGCCTATTCGATGGCGCTGCTGATTTTTACCCTGGCCGGGGTGACGGACGGTCTCGACGGGTTGTTGGCGCGCCTCATGGACCAGAAGACCACCGTCGGGGCCGTTCTGGATCCCATTGCCGACAAACTCCTGCTGGTATCGGCCTTTGTCACCCTGGCCGTCCAGGAAATGATACCGGCGTGGCTCGCGGTCGTGGTCATCAGCCGGGACGTGTTGATTTTCATCGGCATCGCCATTCTGGAGGTGTCGCGGGTGGATTACCGCATTCAACCCAGCATCGTGAGCAAATGCACCACTGTCGCCCAGCTGTCCACGATCTTCCTCCTCCTGCTCAGCATTCAAACAGCCGCGCTAGAACACGCCCTTGCTCCTGTCTACGGTCTCACGACCGCCCTGTCCATTGCCTCGGGGCTGCATTACGTCTACTTGGGTATCACGATCATGCCCGACACCGAAAACGACGCTGGCCCCGGTGAACCATGAAGGTGGTGACCATAGGGCTTGACACCCGCAGCCGGGGGTGCTAATCAGCCCATTTACGATTTAGAGGCACGTAGCTCAGGGGGAGAGCGCTACCCTGACACGGTAGAGGTCGTTGGTTCAAATCCAATCGTGCCTACCAAAAGAAACAGGGGGTTACGGTTTATACCGTGGCCCCCTTTTTCATTTAGACCCTCAATTGGTCTCCCCTTCCGGAAAAAAGATCATTTCGAGTTTTCTGGCAGCCTCCTGCTCGGTTTTTTCATGAGCTGGTTTCAAGACGTTTAATCTGATGGTCATGTGGGCGTGCCCAAAAGGCGATTGAAAGTATTGGATAAGTCTGCAGGGCAGGTATTGAAATTTATACCATATGCTGATATGGCGACGTATGTTCAAACTGCTCTTTCGTTGGCGCAGATTCGCTACTCAGCCGGCACATTCCTCCAAATCACGCAATGTGACGATCAGAATGTCTTTAAAATATCCCGCTTGGGGTAATCCATATTTCCAGGTTTTCTGTAACTGTTATCAAGACCGTGCAGCAAATTTACCAGACTATGTCAGGTTATGAACCATTGAAGCAGGGAAATTCTTATTCATTTTGGTCCCGGCATTCACCGTAGCGTTCCAACCCCAACGGAGAGGAGGTTTGATATGAGGCGAAATCTGGCAATTTCCATTTTCCTGGTTCTATTGCTGCTTTATGCTTGGCCTGTCCATGCGCTGAATCATGATTTATTAACGAACATTTCGTATTCCTACCATGCTGGCTTTTGGGTTGCTCCTGAAGGCTCTTCTAATACACCTCCTCATTCACAAACGCATAGTGTTTCGGGTGTGGGTGAAGGACCACACGTTAGTTACTCCTATGACTCACCGGTAATTGATGATCCTACTAGATTTAAAGCCGAGATTTATCCATATTGCGTTCTTGCAGAAAAATTCAATTATCAATTTGATCTCGGAGCAATAGAGGCCCGAGCAGAATGGAAATTTATTGCGAATTACGAAAATATCAAAGTCAATCTAAAAGGATATGCGCTCAATTCGACCAATTCTGGAAGCGGTAGGACTGAATTTTCTCTCAGCTTATACGACTATACAGACAGTCAATATATTGCAGATGTAATCCGCGAAGTTAATACGGGGCCCGCAAATGAGGCAGAAGATTACTACAGTAAGAATTACCTCCTTGAAAAGGCTCACACCTATGGATTGAAACTTGGCGGCATTGGGGATTGGGATGATTACGCTAAGGCAAAGGCAAGTGCCAGATTCAGCGTTCCCGAACCGGCCACAATGGTTCTGCTATGTACCGGAATGATTGTCCTGGTGTTACGTCAAAGGAGAAAGTCAATAATAATTTAGACGCACAAACTTTGGCTTGCGAATCGGCTTAGCACATGCACGTGCCTGTCTGAGATAAGCTTTCAGGTAATTTCGTGGGTTTTGTTTTGTACGGGCTCGAGGACAAATGTGCCCTCCCGTTACAAATGACGCTCCCTGTTTGTGAAAGAGATAATAAATTGTGATGCCAAGCGTACTGCTTGTTGTTGTATCCGCCGCATTGGTACTGCTCCTCAATACAATTCCTGTTATAGCCGCCGATTTTTATATTGATCCAGCGTTAGGCAGTCCTGCCAACGACGGGAGCGTGAACCGTCCGTGGAAAAGCCTGCAGAATGTTTTGGCTTCCGGCCTTGTCGAAAGCCGGGAATGGGAGGCGCTTCCCTATGGAAGTGATAGCAATCTCGCTATAAAAAACCGGGGCGCACCTGTCAAAGCCGGTGATACCATCTGGCTGCGGGACGGCTCCTATGGCGATTTATCAATAAGAGGATTTTACAATTCGGACTTCATCACGATCGCCGCTTTACGGGGCCACCGCCCTTTTTTCAACAGCATTCACCTGCAATCCACGGCCAACTGGGCCTTAAAAGGGCTGCATGTCCGCCCTGTGGGGTCTGGCAATAAACACCACGCCCTCGTGCAAATCGAGCCCCATATAACGCATGGACCGCTCTATAATGTCGTTGTCGAAGACGGTGTCCTGTCATCGGCCGCGAATACGTCGAAATGGTCGGCCGAGGATTGGAACCGGCGTTCGAGAGACGGCATATATGCCGGCGGTACGCACATAACGCTGCGTCGCAACCAACTGACCAACATCAACCACGGCATCACGATAACGGCATCGCATTCACTGATTGAGAAAAACACTATCGAGAATTTCGCTGGTGACGGCATCCGCGGCCTCGGTGACCACGGTGTCTACCAATACAATCTGATCAAGAACTGCTACGATGTGAATGACAATCACGACGACGGTTTCCAGAGTTGGTCGCGAGGGCCGATGGGGAAAAGTGGGCAAGGCGTTGTCACTGGCATTGTGCTGCGGGGCAACACGATCATCAATTACGAAGATTCCGATCAGCTCCATCGCGGGACGTTACAGGGAATCGGATGCTTCGACGGCTTTTTCGCAGACTGGATCATCGAGAACAATGTCGTGGTCGTCGATCATTGGCATGGCATTACGCTGCTTGGCGCACACAATTGCCGTATCGTGAATAACACCGTGATCGATAGAAATAAACGAGATCCAGGACCCCCGTGGATTCGCATCGGTAAGCACAAGAATGGCCAACCTTCGGTCAACTGTGTCGTTCGAAACAACCTGGTTCCTAAGCTGAATATCGAAAGCAGAAATGGAAACCAGGTAGACCACAACATGATCATTGAGGACTCTGGACAATTTTTTAAAAATGCCTTGATGAATGATTTCAGACTAAATCGAGGAAGTCCGCCAATTGATACGGGTTCTAGCGATTTGGCTCCGAAAATAGATATTGTAGGGACGCTGCGCCCTCAGGGAGATGGCGTCGATCTTGGTGCTTATGAATACACAGCGGAATAGACCTTGAGCCTAGACCGCCACAGCGAAAAATCCACGATTTCAGAATCGACTAATTCGCACGGATTATCATTTCGGAAACGACTCTGCCCCTGTACCGAGACGATGGGGAAACTTCCAATAGGCTCGATATGGTCGGTGCAAGGTCAAGCAGATGAATGCTATCCAGATCGGCACCTTGGCCGATTTGAGGACCAGCGGCAGCGAAAAAGCCATGAGCGCGATGCGCCCCCGTTCTTCGCTTCAGGACGGGTTGCTGTATTTGTCCTGCGCGGGGGGAAACCACACCATTTATTGGGGAATCATTTTGCCATAAAACGATAAGATCGGGCAGTGCATCCAAATTTTTTCCTGTATACACCTTGTCGGTCTGAACAACTTCTCGAACGACGGGTCGTCCGCTGTCGATATGACTTAATTCCATCAGCGTGCTGGTGATCTCATCGCACACCTGCTGGTATTCGCGACCCGGCTTAACCTTGCCTTCTGGCTCGCGTCCTTCAAGGTTGATGCGTATTGCGCCTGAATAGTCATTGGGCACGCAAAATGCCCGGCTTTGATTCCAACCATGGTTTGCATGCAGCAAACGGCGGGTCCAGTAATCCCAGACGCGTTTCGGCACCAAAGTCTTCGCTGTCTCGATCGTTTGAAAGGGCAACACCTCATCGACGGCTCGTGTTATCCGCGAGCCCCAGCGCTGGGGGGGCCATAAAACGCGCTTGTAACCGTTTCTTTTAGGGGCAGGCCCCATGCCAATGCAGTCGAGCACATTCTGCAATACATGCTTACCGCTGTAGTTTGGTCCCATCCCAGATAACGAAAACACAAGTAGTTCAGCCATCGGCCTGGCTTTCCGCATTTCGCCGATAAAGTGGTCGATGATGACGACTAGCGCCTCAAGAACCTTTCCATACGTATGATATGACTCTTGGGAACTTCTGGGATGTGTCTGGTCAAGCACATCCCATAAAAGATGCATTGCCCAATGGGGCTCACTGAATACGGTCATAAAAAAGTCGTGAGGGCCCTGCGCGTGAATCCATCGAGACAAGTCCGCTTTCAGTTGAGCGCCGCGAAGCAAATCGTGCACTAAAGATTTGTACCCTTTATGGGTTTTGGGCTTGGCGGCAATTCGGTATTTATCCGCTAACGGGTGATTCCCAAAACGCCGAGTGATCTCTTTGGTCAAATCTTCCGGTGAAGAAGAATAGGGCCATGCAGGGTATTCCCCTCCCCAACCAGCGACATGAATGCCATTGAAATTAGTTGCGGGATAAGTTTGAGGAACGTCGATAATTGCGCATGTAAGGCCCTGCTGTTGGAAGTCCATCCAAAAAGGCTCGTATGGAACATCATCTGCATATTTCTTAACAATCTCGTAAGTACCAGGAAGAAGCTGCATGTGGGTAAAGCATTGCCCGTGATCGGATGGATCCACGCCCGTGAAAAAAGTTGGCCAGACTGCCCCGCTAGATATTTCAGTGACAGACTGCAGTCGCGTCCACATTCCCTCGGAACGGATTTTTGTCAAATTCGGCATCAAGCCTTGCTGTAACCACTGTTCCATCATAGTCGGATCGGCAACTTCAATACATATGGCCGTAACGGCCTTTGATAAGCGGGATTCTGTCACGGGTATCCTCTGGATAGACTGTCAGTCGGCTCGCTACACAGTGCTGCCGACTGGGAGGCTATTTATGTTGGCGGCTGATGGCTCTTTCTAATCAAAGCTTTTCAAGTCTACGACCCACATGAAAAAAAAGTTAGATGCTATCACCAGACTCAAAATGTAGACGGAACATGGGTTAGCTCCGCTTTCTACCCGTCTCACATCTTGCCATAAGCGCTAACCCCGATCTTGAGACACGCACCAGTGCGTGTTCTTGTGTAACCGATCAACTGTCTCCGATTGGACTCCCTAATGAAAGCGCCAACCTGCGCTGGGGCCGCTCGAATTATTTATCTGGTGGCTCGAATGATGGCAGCACTTGTGGGCTATTGACAAAATCATGTCAATTAAAGATTAATACGAAAGCTAGCATGAATGCAATTATAAGACTGTGAAGGCGTCTTGGGTGAATGCGCACAATGCCCATTTCACGGACGCCGGGGGATTGGCCTATACGGTCGCCACAATCTTCATTATGATTATCCATTAAATACCCATCTTTCTATAAGCGGTCAATTCTGTCCGGTTAGAAAAAAGACAATAATAACTGCGTGCCATCATATGGTTTTAAATAATTTGTCAGGGGGTGGCCCAAACAGTTTTTCCAATGAGCACCTCCCGAACCAGTTGGATTGGATGACGCGTAAGACATTAATCGTCCTGGCTGCGAGCTTGAGGTTATTGGCAAGGAAAACATGGTGGCGGCCGGTTTCAGGATCCCTGTAGCCGAGTTTCTCAAAGGATGAGGGCACAGACTGCCTTTGGGTCCGGTTAACCGAATGGTCGGATCGGATGTTAATCCCTGATTGCGGAACACATTGCGGCGTTCAACGACTTGATAGCCGGCGTTGGACTTCTGGCGGGTGAGAAAGAAAATGCCATTTTCAATTAAGTTGTGGCGAACCAGCGGTAATCAGTGTCGGCGCGGTCCTCAACCTCAATCGAGCCTTTGGATAGCCGCAGGCGGTGTGCCCCTTTGGTTCCATGGGTTTTTCCATCGGTGATGGACACAAGTGCCGGCAGAAAGCCGGAATGATCGAGCAGGGTGTGTCTTTTGATCGTTGATTTGGTTCGGCGAAAGGATGCCCAGGGAAACGCCTTAAGCGAAATGTCGATCATCGATGCGTCCAGAAAATAAGGCTTGGGCTTGAATGTGAATTTCGGCTTGGCCGCTGCCTGACGGCAACGTTGATACACCTTTTCGAGGGCTTGCAATTGATGTCTGGGAATAAAGTTGAGCATCTGATGGAAAAGTGTGTTATGGTGCGCCACGGCTTGATCCTCCGTTTGTTATCGATGATTTAAAAACAAACCGATCATGATAAAATGTGATTCTCAGGCCTGTTCTTTTTACTTCCATAACCGTACACTACCGAAAAGTGGTACCACAATTTCAGATTGCGTTTGAGGGCGAGGCACCGCCTGATGAAAAAACGCAGCATGCTTGATGACATGTGTGCGTCTGGAAGAGGGCTGTAAAACCGTCTCGGACGTTAGGTGAAGTTTTGAAACCACTTCTAAGCGCGTTTTTCATGGCGTTCCAACTAATATCTATATTTCAGATGATAACCGCATCCAGGCTCCGCGGAATCCTGATTGCTTTCGGTGCCTTGTCCTTTTGCCTGGGTGATTTGTCGATAGCGTCAACCTTGGAGGATATCGCCGGCATCTATGATTTAACTTGTAAAGAAAAATTCTCAGCCAAGGGATATGGCAAAGACCATTCGACAGATTCGGAAGAACTGGTTTTTAGGGCCGATAGTACTTTTACCTTGGGTGATATCGAAGGAACGTTTAATATCAGCCCGAGTAATAAAAAGATATTGGTACAGGTTGAAGATTCTAGTCTGAATAACATCGAGGATGGCTGTGCGGAGATTTTGTCTGACCTTGCCATTGACAAGGGGGTAAGCCTTGAACCCTGGGAGATTACATGTCTGGTCCAAACAGTCAAACTATCCAAGCTTAAAATAAGAAAAGAGGCTGCCGAAGCAAAAGGAAAATTAAAGATTAAAGTTAAAGGCGTGGCCAGCTTCGAAGTCGACGGCGATATGAAAGAAAAGAAGTTTTCCTATAAAAAAGGATGTGAGATCATAAAAAAAAAGGCCAGGATTGATGACTACTATGTCGCTTTTGGCGACAGCATCACCTTCGGGTCAGATGATGATATCATGGCCGATGGTTTTGGGTATCCGCCCGTCCTGGACGATCTACTGGAAAATTACACCGGCTTTATTCACACCATTGTCAACGCTGGTATCCCAGGAGAAAAATCGATTGACGGTTTGGCCCGTGTCCAGAGCTTGATCAATTCTCATCCTCAGGCGACCATATTTCTGATTCTATTCGGGACCAATGATTCACGTGCTCTTGGCACCGTGCCCGTACCCAGTGGACTGAAATATTATGGATTAGATCCAGGCGATCCTGGTTATGGTGAATTATTAGATCCAGGCGATCCTGGTTATGACGGCTCTTTTCTCGACAACATGCAACAAATCATCGATGCGATCGTCGCCAGTGGCAAAACACCCATACTGGCCAAAATACCTTTCGCTTTTGGCCCCTGTGGTGGTGGATGTGAGCCATTTACCGACCCAGATTCAGCTTCACGCAACATCCTCATCCAGGATTACAATACAGTTATCAATGCCCTGGTTGCGGATAACGGAATTAGCGTGACGCCGCCGGATTTTTATGAGCATTTCAGAGCAAATCCAGAAGAATTCAACGACAATATCCACCCTGACGGTACAGGCTATCAATCCATGGCCGATCTCTGGTTTGATGCACTTCTACCCTGAGATGCAAATAAATGAACCGGTGCAATGACCATCAATGGGTTAATTGATATACGCAATGCTGATCTAAACTGTTATCCAATCTCCTTGCCTATCAAAAAAATCAGGGGGGTTACGGTTCATACCGTAGCCCCCTTTTTGGGGCAGCCCGCCCAAAAGGGGTCTTACAGGCCAAATTTGTCGGTAGCTTTGGCGCAGAGGTATTCGGCAATGGGCATGGCCGAGGTGGCCGCCGGCGAGGGCGCGTTGCAGACGTGCAGGGAGCGTTCACTCTCCGCAAACAGGAAATCGTGGACCAGCGCCCCCCGGCGGGTGACGGCCTGGGCGCGGATGCCCACGGGATAGGGCCTGAGATCCGCCAGGGTCAGCGCAGGACAGTATTTCCGGACCCGCTCAAGATAACCGGGGCGGTGGAAGGAATCGCGAATTTCGGCCAGGCCTGATTTCAGATTGCTGCCGATAACCTGCCAGAAGCCGGGGTAGGCGAGCATCTCAAGGCTGTCGTAAGGATCGATGTTGATACGGCCGTAGCCCTCACGCTTCCAGCCGAGGACGGCGTTGGGGCCCACCGTCACCGATCCGTCGATCATGCGGGTTAAATGAACGCCAAGAAAGGGCAGTTCCGGGTCGGGGATGGGGTAGATCAGATGGTTGACGATCCGGTTGCGGTGTGGCGGCAGTTGAAAATACTCTCCCCGAAACGGAATGATTCGAAAATCGAGCGGTATCTGCATCATCCTGGCGAGGCGGTCCGCCATCAGGCCCCCACAGACAACCACGTAGCTGGCTGAAACCGCTGTGCGTTCCAATCCGATGCGCACCCCGCGGGTGTCCTCATCGAGCCCGCGGACGGCCTGGCCGGTCTTGATTTCACCGCCGCAGGCCTGGAACATTGCCGCCATCTTGGCTGTGATGCGCGTGTAGTCGGTAATCCCTGTCGCTGCCACGTAGATGGCACCGACGCCGGAGATGTGGGGCTCGCGTTTGACCAGTTCGGCCTCTGAAAGACGTTCCGTATCGATACCATTCCGGCGGCAGCGTTCCTCCAGCGCGGCCATTCGCTCGAATTCACGGCGGTCGGTGGCCACCAGCAGTTTGCCGCATTGTTCGTAAGGCAGGCCATGCTCCTGGCAGAAGGCCATGGTCCACGCGGCCCCGCGCCTGCAGAAATCCGCCTTGAGGCTCCCGGGCGCGTAGTAGACCCCGGCGTGGATGACACCCGAATTGCGGCCCGTCTGATGTCGGGCCAGGTCCGGCTCTTTTTCGATCAGCAGGATGGAAGTACCGGGATGCCTGTGTTTGAGTTGCCATGCAGTGGCAACCCCGACAATGCCCCCGCCGATTACGACAATGTCGAAGGACAACATGAAATGCTCCCGGGCCCCTCAACAACCCAGCAGGGTGGTTTTCCCATAAAATGATCCTCAGGATCGGCGCAGCAATTCACTTGCGCCGTCCCGCGGCCCGCACCCGGTCGGAAAAGAGCTTGCTGCAGGTCGGGCAGTACTGATGCTGCTCTTTGACGTCGGGATGGGGTGCGATCCGGTCGTGGATATGATTCAAGAATCGCGGGGTCGCGAAAAGGGCGCCGCAACCCTCACAGCGTTCCAGGGGATGACGGCCGATGACCTCGTCGCGGATCGAGATGGTGCGCACATTGTCCTGATCGCCTACCTCGATGACCCGGGTCGGACAGATATTTACACAGGTACCGCAGCCGATGCAGCGTCCCTCCAAAGGAACGACATAGCTCAAGGCGCCGTGCTTTTCCATGGTCAGGGCGGCGGGCCCCACGACCTCGCGGCAGACCCGGATGCAAAGCCGGCAGCGGATGCAGCCGTCGGGGGCCGGACCGATATCGACGCCCCAGTCGACGGCCATTTGACGCAGGCTTTGGGATTGCGGCGCCATGGCCAGCAAATGTTCAAATGCGTGGCGCCGCGCCTGCCGCACGAGTTCTCCGCCGGTTTTAACCCTCAGCCCTTCCTTGGGCTGCAGGACGCACGCAAGCTTGGTGGTCGGCCGCCCGCTTTTGCCCACGGTTTCCACGGCGCAGAGATGACAGACCCCGGCCGGTTTGAGGGCCGGGTGATGACAAAGGGCCGGCAGTTCGATTCCGTTGGCCCGGGCCACGTCAAGGACGCTCTGGTCGGCTTCGGCTTCTACGGTCAGATCGTCGATTTGGATTTGGATCAATGCTTTTTTCTCCATGCGGGGCAGGACTTTGATTAACACATTAGGCTTGTCGGCCTGCCAAATTGAGAAACCACGGCAGGGTCTTATCCCGTAATATCGGCGCAGGGGGCCATAGATGCGACGGTTTTCGCAGAGAGCCCGAGATCAAGGCTTGCGAAGTCCGAGGAAAGAGGCGTACTTATCGTACGTCGCGAGGACGAGAATTGAAGCATAACGCTGCTATCGGGCTCTCTGCGAAACCGTCAATCCAGGGGGCGCAGGCAGTCCTGAGGCAGGCGATGCGTGCCCTTGCCTTCCAGGCTGACCTCCACCAGCGCGTCCGGATCGTTGATGGCCGTATCCGGGTCGGTCACGATGCCGTGCAGACCGACAAATTGGTCCATGTAAGGCTCCCAGCTTTCATCGTCGGATTTGCGGAAAAGCTCGATTTTCTGTCCTCTACGGAAAACCATGGTCGCCTCTCTTGCAAATGGTTCGGTGTTACGCTTCGGGCTGCAGGGCCGTGGCCGCGGCCTTCCTGGCGCAGGCCTCGCATACCGGGCGGTTGTCCACCAGCGGGCTGACATGACGGGTCTTCTTGCGCACGTATTCCAGGTAACGGAAAGGTTCCATCTCCTTATGGCACAGGGCACAGGAGGTCAACGCCTCGTGGTTCAGGGTGGTGCCGCACAGCGTGAGGACGCGCTCCCCGTCGCGGTCCTCGATCTGCATGGCGCCGGTAGGGCAGTTGGCGGCGCAGGCTCCGCAGAGGATGCAGCGCTCGGCCGTGACCCGGTAATCCGTCTCCACCGGATGGTCGAAGTCGAAATAGCCCATCTGCAGGGCATCGACCCCCATTTTATCCCGGCAGATTTCAACGCACTTGCCGCAACGCAGGCAGATATCGCAGCGCAAGCAACGCCCGGCTTCCTCGCGTACCTCCGATTCGTTGTAGCCCAGTTCGACCTGCTGGAAGGTGGTGCGGCGGCGGTCGATGTTGAGCAGCGGCATCTCTGGCCGCCGGGCCGTCATCTTCCGGTTGGCGGAAAGCGGGCGGCAGGTGATGCGTCCCCGGCGAACCGGAACCGGCGGTATCTGGGGCTGGGGAATACCGGAGAGGTAGCGGTCGATGCCCTCGGCGGCCCGCTTGCCGGCACCGATGGCCTCGATCACCGTAGCCGGACCGGTGACCGCATCGCCCACGGCGAAGATAGCCTCACGGCTCGTTTCCGTGCTCACGAGATTGGTGTCAATGGTATTCCGACGGGTCCATTCGAGTTGGTCGACCGAAGCCAGACAGTCCGTGTCCACCCGCTGGCCGATGGCGGAGATGACCGCGTCGGCCGCAATGACGAAATCGCTGCCCTCGACCGGAACCGGGCGCATCCTCCCGCCGCCGTCGGCCGCCACAAGTTCGGCGCGCAGACAGCGAAGTCCGGTGAGCCGGTCCTTCTGTCCGGCAATCTCTTCGGGGATGGTCAGAAACCTGAGCTCGACGCCTTCTTCTTCGGCCTGTTCGACTTCCTCTTCGTCGGCCGGCATTTCGTGGCGGGTGCGGCGGTAGGCCAGGACGACCTCTTCGGCGCCAAGACGCAGGCAGGTGCGGGCGGCGTCGATGGCCACGTTGCCCCCGCCGATGACCACCACCCGTTTGCCGGGCACCTCACGGTGTCCCAACGCCACATCACGCAGAAAGTCGACGGCCTCGAGTACCTGGGGAAAATCGGATTCTCCCGGGATGCCGAGCCGATAGGCCTTGTGGGCGCCGATGGCCAACAGGAAGGCCTCAAAGCCCTCCCGTTTCAATTCCTCCAGCGTGACATCGCTGCCGTAGCGGGTGTTGAAGCGGAACTCGACCCCCAGGTCACGCAACATGGCCACTTCCCGGTCGATGACTTCGCGGGGCAAACGGTAGCGGGGGATGCCCAGCAGGATCATGCCCCCTGCGCTGGGCTGGGCCTCTATGACCCGCACGCGGTAGCCTTTCAGAGCCAGATAGTAGGCCGCGCTCATGCCGCCCGGGCCGGCACCGATCACACAGACGCTCTGGCCCTTGTCCGCCGCCGGTTCCGGGTTTTTATAGGCTGCCCGGGAGAGGGCCCGCTCAGCGGCGAAGGCCTTCAGAAATTTGATGGATACCGGCTTGTCGATGCGGCCGCGAACGCACATGAACTCGCAGGGGCGCGTGCAGACCAGGCCGCACACCCAGGGAAAGGGGTTGTCGTGGCGGATGACCTCGATGGCTTCGGCGTCGCGTCCCTCGCCAATCAGTGACACATAGGTGGGCACATCGATGCCGGCCGGGCAGGTCATCTGGCAGGGGGCCGGGGCCAGGCACAGGCAGTCGCCGGTGGCGCAGTTGTGCGTGTCGATGTGGCTCTGAAAGGTTTCGGCGGCGTCGGTGATGGACTGCCGGACGAGGGTGCCGGTTTCGGCACCGGCATCGCCCGCCTCCCGTTGCTGCATTTCCTCCGCCAGCCGGGTGATGGCGTCGAGATGTTGATCGCCGGCGCGTCCCGTGGCCACATCCGTCAGCAGCGCCAGGATCTCCTCGCCGCGGCGATGGTTACCGGGATCGTGCAGGCGTCCTGCATCCAGGATCCCGGACACCTCCTTGATCAAGCCGTCTACCGGACAGGTTTTATCGGGCATGCGATCAGTTCCTCCCGAAGCGAGGCCTCAGCTGGTCTGAACGTCCAGGGCCGCCACCGCCTCGGCGTGCCGCTGTTTGCGCACCTTTACACTTTCATCCACGTTTTCGCTGAAAGCCAGGCAGTGGGTGGTGCAGACGGTGACGCAGGCCGGCTTTAATCCCCGGTCCACGCGCTCCATACAATAATCACATTTTACAGCCTTGCCGGTTTCGGCATTCCACTGGGGCGCCCCCCACGGGCAGGCCGTGATGCAGGCTTTGCAGCCAACGCACAGGTCGTGGTTGATAAAGACGATGCCGTCGCCTCCGCGTCTCTGCATGGCGCCGGTGGGGCAGGCCGCTACACACCACGGGTCCTCGCAGTGAAAACAAGGCATGAAGACATATGTGGCCCGCGGGAGCCCCCCCACCATCTTGGGCCCCACGGGAATGATTTGGCTGATCTTGGGGCCCACCGGCAGGTTCTTGTTGCTCTTGCACTGAATCGTGCAGGTGTTGCAGCCGATGCATTTCTTGGTATCCTGAAAGAGGTAGTACTTGCTCATGGAGTGCCTCCGCTATTGCTGGCCGCTGAGTTAGGCGGCTTTGACCGTCACAAAAGTGTCGTGAAAGGCCGGGCTGCCGCCCACCTTGTCGGTGATGTTTTCCTGCAAAACGCTGTCCGATACGCCCCGGTTGTAGCAGCGCGCGGCCAGCTTGGCCTCGTGTCCGAAACCGTGCACCATGAAAACCGCCTCCGGATGGATCAGGTCGGTGACATGGGCCTTGATGACACCGGCCCCGGCCGGTGACGCTACCTCCACCAGGTCGTCGTTCTTGATGCCCAACGCGGCGGCCTTGGCGGCATTGATCCAGAGCGTGTTCTCCGGGTAAAGCTCGTGCAGATAGGGGTTGTTCTGGGTGGACACGTGGGTGTGGAGCACGACGCGGCCCACCACCAGGCGGAAACGGCCGTCCTGGGCGGGCGGCACCGGGGTGTATTCCGGAAACGAGGCGTATCCGGCGTCTTCGAGCAGCGACGACTTGAACTCGATCTTCTTCGAGGGGGTATTGAACTTGAGCCCGGCGTCGCGGTCCCAGAAAATCTGCGCCTTGCCGTAGGCCACGAACCCTTTGGCTTCAAAATCCGCCAGCGTGAACCCGGTGCCCTCAAGCTGCCAGTTCACGAGATCTTCCATGGTCTCGTAAGGGAAATACCGGCCGATGTCGATGCGTTCCGCCAACTGTTTCATGATCACGGAATATTCACGCGTATCGTAGCGCGGCCCCACGGCCTGGCGCCGCAGGAACATTTGCGGCTTGAGGCCGTTGGCCTGCTGGATGCCGTCGGTGCGTTCGAAATAGGTGGACTCCGGCAGGATCACGTCGGCGTACCAGGCCAGGTCGCTGTAATTCACATCCACGGCCACGATCAGGTCGAGCTTCTCCAGCGCTTTTTTGAGTTGATTGGTATCGGGAATTGATTTGAGCGGGTCGAAGCGGTTGATGATCAGGGCCCGGATCGGATAGGGGTCGTCATTCAAGATGGCCGGGGCCAGCATCTGGGGCACGCCATGGGCGGCGTCCGGGATGGGGAAATCCGGCGTTCCCACTTTGTCGAAACGCGGTTGGTCCGGTTTGGGCAGGCCCTCCTGCTCGACCAGCTTGCGCGCCGGTTTGCCGCCTGCTTCACCGGGCCCTTTCTTGAAAAACAACCCCCCCTTGGCCTCGATGCTGCCCATGAGCGCATTGAGGATCAGAATCGAGCGGCGCAGGTAGATCTCGTTTTCGTGGTGCGCGCCGCGGTACCCGTAGTGGAAGATGACGCGCGGTTTGTCCTGGCTGATTTCGCGTGCCAGGGTCTCGATTTCAGCGGCCGGAATGCCGGTTTCGGACTCGCCCCATTCAGGGGTGAAGCCGCGCACGAAGTCCTGAAGTTCGCCGAGCCCCTCGACCCAGCGGTCGACGTAGGCCGTGTCGTAGAGTCGTTCCGTCAGAATGACGTGCGTCAGGGCGTAATTGAGCGCCAGGTCGGTACCGGGACGGATCATCCAGTAGCGATGCGCTTTGGTGGCCGTCACCGTAACCCGCGGGTCGATGTAGGTGACTTTGGCGCCGTTCTCGATGGCCTGCATCAGGCTGTTGACTTCCTTCACCGAAACGGCTTCGAACATGTTGCGGCCATAGAGCACGATGTGACGGGTGTTCTTGTAGTCCATGCCCATCTGGGCGTCGGTATAGCCGAACAGGCTGCGACAGGCGCTGTTGACCGAACCCTTGCACAGGGCGTCGTGAGTAAAATGATTGGGGGAGCCGATGGCCCGCAGAAAGGTTTTGCTGACCGGTGTGGCCAGGTTGGCCCGCTCGCCCAGGACGACGCTGTGGCCGCCATGGGTGTCGATCACGGTTTTAAGCTTGTCGGCCACATGGTCCAAGGCTTCGTCCCAGCTGGCTTTGCGCCACTGCCCCGCGCCGCGTTCGCCCTCGCGGATCATGGGGGACTGGACACGCTGGGCATCGTATTGAAACGAGATGCCGGCCGCCCCCTTGGGGCAGAGGCTGCCTTCCATCCCAGCCACGTGCGGATTGCCTTCCACCCATTTGACCTGCCCGTTCTCGACTTCGACTCGGATGGGGCAGCGCACCGAGCACATGAAACACAGACTGTATACGGATTCCGTCATCTTGACCTCCAGCTTGAAAGAAAACCGATAATGGCCTTATCGCCAGCCGCGTAAACCCAATCGATAAACAGATGCAAGCTGTGCAAGTTGCATACCATTGCCGCGGACTTGTCTCCCCTCACCGCTGGAAGGTGATCATATCGAAAACCCCTTGAAAATTTTGACCATCCTTTATTGCCACACGGATCGGGGCGGCTGGCGATTGCCAGTAAAGTGTTGCACTGCCATGATTGCATGGCGACTTGGCGGGCTCGGGAACCTTCTGCCGAACCTCATTCGTGCTGATGCGGTATGCGGCCGTGTCGGTGCGCGTGGACGTGTTCATGGAAGTGAAGGGCCTCATCGGTTTTGATGTGGCCGTCTTCCATCGAGTAGGTGGCGTCGACGGTCTGTTCCAGAAAGCGCGTGTTGTGGGATATGAGAATGTAGGCCAGATCGAGGTCGCTAATCAAGTCAGCGAGTGTCTCCCGGGTCCGGTCGTCCAGGCCGGTGGTGGGTTCATCCAGCAGAAGCACCTCGGGCTCCATGGCCAGGACGGTGGCCAGGGACACCAGGCGCTTTTCCCCTCCGGAGAGCCGAAACGTCACGCGGTTCTCAAAACCGGTGAGACCCAGTCGCGCCAGGGTCTGCCGGGCAACCGCGATCGCCTCGTCCCGTGATTTGCCGAGGTTGAGCGGCCCGAAAGCCACATCCTCCAGAACGGTGGGGCTGAACAGCTGGTCGTCGGCGTCCTGGAAGAGAAGGCCGATGCGACGCCGGGCGGCGGCAAAATCGGCCTCTTTTTCCGCCGGCTGCCCGAAAAGGATGATGCGCCCGCGAATCGGCTTCAACAGCCCCATAATGACATGAAAAAGGGTTGTCTTGCCGCTACCGTTGGGGGCCAGAAGCCCCAACCGCTCGCCGGCATGGAGGTCTAAATCGAGGTTTTTCAGTACCTGCGGTCCGCCCGGATAGCCGAAGTCGATGGCGCGCAGGGCGATGAGGGCGTTGTTTTCCATTCCCAGGGCCTTTCAGGTGAGATCCAGCGGCCGGCTCTGCATTGCCGCCGCGATATGGCGCATGAATATTTCGATGACGGCCGGATGGGCGCCGAGGCCCTCGGCCACGGGCGCTACCGTCAATCCCCTTCGTGAAAGTTGGGATTTCCAGGAGTCGGCCTGACCGCCGGCAATATCTTCCATGAAATGCGCACCGGCCACAAGCATCAGTGGCCGCAGGGCGACGCGTCGGTATCCGCCCATCAGGAGCCGATCGGCCACGACCGTCGGCGACGGATCGCCCTTGACCTGTCCCAGCACGATTCGTCCGCCGAAGCGAGCCGTCATCATCTGCGCCAGAAGCGCATAGGCCATCCAGGCCGGATGGGCGGTGCCGTGGCCCACCAGGATCAGAGCCTCATCGCTCGCCGACGGTTGAATCGCCGCGATCCACCCCAGAAGGCTCTCGAAATCTTCCGGGGTTGAAAGCAGCGGCAGGCCGAGCTGAATTTCCATCGGACCGCGGGCGGCCTCCCATACCAGATGATGGAATTCGATACCGCAGATCAGGTGGAGCGACTGGACGACCGCGCTCCGGCAGCCGGACTGATAGAGTTGATCCAGCCGTTGCTTCGGCGTCGGCGGCGCATCCCCGGTGCGCGCCTGAATGCGCCGGCGGATGGCCCTGGAGGAATAGGCCCAGTGGATCGGATGGCCGGGGAAGGCCTTCCGGCAGCTGGCTTCGATGCGCTGATAGGTATCGGCCGCGGCCGTGGCCGTGCCCGAGGCCGCCAGGATGATCGGGGTTTTTGCGTCGTTTGCCGTTTTGTGTTCGCGGGCGGTCATCGCCTGCCTCCGCAACGAATTTATCCGGACCATTCCAGCCATAAAAGCACAACCATAAACGATCCCGCGGCCGCTGCAAACCATTGATTGGCGGGGTCGGGCGGAAACACGGCCAGGGAATGAAAGCGGCCGTTGAACCCGCGGCAGTTCATGGCCTGGTGGACCCTTTCGGCCCGGGCGGCGGCGCGGACGAACAGCATCCCCACCAGATAGGCATAGCTGCGGTAGGTGTGCAGGCGGGTGCGCGGTCTGAATCCTCTGATTTTCATGGCCGTGTGCAGGCGGTGGTATTCCTTTTCGATAACGAAGATATACCGATAGCACATGAGCAGCAGATAGACGAGCTTGGCCGGTACACGCAGGCGGGCCAGGGCCTGTCCCAGGGTGCTGATCGGCATGGTGGCCGCCAGGGCCGTAAAGGCGGCGATGATGGCCGTGGATTTCAGCGTAATCCGGGCGGCAAGCATGATGCCGGGCCAGTAAAGGTTCACCGGCCCTAGTCCCGCGGCGACAGCCCCCTCGAAGGTCAGCGGCAGCACGATCCAGAGAAGCAGCAGGAAGCCCAACACCACGGCCAGGCGCCGGAGGGCCGCACCGATCTCCAGCCCCGAAAACAACAGGAGGGCCAGCGCCGCCCCACAGGCCGCCGCCAGCGCCGGAAAGGCATCGAAGACAGCGACCGTGCAGGAAAAGACGGCGGCGCTGACAACCCGCAGCCGGGGATCGAGACGGTGCAGATAGGAATCGCCGTGGGCCAAAGGTTCGGTAATCATGGGTTTACCCGGTTTTCCGGCGGGACCGCAAGTAGGCGATCAGCCCGACGATGCCCACGATGTAGCCGATGCCACCGAAGACATCCTTGAGCGCAGGACCCTGCTCCTGTACTTCCAGCCGCCGCACGACCGGGGCGAGCTTTTTGTCCAGGGCCGCTTCGATCATTGCCTGGAGTTCGTCAACCTTTGGGGGGGCCGCTTCGGGGGGGGCGGCGGCGTGCGCGTCGGTGGCCGTCGTTTCCAAGGGCGCGTCTGCATGGGCGGCGGTCCGGGGTGTATTAAATTCCTCCTCCGCCACATTCCATTCGCCGCGGTGGCCGCTGCCGGCCATGAGAACGATGCGCAGCGCCTCAGGTTGCGGGGGGGTGAAAGCAAACCGGCCCTGTGTATCGGTTCGTCCCTCGAGGAGCTTCTCGCCGGCGGCGTTGTAGACGGCGATCTGCGCATTTTTTGCCGATCGGCCCCCTGAGAATTTACTTTGGGTATATACGGTGTTGTCCTCCACCCAGGCGAAAACCGTCACCTTGTGGGCCCAGGCCGATGTCGATACGATGGCCGTCAGAAGTACAAGTGCGGCCATGCGCACGCTCTGGACCGCGTAACGGGTTCTGGCTGGGCTAACCTTCATCGGTGTCCCTTTCAACGGGTGCCGGATCCTCGCGGGGGGCGTATCCGGGCAGCAGTTCCGGCTGGACCTTGAGCAGAAAAGCCACGCAGAACGATGTGATCACCCCTTCGATCACCATGACCGGGATGTGGGCGGAGACGATCAGCACGGTGACCTCCAGGAAATTTTCCTCCGTGAACATGAGTGCGGCGCCGGCCACCACCGCTCCCAGGAGGATGCTGACCAGACCGCAACCAAATGCAGCCGCCAGGGCGATTTCGCGACGGCGGTGCATCAACGGCGCGAAGAGATAGTAGCCGATCACCGCCGGTAGGGCCATGATCAGGGTATTGACCCCTAAAGTGGTCAGCCCGCCGTACTGGAAAAGAATGCCCTGCAGCAGCAGGGCCACGACGATGGCCGGGAAGGCCCCCCATCCCAAGATCAGTCCGACGATGCCGTTCAGGATCAGGTGAATGCTGGAGGGGCCGATGGGCACGTGAATCAGGGAGGCCACAAAAAAAGCGGCCGCCAGCAGGCCGGCCCGGGCGATGTGGTCGTAGTCCAGTTGCTTGAGCCCGACGGCCGTGCCGGCTACGGCCAGGACACCGCTCGCCAGTAGGACCGGCCCCGATAACACCCCTTCGGAGATGTGCATGGGTTCAGTTCCCCTGCCATTCTTCGAATTTCACCCAGATGACGGCACCCAGCTCCACTTCCTTGTCCACGCCATCGGCCTTGAGCGTGTAATCCGCCGTGTTCAGGGCGGCAAACCCCCACCAGCCCGCGCGGGGGGCGGCGTAGGCGAAGACGCCGTTTTGATCGGCCTTGACGGTCTGGGTCACCATGTAGTCCGTGGGTGCCGAGGCACTTCGGTCCCGGTTGTAGTACTCCACTTCCACCTCGGCAAAGGGCACCGGCTCACCGTTTAGCTTGACGATGCCCTGGAAAAGGTTGCCGGCATACAATCCGTAGGGTTTGGACAGGGGCACGATTTCGGTGGGCAGCCCGACTTCCGCGTCCCATCCCTCGTCGTCCCCGAAGGCCGTCACCACGGTCTTGGTGTAATGGATTATGAAACAGTCTTCGGCCGGCTCCCAGTAGGGCTGGGGCTCCATGACGAACATGTAGACCCCCGGCCGCTTGATGGGGTAGGCGGCCTGCCAAGCCGGATGGTCCATGACGGTGGCCGGCTTTAGGGTGGGGAGCAAGTCTTGCCCGGCCCCGTTGGCTTTAACGCTGAAGGCCTTGGGCTTGACCAGTTCCATGCCCACCATCTCCATGGGGTGGGAAAAACTGAGGGTCACGTCTACGGTGCGGGCATCCTCCTGCATAACCATGTTGTCCGAGGGGATCACCATCCCGAAATGGGCTTCGGCGTCCGGGCGCACGATCCATGCCAGTGTCAGGGCGACAAACCAAACGAGAGCCAATCTTCCACGCATAATGTCCTCCTTTGCAAAGATAAACGCCACGCAGGCCATCCACGATTCCGGTGGAGGGCGCCTCCGTGGCGCAATTTCGCAGCGATAGGATTGATGAGTCTGGTTTTCGACCGTGGTGGGCGGGATTCATCCCGCGTTGGATTGAAAGGGACTGTAGCGATTTTCCCTTCCGGCGTCAAGCGCCATCAGCCCAACAGAAAGTAGACGCTGCCGACGGCGATCAGGCTGGTGATCCGCAGCGCCTGTCCCAGCACCAGGAGCTGGGTCCCCATCTTGGGCTGGAAGATGCCCATGTAGTGCGGCAGCTGGTGGCGCAGGGCCCGGATCGGAAAGGCGAGGATATTGCCGGTCAACAGGGCCAGCACGGTCTGTTTGACGGTGAGCACCCCGGCGTCGAGGAGCGCGCCCGCCGCGGCAAAGCCGGAGGTGAATTCGGCCGCGAAGCTCAGGATCACTACGGACAGGGATTCCACCGGAACCACGGCTGTGACGACAAACCGTGCCAGCCACGCGCGGGTGAAGGCGAACAGCCCCAGCTGGTTGAAGAGAAAAACGGCGATGTAGATGGGAATCACGTAGATCACGATGGTGAGCATGCGCCGCGGCAGCTTGCGGCGCAGCGTCGTCAGCAGCGCGGTTCGATCCCGGGCCGGGGGAGCTGCCGGCGCATCGGCCGGCGGCGGCTTTGGAGGCAATGGCGGCAGGCTGTATCGCCCCACGGCGGCCAGGAGCATCGTGCGCAGCACCGCCGCCAGAAAGGTAAGCAGAAAATAGAGCAGGCCGGCCGTCTTGGTCAGGGGCACGACGATGAAAAAGGTGGTGGGCAAATGGAGGAAAAAGGCTGGAAGCTGGTTGATGAAATTGGTCAGAAAAAGCTGGCCCCGCGAAATGCGCTTCTCCCGGTAGTGCTCCACCAGCATGGCATTGGCCGTGACGCCCGAGATGAACGCGGCCGTGAAAGCGGCCCCGCAGCGGTCTCCCAGGCGGCTGAAACGAAATAGGGGTCGCGCCAGCAGGGCCAGCCGCCGGGTCCAGCCCAGGGCTTCGATAATCTGGCCGGCGGCCAGGCCCACCAGGATGAAACCCAGCATGCGCATCAGGGGGGCCAGCAGCCGGCGGCCGGCGGTGGGCCAGTCGAAGGCCGCGAGTCCATAGACGCCGATTACCAGCATCGCCGCCGAGAGCGCCAGCGACGCGATCAGGGCGCGGTAGGGGGGCTTAGTCTTCCCGCGGGGCATAAGGGTCGGTCTTGCGGGCGATGATCAGGGTCCAGTAGTTGGGCGACCGGGATGCGAGGGCTTTGACGTCGTCCACGATTTCCTGTTCAGGCTGCGAGCAGCGCACCACGCCGGTGCTGTGGGCCAGCATGTCGGTGTTTTCCAGGGCGGTGCAGATGCCCGGGACATTGCGGTAGGCCTTCATGAAGACGACCGTATCCGGCGGGTTGATCTGGCGGTCTAGACGACTGCCGCCGTCGGCTCCGGAGAGCACCAGGAGCGACTGTTCGCCCTCCACCAGGGGCATGTTCAAGGCGGCGGCCGAGGCCTGGTAGGAGGTGATCCCCGGCACAGTGACCACCGGGTGGTCCGGGAAAAGGCGTCGCATGTATCGGAGAATATAGCCGAAGGTGGAAAAGGTCAGGGGGTCGCCCATGGTCAGAAAGGCGGCCGGCCGGCCGGCGGCAGTGATGGCGGCAATGGTCCTGGCGTTGGCCTCCCAGGCCCGGCGGGTTTCGGTGCGGTCCTTGGTCATTGGAAAAGCCAGGGCGCGGACCTCGGTGCGGGCCGGGATGTGATCCCGGGCGATATTGACCGCCAGGCTGTAATCGTTTTTGGTCGAAGCGGCCGTGAAAACGACATCGACGGTTTTGAGGATCTTGACGGCCTTCAAGGTCAGCAGGTCCGGGTCGCCGGGGCCCACGCCGATGCCGTAGAGGGTGCCGGGTTGGGTGGTCATGGTGTGTTCCTTCTTGGGTTGTGGCCGGGGAGGCGGGCCGGGTTGCGGATCAGGCCCGCGCGGTCGAGCACGCGCTGCCCCCCGGTTTCGAAAATGTCGGGGTAGAGGCAGCGGCCGATCTGATCGATTCCCGCCAATAGCCGCCGGGTGGGACGGGCCACCAGGACCTCGTCCACGAGACAGATACGGTCGTCCCGGACGGCATGGATGACATTGAAACCGGGCTCGGCCTTGATCTGCGCGATTGTCACCGGGTTCATGGTGCCCCGCTGAGCCAGGTAGACGTCGATCTCCGGCCCGCGCTGCATGATCCGCTCCTTGCCGTAAAAGGCGATGTTGGTGCTGCGCACCTGCCGGGCGTCGGCGGCGATGTTGATCCCGCCGGCCGCCTCCAGGGCGAAAATCGGCATCGACCCGGGCATGAAGGTCTTCATGCGCTTGTGGATGGCCTCGAAGTAGACCCGGCGGCGCGGATGGACCTCCCGGGTCAGTGCGCGAAACGTCCGGACGGCCTCCTGGAAGGCGGCCACCTGGGCCTCGGCCTGCGCCGGGCGTCCGGTTAAAAGTCCGAGCGCGCGCCAGTAGCCATACATCTCTTCGACCGTGCCAGGCTGCAGGGACAAAACGGTGATCCCGCGTTTTTCGAGGCCCCTCACGAGCGGCGCGTAGCCGCGATCGATCATGGGCCGAATCAGAACAAGATCGGGGCCGGCCGCCAGAAAGCGTTCCAGGCCGTCGTGGTAGGAGAACACCGGTTTATTTCGTGCGGCGGGCGGATAATCGTCGTGGCGTGAGACGCCGACGAGCGCCGCGCCCGCGCCCAGAGCGAAAAGGTTCTCGGTGTGGGCGCCGTAGAGCGAAATGATGCGTTCAAACGGCCGGGCCACCGTCAGACTGCGGCCGGCCTCGTCCGTCAGCCGCATTTCGGACCGCGCGGTCACGGCGGTGACCGCCATCCAGGCGATCATTCCGATCGAGAGGGTCAGCCGGCGCCTGGTCATCGTCTGAAATCCACCTGGGGCCGGCCGTTGGCGGCATGCGGCCGGATGTGGCCCTCGACGCCGTAGATCGCGCGCAGCGTCTCCGCCCGCAGCACTTCGGCCGTGGGCCCCTGCTCGGCGATGCGGCCGTCCTTGATAAAGAGCAGCTCGTCGCAGTACATGGCCGCCAGATTGACATCCTGGAAAACGGCGATCACGCTCTGCCGCCGTTCGCGGACATTGTCCCGCACCTGGTTGAGCAGCTCCAGGGTGTGCCGGATGTCGAGATTGGCCGTGGCCTCGTCGAGCAGAAGCACGCCGGTATCCTGGGCCAGCGCCCGCGCAAAGACGACCCGCTGGCGCTCGCCCCCGCTCAGCGCGGTCACCGGCTGGCGGGCGAAGCGGCGCGTGTCCGTCGCCGTCATGGCGGCCATCACCCGACGGTGATCCTCGGCACCGGGGTGGGCAAAGCGCTTCAGGTGCGGATAGCGGCCCATCATGATCACATCCTGAACGGCGAAGGGGAAATTGACATAGAAATTCTGGGGCACCAGGGCCATTTCCCGCGCCAGCGCGCGCCGCGGATAGGATGCCAGTGCCCGGCCCTTGAACGTGATCGCCCCCCGGGCCGGGCGACGCAGGCCGGCCATCAGGTCGAGCAGGGTGGTCTTGCCGCACCCGTTGGGGCCCAGTAGACCGTAGAACCGACCAGGGGCCAGGACGAGCGCCAAGCCGCGCAGCACCTGGCGTTGCGAATAGCCGAAGTGCAGATCCTCGATTGCGAACAGGTCGGTGTCTGCGTTCACAAGCGCTGCTCTCTCTGGCGCTGGCGGAAAACCCAGCAGAAAAACGGGCCGCCCACGAGGGCGGTCAGCACCCCGATGGGGATTTCCTGGGGCAGAACGGCCCGGGTCAGGGTGTCGGCCGCCAGCAGCAACAGGGCCCCGGCCAGTAGGGACGCCGGCAGCAGGGCGCGGTTGTCCGCGCCCACCAGCATGCGCATGAGGTGCGGCACCAGAAGGCCGACAAACCCGATGATGCCGGAAATGGCCACGCAAACCGACGCCACCAGGGAAACCGTGATCAGCAGCATCAGGGTCACGCGCTGAAAGTCGACCCCCAGGGAGGCCGCCGGCCGCTCCCCCAGCGCCAGGAGGTTCAAATCCCGGGAGAAATAGGTGCAGACGGTCAGCCCCAGACCGACCGCCGCCGCCGCCAGGCCGACGTCGCCCCAGGTGCGGGCCGCAAAGCTGCCCATCAGCCAGAAGATGATCACGCTGACCTGCTCGTCGGCGACGTATTTGATGAAACTCAGGCCCGCCGAGAGAATGGCCGCCACGATGATGCCGGAGAGGATCAGGCTGGTGGAAGACAGGCCCCCGCCGTCGGCCGCGAGCCAGATGACGAGAAACAGGGTGGCCGTGGCGCCGATAAAAGCGAACACGGGGACGGAGAAGGCGCCCAGCAAACTGATGTTTAGCAGCAGGGCCAAGGCGGCGCCGAAGGCGGCGCCGGCCGAAACTCCCAAGGTGTATGGGTCGGCGAGGGGGTTCAAGAGAATCCCCTGGAAGACGACACCGGAAAGCGCCAGCCCGGCGCCGACCAGCACCGAGGTCAGAACGCGCGGCAGGCGGACCTCGATGACCACCACCGGCCAGACCGGGTCGTAATGCGCCACCCATTCCGGCTGGTCCAGCAGGCGCGCGGCCATGATCCGCAGTACGGCGTCGAACGGCAGGCGGATATAGCCCAGCCCGGCGGCCGCCACCAGGGCGACGGCCAGCAGAAGGCCCAGGCCGATGATCGTCCAAGGCGCCGAGCGCTCCGCCGCTGCTGCCATGCCGTCGACAGCTTCCTCGCGGCCGTTTCCATGCGCCGGGGTGGTATCGGGTGTTCGCGAATCGTTCATGGCCGTTGTGGACCGCGCCGACCTACAGCGCCGGCACGGTCCGTTGAATTGCCTCCTCGAGCGACGGCTTTCCCCGCAGGTTGAAAACCGCCATTCATTTCAGCCGGTCGAAGGACCTAGAAATGACTCAATGGTCCGCCGACATGGTCGACCCAGATATCGACGAATTCGTCGAATTCGGCCGTGCCCTTGAGAATGGGCACACACTTGATCCCAGCTTTGGTCAGCACCGACTTCCACGAATCCTCTTCATCGCTGGCCATGTCGTTCTTGGCATGGTCCCCGGCCACCGACATGAACGGCATAAGATACGCTTTCTTGATCTTTTTGGCGATCAGCAGGTCCTGGATCGTGTCTATTTCGGGAAAGCCTTCTACGTTGCCGATGAAAACGTTGGGGTCCTTAAGCTGGACCTGGAACATCAGGGCCGCGTAAAACGCATTGGACGGATGGTGGGACCCATGCCCCATGAGCACGACCGCTTCATCTTTTTTGCGTCCTTTGGGAATGGTGGCCAGGATCGCATCCACGGCGCGCTCCATATCTTCCTGGGTGGCCAGGAGGGGATAGGCCAGAATGACGCGCTCGAAACCGCCCATGATTTTGAAAGCCCCAACGGAACGCCTCAAATCATGATATTCGGACCCGGCGATGGTGTGCAGGGAAGCAACGGCCACGTGGGTGAACTTCTCGTCGCCCATCTTGGCCAGGGCCACTTCCGGGGAATCCAGGACCTTCCCCGCCTTGGCCAGCTTGTCGCGGATGATGACGGACGTATAGGCCCAGCGCACCGGGATGCCGGGGTAGGCCTGCTTGACCTTGCGGTCGATGTTTTCGAACGATATCTGGGCCGAGTCCTCGCTGGAGCCGAAAGCCACCAGTAGGATACCCACCTTTTTGGGATTCTTGTGGCCGTGTCCGCTTCCCGCCAGGGCCGTGGCAACAAACAGAACCAATACCAGCACCACTGCGATACCAATACTCCTGCTTCTCTTCATCTCAATCTCCTCGCTTGTGAATAAAGAAATAGCGCTTTCTGTCCGCAGCGTTGACGATTCGGTCCTGGGCGAGGGCAGGAGATGGCCGGGGTTCCCCCAAAACAAAAGCCCTTCAAGCGAATTGGCTTGAAGGGCTGCACCCAGCTTGCTTGACCCTCGATCCCGGGCTGCCGTTGTCCGTCGTGCGCCGCAAAGACAGAACCCGATCCGCAAGGCAGGTCTTCTGGCTTCCGGATCGCCCTACCTCCCGACCCTTCCCGCCGGCATCAGGCCAGACGGTGGACATGTCGGGTTTCGTCCCCGGTTACAGCGGCGGGACCGCTCCCGAATTGCACGGGATTCCCTATTAAGTCGAAACACCTTGCGTGTGCTCCCTTTTTAAAGAAGCTGCCGGTCCTTGTCAATACGCGCGGGAAGTCCTTCAGGCCGTTACCTGGACTTGATCATTCCGGCGCTTTATGAGAGAAGGCGGTGTTCCTTGGATGGCGGCGGACAGCCTTGCGGGCTGCTTTCCGCCGTTTGCGTGACGGCTCCGTAAAAAGCCCGATAGCGGCGTTACGCGAATCTCTTGTCATTGCGGCGTACCGGCGCACGCCTCATTCCTCGAGATGCGCAAGCCTTGCAATCGAGCTTTTTACGGAGCCGTCTATGAATATGGCTTGTTATGAGCGCATCTTGTGTTGGCATGCCGAAAGACAACTGGGGTTAGCAATGAAGGATAGAATCCGCGGTCTGCTGGCCGATGCCGCCCGCCGGGCCCACACGGCCGGGGCGCTGCCGTCAGGCGATTTTCCCGATATCGACATCGAGGTGCCCAAGGTCGAGGCCCACGGCGATTTCGCGACCAATTTCGCCATGGTCATGGCCAAAATCCAGCGGATGGCGCCGCGCCGGATAGCTGAAATCATCATCGCGCACCTGGACGGGGCTGCGGATCTGATCGCCAAGACCGAGATCGCCGGGCCCGGTTTCATCAATTTCCACATTCAGCCCGCGGCCTGGGCGCCGTTGCTCAAGGCCATCCCGGCGGCCGGCGAGCGCTACGGCGCCGTCGACATCGGTTGTGGCCGCAAAGTCCAGGTGGAGTTCGTGAGTTCCAACCCCACCGGCCCGCTCCACGTGGGGCATGGGCGCGGTGCGGCCGTGGGCGATGCCGTGGCCAACCTCCTGGCCTTCTGCGGTTACGACGTCCAGCGCGAATACTATATCAACGATTCCGGCCGCCAGATCCGGACGCTGGGGCATTCCGTCCTCCTGCGCTATCGGGCCCTTCACGGTCGGCACGCCGATTTTCCGGAGGACTGCTACCAGGGCGACTACATCCGCGATCTGGCCCGGGAGATGAAATCCCGCGAGGGGGATCGCCTGCTCTCCCTGGACGAAGACGAGGCCCTCATGACCTGCGCCCGGTTCGCCGCCGAGCGGATCATCGCCGGCATCCGCGATGACCTGCTGGATTTCGGGGTGGCTTTCGACCGCTGGTTCAGCGAACAGAGCCTCTATGACGATGGCCGGGTGGCGCGTTCCATCGACGCCTTCCGCGATGCGGGCCAGATTTACGAAAGCGAGGGGGCGCTCTGGTTCAATACCAGCCAATACGGGGATGAAAAGGACCGTGTGGTCGTGCGCGGCAACGGCCGTACGACCTATTTCGCCTCGGACATCGCCTACCACCAGGAGAAATTCGAGCGCGGCTTCGAGCGGGTCATCGACGTCTGGGGCGCCGACCACCACGGCTACATAGCGCGTATGAAGGCCTCGGTGGCGGCTTCGGGGATCGACCCGGAGCGCTTCGAGGTGATCCTGGTGCAGCTCGTCAACCTTCTGCGCGCAGGAACGCCGGTGGCCATGTCGACCCGTGCGGGTGCGTTCGTCACCCTCCAGGACGTGGTCCGCGAGGTGGGCCGTGATGCCGCCCGCTTCATCTTCCTGACCCGCCATTATGCCAACACCCTGGATTTCGATCTCGAAGTGGCCAAGCAGAAGTCCAACGACAATCCGGTCTACTACGTGCAGTACGTCCACGCCCGCATTGCCAGCATCCGGCGCAAGGCGGCGGAAAACGGCATCGCCGCCGCCGATGGTGCGGACGAGTGCCTGGCGCGCCTGGATACGGCCGAGGACGTCGCCCTGATCAAACATCTCCTGCGTTACCCCGACGCCGTTCTGGCGGCGGCGCGGCAGATGGAACCCCACCGGATCACCTTCTATCTGATGAATCTTGCGGGGGCTTTTCATTCCTACTATAACAAGCAGCGGGTCCTGGTGGAGGACCCCGATACCTCGCGCGGGCGGCTCTATCTCGTGGCGGCGGTGCAGGCTGTTATCCGCAACGGCCTGACGCTGCTCGGGGTCAGCGCCCCGGAGCGGATGTAGTCGGTGAATGCCACAACCGTGTACCGGCCAGCCGGGGGCATCCTGAGGCCTCATGGGAAAGACCAAAAAGGGCGCACCTCCAAAGCGCCGCGTTTATCTCCAGTTATCCCGCCGAGGGGCATACGGCAGCCTGCTGCTGATCGTCCTGGCCTGTGCCTGGATGTTTTTCGTGGGGGTTCTGGTGGGTCGCGGCACCTCGCCCATTCAGTTCGACATGGAAGCGCTGAGCCGCGAGCTCGCGGCGCTCAAGGCCTCCAGCGAAGAGCGGCGCCGGCAGCAGCTCGATTCCTATGCCGCCGCCCTGGAAGATCAGTCCACCCTGGACGTATACGAAGAACTCAAGCGCGCGGATGACCGTTTGACCATCGATCCGTCGCTCAACCGGCAGATTCCGGAACCCAGCGTGGGGACGGAGCAACCTGCTGCCGGGACCGCCGAGCCAGGGGCCCCCCCCGTGATCCGCCGCCGGCAGGGACTGCGGGGCAAGGGCCCCGGGCGATCCGGACTGGACGTCCGGCCCTCGGCCCGTGCGGGAACATCGCCGCCGACGAAGGCCGGCCGCGAGACCCGGACGCCGGTCGAACCGCGCGGCCGCATGACGCTCCAGGTAGCGGCCGTCAAGGATGTCGACGTGGCTCGCAAGATGGTGGACGAGCTGCGGGCGCTGGGGTTCGACGCCTACCGGTCCACGGCGACTGCGGGCGGGCGGGCAACCTGGCACCGGGTGCGGGTTGGCCGTTTCACCGACCGCCAGGCTGCGGCCGCGACCATGCGCCGTCTCGAGGGGCGGGGGTTGGCGCCCATCGTTGTCACCGACTGACACGGGTTTTTCAGGATCAGGGGCCTGGCCCAAGACCTGGAACGAACGAATCAAGCATGATTCAGACGATCTAGGACAAAGTCCGACTCCAGGGCTTGCGAAGCCCGAGGAATGCAGCGTACATATGGTACGCTGCCATGACGAGGGGTGAAACGAAACGCCGTTGTTAATCCGCCTCGTGTGGATTGGACCTTTTTACGAGACCGTCAAGGATTGAAGCCATGAAAATTTCCAAGGAAGAGGTCCGGCATGTGGCCCGTCTGGCGCGCCTCACGCTGGACGAAGAGCGCCTCGACGCCATGGCCGACCAGATCGGCACCATTCTCGAATATATGGAGACATTGAATCGGATCGACACGACCGATGTCGAGCCGACGCGTCATGCGGTTTCGGCCGTGACGACGCCTGTCCGTGCCGATACGCCCCGCGAGCACCTGTCACATGACGAGGCGCTTGCCAATGCGCCGGAAAAAGACGGCGAGAGCTTTCTGGTTCCCCGTGTGATCGGTTGAGCCCCCGGAGGAAAGCAATATGCAGGCCTATGAATTGACGATCGCGGCGGCCGCCGACAGCCTCCAGCGGGGTGAGCTGTCGGCGCTGGAGCTGACACGCTCCGTGCTGGAGCGGATCGAAGCCGTGGACGCACGGGTTGGCGCCTATCTGACGATGGATCGCGAGGGCGCTCTGGCGCAGGCCCGGCAGGCCGACGACCAGCGCGCCGCCGGTGAGGCCACCGCCCTGACCGGCATCCCCCTGAGCATCAAGGACGTGATCTGCACCCGGGGGCTGCGCACCACCTGCGGCTCCCGGCTGCTGGACAATTTCATCCCGCCCTACGACGCCGCCGTCATGGAGCGGCTTCGCAAGGCTGGCGCCGTCATCCTGGGCAAGACCAACATGGACGAATTCGCCATGGGTTCGTCCACCGAGAATTCCGGCTTTCATGCCACCCGCAACCCCTGGGACCTGGAATGCATCCCGGGCGGCTCCAGCGGCGGATCGGCCGCTGCCGTGGCGGCCGACATGTGTTTGGGCTCGCTGGGATCGGACACGGGGGGCTCGATCCGCCAGCCGGCCTCCCACTGCGGCATCGTCGGGCTGAAACCGACCTATGGGCGCGTTTCGCGTTACGGACTCGTGGCTTTTGCCTCCTCGCTCGACCAGATCGGCCCGCTGGGCAAGACGGTGCGGGATTGCGCCCTGCTGCTGAACGCGATCAGCGGCCACGACGAACGCGATTCCACATCGGCGGTGCAGCCGGTGCCCGATTTCACCGACCTGAACGCCGATGGCCTGAAAGGGATGCGGGTCGGCCTGCCGGTCGAATACCACGCGGCCGAAGGCCTGCACCCCGACGTGCGTCAGGCGGTGGCCGCGGCCGTCAAGACCGTTGAGGGGCTGGGGGCGGAAACGGTCGAGATCTCCCTGCCCCACACCGAATACGGCGTGGCGGCCTACTATATCATCGCCCCTTCCGAGGCCAGCTCCAACCTGGCCCGCTACGACGGCGTGCGCTTCGGCGTGCGCAGCCGGGATCACGCGGGCATGATCGATATGTTCCGGCGCACCCGTTCGGCCGGGTTCGGGGCCGAAGTCCAGCGGCGCATCATCTTGGGCACCTATGCCCTTTCGGCCGGTTACTATGACGCCTATTACGGCAAGGCCAGCCAGGTGCGCACCCGGATCGTGGAGGACTTTGCCCGGGCCTTCGAGCGTTGCGACGTCATCCTCTCGCCCGTGGCGCCTTCGCCGGCGTTCGCCATCGGCGAAAAGACCGACGACCCCCTGACCATGTATCTATCCGACGTTTTCACCCTGTGCGCCAACCTGGCCGGTATCCCGGGGATTTCGGTACCCTGCGGATTCTCGTCAGCGGGGCGTCCCATTGGACTCCAGATCATGGGGCGGCATTTCGACGAGTCCCGGCTGCTGCAGACGGCCTACCAATTCGAACAGGCCACCGACTTCCACACGCGCAAACCAGGCTTATAATTTAATAGTATTCCTTCACGGCCGCCCCCGGCGGGGCGGGCCCTAAACCGAATTTCCGCAAAGGAGCGCACCCATGACCATCCAACCCCAGGGAGATGCCATTCGCAAGGCCGTCAAATGGCTGTCCGAAGAACGCCAGGCCGATGCGGCCGCCGATATCAGCCGGCTGGTGGAGCAGGCGGCCGTCAAGTTTGATCTCAACCCGATGGAAACCGAGTTTCTGACCAAGTTTGCCCGCGAAGAACTGTAGCCGGCGCCATGGCCCGCATCCGCATCCTTCCTGAAGTTCTTTCCAACAAGATCGCGGCCGGCGAGGTGGTGGAGCGTCCGGCTTCGGTGGTCAAGGAACTCGTGGAAAATGCCATTGACGCCGGTGCGGACCGCATCGGCGTCGAAGTGGAAAACGGGGGGCGCCGACTGATTCGGGTGGCGGACAATGGCTGCGGCATGACCCGCGACGACGCCCTTCTGGCCATCGAACGCTATGCCACCAGCAAGATCCGCTGCGATGAGGACCTGTTCGCCATCAGGACCCTGGGTTTTCGCGGCGAGGCCCTTCCCAGCATCGCTTCGGTTTCACGCTTCACTCTGGCCACCCGCAGGAACGGGGACGATGCCGGCACCGAAATCCGGATAGCCGGCGGCCAGATCGAAAGCGTGCGCGCGGCCGGGATCCCGCCCGGAACCATGGTGACCGTCCAGGATCTATTCTTCAACACCCCGGCGCGGCGCAAGTTCATGAAAGCCGTGGCCACCGAAATGGGGCATATCGGCGACGGACTGGCCGGCCACGCGCTGGGCCACGCCGGGATCCATTTCGAGCTGCGGCACAACGAACGCCTGCTGCGTCGCTTCCCGCGCGCCGAAGACGCGGCCGAGCGGGTGGCGGCGGTGTTAGGTACCAATCTGCGCCGCGAGCTCTTGCCCATGCGGCTTGAAACCGAAGCGGCCGCGGTCAGCGGGTGGGTGGCGGCCCCGCGGGTCAACCGGCGCACCTCCCACGGGGTGCATATCTTCGTGAATGGCCGCCACGTGCGCGACCGCACCGTGCTGCACGCCGTTATGCAGGGCTACCGCGAGCGCTTGATGAAGGGTCAGTACCCGGTGGTGGTCTGTCGCCTGACGGTGCCGGCCGGCGAGGTGGACGTGAACGTTCACCCGGCCAAGCACGAGGTCCGTTTCGTTCGCCAGCAGAAGGTTCACGGTGCGGTGGCCGGGGCGGTGCATGCGGCCCTGACTTCAGGGGGGCGATCGCCGGGGTCGAACCCGGAAGCCTCCGGCGAGCGTTTGCGGGAGATGCCGGCTTCCCGGCGAGCGGCCGATGGCGTCGCGGAGCCTGCCGTCGAATTCAGCCGTGGATTCGAACCGACGGCACCGACGGTGGACGGCATGCGATCGTCAGGCGCCCGGGGGGTGTCTCCCGACGCGGCCGGCCGCAGACCGCTGCCATCGGTGGCACTCTACGACGCGCCGGCGGCACCCCAGCCGTCGCTTTGGCCGGGCGGCCGATTCGCACAGCTCAAGATCATCGGGCAGTTCCGCAACACCTACATCGTCTGCGAGTCCGAGGCGGGGCTGGTGTTGATCGACCAGCACGCGGCACACGAGCGGATCTACTACGAACAGCTGCGCCGGCGTTCCGAAACGCGCAATGCGGCCGCACAGGCCCTTCTGATTCCGGAAACGCTTGAGCTTGGCTTTCGGGAGGCGGCGGTCCTGGGGTCCATGCGGGAGGCCTTTGCACGCCTGGGTCTTGACATCGAGCCCTTTGGCGGCAATGCTTTTATCATCCGCGCGGCGCCGGATTTTCTGGCCCAGACGGAACTCGGCCCCATGATTCGCGAGATCATCGAGGGGGCGCAGGCGGCCGGGGTGAAGCCCGAACCCGCGGTGCTGCTGGAGGAAAGCCTGAAGATCATGGCCTGCCACGGGGCCATCCGTGCACGTCAGTCGCTCGCCGCCCCCCAGATCCAGCGGCTGCTGGCCCAACTGGACGACTGTGAAAACCCGTCCCACTGCCCGCACGGGCGACCCACCTGGATCCGCTGGTCCGTGCAGGCCCTGGAACGCGCTTTTGGCCGTCGCGCCTGACCGTGGCGGGCCTTCGGCGCTGCGATTCCCTGCGGATTAGAATTCGACGGGCGCCGGTTCGGCGGGTAGCTGCTGCTCCGGGCGGTAAGGGTCCCAGGAGACCAGATAGCTCTTCTTTTCCCCGGTCACGGGATCTCCGACCCGTTTGACCACGGCGAAGACCAACTCGTTCCGGCCGTCGTTGTCGAAGTCCCCCAGGTTGTAGTCGCTGATATAGCCCGAGAATTTACGGGTCCGCCAGGCCCCGGCCAAGCCCACGTTGTCCCACACCAGGCACTCGAAGCGCCCCTGGCGAAACACGCGCGTCCGTTGCATAATGCCTTGGGTGATATCGGCGTTTTGCACGACGAGCACCGCGTTTTCCCCGTTGCGGTCGGCGTCGACCAGCAGGATGCGCTGGGAGAGCCAGTACAGGTTGTCCGGCATCTTGTCCTGGTAAATATACCCTTCCTTCTGAGAATCGCGGTACTCCTCGACAGTCATCATCCAGGTGCGGCTGCCGCCGAAGGGCTCGTAGCTGCGCCACTCCTCGTTGCCGCCGGGACCCAGGACCCTGATATAGTCCTTGCGATCGAAAACCACGATATCTTCAACGCCGTCGCGGGTGACATCGCCGTAGGCCATCCCAAAGATGCTGCTGCCGCTTGGCAGCTTGACGATGGACTGGGACTGGTAGGTGCCTTCCACCCAGGCCAGGCGGTGGGCGGGCCCCCGCACCACCGTATCGCTGCGGCTCTGCTGGCCGAACAGGGTGGTGTGTTTGGATTTGGCGTCGCGGCTGACCCGGTAGAACCAGAAGCCCTTTTCGTGGATGGCGGCAAAGGCCGTGCCGTTCCACTCCATGACGATAACGCGCGGCGTAAACTTGTCGGAGCGGCAGTTGAGGAAGATCTCAGCCCGCCCGTTGCCGTTGACGTCGGCGGCATCCAGGGTCAGGATGGTGTAGGCCCTATCGAGATCGAACGCGTTGACTTTTTCAAATTTGCGATCCAGAGACCGGAAGACCATCACCTGGCGATCGTCGGCAAAGACGGTTTCGGTCTGCCCGTCGCCGTCCACGTCCGCCAGGGCCAGGCCATTGATCTGAAAGGGGAAACGCCGGCTGCGCCAAATGGCCTCGTCGCTGGTATCGAGGGTGGAATCCGTCATGCCGATGCGCATGCCGCCACCGGATTGAAACATTTTCTTTTCCGGGTTCATCTGGCTCTTATCCGCGGGCGACGGCGGGGTGGCAGCGGGCGCGGGCGGGGCGGCGGCCGCGCCGGTGGCCTGGCCCCGGCCGAAGACGCGGGTGTTGACCGCGCCCGCGAAGGCATTGATGTGGGTGATCACATCGCCGTGGTTGCGGCCGGTTTCGTTGAAGCTCACGAGGATGGTGTTGGTGGCCACCTCGACGAACCGGGCGTCAGTGCTGATGCTGCCACCAAAAACGGTCAGACTGCCGAAAGCCACGTAACGGACGCCGAGCCGGCGGCCGGCCTCGGCCGCCGATTCGCGGTCGAGCGTCTCCGGGAGCTCGGCCACCACCTCGAGGGACTCGGACTGGTCCACGATGAGGACCTTGCCCGGATCGCTCAAGCGCGTGGAGAGCATGGCCGTGATGCCTTTTTGCAAAAAAGTCAGATCCTGGTCCGAATGGATGGTGAAGGGCACCACCAGCACCCGGGTGGATTCCGCCCGCAGGCCGGGCGGTGCAAAAAGACACGATAGCAGAAGGGTCAGGCCGGCGCCCATAAATAGATATAAAAACCTGTATTTGTTCAATTCGTTATCTCCATTCCAGGCTCGGCCGAAAGCTGGCCCGGTTGAGGTGTGGGCGCGCGGCTTTCAAGCGAGGCGGTGGGTATGACCAGATGGCCCGCCCGGCCTGTCCGGGGCCTCACAGGCGCCCTGCCTGCCGTGGGCGGGATCGCTCGCTTCATATCGCAGGGCGTGGTCCGAAATCAAGGTTTTATTAAAGGCGGAAGCGGTCAAAAGTCAAATAAATCCATAGATTGGCCGATCGCCTTGCGGTTGGAACGAGATATGATCGGGAAAAATCGTGGGCCGTCGCTTCAATCCCGCACGGGGCAAGGTGTCGGGCCTCATTTTTTTTGGGCTTTAGCCTTGACTTGCAGGAGGTCGGCTGGTAGAAAGTTCGAGTAATGTCCACTTGGTTAGGGTGGACAGGATCTCTTTGCGGCGGAAAGGAGGATAACGAACCGGAAGCTGCAGACAGGTCACCCGCAAGGTCAGGTTACAATACAAAAGGTTAGGTAAAGGTTAGGTTACCCGCCGTCGTTTTCCCGATGATCGGGCGACGGCACGTTAAGGAGGAATGATATCATGAAAAAGCTTTCTATTCTCGCGCTGGCCGCGATCCTGGTGGTATTTTTCACCATTCCGGCCTCAGCCCTCGAGAACGAGTTCGGCGGTTACTGGCGTACTCGTTTCTTTACACAGAAGTACTTTTCGGGTTTTGACCGCGGCGACGACACCGGTGCAGGTGATGCCGCCGACGATACGGTCGAACGTACCGACACCCGTACCCGTCTGTACTACACGGCCAAGATCAACGACAACCTGAAGTTCGTCAACAAGTTCGAATACGATGCCGTGTGGGGTGGTGAAGGCACCTACGGCCGTGTCGGCGCCGACACGGTTTCCGTCGAGGTCAAGAACTCCTATGCGGACTTCAACCTGGGCCCGGTCAACACCACCGTTGGTGTTCAGCCTTACTCC
>JAAUYG010004330.1_pt1 | contig 56303 bp, 63 predicted proteins | sample 7278091 | NCBI WGS metagenome assembly JAAUYG01 (sample SAMN14350201, study PRJNA611818) | marine sediment metagenome | isolation source: surface marine sediment (0.6m) | place: French Polynesia: Moorea | collected 2018-08 | reverse complement strand
GGACAACAGGTCCGCCTGGCAGGCTACCTGCTGCCTCTGGAAGTCATCGACAACAGGGTGGTGGAATTTTTGCTGGTGCCTTATGTCGGGGCGTGTATTCATGTGCCCCCGCCCCCGCCGAACCAGATCGTTCACGTTAAATCGGATCGCGTGAAAGACTTGAAAAGGGGCGGTTTATTCGATCCGGTTTGGGTGACCGGGCTAATCACCGCCAAGCCGATGGCCAAAGATCTGTTTCTGGTCGACGGTTCGGCCAGCATTGACATTGGCTACACCATGCAAGCCGACCGCGTCGAACCTTACGAGCAGTGATCGACGCTGCATGTTGATCGAAAGATCGCCGGGCGCCGCCGGAGCGGTGAAGACAGAGTCTCAATCGCTTTGGTCGCCAACCGACGCAAGCGGTGCGTTCGAGGGGATATCCGACCTGGCCGTCGACTTCTATTCGGTATGTGTCATCGCGCGGGCGGCAAGCTTTGTGTTCATCAACTGAACAGCTTTTTCCATCTTTTCTGCCGATGCCGGTAGAAAACGTGGGCGAAGAGCCAGACGAAAACCGTAAGGATTCCGGCCTGGATTTCAATCTCATCGGTATAGCGGATGCGGCGTTCATCGATGGGATCAATTTTGATGAGATGGTTCCACACGCGGGTAAGCCGGCCATGTTCTTTGGAAACGATGGTTCGTGCGCCGGGGTGGATCTCATCGATCACGATCGTATGCCGGCCAAGCGGAATCAGGCCAAAGAGCGAGATCCTCAATCGATATGCCTCCCCGACCGCCCATTTTTCGGGCAGGGGCTCGTCATTGCGCGCTGTAAATTCGAGCAGCGGTGCTGCCACGTGCCTCAAGGACGATACCTTCTGGAGTTCGTTCCACATTTTTTCTGCCGGCACATCTATAACCGTTTGTATTTTGGCTCGCATAATCTTTTGGACCTGCTGATTCCATTTCGGGAAATACGCAACGCCCTGCTTTCTTTCCGATGGGGGGTATTAACCGCTTCCGCGCCGTCAGGAGCGCGGCCAGTACATGATGATCGCCACGCCCACCAGCGCTATGGCCCCGCCGATAAGATCAAACCGGTCGGGGACGATGCGATCGACCTTCCAGCCCCATAAAATGGACAGCACGATGAATACGCCGCCATAGGCCGCATACACACGGCCGAAATGGGCGGGCTGCAAGGTAGGGATGACGCCATAGATTACGAGGATTAGTGCGCCGCCCAGTCCATATAAAACCGGTTTGCCTTCGCGCAGCCAAAGCCATACCAAGTAGCCGCCGCCGATTTCGCAAAGTCCTGCCAGACAAAAGTAGAAAGCCGAATGGATAACTGTTGTAGCATTCATAAAACTCCCGTGCCCTCAGCGTCCCGTCGGGCGTCTCCGGTAGATGACATTGACCAGGGCCCCGCCGATGATAAACAGCGCGCCCAGAAGCGTTTTAGCGGTGGGTATCTCCTCGAACAGCAGCCATCCGAGGAGGGCGGCAAAGATGACCTGGACATAGGAATATGCCGTCGCCTTGCCGGCATCCTCCGTTTGCATGGCCCTGGTCAGGCCGTATTGCGCCACCTGGGTGAAAATGCCCACCAGAAGCAATAGGATCCAAGTCCATCCGGTGGGCAAGACAAAGCCGTCACCCAGAAAAACGCACGCCACCGGCAGGGCAATGAAAGGAAAATAGAAAATGATCACAGACGGGTCTTCGGTGCTGCTCAGGCGCCGGACCAATACATACGCTGCGCCGCTGCCCAAAGCCCCGAGCAAAGCCGCTCCGACGCCCAGCAGGGGGAGTGACGCGTTGCGGGTTGCCAGGGCGCCAAACAAAAAAGCCGGTTGCACCATAATCAGCAGCCCGGCCAGGCTGAGCACGATACACACCACCGTGGAGCGCTGGATGGTTTCCTTGATGAACGCGAAAGCCAGCAACGACGTAAATACCGGGTGCAGGTACTGCAGCAGGGTCGCTTCGGCCAGGGGCAGGGTTGTGACCGCATAAAAAACGCACATCAATGCGAGTGTGCCGATCAGACCCCGGGCCGTCAAAAGGGCCTTGTTGTGCCCCCATGGGCTTATTCGTTTGCGTTTGATGTCGATGTAGCTGATACATGCCGAGATCAATGCGCGGGCGGCGACGATCTCCAGCACGGGAATGCCCCGATGGCTGGCGGCCTTGACGCAGGCCGACATCAAGGCAAAGCCCAGCGCGGATAACAGCATGTAGCGAACGCCGACTGGAATTCCGATCATCACATCGCCCGGGGTTTCGATACGCGGAAAAACGTTCCGTATCATGTATCGCTATCTAAATGGACCATAAAAGGCGTTTTTTATGTTCAGCGCCCCGAGTGTGGGGCGCAATCCCGCGTATGGCAGGCGAAATGAACGCCGCGAGGGCCGTACGTTTATGGCCTGCCGTCTATTTGCCGCGTCGATACGAGCCTTTTTAAGGACGACGTCTTCGGTGACGGCTTATGGCTCTGCTTTTTTTTGACATGACCGACCGTTATGGGCATCTTTCGGTTTTATGAATGCCTTTGGAGCGTCCGGTGGATTTTTCATTCCAAGTAGGCCGCGGGCAAAAAAACAATTTAATCGGGGTAGCATGTTCACATCAATTTACACGGGCTTTCCTGGCGTGGTTTTCGTGATTTTACTTTTTTTTTCTTCGTTTGGAGCTGCTGCGGCCATTGCGGACGCATCCGCCATCAACTGTCAGGCCCACGACGGTAAATGCGTCCTGCCAATGGGTAAGGCGACGGTGACGCTGGAAATCAGTCCACGACCTGTCACCGCCATGCAGGATTCAACCTTCAAGGTCACGCTCACCGGCCCGGCGCCCAAGCAGCCTCCCTTTATCGACCTGGGCATGCCGGCCATGAAGATGGGGCCCAACCGTGTCCAGCTCAAACCGAGCGGTGATGGCACCTATGTGGGCCAGGGGATCATCGTGCGCTGCAAAAGCGGCCTTCGGACCTGGTTTGCGAAGGTCGTCGTTCCCGGTGCCGGAGAGGCCCGGTTCGTCTTCGATGTCGTTTATTGATCCCCTATATCCGGTTTTTCTGGCCGCCGGTTTTTCCGTGGGCTTCGGCCACTGCATCGGGATGTGCGGCCCGATCGTGGTCTCATTGTCTCTCAACCTGCAGCGCCATCGCTACCTGCCCCATATTCTTTACAACGCCGGCCGGGTCACCACCTACAGCCTTTTAGGGGGCATCATGGGGGCCACCGGCTCATTCTCCATGGTGGCTTCCAATATCGCGGGCATTCAGCAGGGCGCCCTGATCTTCGCCGGCCTGGTGATCATCGTCATGGCGCTCGCCATGAGCGGCTGGCTGCCCCTGGGCAGGATCTTCGGAGATGATCACAACCCGCAGAGCCTCCTGGTCAAAGGTTTTCAAAAGCTGTCCCGGCGTGGCTCGGTGGGCGCCTGTTTTCCGCTGGGCCTGCTGCTGGGCCTTTTGCCCTGCGGGCCGGTCTACACGGCCCTGATCGCTGCCGCCGGAGCCGGGATGAACGCCCCTACGACATCGGCCGGCGTCATCAAAGGCATGGGGGTTATGTTCAGCTTTGGGATTGGAACGGTCCCCACCTTGTTCCTGATTGCGCGATTGGCGGACATGGGTTGGCTGAAGAAAAGGCAGCTCATCTACCGCATCGGCACGGTCCTGATGATTGTTGTGGGCGTCTACTTCATCTACCAGGGGATCTTCTTTTAGAACGTATCTCAAAAATAATCTAAGTGCCCCTGGCGGTGTTACCCGCTTTGCGGGATTCAGCATCGACCTTTTTTCAGTCGGTGCATTGGGAGACGGCCCTTGGCAGAACCGCAGGGCAGGGACCCTACGGGTCTGCCCAGAAGACTGCAAGGCCGTTATCGGGCGTTAGATGGGGGATCGGAGCCACTTCTAATGTGCGTAATGGGCCATGGCCAAAGAGAAGACGGGCTGGTCTGTCAGCCCGTCTCTTGTGACCAATGATAGCGCCAATCAGCCGGTTTATTTTTCCTTCTTCATTTCCGCAATCTGCTCCTTCACCGCTTTAACTTGATCCTGCAGATCCGCAAGATGCTCCTCTAACTTAGCCATTCGTTTCGCTTTGGTCATGAATCGCGGTCGTGCGAATTCGGCCCCGAGACATCCACAACCGCACGCGTGTTGATGCCCCCATCGGTGCCCCCTGTGATGACTGCCGGTGTCACAACACATAAAATCACCCCCTTTACATGAAAGTATTTAAATATACGCATATACTAATATTGTTTGCGAAAAAAATCAGCCGGTGATGAACTCTTTCCCAAGGGTGTCTTTCAGGGCCGTCCGATATCGATCCAGACCATTCGGATCGAGCGAATAGTGCATGAAATTACCGTTTCGTTCACCTCGAACCAGTCCCGTTTGCCTCAAGATTCTGAGGTGTTGTGACACTGCCGATTGGGTGACACCCAACTGGTGGGCCAGGGCATTGACACACAGCGAACCCCCTTCGCAAATGCCCGGTTTGCAATTGTTCAACAGTTGAACCAGCCTTAACCGGGTTGGATCGGATAGCGCTTTGAAAATGTCGGATAATTGCTCGATTGCGGTCATGATGCGTTGCCAAATGATATTAGTACATGCTTATTCGCTAATATTGTTGGCCCGCCGGCAATTGTCAAGGAAATATCCTCGACGCAGCAAAAAAATAGATTCCAGGGTGGTGACACCTATCGCCGGTCCTGATACGGCGTGCCACCCACCACCAAGGCCGGGCAATTCAGCTGTAGTCATCAATGATTCTCAGAATCTCAATAGGTCTCCCATTTGGCGTCAGATTCCATGCAAAATGATGGAACCGTAAGAAGTTCACTATTAGGTTGGAAGCAGATGGGGGCACGAACCTTCATTGCGTCAAAGCCCTGGTTGCTGGCCGAATGGCCCCGTGACACGCTCGCATACCTCTCGACCGTCTCGGTCCCTGTCATTTTTTTTCAGCCCCCGAGCCTGACTTATGACCCCTTGGATTCCCCCATACGGGTATCGATGTCCAATACGGCGGTTCCTTATGGAATAGCGCCTTGTCTGCATGTTCAGGGCTGTCGGCCATTGTTTTCGCCTCCGGCCGCGGGTGCGGTGAAGGCCTATCTCCCCATCCATGATCCTGAATGCATCCACACCACGACTTGCGGGGGGGCGCGTGCTAAACCATATTCGCCCTTGCAATATTGTTACAATTGTTACATGAGTATGTAACAACTGGTTGAAAGCATGTGATGGCGTCTGCAAAGCGAAAAAAATGGTTGGTCCTGATTCATCAGATTCCCCCCAAACCCAATGCGCTCCGGGTCAAAATCTGGCGGCGACTGCAGCAGATCGGGGCGGTGGCGATCAAGCCGTCGGTCTACGTGATGCCCTTTACCGCACAATCCCGCGAGGATTTAAGCTGGACCCTCAAGGAGATCGTTGACGGAGGTGGTGACGGATCGATTGCCGAATTGCGGTTTGTGGAGGGGTTGACCGACGATCAGGTGACCTCGCAGTTTCAGGAGGCGCGTCGATCCGACTACGAAAAACTGATCCGGGAGGCCGGCCAGCTGCTGGCGGAATGGTCTTCAGGCCGCATCGATCCCCAGGAACCGGCGGTTAAGGCGAATGCGCAGGTGGAAAAGCTCAAGCGGCAGTTTGATGCGATTGCCGGCATCGACTTTTTCCAGGCGCCTGAAAGGGCGACCGCCAGCCTGTTGATCAAGGACCTGGCGACACGGTTGTCCGGGGACGGGACCGATGCCGCCGCACCAGGAAACGGGCTTGAGGCGCTGAAAGGCAAAGTCTGGGTGACGCGCAAAAATCTCTTTGTGGACCGGATTGCCTGCGGCTGGCTGATCAGGCGCTTCGTGGACGAAAACGCCCATTTCAAATATGTCGGCACCGACACCCATGCGCCCCGTGCGGATGAGATTCGCTTTGACATGTTCGAGGGGGAATACACACATGAAGGCAATCGCTGCACTTTCGAGGTCATGGTCAAACGCCTCGGCCTTGCGGATCGCGGTCTCACGGCATTGGCCGAAGTCATTCACGACATCGATCTCAAGGAGGGCAAGTACGATCGCGGCGAGACAAAAGGTCTGAACGCGCTCTTGACCGGCCTGGCCGCATCGGAAGCGGACGACGAGAGGCGCATGCAGCAGGGCGTGCAGCTCATGGACAATCTGTACGCCTATTTTCTGAATCCCAAACGGCGTTGATTCCCTTATTTAGCGATCAACCCCAGCAAAGACCCAAAGGAGATAACCCATGCCGTCCATCGAAATACACGTTGAGATCAGCAAGCAGCGGACAAGCAAATCCTACCGTGAAATCCATGAATGGATCGACGATCCGCCGCACAAGGACGCGCGGCACGATATCACGAAGATTCCGGACACCTTTCAGATGTTCAAGGAAAAATACGGCGAAGAGGCGGCCCGCGAATACGTTCAGCACCTGGCCGACGATCTGAACGGCAAATTCAATCATCTGATCGAGGATGTTCAGACCCTGATCGACAAAAATCTGACCTATTTCGGCGCCAAAAAATAATGGGCGTGCCAAACGTCTTATCCAGGGCGGTCTCGTGAACGCTCCGGGATACGCCGAACGCCGCGGGCGGCCCTTTTTCGGGGCCGCCCATAAGTAGGGTAAGGAGATTTGCGATGAAATGGATTACCCGCTCCCACGTCCACGTCGACCGTGTGGCCTGTCCCTGGCTGATCACGCGGTTTGTCGACTCCGAGGCCGAATTCGTGTTCGCGCCCAAAAGCAAAGTGCTGGCCATCGCGGAGGAGACCGGCGCCATTCCCTTCGATACCCCGGGGGCCGAACTGCACCACCGCGACAACCGCTGCACGTTCGATGCGATTATCGAGGACTACGGGCTGACGGACAAAGCCCTGCTGCGAATGGCCAAGGTGATCAACGCCGCCGATACCGACAACCTGGGCGCCGACCCCCTGGCGGCCGGGTTCGAGGCCATTGCGGTGGGCTACAGCCTGAGGTTCCCGGACGATCTCGAAAATATCGACAGGCAGTTCGAGGTTTACGACGCCCTGTATGCCTGGTGCCGGCTCGATGTGGCCCGGAACCGGGGATAGGCCGGGCAGGATGGCCGATTCCGAATCCATCAAGTCCCGCACCACCCGGGTGAGCGCGTTTCTCGGTCTACAGCGCAGCACCGTCGGCGTGCTGGCCATGGTGGTTTTGGTGGGCATGGGCGAGCGCATGGCCGAGCGTTTTCTGCCCATCTACATGATGGCCCTGGGAGGCGGGGCACTGGCCATTGGCCTGCTGCAGGCCATGGACAACTTCCTTTCGGCCCTCTATTCCTTTCCGGGCGGTTATCTGTCCGATCGCATCGGCACGAAGCGATCGCTTCTGCTTTTCAACCTGGTGGCCATGGGCGGTTTTGCACTGGTGATCCTGGTCCCCACCTGGCAGGCGGTACTGGTCGGGGCCGTATTTTTCATTTCCTGGTCGGCCATTTCCCTGCCGGCCACCTTGAGCCTGATCTACAAAGTGCTGCCCCGGAACAAGCGCACCATGGGCGTGAGCATGCACTCGCTCGTGCGCCGTGTTCCCATGGCCCTGGGGCCCCTGGTGGGCGGCGTCTTCATCAGCGTCTGGGGCGAGCGCGACGGCGTGCGGATCGCCTTCGGGGCGGCGCTGCTCATGGCGGCAGTGGCCCTGGTCATGCAGCAGCGCATGATCGAGGAAGACCATGCTCCGGGGGCCGGCAGCGGCGATGCCTGCGAACTGACACCCGAGAAGAATCCCTGGAAGCTGCTCAGGCTGATGAATCCGTCCATGAAACGGCTGTTGGTCACCGATATTTTCATTCGCTTCTGCGAGCAAATACCCTACGCCTTCGTCGTGGTCTGGAGCATGAAGACCATCGCCCAACCCGTAACGGCCCTGCAGTTTGGCGCCCTTACCACCATCGAGATGGCCACGGCCGTGCTGGTTTATATTCCGGTGGCCTACCTGGCCGACCGCACGGCCAAAAAACCTTTCGTGGCCATGACCTTTATCTTCTTTACGCTGTTCCCTTTGGTGCTGCTGTTCAGCCGTTCGTTTGAAATGCTGATTTTGGCGTTTATCCTGCGGGGGCTCAAGGAATTTGGCGAGCCCACCCGCAAAGCGCTGATCATGGATCTGGCGCCGAACGACTGTCGGGCCGGCATGTTCGGTCTTTACTACCTGATCCGTGACGTCGTCGTGGCCTTTGCAGCCCTTGGCGGCGCTTTTCTATGGCAGATCAGCCCCGAAGTAAATCTTTGGACCGCATTTGGTTTTGGACTTGTCGGCAGCCTCGGCTTCGTGATTTTCGGCCGAGACGTCCAAGTCCCCATGAACAGGAAGGAGGCGGCAAATGGTTGAGATGAAGAATACCAAGCGATACGTCATCGCCCAGGCCGATATCGAGATGCTGCGCGACAACGGTGTCTCCGAAGCCGACATCGCCCATTGTTTGAAGGTGGCGCAGAAAGCCCTGGAAATCGCTTATCGCACGGCCAGGGACCTGGATTTTGAGTTCATTGGCCGCGGTGCCCTTTTTCACGATCTAGGCAAAGCCAAGACGCATGACATCGAACATGGTCGCATCGGCGCCGAAATGGGAAAGGCTTTGGGTCTGCCGGACCCGGTCAATGCCGTCATGGAAAAACACATTCGCGGGGGTCTGACCGATGCGGAAGCCGTCGAACTGGGCCTGCCGGTGAAAGACTACACACTGCGCACCCTGGAAGAACGGATCATCATTTACGCCGACCGTCTCGTGGATATCATTACCGAGGACATCGTTCCCATCGGGGAGGAAATCGAGGCCGAGGAGCAGTTCGAGGAGATCTTGCGGACCATTCCCAAATACGGCAAAAACGATGTAACCCTGGCGCGCTACCTGGAATATCACCGGGAGATACAGGGCCTCGTGTCGCCCTGAAGGCTTTTTTCGCAAGGCTCCAAATCGCCTGAATCCGCCATATGCCGGATTGCGGGGCGCACGAAACGATTGATGCCGCTGCCATCGGACTTTTTATTCGTCGCGTGGTCCGAAGCGCAGACTGTAGGGAATGTGCTGCAGATACGCCAGCTCACCGGTGTGGTGCAGCGCGACGTTGATCAGGCGGTTGTCCCGAATGGCGGAGAGTACCAGGCTATTTATCTTGGTTCGGCCCTCCCAGCGCCATGCAATCCGGGTTTCGTAGGCTTCCGAGCCGTCCATGAGTCGGGCCGGACGGTTGGAGAGAATCCGGACCTGCTCGCCGACCTGGCGAAGCCGGGGCGCATAAAATTCGCCCCCCACCTGCGAGAGCGCCATATCTGCCGCCGCGGGCGTCACGGAAATCGTAAGGACCGGGACCTGGCCATAACGGCTCTTGGCCAGGAACACCTGGCTCTCATCCAGCGGCTTGTCGTCCTCGTACACATCGGGATAGCGCACCACAAATCGGGGATCAGCGTAAACAAATTCTTTTTTTAGATCGGTATACCGGGCGCTGAACGTTTGGGCCGCGAAATTGGGTGCAAACAGGGAAGGCAGTTCCAGGACGCCGGTTTGATTGGCCAGCTCCTTTTCGAGGTCGATCACGAACGCTTCCTGAAAATTATGAAAGTGGTAGACATGGACCCGCCTGCCCTTCAGGTCGTAGATATTGGAGTACAGGGTCGGGAAGTCCCCTTCCTGGTGGGTCGCGCTCAGGATGCGCCGAACGCAGTCCAGCGTGTCTTCCGGGCAACGGGTCAGCATATCGCGGGCGATCCGGTAGCGCTGGCATGACGTCCGGCCGGGGTCGGTTTCCGATTGGCGGAAGTTCGTCACCACCTGGTGGCGCCCCGCTTTGCGGATCACTTCGTTGGCCTCGACGATAACGGCATCACCGGACGCATCGGCCAGGAATAACTGAAAATGAGTCATGAAGCTTCGACTGTAAGGCTCGATGAAAGCCAAGGCCTCCGTGACCGTCGCACAGGTGGCCATGACCTCTTTCAACAGATCGCCTTTTAATCGGGGCTTGGTGTCGGGACCATCGACCTCCTGGGGTTTCAAGGCGAAGGCGTCGAAAAACAGCCCCTTCTGGTTCATGCCGCCTTGCGCCCCGAAGTTGTCGAAACCAAAGAACACGATGCCGTAACGCTTATTGACCGGCTGAATGAACCAGATTTTTGTGCGCGGGTTGAACCAGTCCTCATTGTTTCCCACCAGGACGCGTTCGCCATCGTCCACCACCAGACCGGTGCATGCCCGGACCGGGACGTTCAGCAGCGCAAGGCCAACCGCCAACGCGAAGATGATGATACCTTTCATTGATTGGACATCCTTAATCTTCTCTGTGGTTTGGGGAAAATTCAAACGATCGCCACCGGGGGATGGATCGGTTCCCTGTGCGCCGGCCGTTTGATTGGATACGGAAATCGAGCGGGCGGTACCGCGATTTTCATGCTAGTATTCGACCAGTCGTTTTAAATACCTGGCCATCTCGACCGTATGCCGGGCCTCCCCCGGCGTGGGCGGTATGCCGCTGAAACCGGTCTTTTGGATGAAACTGACCAGCGCCGACCGCAGAGCTGCCGCATCACAGGCGGCCATTTTGTCGATCGTGTCGAAACCGGCGTCATGGTACAAGCGGGCCCGAACTTTTTTATGTCCGCCGATCCGGGCCTGGTCGGAGAGTTTCACCAGCGTTTCCACATCTTCGAGGGGGATACCGGTATGCCGTGAAATCCCAACGCGCTTCTGCTTGGTCACACCCGCATAAAGCATGTCTTCGGCCGTGGTGATCCCCGCTTTCTTGAGTTGGTTGATGTGTGTTGGCTTGACGCCGAAAAAATCCTTAAGCTTGAAACGGGACAGGTAGCGCCTGCCGAGCATGGCATCGATCTCAAGCCTCAAGTTTGATTTGCCAAGGTAGTCGAAGTATTCCTTGATGCCCCACAAGTATTGATTGGTCTTGAGATTCCTTCGGTCGGCCCAGTTCTCAAAATCCTTCAGATCCTTTTTGACCGTCACATCGATCTTTTTACCCATCTTGTGTTTGCGTAAAAAAGCTTCAAATTGCCGCACGAATCCGGTGTAGTTGGAAATGGTTCTTGGGGATTTTTTCTTTTTCTCCAGAAAGTCGGTGAACGCTTTTGCTTTCAATTCAAGTCTCTTACCGTGAGCCGGTTGGCGTACTCCAGTACCGGGGGCGTGCTAAGGAGCCGGGAGCTGCGCCGTGATCCCGTCCCGTGCGGGAGGCCACACAATCTTGCTGGCGCTTGAAAGTCAGGCCCGTGGCCTTCTCGGATGCGCTGATCCGAGGATCGGTTGACTTCATCCGGACGAAAGAGAAGCCGATGCGCCTGGGGAAAAAAACATGGCCGTTGCGGGTGGCGCCGGCGTTTTGCGTTCATCGCGGAATGCCAGGGTGTGCAGGGGAGGAGCGGCGAAAAAGTATTGCGGCTGTGCCGCCAGGCTGACCAGATCGAAGGGGGAAGGCCGGATCGTGAGCTAATGCTATAGCTTGAGGCGGGCCCTACCGTCAAGCGTCGAGGCCGGTTGCCGGTCAAACGGCGCCCGCAGGGGGGGGAACGGTGTCGTCGGGGTGCCGTTCTGCGGCCTTCAACGGTGTGTGAACCGCAGCCTGAAGGGACGGCATCGAAGGTTTGCCACCATCCGCTTTGCTTTTTGATGCGTTCGGTGTATGTTTGACCGTCGGCCGTGCAATTGGTCGTTGAACCGGCAAACGGCTTCAGGCTATGTCGCGGTTTGAACGGCTTCGTTCGTTTCCCCCTGCCCCATACGTGCATTCCGGCCTGGTGCGCTCACAACCCCTTGCCGCCACGCTGATCAAGAGATCCCTATGACGACACGACGCAAAAGCGCGGCCCTTGCATCAGGACAAAGGGACCGACTGGCGCAGACGATTCTCAATTCGCTTTCGGCCCATGTGGCCATCCTGGACGAAAACGGTTTTATCCTCGAAACCAACCGTGCCTGGATGCAGTTTGCCGAAGCCAACCAGATCCGGATGCGCCCGGACACCCACAATGTCAACTACCTGGATATCTGCGACAGTGCCGATGGTTATTCCGCCGATGAATCCTCTTCCGTCGCCCGAGGCATCCGCGATGTCATTGCGGGGCGTGTGGCCGAATTTGTCATGGATTACCCCTGCCATTCACCAAATGAAAAGCGCTGGTTCTACATGCGCGTGACGCGGGCGGCGGGCCCCGGTCCGCAGCGCATCGTCGTCAGCCACGAGAACATCACCTCCCTCAAGCTGGCCGAAGAGCGGCTGCGCGAGAGCGAGAATGCCCTGTGGCAGGAAAAGCAGAAACTGGAGGACGCCAACACGGCCCTCAAAGTTCTCCTCCAGCAGCGCGAGGCGGATCAGCGTCGGATGGAATCCGATGTTCTCGACAACGTGCGGCGGATGGTGGTGCCCCTGGTGGAGCGACTGGGGCGGTTGCCGCTTCCGCGACCGGCCAAGCCCATTTTATCCAGCCTGGAAAAGCGGTTGGCGGAACTGACCCAACCGTTTCTGCGGCGATTGTCGGCCGCCGAATCTGTCCTCACCCCGCAGGAGATCGAAGTTGCCGCGCTGATACGCGAGGGCCTCAGCAGCAAAGAGATTGCGGTGCGCATGAACCTCTCACTGACGACCATCAATTTTCATCGCCGCAACCTGCGTCGCAAATTGAATCTGCGCAACGCCAGCATCAATCTGCGCACCTACCTCCTCAGCCTGACGGAATGACGGCTTTTTGCCGTCAGTGCACCGTCAATCTTCCGGGCTTGCCGCCACCCGGTGTTCGGTTGCATGATGGGTTCATCAGACAATCGGTCTTTAGCGACCCACACGGAGGTATACGCCATGCTTTGCAGTTTAGATACCCAAGTAACCGAGGAAAAAATCGCCGCCATCAACGCCCTGGAAAAGGATCTGGGCAAGACGCTCATCGCTTTCCAGTGCCACAATCTGAAACCCTCCGAGCTCAGCGAAGCCGAATTGCAGCGGATACAGGAAGTCGAAACGAAGCTGGGCTTGTCTCTCGTGGCGGTTGATGCCTGAATCCAGTCGGGAACCGGCACCAGCGCTGGCTGAACGTTGGTTGCCGCGCATGCTGACCATGGACGACGGGGATGCTGCGCCGGCGAGAGGTTAGGATCGCGGTCTTTTTCGGGGCTGGTTCAGGACGTGGTGCCACAGCGTGAACGCCAGAAGGCCCAAGCCCGAGTAGATATGAAGCTGCTTGGCACCGTGAAATTTAAAAAAACCGGAAACGAAAAGGGTGCCCAGCGAGCCGGCCATTCCGATTTTGGCCATCGATTTCTGCGTTCTCAAACGGGTTGGGGACGTCCAACCCGCGAGCGATCCGGCCGGTTTGCTGTTGACGCGTGCCTGGTTTGGATTGATCGCTTCCATAGAATCGTCCTCTAAGCATCAAAAGTCATTCACCAACCATAAGAGAAGCTTTCCTCGGGGTCAACAACACGCCACGCCGTAGGACCTTCCGGCGCGTTGCCGCGCTTGACATCCCTCGATTGATTGCCATGGTTTTTAGTTAGCTTTAGCTAACTTTTATTTCATCTGTACCAACAGGATGCCATTTTGGACTTGAACTTGACGCCAAGCCAGGAAAACTACCTGGTGCACATCTGGCGCCTTGCGGATAAAGATGCGGTACGCGTCGCCGATCTGGCCAACGCCGTCGGTGTCAAACGGCCGAGTGTGACCCGCGCCGTGAACAACCTGGCCGGCATGGGGCTCGTCCGGCACGAGCACTACGGGACCATCGAATTTACCGCCGAGGGACGCCGGGCGGCCGGCTACATCGCCCGTCGCAACACCATCCTCAAGCGCTTTCTTACGCAAGTGCTGCAGCTGGATGCCGGCAGGGCCGTCGAAGAGGTCTGCCGCATGGAGCATGCCATCGGCGATGAAGTCCTGCGGCGGCTGGACAGACTGTCCGATTTCATCGATACCCATGGGGCGTTGCATAAAAAGCTGGGCGGGGAGATGCGGCGCCGCACGAAGCCGGGGAAAAATGTGAGACCGTTTGTCATCGGGTCCAAGCCTCACGTCTGACCACCGGAATTGATCATTGGGGTTGATCGATCAGATTGGGACGTCTGGTAACTGAGTGCAGCTGTAACGGGGGTTCTGGCATGGACACCGCTGGCCTGCTGGCTGGTCGCCATGATTTGGTTTGTCGCCATACCGTTACGGTTGCTTCTTTGGGGGCCTTTGACAACACCGCTGCGACGAGGGGCATTGAGGGGAACCTTCTTTTTTTCTGGGGTTGTCGTTCTTTCTATTGCATTTGATTATAAAATGGCTCACCCAGGGCCATTCAAGCTGAACACGATTGAAAACCCAACCCGATCGGAGAGACAACATGCACATGGTCGTGGGTTTCCTGCTGGCATCCTTGATCAAACAGAAATCCGGCATACGCACCGGCTTGCCCTCCATACGGGGCAAGCTTGAAGCCGTGCATGCCCTGCCGGGGCGGATGCGCCTCGGCTCGCCATTGCTCGAGGGCCTTCCCGCCAACACACGTCGTAAAATCGGCACCGAAATAAAAAAAATCGACGGTATCGACGAGGTGGCCATCAATGCGCATTCCGGAAGCATGCTGATCCTGTATGATGCCGCTTATATCGAACCCGCGATCGTGCATGGCGTCGTGGTCAAGGTCCTGGGGCTGGAGCAGGACATGGAGGCCTCCCCCAGCGGCCGGCTGACACGCGAGATCGGTTTGCTCGGCCGCGCGCTGAACCAGCAGATCCATCAATCCAGCGGGGGATTGATGGACCTGCGCTCATCGTTGATGCTCAGCCTGTTGGCCCTGGCGCTCTATCGGATTGTCATCCAGGGCGATCGCACGCTACCCGGAGGCATCAATCTGTTGTGGTGGACCTACGTCATGGCGCAGAGGGGGAAGTGATGTTGACGGTTTATCGGGGAGCGGCCCGAGCGATCATGAACCAGGCCCGGGTGGTTCATCAGCTGCCGGGTCGCCTGCGGCTTTATATCCCCGTGCTCGAGCGGCTCTCGCCGGATTGGCTGCGCTACCAGTCCGACCTGATCGAAATCATCAAACGCAGGCCAGGCTTCAGGGCCATAGATTTTTCCATTCTATCCGGGCGTGTCCTGGTCTGCTACGACCCGGACCAGATCACCCCAGACCAGGTCCTGCAATGGTTTCGCCGGGTCGTCTTGATGTGTTGCGAGGGATATGCCGAAGCCCCGTTTCAGTCCAAAAACAAAATCGCGCCCTTTCTGAAAAGGATGCGCGCCCAATCCCGCCTCTGGTTGTAGCGAGGGGTTAGGGAGGTCGAAAAAAGATGTTCTTCCAGCCACGCAAAAAACCGTTGCTCTCCTGCGATATCATCCACACGCTGCCGGGCCGTCTGCGGATTCACTGCCGGGCGCTGGGATTTCTGGACGACTACAAACAGGAAATCCGTGATCGCTTGATGGCCGATTTTGCCGTCATTGCGGTGACGGCCGCGGCCGGTTCGGAAAGTCTTCTCGTTCGCTTTGACGCCGACAAATCCAACTCGCGGGAAATCCTGGAACTGGTCGAAGCGGTCCTGGCGTCCTATTCCACTCTGGCCTACAAGATCGACCGGGAAATCCAGAACAGGCAAACCGTGCAGGAACGGCGTCTGCACGAAGAGCCCCTGAGCGAGATGCTCATGCGGATCGGGATCAATGCCGCCACGCTGATGATCGGCTACTTTCGCAAACCGGTGCCGCCCGTCACCCTTTTCCAGAAACTGACCAATTTGAACGCCATCACCGCGATGTCGCTGTCCCGTCCGATTTTTTCCAGCGGTTTCGATTCCCTGCGCCTGAACGGGCGCCCCAATGCGGACACCTTGAGTGCCGCCGCCATCATGGCCAGCCTGCTCTCGGGCAAGAGCGGCTCGTCGCTGACCATCATTTTGCTGGCGGACATTGCGGAGCTGATGACAGCCTACACCATGGAGCGCACGCGCAGCGCCATAGTCGGCATGCTGGCGCTGGAAGAACAATTCGCGTGGAAAGTCGGCCCGGACGGCAAGGAAACCCGGGTGCCCCTGGAAGATATCGCACCCGGCGATCGGGTGGCCATTCATACCGGCTCCAAGATCCCCGTCGACGGCAAGGTCCATGCCGGCGAAGCCTCCATCGACGAGGCCTCGCTGACCGGCGAATTCATGCCGGCGGTCAAAACCCTGGGTGACAGTGTCTATGCCGGCTCGACCGTCAAGTCGGGCACGCTTACCGTCGAAGCCGAACGGGTCGGCGACGACCGGGCCATCTCCCGCATCGTCCATCTGGTCGAGGAAGCCCAGAGCCGTAAGGCCCCGATCCAGGCCTATGCCGACCGGTTCTCGGCCCAGTTCATTCCCATCAATTTCGCCCTGGCCCTGATCGTTTACATGATCACGCGCAGCCCCGCCCGCGCCCTGAACATGTTGATCATCGACTACTCCTGCGGGGTGCGCCTGTCGACCGCCACCGCCTTTGCCGCGGCGGTATGTCGTTCGGCCGCCCAGGGGGTTTTGGTCAAAGGCGGCAACTTCATCGAGATCCTGAGTGAAGCCGACACCCTGATCCTGGACAAGACAGGGACCATTACCGAGGGCCGGCCCAAGGTGTCTTCGGTTTATGCGGCCCAACAGGATATCGATACCCGGGACATCGTCGAGGCGGCCGCCGCCTGTGAAGAAACCACCAATCATCCCATTGCCCTGGCGATCGTCAACAAGGTGCGGGAGATGGGATGGCAGATCCCCAGGCATTCCCAGATCAAGGTGCACCTCGGCAAGGGGGTCGAAACCACGGTCAACCGACGCAAGGTGCGGGTCGGAAGTGCCGCCTTCCTGACCTCGGCCGGGGTGAACATGAGCATTTCCGACCAGACGATCGCCACCATGCAGCAGCGCGGCGAGAAGGTCATCTATGTCGCCCGCGGTCGCCGGCTCATGGGCGTCATCGGGATCCAGGACAGCTTGCGCGAGGATATGAAAAAGACCCTCAACCGCCTGCGGCGGCAGGGTTACGACGAAATCGTCCTGCTTACGGGCGATATCGAAGCGCATGCCAATGTGATGGCATCCAAAATGTCGGTGGACAGCTACAAGGCCGAGGCCCTGCCCGAAGAAAAAGCCGAAAAAGTGCTGCTGACCCAGGCCAAGGGCAACCGGGTGGTCATGGTGGGTGACGGGGTCAATGACGCGCCCGCCCTGGCCTATGCCGACGTGGGCATATCACTGGGAAGCGGCAGCACCGAGATCAGCATCGAGACGGCGGACATCGCCATCAACAACGACAATCCGTTGCTGCTGCCCGGGATCATCGGGCTGAGCCAGAAGACGATGCAGATTGTGCGACAGAATTTTGCGACGGCCATCGGGGTCAACACGATCGGTCTGATCCTGGCTTCCATGGGCGTGCTGCCGGTATTCTGGGCGGCCGTCCTGCACAATGCCACGACGATTGCCGTAGTGTCGAATTCGGCCCGTATCTTGATAACGGATATCGAGAAAGACATCTGACATGGGCGAACCATCCGTGCAATTGCAGATCACAGTAACGCATGCCCTGCCGGGCCGCCTGCGGTTGTGTTTATCGCACCCGCCGCGGGAGGGCGAACGCACCGAACGCATCGTCAGGGGCCATTCGGGCGTGGCGTCGGCGGCCTACTCGGAGCCGACCTCGAATCTGCTGGTCGTTTACGACCCCGAAGCCATCGCCGCGGAGGAGATCATCCTGCGAACGGCGCTGTGCCTGGCGGCCGATCACCAGCTCGCGCCCGTTACCATCAAAACGTCCCGGGCACGAACGTCCTTGAGCACGTTGCCGCTTTTTTCGGGATTGTCGCTCCTTCTGGCGCACGCCCTGACATTGTTCGCCGCGCGGACGCGATCGCGCGCGGCCCTCGAGATTATATGCGGATTGGGCACCACGGCCGCCGTCTCGGAGCACATCTATCTGGATCTCAAGGACAAGGGGCGCTTTCATCCGGAAGTATTGTCCGTCGGCTACCTGCTCAGCTCTTTTCTACGCGGCAACGTTCTGAAGGGCGCCACCACCGCCTGGATCATGACCTTTGCACGTCATCTTCTGGAACCACCGAACAAAGTGCTCAAGCTGGAAGCCAAGGCGATGGATCCCTCGTGCGACGCGCAACGGTGCGAATACGAAGCCAGGATTTCAAGTGAATTGACGACGCAGGGCGGGGGCTTGGGCATGCTTGCGCATCTTCCCAATCTGCTGCTCGGCATGTATACGGACATGCAATTGACCGCCGAAGACCGGATATTCAAGGAGATCCAGAAGCTCTCCCGCGACCACGACGATGTACTCGAGGGCCTGGAGCAGTTACAACACGGGATTCGTCTGCAGGTCGGTTCCTGACGGGATTTCGAAGACGGAATGACATATCAACAGGGAGGAAAGTATGGCCATCTCTTCACAGCATGTTACCGGATTTGTGGCAGGCCTGGGTGTTTCGGCGCTATCGTTTTATCTCTATAAAAAAAACCAGGCCAAGGTGGACCAGTTTCTGAACGATCACGGCATCCAGGTGTCGTCGGTCATGGCCCGCGATCCGGAATCCATGTCGCTTAAGGATCTGGTCAAAGCCAAGGAGGATCTGGAAGACATGATCGCCGAACGCGAGCATGAAGCCAGTCAGGCCGCCGAGAAGACGGCTTCGAAACCTTAGGACGATTTGCCGGTGGTGAGGCCATCGCGGCGGCGGAGACCGCATCCCGCAGGCGCCGGCCCCCGCCTCGCATTATTTTGAATGAACGCGCCTCGTTTGGTTTCGCCGTCGGATTTTCCCTGGTTGGGGACCATGCCGGTAAAGGGTCATTAAGGGTCTGGCGCGGCTCTCCCCCCGGCGGGAAGACGATCGTTTCCCCGAAGGCGGTCAGGGGACGGCGCGCCATCGCCTGGCGTCATGGCCGGCGGCATAAACAGGGCGGCGGTCCGGGAGCAGGGCAGGGAATGCCTCAAGCAAAAGCAAATACCGGGAAAGGTGACGCGCCTGAAAAGCGCGTATGGGTCTGGGACCTGCCGACGCGGCTGTTTCACTGGTCCGTCGCCGCGCTGGCGATCGTCTGTATCGTGACCGGCAGGTTGGGTCTGGATTGGCTGGACGTCCACATGCGCTGCGGTTACGGTGTCTTGGTCCTGGTGCTTTTTCGCCTCGTCTGGGGCTTCGCGGGCGGCCGTCACGCCCGGTTCGCATCCTTTGTCCGCGGCCCGGCGGTGGTCGGGCGGCATATCGCCGAGATGTTCCAGAAAGACGCGCCCCGCCATCTGGGCCACAACCCGCTTGGCGGATGGTCGGTGATGGCCATGTTGGGCGCCTTGCTGCTCCAGGCGTCGACGGGCCTATTCGCCACTGACGACATTTTCACGGAAGGGCCGCTCTACCCCCTGGCCAGTAGGGCGGCTTCCGATCTGCTCACGAGAATTCACCGCCTAAATGCCGATGTCATTATCGCCCTTGTGGCCATTCACGTGCTGGCCATAGGGTTTTATCTCGTCGTCAAACGCGACAACCTGATCCGACCGATGATCGACGGCCGCAAAACGTGGCGCGGCCCCGCGCTGCCGGCGGAAGCCAACCTCCCGGCGGCCGCCCTGATCGCCGCCATTTGCGCCGGTGTTGTTTTCTTGGTTGTTCGCTATGCGCCCGTTTATTTGCGGTAGGCTTTGTGACAGACGCTGCAGGTCTTGGCGGTGGCCCCGAACCTGGATTTGATCGCGCCTTGATCCCCGCTGCCAGCCGCGGTCAGCAGATTCTGGCTGGCATCTTCGAATTGCCTGGCGGCCGCCAGGAAATCGTCGCGGTCCTTCAACGCTTTTTCCTTCAAGGTGGTATCCCCGTCGTAGGAACCGGGAACCAGGGAGGCCTCCCAGGGGAGCCGGGCCATCATGGCCACGACCTTGGCATCGGATTCGAAAGCGTCCTTGTCGTAGGGCTGCCGCTCCTTGACCACATCGCCCATTTGGCCGAAATGCCGGCCAATGACCTGCATCACCGCCTTGCGATAGCTGACGGCATCCTCTGGTTTGGCAAATTGCGCCCAGACCGCGCCGCAGGCCACGGTCAGGATGATAGCGAGCGCCACGAGCTTGATCGTGTAATTCATAGATCCTCCTTGAATCGTTCTTTCAGCAGGCCCCATCGGACCGGTTCCCGACGGGTCCACGACCCGACACGCTTCTATGCGTAGCGAATGGCGCCCGAAGGTGCAAGGGTAAAAAGAGGGAACGTACGGGGAAGGCAACGGTATGCGGCGCCGCCGAGATCATCGGCCGGAGTGGTGTCGCTGGAACGTGCTAGTAAAAGATCAACTCCGGCGTGCCCATGAGGTTGGACAACGACGCCTGGAACTGGTCGGCCATCCCGTGGTTCTTGAAACTATCCGTTAGATAGTCATGTAAGCCGGCGGGGTAATTCGCTTCCAGGGTATGGTCGGAGGCGCCGCGGCACATATCGATCTCGTGTTTGAAGTGCCTGACGATATGCGGCAGGTCGGTCGTGAAGCCCTCCAGCATGCGCCGGTCGTACTCGTTGTTGAAAACATGCATCTTGCGTCCCGGATAGGATACTTTGGGATGTTCGCTGTCGGCATCCTGCATGAGGAAATGAAAATAGGGACAGCGCTCCATGATGCGCACGATGTGCTGATCCGGTCGTTTCAGGGCCAGTGACAGGGCATTGGCCATATACTGGACCACCAAATCGGCGCGGGCCGGTGCCTGGCGGCGCGCCCCGGGGCCGATGTGGCCCGCCAGGTAGTCTTCCAGGCAACTTCTGCAGATATAGGTTTCCAGGCGGTGTCCTGCCGCACAGTTGGCCCGGAAGATCGCCAGGCGCTCCTTGAGCAGGACCTCGGTGAGCTGATAGCGGAAACGGGCGGCCGCACCGTCGCTCTCGTAAGGGTATTCCTTCATCAGATAGAGTTCGCGCGGCATGAAAATCCCGCTGGGGCGATTTTTAACCAGAAGCCGGGTGCCGCCGATGCGCTCCAGCGCCACCAGGAGCAGGTCGAAGTAGATATGGTCGTATTGGGGCAGGTTGCCGCCTTCGATTTTGCGGCGGCGGTTGTTGGCCACGATGGCCGGGATGTCATCGGCATGCAGGGGTTGATAATCGTAGCGGATCAGGACCGCGTTGATCTCGGAGATCGTGTAGTTCAGCGAGAGCATGATGGAGGCCACTTTGTCCTTGCCCGGCCGGTTGATCCGGCCCTGGACGAGTTTGGCCAGATAGGGGTTGGAAATGCCGGAGGCCTTGCTGATGTTGTTCAGGTTCTGCCCGCTCTTCTCGATGATCTCGATGATTCTTCCCGAAAATCGGCGCATGGATTCGCTTCCGTTGTATCGCTGGCCGGCGGGGTGCGGCAACCTGTCCGCGGCATGCACGTGGGGGAGGCTTCTCCGCCAGTATGCGGCCCCCGTCGCCTCGCCGTGGACACGATCACGGACGTCGCAGCCGTCCAAATAATTGAAAATATTATCAATTGTTATAATTACGCATGGGGGTGTCAACCCCGTCAGGGTACGAATCATCTGATTCATAAAAAAAACGGCCGCGGTTTTCAACCATTATAAATTTTGGTTTGATATTTTTTTTTGTTTAAGTTAAACAAAGTTTTAAACTAATTTGATCCCTCCACCACACTGACGTCAAACACCGGAGTATCGGTGCCACCTTTGGTCCGACGGGAAACGAACGACATGACGCCGGAGCGGGAAATCGTCGAACTCACCAAAGCGCTTATCCGCTTTCCGTCCACACACTCGCGTCCGTCTGAAATCCAGCGCTGCGCCGATCACATCGCCTCCTGGCTGAGCGGGCACGGGGTTGTCTTCGAGCGGACCGACGTTCAGGGCACACCGTCGCTCATCGTGCTGCCCGAGCCGGGTTACGCCGAGGTGCTGCTGATGGCCCACTTCGACGTGGTGGAGGCTGGCGACGACATGCTTTTCGAACCCCGTGAGAGCGACGGCCGCCTTTACGGGCGGGGCGCCGTGGACGACAAGTACGCTGTCGCGGCGGCCATGGTGCTCTTTCGCAACACCCTGGAGCGTCTTCGGGCCGATGGCCGTGGTCAGGCCGACATGCCCTTCGGTCTGCTGTTGACCGGCGACGAGGAGGTCGGCGGATTCAATGGCGCCGGGGCGGCCCAGAAAAACATCCGGACCGATTTCACCATTGCCATCGACGGCGGCCGTCCCGATCTGATCGTCACCAAGGAAAAGGGACTGCTCCACCTCGAACTGAGCGCGCCGGGCCAATCCGCCCACGCCGCGCGGCCCTGGTTGGGGCAAAGCGCCTTCGATATCCTGGTGGAGGACTATAGCGCCATCAAAAAGCTATTCGAGGCCCAACGTTCCGACCATTGGCACAAGACAATGGTCTTGAGCATTTGCGAGGTCGGCGACGGATCCGTCAACAAGGTGCCGGGCCAGGCCCGGGCCATGCTGGATATCCGCTACACGGAGGAGGACGATCCGGAGGCCATCGTGGCGGCCATTCGGGAAGTGGTCCGCTCGGCGGTGCGTGTCGATGCCCTGGAGCCGGTCTTTATCGGCGGGGAGTCTCCCTATCTCGATCTGCTCGTGCGCCACTCCGGCGGCGCCGCGGTCGGTTTCGAGCACGGCACCTCCGATGCACGCTTTTTCTCCAGCCAGGGCATCCCGGGGGCGGTCTGGGGGGCGGAGGGTGAAATGTCCCAGCATTCCCAGGAAGAACACGTGGTCATCGCCTCGATCGTCATGTTGTACGATGGCCTCGATCACTTTTTCACGGCTCTGAAGAAATGATGGGTGATGCATGAACGAAGCGGCCCGCCATCTATTGGAAGTCAACGGCCTTAAAACCTACTTCTACACTTACGAGGGCGTGGCGCGGGCCGTGGACGGCGTGACCTACCATCTGGATCCGGGGGAGGCGCTAGGGATCGTGGGCGAATCCGGCTGCGGCAAGTCCGTGACCGCGGCCAGCATCATGCGCATCGTGCCCGACCCCCCGGGCCGGATCGTCGGCGGCCAGATTCTCTTCCAGGGCCAGGATTTGACCCAGCTCAGCCAGAAGGAAATGCGCCGCATTCGCGGCCGCAGCATTGCCATGATCTTCCAGGAACCGATGACCTCCCTCAACCCGGTCTATACCGTGGGCAACCAGATCGCGGAGATGTTCATCCTGCACCGCGGCATGAACAAGCGCGCGGCCATGGATGCGTCCGTGGAGATGCTCGACCGTGTCCAGATCCCGGCCCCCCGGCGCCGCGCCGCCGAATATCCGCACCAGCTCTCGGGCGGCATGCGCCAGCGGGCGATGATCGCCATGGCGCTGGCCTGCGACCCGGAATTGCTGATCGCCGACGAACCGACGACGGCCCTCGATGTCACCGTTCAGGCTCAGATCCTCGATTTGATGATCAAGCTCAAAGAGGAGCTGAAGACCGCCGTCCAGATCATCACCCACGATCTGGGCGTGATCGCCGAGACCGCGGACCGCATCGTCGTGATGTATGCCGGGCGGGTGGTGGAGGAGGCCGCCACGGTGGCGCTTTTTCAAAATACCCTGCATCCCTATACGCAGGGGTTGCTCAAATCGATTCCCCTGCTGGGCAGCCGCACGGCCGGGGAACAGCAGACTTTGGAAGAAATCAAGGGCATGGTACCCAGCCTTTACGGGTTGCCGGCAGGGTGCAAGTTTCGTAAGCGCTGCCCGCAGGCCATGCCCATTTGCAGTGAAAACGAACCGGAGCTGACAGCCGCCGGTGACGGCCATGCCGTACGCTGCTGGCTGCATATCCCCCATTGAGCGCTATGGATACCCCCTTGCTGAAAGCCCAAGACCTGCAAGTCCACTTCCCGATCAAAAAGGGCTTGCGCTCCCGGACGGTGGGATATGTCTATGCCGTAGACGGGGTGGATTTCCATCTGGACAAGGGCGAGACCCTGGGCATCGTGGGGGAATCCGGCTGCGGCAAGACCACGGCCGGCATGGCGGTCATGGGTCTGACACCGCCCACCGGCGGATCGGTATTCTACAACGGTCAGGATATGGGGCAACTGGATGCCGTGGGGCTGCGCCAGGTGCGGCGGGAGATGCAGCTGATCTTCCAGGACCCTTACTCCTCGCTGAACCCCCGCATGACGGTCAATCAAATCCTCTCCGATCCCATGGACGTGCACGGTCTGTTTACCGGCCCGCAGCGCAGCGAGCGGTTGGCCTTCCTGCTGGAAACCGTGGGGTTGAGGCCCGAGCAGGGCCGCCGCTATCCCCACGAATTCTCCGGCGGCCAGCGCCAGCGCATCGGCATCGCCCGGGCCCTGGCGCTGGATCCGGTAGTGATCATCGGCGACGAGCCGGTCTCGGCCCTGGACGTCTCCATCCAGGCCCAGATCATCAATCTGCTGCAAAAACTGAAAAAGGAATTCGACCTCTCACTGATCATCATCTCCCACGATCTGGCGGTGGTGGAATATCTCTGCGACCGCATCGTGGTGATGTACCTGGGCAAGATCATCGAGCGCGCGCCCTACGCGGCGCTCTACAGCAACCCCAAGCACCCCTACACCCAGGCGTTGCTCTCGGCGGCACCGGTGTCGGATCCGCTGCGATCCAAAAACAGAATCATCCTGCAGGGCGACGTGCCCAGCCCCATCGATCCGCCCAGCGGCTGCCGTTTTCACACCCGCTGTCCCCACAAGATGGCGGTGTGCGCGATCGATGAACCCCCGTTCTACGGCATGGGCGAAGGACACGCGGCCGCCTGTCATCTTTATGCGCCGGATAAGGAAAAAGCGACGGAATATTAATTTATCCACACAAGGGAGGGAAGAACAATGAAACGATTCAACCTTACGATTCTGGTGGCCTTGCTGGTGCTGACGCTGCCCGTGCTGGCGCTGGCCAAGGCCGATCTCGTCATCGCCACGGACGCCCCGCCCAAGGCCATGAATCCCCACGCCTATTCCTCGGATGCCAACCTGAGTTACATGTCCAACTTCTTCGACGGGCTCCTGCAGCGCAAGGCGCCCGAGGGCAAACTGGGACCGGCCCTGGCCGTCAAATGGCAGCGCGTGGATGCCACGACCTGGCGTTTTGAATTGCGCCGCGGGGTCAAGTTTCACAATGGCAACGCCTTTACCTCCGCCGACGTCAAGTTCACCTTCGAGCGCATGAAAGACCCCAAGTACTCCAAACTGCTCAATATCGCCAATTCGATCGCTAAAATCGAGACGCCCGACGACCACACGGTCGTCTTCACGACCGGCAAACCCGTGCCCTGGTTCGCCGAGACCATGCACCAGAATTTCATCGTGGACATGGAGTCGTCCCAGACGCGCGACGACGGCGACTACAACACGCGGCCGATCGGCACCGGCGCCTACATGCTCGAGGAATGGGTCAAGGGCTCCTATGTGATGATGAAGGCCAACCCCGATTACTGGGAGGGGGCTCCGAAATACAAGATGGTCCAGATCCGGCCCATTGTGGAAGAGGCCACCCGGTTTGCCGCCCTGGCCGGCAAACAGGTCGACATCGTCAACGGCGTGCCCGTCACCCTGTACGAGCGTATCAAGACGATGCCCCACGTGGAGGTGATTTCCCAACCGGCCCGCCGCTGCATCTACATGGACATCAGCAACCAGAAGGACACGCCGTTCGAGGATATCCGGGTGCGCAAGGCCATCGCCCACGCCATCAACGAGGAGGAGATCATCGCCAAGGTGATGCGCGGGCAGGCCACCCTGGCCCATCAGGTGCCGGATGTCCCCACCGTGGGCTATGACAACTCGATCAAACGCCTGGGCTACGATCCGGCCATGGCCAAGAAGCTCCTGGCCGAGGCGGGCTATCCCGATGGTTTCGAGATCACGATCGCCGGTCCCAACGACCGCTACATCAACGACGAGAAGATCTGCGAGGCCGTGGCCAAATACCTGGCCAAGGTCGGGCTCAAGGTCAAGCTGGACGTCAAACCCAAGTCGATTTTCTTCGATGAACTGGCCGACAAGAAGCATCGCTTCTACTTGATCGGCTGGTTCGACGGCTCCTTCGACTTCGGGCGCTCGGCGGAAAAACTGCTGCATACCGCGGACGACGACAAGGGCATGGGCGTTTACAACGGTGCCCTTTATAGCAACGCTGAACTGGACGCCAAGATCATTGCCTCCTCCTCGATCCTGGAGCGTGGGGCGCGTGAGAAAGCCCTGCAGGAGATCAACCGCAAGGCGATCAAGGACGTGGCCTGGATTCCGCTGCACTACCAGCAGGACATCTTCGCCGTGGTCAAGGGCAAGAATGTCAAGTTCACACCCCGCTCCGACCGCTGGATCGTCGCCAAGGAGATTCAGTAAAACCTGTTGCGGGCCGTTTGATTATCGGCTCGCCTTGATTAGAGCGCAGGGTTGAATCGCCTGGAGGTAAAACCCAACGCGAATCTACTCCTGCTGCTCGAGAGGATTCAGTTAGCTCTACTGGAAGGGGGCGTATCAATCTGCTGGTGTTTTAGATTTTACCCCTTTGTCCCGCGCCGAGCATCGGTGTGACGAACGGAATAAGCGCGCGGACTTGTCTGAGCGAAGCGAGTTTCCGCGTGCGCCGTTCGGCTCAACGACGCGCAGGAAAAAGCGGGACACGGGCGTCTTCTTTTGGTTCGTTTTCTTCCACGTGGAAGAAAATGAACAAATAAAAGAGACTTGCCACAGATCGGTAGAACCGCCTCGGGTCCTACACCGAAGGTGGGGGGGAGAACAATGCTAATCGAGCCATGGCTATCGGTCTCAAGCCCGGCAGCTATGGTTTGACACCGGCGGGGCGGCCCCGCCGCGGGAAATGTTATGGCGACCTACATTGTCAGAAGACTGTTGCAGGGCATCGTCGTCCTGCTGGCCGTCTCGATGATCTGTTTCTTTCTTTTCCGCTTCACCGGTGATCCGGTCCTCATGCTGGCCGGCAAATACGCCACCGTGGAGGAACGCGAACAGGTCCGCATCGCCTATGGCCTTGACCGCCCCGTCTACGAGCAATATCTGCGTTTCATTGCCGGGGCGGTGCGCGGCGATTTCGGCCGGTCCTACGTCAGCCAGATCGATGCCCTGGACATGATCCTGGAGCGGTTCCCGGCCACTTTCGAGCTGGCCCTGGTGGCGATTTCAATCTCCTTCACCCTGGGGGTCGGACTGGGGGTCGTCGTCTCGATCCGGCCGAACGGGGCCGTCAGCCGGGCCATCATGGCCGGCTCCCTGTTCGGCATTTCGATTCCCACCTTCCTGATCGGCATTCTCCTGGTGATGGGATTTTCGGTCTACCTCAACCTGTTGCCGCCATTCGGGCGCGGCGACACGGTCCAGATCGGCTTCTGGCGCACCGGCCTGCTGACCCTGTCCGGCTGGCAGCACATCATTCTGCCGGCCCTGACGCTCTCGGGCTACCAGTTGGCCGTCCTGCTGCGGCTGACCCGGGCGGGCATGCGCGAAACCCTTTCGGAAGAGTATATCAAGACGGCCTGGGCCAAGGGACTCTCGCCGGCCAAGGTGATCCTCAAACACGCCCTGCGCAATGTGATGATTCCGGTGGTGACCATCGCCGGCCTGTCCTTCGGCGAACTGATCGCTTTCTCCATCGTCACCGAGACGATTTTTCAGTGGCCGGGCATGGGCAACTTGCTGCTGACCTCCATCTTTGAAACCGACCAGCCGATCATTGTGACCTATATCATGCTGGCCGCGTTCATTATCCTGTCCATCAATATTCTGGTGGACCTGCTGTACGCCGTGCTCAATCCGAGGATCCGTTATGAATAATGCAGGTGGGGCCGTATCCAAGATCCTGAAGTCGCGCCGCATGCAGAGTTTTCTGCATGACCCCTCGGCCCTGGTGGGCAGTGCCATCCTGGTGACCTTCCTGCTGGCGGCAATTTTCGCCGGCGTGCTGGCCCCGATGGACCCCTACGATCTGACCAAAGTCGATCTGGGAAATTTTCTGCTGGCACCCTCCTGGATGGAGGGGGGCGTCGCCGCCTTCCCCCTGGGCACCGACGATCAGGGGCGCGGGATTCTCTCCACCATCATCTACGGCCTGCGGACCTCGTTGATCGTCGGGGTAACGGTGGTGACGATATCGAGCCTGATCGGCATCGTTTTGGGCATGCTGGGGGCCTACTACGGCGGACTGCTGGACGCGTTCATCATGCGGGCCGCGGATACGGTCTTTGCCTTTTCGACCACGCTGCTGGCGGTCCTGCTTCTGGGCGTGTTCGAAACCCGGGGGCTATTTACCGTGATCTTCGCCATCTGCATTGCGGACTGGGTCAGGTATGCGCGCACCATCCGCGGCAGCGTGCTCGAAATCAAGGAAAACGCCTATGTGCTGGCGGCCAAGGCATCGGGGGCCGGCGACCGGCGCATCCTCTTCCGGCACATCCTGCCCAACGCCCTGCCGCCCATCTTCGTGGTCATGGCGGTGGACATGGCCGTGGTCATCATGCTGGAAGCCACCCTTAGTTTTCTGGGCGTCGGCGTGCCCCTGACCGAGCCCTCCCTTGGCATGATGATCGCCATCGGCAAAAACTATATCTACGCGGGGATGTGGTGGATGGTCGTCTTCCCCGGGGCCACCCTGATCGCCATCGTGGTGGGCATCAACCTCTTTGCCGACTGGCTGCGGGAAGAGTTGAATCCCAAACTTTAAATTTATGGGCCGGGGCGTGGGGAACCTATCCGCCTTCGGCATTGTGTATCCTTCCGACATCCCCCTCACCCAAGATCGGCATTTCAGAAGGGCGAGCCATCGCCGGTTTCCGTCATTGCGTGTTTCATGTTATAGCCCGATCTGATTGGGCTTGATGAGGCCCGCCAATCGCATTCGATATCTCCATCAAAGGAAGGTGCCCCCATGAAGGAAAGCGAAATTGTCTTGACGCAATACAGCCCGCTCATGGCTGTCGACACGAAACTGGTCGGCAGCGACGGAAAACCTGTCGAAACGCCCCGCGTCTGTTCCCTGTGCCGCTGCGGCGAATCGAGCGCCAAACCGATGTGCGACGGCACCCATGCCCAGATTGAATTCAGCGGTGTACGTGAAGACTCCGACAAACCCGAGCTGGAATACTATGCGGGCAAGGAGATCACGATCGTCTACGATCGCTACCTCTGCATGGGGGCCGGGTACTGCGGGGAACTCGAGGCCGTCTTCGGCACCCACGATGCGCCCAAGTACGAGCCGGATGCCGGCACCCCGGAAGAAATCATCGCCACCATCAAGAAATGCCCGTCCGGCGCGTTGACCTACATCCTGAACGGCAAGCATGAAAAGAATTATTTTCCGGAAACACGTCTCGTCGTCGAAAAGGACGGCCCGCTGCACTGCCAGGGGGAGATCGAGCTCAAGGACGATCAGCTCTCGGACGCCCTGCTTCCCGATGCGGATCACTATACGCTTTGTCGCTGCGGCGGTTCGAAGAAAAAACCCCTGTGCGACGGCTCGCACGAGGAGAATGAGTTTAAGGGATAATATGGGCCCAGGCAAGGTATAAATCGACCTCACCGGTTGCCTTTGGGAATTGATACTGATCTAAGATTTCCATCTCTGGCAGCGTATCCGGTGAGGTTGTAACGATACGGATTCTGACTTTGTTGTAGGATCTGTTCATTTTCTTTCCTGTGAAAGGAAAGATGGATTCTCTAAAAGTCATTTGCCGGACGGTTTCGAAAAAAGTTCGAGATCAAGGCTTGCGAATTCCGAGAAATGAGGCGTACTTTCGGTATGCCGCAATGCCGAGGGATGAAGCGTAACGCCGATATTTATCCGCCTCGCGAGGATCGGATATTTTACGAGGCCCTCAGAAAACGAACCAAAAGAAAATTCTCTCGCCCCGCTTTACCCTGCGGGTCGCCCAACCGCTCGTTGAAGCGGCGCTTCATGCCGGTAGCGGCGTTGTCCCGCGTTGCGGGATTCCCCATCGGTCTTTCCGTATCGAGGTGAGTCCCCAACTCGCTCGGGTGCTCACCATCTGGCGATTGCTGCGCGCCTCGCTCCATCGGGGCGCCTTGCCTGACAACATGATACTTGCTTCTTCGAGCGGTTGTCATGTGCGGCGCCTGTCGGAACTCGCTTCGCTCAAACAGGCGGACAGGCCTTTTCCGATCTCATCACCGATGCCTACAAACGGAAGGATTCGAGCCCCCATCAGATGGATAAACGCTTCTGCGGGGCGCTACCTGATGTACCTGATGCTTCGCGGTTCGGGAAAGGAACCTCACTGGTTGCGGCCCGCCATCACCCCGCCATCGACATCCCAGATGGCCCCTGTGACCCAGCCGGCTTCGTCCGTGAGCAGAAAATCGGCCACGGCGGCGACATCCTCGGCTTGGCCCACCCGGCCGATGGGGTGAAAGCCGTTGAAGCCGGCCAGGGTTTCCTCGATCTTGTCGGGATCGATGAACTCACCGTAGATCGGCGTCACGACCACCGCTGGCGAGACCGCATTCACCCGAATACCGTGCTCGGCCAGTTCCATGGCCAGGTGCTGGGTGAGCGAATGCAGACCGGCCTTGGCCATCGAGTAGGCCGACGAGGGGGTCGCCTTGATCGATTGCCTGGCCCACATGGAGCCGATGTTGACGATGGCACCGCCGCCGTGGGTTTTCATGTTCTGCGCCACCGCCTGAGTTATGAAAAAAAAGCTTTTGTTGAGATCCATGTATTTGTCGTAGTCGGCGGTGGAATGTTCCAGAAAAGGGGTGGGGTTAAAGGAGCCGGCGGCATTGACCAGGTATTTGATATGGCGGGTTTCGTCTTTCAGCCGCGCGATCAACTGATCGACCAGGCCGGCATCATAAAGGTCGATGGCGACGGTCTCCACGGCTCCGCCGGTTGCCAGTTCGGTCCGGGCGGCTTCGAGTTTTTGCTTGTTGTGCGCCAGGAGCATCACCTCGACGCCACGGCCGAGGAGACGTTGGGCCGTTTGCTTGCCGATACCGCTGGAGCCGCCCACGATGAGGGCGACGGGTGTTGCTGATGCTTGCATTTTATTTCTCCTAGCTACTCAGTGTTGGGCTTTCTTGTGTATTAGAATTTATCGAAACCTTCCATCTCCAGTGGGGGATCCAAAGCGTTTCGCCCGATCCGTTGATTTACTTTGTTACTTTTCTTAGACGCCTAATAAAAGTAACCAAAAGAAGGCGCCCGCTCCCCGCTTACTCTGCGCGTTGCCAAACCGCTTGATGAAACGGCGCCTCATGCCGCCAAGCGGCGTCCCAACGCTCGATCGGGTGCTCACAATCTATCGATTGCTGCGCGCCTCACTTCGCGCTGCGCCTTGCCTAACGCCATGATGCTTGCTTCATCAATCGGTTTCTGGGTCGGCGCGGGTCGGAACTCGCTTCGCTCAGACAGGCCGACACGCGTCATCCGCCCCTGCCACCGATGCTCGGCGCGGGGCAAAAGGGGTAAAGGCCGAGAGGCTGAAAGCGTTATGCCTCTCTCTGGGAAGCACATGAATCCTCCTGAATCGCGGGAGGAGATTCACACTTCGTTGGTCCGGATCTTGATTTCAGATGACAGGGTCCGATGAACCGGACAGCGTGTGGCGATCTCCATCAGCCTTTTACGTTGCGTCTCGTCCAGATCGCCTGCCAGATGGATTTCAGTGCGAATCTCGTCAAGCAGCCCTTGTTTTGTTTCGCAGTCCGCGCAGTCCTTGGTATGAATTCGAACATGACTGAGTTTCACTTCCACGCTGACCAGGTTGATTTTTTTCCGCTCCGCATACATGCGCAGTGTCATCGACGTTCAGGCCCCCAACGCGGCCAGCAGGAACTCATAAGGCCCTGGCCCTCGATCGGAACCGCCAAATGATTCGGGTTCGTCGGCGATAAGCTGGTGCTTGCCCGCCGCGACGGTTTGCGTGAAGCGTTCTCCCGGAACGGAACGCACCGTAACGGTGGTGGCCATAATCCCCCTCCTTTCTTCGAGGCAATTGCACAGGTGAAATCGTGCGCCACAAGCCGATGGGAGACTATCCGGCCAGTTTGGACGCAATTGCGGCCACGTGCTTGCCCTGAAAGCGCGCCGCGTCCAGCTCGTTGTCGCTGGGCATTCTCTCGCCCGAACCGCCGGCGATGGTCGAGGCCCCATAGGGCGAGCCGCCGGTGATCTCGTCGTTGCGCATCTGGCCCTGAAACGCGTAGGGCAGGCCCACGATCACGAAGCCATGGTGCAGCAGTGAGATGTGAAACGAAAGAATGGTCGACTCCTGGCCCCCGTGCTGCGTGGCCGAGCAGGTAAAGACACTGCCCACCTTGCCGACCAAGGCCCCCTGGGCCCAGAGTTGTCCCGTGGCATCGAGAAACTGGCGCATCTGGCCGCACATGTTGCCGAAACGGGTGGGGGTGCCGAAAATGACGGCATCCGCCGCGGCCAGTTCATCAACCGTAGCCACGGGGATATGGTCCATGGTCTTCTGCGCCTCGACCGCACCCATCTTTTCGAGGACTTCCGGGGGCAGGGTTTCGGGAACCCGTCGCAGCACGGCCTCGGCGCCTCCCACTTCAGCAACGCCCTCGGCCACCGCTTCGGCCATTTTGTGAACGTGTCCATAGGTCGAATAAAAAAGAATCAATACTTTCATGGCATCATCCTCCTGTTTAGGTTTTTTCATCCTAGTGACGATTCAACCCCTGAGCAAGGGTCAGGACTTGAGACGATAATCGAAGCGGGGGGCGGCAATGCGCTCCCCGTCGTAGCCGGTGACGGTCCCGAACCTTCGGCCCTGCTCCCAGTCATTGCGTGCCACGGTGATTTCGGCAGCCGTCCGGGCGACCAGATTCCACCACATGAGAATCGTATCGGGAAACGGCGGCCCGCCGATCAGTAGCGCTCTGGCCGGTGCGGCGTTGTCCAATTCAAGTCGAGAGCGTCCGACGGGCAGATAGAACAGCGTTCCGATATCCATTTGATGATCGGCCATGGCGACACGGCCTTCGAGAACCAGCAGCCCGTGCTCGTAATCGGGATTCAGGTCGATCGGATGACGGCCCGTGTCCACCAGTTCGATATCCAGGCCCACCAGCGGTGAAAACACCCGGGCGGGAGACTGCAACCCCATGGACTCGCCGGCCAGAAGGCTTATTCGCAGAGCTGATCGGTCGATCAATGGCAGTTCCGGATAATGATCGAAGCGGGGCTCGCCGAGGCGCTCATCTTCGGGCAGCGCCACCCAGAGCTGGACGCCGTGCAGTCGACCCGCATGGTCGGCCGGCGATTCCTCGGAATGGGCAATGCCGTTGCCGCTGGTCATCAGATTCAGTTGCCCTGGGAGAATGCGCTGGGTCATGCCCAAACTGTCGCGGTGCAGCAATTCGCCCGTCAGGAGCCAGGTAACCGTTTGCAGGCCGATGTGGGGGTGCGGGCCGACACGCAGGCCGGCGCCGGGCTTCACATCCAGTGGGCCAAAATGATCCAGAAAGCACCATGGGCCGATGAGCTTCCATCCGACCTGAGGCAGGGCGCGGTAAATGGCAAGTCCGTTGCCGAGTTGGGTTTGGCGGGCCGGTATGGCCACGACCTCATCGGTTTCAGATGCATGCGCCTCGCACTTACGAGCGGTTTCGCGGCCGGGAATCAATTTGCTCATTGGCTTCCTCCGGCACCAGCCGAGAGATCGAGGATAAACTGGGTGGAGATCGAACTGGTGGCCAGGAATTCCGGTCCCTCGTTGTAGCGCAGCCGCACGATATTGAGCAGGAGTTCCTGACGTTCGGTCAGCTGCATCGCATCGTTGTAGGTCAGGTGGTTGGCGCGCATCATCGTTGGACCGATACTGCATCCACTTAAAACGAGGGGATCTACGGCCAAAATGAAATAGAATAAACGCTTGATCATGATTGCGCTATGCTTCTCGTCTGAATTCATATGCAAAGTGGGCCTGTGCCTGTCGCGAGCGTTATCGGAGGATGCACGCTTGCTTCAGCAATCGATCCGCCGTCGCCGTTTCTCAGACTTTACAAGCTTGTAAGGGTCAGGACCGGTAGCCCCCGAATTTAGCCACTGGCGACCAGGCCGGGCTGATTTCTGGAAGCGGATTTGTGTCGTAATCCCGGAGGTCCCCTGAAGCATAAGTGATTTCGCCATCGACAATGGTCATCACCGACTCTATTTTTCGAAGCTGATCATCGGGCACAGTGAAATAGTCGCGATCCAGCACGACAAGGTCAGCAAGCTTTCCGGGCTCAAGCGATCCCTTCAGGGAAGATTCGCCAGTACTCGCTGCGCCGTTGATGGTCCAGAGCCTGAGTGCTTCGCTGCGATTGAGAAGATTATCATCCCCGTACATCTGCAAATCCCCAAGACTTTTGCCGGTTGTCAGCCAGGCCAGTGATAACCAGGGATTATAGCTGGAAACTCGGGTGGCATCGGTCCCGGCGGCGACCTGCATGCCCATTTTCAGCATTTTGCGCACCGGTGGCGTCTGAGCCAAGGTCTCCATGCCGTAGCGTTCAGCAAAATCACGGGCCTGATAGATGATGCGGTTTTGTATGGCGATAATGCCATTGATAGACATAATTCGCTCCATATTGGCCTCGCTGACCGTTTCGGCATGATCGACAATCATCAGGGGCGCTTTGGCCGGATCGCCAAATACTTCGCGGCGCACCTGCTCGTATACCGGCAGTAACCGATCGATGGACTGATTATAGGTCATATGCTGCCGGGTCGGCCAGCCGGCATAAGCCAACTGGCGCAGGATCGGCCTTTCAACCGCTTCCGCATCCGGATCGATTTCAGGTCTGGGCATGGCGAATATTTCAAAGTCATAGGCTGCCCAGCATATGTTTTCACCGCCGCCCACCAGTTTCAACATGGCATCCCCTTCACCCGGCTTATGGCGCGCCGTCCAGCGCTGATAGTCCGCCAGTTCCTGACCTTTGACTTGAGCAAAGGTATACATTGAGGTCCGGGTTTTGAGTTTTCCCATTTGGTGTAGCTTTTGAATCGTTCCATACGCATCCGGGAACACCATGCCGCCGCCGCCGGCATCACTGACGCTGGTGACCCCGAAGCGATGCATCTCACGTTGATAGTGCAGAGATGAATTGATTCGATCACTGTCACTCAGCCGAGGTCCCCCGGTGATGCTTTTATACAGGATCAAGCCGGACGGCGCGGCCACGAGCAGGCCGGTGGCGCGGCCGACACCGTCGCGGGTAATCACGCCACCCGGGTAAACCGGCGCACCGGGCGCATTGAGGTCGAGATACGCAACAGCTGCTTTGTTCAACAAGGCGTAAGCATACAAGTATAAGATAAAAACCGGGTGATCCGGTGCCACGGCATTGATCTCCTCCAGTGTCGGCATGCGCTTTTCCCTGAACTGCTCCCACGAGAACCCGCCAATCACTCGTATCCACTGATCCTTTGGGGTCCGGCGGGCTTGCTGTCGCAAAAGTTCAAGCGCTTCCTCAACACTGTCGACGCCATCCCAGCGCACTTCCATGTGATAATGCATGCCCTCACGGACAAAATGAATATGAGAGTCATTGAGTCCGGGAATCACGGTCTTGCCACCCAAATCGATAATTCGGGTAGAACTTCCCGCCATGGCGCGCATATCGGCCGAACTGCCCATCGCAGCAATCGAATTGCCTGAAATAGCCAGGGCCTCCTCGATGCTGTCGGCATCATTGACAGTCGCGATTTTACCGTTGAGCAGGATGATGTCCGGCGCTGCAGGAGCTGCTGTAGCGGTGCTCGAGCTGGCGGCAAAAACAAGGTTTGGCACCATACCAGAGCCAAGCGCCGCCGCCGTGGCCGCGGTTCCCTTGATGAATTCTCTTCGGCTGGTTTTCCTTTTTGGATCAAATATATGTCGAGTTTTCATTTGCATATCCTTTTACATCGGCTTTTATTATACGGCGCACGAGAGTAGGAAAAAGCGGTGAACGGGTGGTGATAAAAGATAAATCCACATCTTGTTTCTCTTTTCGCTCGTTTACGGCGTGATCGTCAGATATACCCGATAGGCACCGGTGAAAGTAATTTGTAAACGAATCCACGCGTGTTCCTAACTTGAGTGGGGATCAAACCCATTTTTTGTGGAATTATTTTTTCCCAACACCTTAAGATGTTTCTATCTCATCTACGGGGCACTGCCCGTGGAAGACATCAGCCAGGGCCGGAACCAACGTGTCAACAGCGGCATAACCATCCAGGACAGGACGGCCACCACCATGAGGGTGTCAACGCCCACGGCCACCCAGAAGGGCCAGCCGGAAAACAGCCAGCGTCCTCCCAGTGAGGAGACGCCAAGCACGGTGGGCCAGACACCCAGCCAGGTGATCACGGCCATCTTCCAGCGCGGTGGTACAGATGCTGCGGCGGATTGATGGAAGAAGGCCTCCAGGCCGTGAAGATCCCGGCGGGCGTATTCGTCCTCCACCAGGGGGGCAACCTGCGCCTGCCATTGAGCGAACGCATCAGAGCTGTAAAACGCGTCGCGCACGGCTTCACTGGAAAATGACCGCAGGATGCCGTAGGTGCGCTGGTCCGCTCCGGGTAGCGGCTTCAGGAGCTGCGCGCCCAGGGTGTCTGTTTGACCCTGGGCGTCCGCGAAGAACTTGAGGATCGCTTGCTCGAAGGCCTCTTCACAGCCCGGTTTGACCTTGCGCGTGATGGCGACGTGAACGGATTCAGACATGGCCGTATTCTTTCTTTGAAGACAATTTTAACAATGTGCTGAACGATCCCTATCAGCCCTTTTTAACCACATGCGGATTGCTGGCGCTCTGGGGCGCCTTGTGCAACATGGTGTAGGCGTAGTCGATCCCGTCGCCGTAGGCTCCGCCGTGCTCGCGGAATATATTGAGCAGATTGTCGTAGTGCTCGCGGTCGGCCCAGTCGCGCTGGAATTCGAGCACGGTGGCGATGGTCGTCATGGGCACCGCCCCGGCCTGGATGCAGCGGCGCATGGCCGCCTCGTGGGCCATGGGAGAGGTGGCACCACAGGCATCTTCGACGATATAGATGTTGTAGCCCAGATCGATCATGTTGAGGGTCGGCCAGGTGACGCAGACTTCGGTCCACAGCCCGGCAATGATGATGTTCTTCTGACCGGTGGCCTTGACGGCTTCGCGGAAGGCCGGATCGTCCCATGAATTCATGCTGGTGCGCTCGATGGGCTGCTGGCCCGGGAAGATATCCATAAGCTGCGGCCAGATATAGCCGCTGAAGGATTCGGTCTCCACGGCGGTCAGGATGACCGGCACGCCGAATTCTTTGGCGCCCTTGGCCAGCATGACCACGTTGTTGACCAACTGCTGACGCTCGATGTTGGCCACGCCGAAGGTCATCTGGGGTTGATGATCGATGAAGACGACCGCCGCGTTGTCGGCGGTGATCAGCCCGCCGTCAGTGTGGTTAAGTATATTCGCCATGATGTTCTCCTGAAGTTGTGGTTGCTTTGTTGTCGAGGGTTTGCCCGCGCTTACCGCTCAACCGAGGTGGCAGGGGCAGTTGAAGTTCCACGGGCCGTTTGCGGGCAAAAGCGGGGGGTGCGATTGGGGCCAGTGCAATGGCGGTTATTGGACGTGGCCGTCTGGGATACCCAAGGCAGCCATCTGAAACACCGGCGCCGCGACAAGTTTGCTTGATAGCGTATACATTCTCTTGTTTCTCGGCTGCTCACGAGTCACCCCCCTGTGCAATTATCTCCGCTGTACCATTCAGCGCGGTGTTGGCCTTGCTTAATCCGTCTATGTTTCCGCAAATGGGGAAAATTCGTTTTTAGTTTTTATTCGTTGGTCGACGGGCGTCTGATTTTACATGTGATTTTCGTGCGACGTCCCCGCAGCAAGGCAACCAAATATGTCGACACTAATGTCACATTTAAAGATGGCAATATCGAAATCTTGCTTAAAAATGATTCAATCTTGCTGGGTGTTTGTGAAATGCCAAGGTTGATTTGGTGTCGCCGGTCATTATGATGTTTTTATTCTAATAATTAACCGGCAATTGCGGGTTTATCTCATGGGAAATAGCTCCGGCTTACAAAACATTCAGCACGGCACCCCCAAAAGGCCGCAAAACGGTCCGCCCGGTATCGGCGTGCAGGTCCAAACGGAGACGTTCAGCGCTTCCTTCGTGCCGCCGCACAAAATTGATCTAAAGCTCGTCAGTCCGAATAATTTTCTGGTCATGCAGCTCGGTCCGGCTCGGGCCATGGCATCATTCAACTCCGATAAGCTGCGCCCCCTTCAACTTGGTCCGGGCTATCCGATTTTCGGCTCTACGGGCGCTGAGTTTAACTGTCAGGCCGTCAGTACGAAGGGTGTCGTCGTGTTGCATTTTGACGACAAGCATATCGACGCGGTCACCAGCCGTAATGGAAAGCACCAGACAAATCTCGTCAATACGCATAAGCCCTCATATGACGAGCACCTCATGCAACTTTTCCGGCTGATACACACTGAATTGGTGCAGCCCGACCCGGATATCATTTACCTTGAGTACCTCCTCTCGGCGAGCATTGCGAGATCGATGCGTGCGGCGTCAAACCTTACCGCCTCATCCCGGACCCGGGTCCCGTCCAGTCGACTGGAACGGGCTGAGGAGTATTTACACGCTCACTTCAATCGGAACCTTCGTCTCGGGGACATCGCCGCGATCGCCCACATGAGCCCGTACCATTTTGCGCGTGCATTCAAGGTGTATTTCGGCGAGCCGCCCTACCGCTATCTGCAGAGGATCCGTCTCAACAAGGCCATCGAGATGCTGGAGCAGACACGCCGGCCTCTGGAAGAGATTGCCGCTCAGGTGGGATTTTCCTCAGCCAGTCACTTCGGGGCGTTTTTTCTGCGCCAGATGGGTCTCAGTCCAGGTGCTTTCCGGGCCAAGCTCAACTGAGTCGGTCGCAATCCAGCTGCAGGAAATCTCTTTCAAATCTTGAAGAAAAGTCAAGTAACGGCGGCCGCGCGTTTCCTCTCCCAGTCGATTATTGCTTGTGGGTCCAAACCGAAGGAATACATCGGCATTCCGAGGATGTAAACGCGCGCCCAACACAGATATGGGGTTAAAGAACTTTATTAGGATCGCTTTAAACAGGAGATAGCGCAATCATTCATCCTTTCACCCCTTCTCGCGGAAACCAAGGAGCGTAGCAATGAAGACCGGTCAGAACATTGGGGTCAGCGGCGGTCGGACGATCATTGGCAAACTGTCCGGACGCAAAATCACCCTTCCCGACGTAAATGAACCACCGATGCCGTCGCTCGTGCCCCCCGGCGTCATTTATAATGGAGAGCCAGCCGCCCGCTTCGGTGACATCGATTCGGCCAGGGGATATCCGGATGTCAGGAGTTTCGAACGAAAGTTCGGGCTGTTCATTCCCGCCACCAACACAAGCATGGAGCACGAGCTCTGGACGATTATTATCCAAAACCAGGGGGCGGGCGTGTTAGGCGGAGTCGGTCTGCACACAGCCAATGTCCTGACCCCCAAGCCGCAGTTGGCGACGGCGGCGGATCTCGCTGCCTATAGAGACCAGTTTCTCAGCGGTTTGCGGGCCGCAGTGGACGGTGCACTGCTGGCACAGCCGCACTACCTGATCATGGGGATGAGCCTGGAGCACATCATCGCGGGAATCGACGCCATCCGGGCCCCGATGAAAGACATCGAAGCCTACACCGGTCTTGCCTGGGCCACCTGGCATGATGCCATTGAGGCGGCCTTGAAACAATACGGCGCCCGGCGCATCGGGATCATGACGCCTTTCGATAAAAAGGGGAATGAGAACGCCACCCGGATGTTTACGGATCTGGGTTTTGAAGTGGTGGCCAGTGTCGGGTTTGCGTGCGCGAATGCCATGCATATCGCGCATCTTCCCGATTGGGCCAAGGAAAAGGCCATCCTGGAGTTGCTGGCAACACCCGCCAATCAACTGGATGCCGTGGTGCAGTGCGGGACGAACATGAGCCTCATTGACGTTAGCGAGAAACTGGAACCCGTTGTGGGGATACCGATTTTGGGGATCAATGCGGTGATTTTCTGGTATGCGCTGCGTGAAAACGGATTCGAAGGTCCCTTGACCGGCGCCGGGCGGTTGCTGCGGGAGTTTTAGTCCCCGACCAAACCTGCATTTGCTTGCCCTTGCTCCCGGGCACGATGCGTTTCGACGACGGGGGTGGCAATCGGCCTCAATCGAGGCCGTCGCCACGGGCCTGCTTGGCTGCAGATCTGCCTGTCTTCCGGGGCTCGGTGGCGAACAGCCTTAAAAACAGGGCCGCATTGTTTCGGACCCGTTTTTTCATTTCAGCCTGTCCGGGTTTCGAATCGATGCCCAGGGCGATTCGCATGTGCGTATCGCCCTGAAACAGCGAGAAGAAGATATCCGCGGCACGGTGGACGTCCGGAAAACGATATTGCCCGGACTGCTCCAGTTTACGCAGATAGGCCTCCATTTGTTCAAAGACCCTTTTAGGAGCGCTCTTGTAGAACAGCCTGGCGATCTTGCGGTTGTTGCGGCTTTCGCTCATGACCGTGCGGTGCATGGCAAGCGCCTCGTCATCGTAGATAATATTGACGAACGCCTGGCCGAGCACACGAAGTTCATTCAGCGGATCGTGTCCGTCCATCCCGGCCAATAGATCATCGCGCATGTAACTTTCACACTTGCTGCGGATAACGGTCTCGAAGAGTTGATCCTTGTTTCCAAAATGGTTGTAGACGGTCAATTTCGATACACCGGCCGCCTTGGCAACCGTATCCATGGTTACCCGCGAAAGCCCGTAGCGGATGAATAAATTTCCCGCCGCTTCCAATATGGCAGCGGCTTTGAGATCGTCCTTGGGACGACCGGGGCCCGCTGGAACGGAGCGTTTTTTCTGGTTTCGGGATACCGGCATCGATCGTTTCATCCTTATTTCATGATCCGCATTTTCCGGAGCCACTTCCGGGCAACGGTGTTTTGGCATCCATAAGGGCCGTGCGCCCTAAGGCCTTCTGCAAGCCGACCAATAGCACGTCAACATTTGCCCCCATCACAAGTTGATTCTATCAGACTCAGGCCATCATTAGCCCGATCGCATGTCTTACGCAACCATGGCTAAAAGTCGTGATGCTATTGAAATTTATCAATTTAAATGCCCAAAAAAAATTAAATGCCCATAAAAAAATAATTATTATACTGTTGCGTTTATTAATTCCGGCATTATTGTAAACCAATCAGTTCAATAATAACGGGATTCACTGACGTCAAATGGTTGAACATTTTCATCCACATGTAAAGGCTCTTATCACCAACTGGGTCTATCCTTTAATCTTACTGATTTTACTGGTCAACTTGTCCGCCTGTAAGGTTTCAACCCCGCTGACGGCACCCGCCGGCGACCCTTCAGGCACTTGGGAAGGAGAGGGCGGGGTAACCATCGGTTTGACACTTGCCATTACGGGTAAAGACAGGGCGCAAAACAAGGTTTTCTGGCACCACGTAAAGACAGTTCAGCAATCGCTTGCCGATGGAAACCACACAGGATTGATCGGATTCAGCATTCGCCGTGAAATTTTCGGCCACCGCGCCTGGACGATGACGGTCTGGAAAGATGGTGAAAGCCTGGATGCGTTTGTGATGAGCGAGGTTCACCAGAAAGCCATGGAAGGGGGCTCTGAAGCGCTAACGGGTTCATCGTTCGCAAGAATAATCTATCCAGGCGACCGGTTACCGCTTTCATGGGAGGAAGCGGAAGGTTTGCTTGAACGCGAGGGTAGACATTACGGCACAGCACATCGCTGAGCGATGGAACCCGTCAAGACATTCACCTTACCAAAGGAGCAGCGCATTGATCGCTTACCGAATGATACCATTGATGCTGGCCACGACCGCGATCTTTGTATTCATATCAGCACCGGGAGGCGCGGCAGAAATCGTTGTGAACGTAAAGAACATCGAAAGCGCGAAGGGAGAAGTCGGTTGCGGGTTGTTCACGGACCCGGAAAACTTTCCCATGGGAAAGGCCGACGTACAGATATGGCATAAGGCCAGCACGGGCGGCGTACAGTGTCGTTTTAAGGATATACCTGCAGGTATTTACGCCGTATCGACTTCACATGACCTGAATGGGAACAAAAAAGTCGACACCAATTTTCTGGGGATTCCCAAAGAAGCATGGGGCGTATCCAACAACGTGCGCCCGGCATTGCGACCGCCGCGGTTTGATGAAGCCCAATTCGCATTGTCGGATGAAAACCCGTTGGTTATGACGATCAAAATTGAAGATTAAGCGCTTATCTTCGATTGGCTGCGATTCGGATTCCCCGGCGCATGCCTAAATACTGTACGATTGCGTTCAATTATTTAATGCCTATATTGCCGGAAATTCTATCCCGCGCTGGATTCAGTCTTAACGCGAAGCGCTCATAGGCGTGGGTAAAGTAAAACGGGCACCGGTACCGAGTCGGATCGATCGGTCCGCAGAGAAGCCAATATCGGCTCTTACATAGATCGGAGCCCCATTCAAATCGTGAACAGGCTGAAATAAACAGGTCTTCCCATGGCAGAACCGATGATTCGTAAAACGTCCGGACGTCTATCGATCAAAGCCTTGCTGGTGGCATTGCTTTTCATTGCGGCGGTGGTCAGCCTGATGATCGCCAACAGCCCGAAACCTTTTGGAATTGATTTTGTACACGATGAGATTCCGGTCGCGCAGGTCGTGGGGGTTCAGAAAGCAGCCTACCAGGAAACCTACCGGATGAAGCGCGAATTCATCGGCCAGATCGAGGCCCGGCAATCGAGTGCTATTGGTTTCGAGCTTTCCGGGATCCTGAAAAGGGTGGCCGTCGATGAGGGCGACGTGGTCAAGGCCGGGGACATACTGGCCGACCTCGATACAACCCGTCTGGCGGCGCGTCGCCAGGAAGCGCAAGCGGCCCTGGCACGCTCAAAGGCCGAAGCCCGTCTGGCCCACCTGACATTCAAGCGGATCGCCGAGTTGCGTAAAGTCGATGTCGCCACAGCCCAGGAGAAGGATGACGCGCTGGCCGCCCGTGACATGGCGCAGGCCATGGTGGACGTCGCGGCGGCCCAATTGCAGCGTATCCTGGTGGACATCGAGAAATCACGCCTGATCGCCCCGTTCGAGGGCACAGTGATCAGGCGCCTGATCGACGAGGGTACCGTTGTCAGTCCGGGGCAATCCGTCCTGGAGGTTCAGCAAAACGACCATCTGGAGGTTCGGGTCGGCGTGACGGCGATAATGGCGGAAGCGTTGCGAATCGGAGAGCAGCGCGAGCTCCTGATCGATGGGCAGACCGTCCGGGCGACAATCACCTCGATTCTGCCGCTGCGTAACCGCAACCGCACGGTGGATATCATTCTCAAGCTTCATTATCCGGCCGCGTCAACCCGCCCGGGCGACGTGGTGCGTCTTCTTCTGGCCTACGAGGTCACGCAGCGCGGCTTCTGGGCGCCGATTTCTTCTTTGCGGGAAGGGCGCCGGGGACTGTGGTCCCTCTACGTTGTCGAGGCCTCGCCCGAGGAGCAAAGCGGCCCGCTGGGCGCAACCCACGTGGCATCGCGCCGTATGGTCGAGGTGCTGGACATAAGCGATGATCAGGCCTTCATCAGCGGCAGCATTGACGATGGTGAACACTTTGTGACCCGCGGTGCCCACAAGCTCGTTCCCGACCAACCGGTCAGACTGAATGCGCCTTCAAACCCAAAGAGCTGAATGATTACCAAGACCCCCAAAGATAAGCGTCATATCGCCACGCTCTACTACCGCAATACCCACCTGCTCGTTCTTACGATCGTCATCCTGCTCGTGGGAGGGTTGGCGGCCATCACCAATCTGCCGAGGCTTGAAGACCCCCGCATCACTCAGCGCGCCGCAACGATATTGACCTTTCTGCCCGGCGCATCGGCGGAGCGCATCGAAGCCCTGGTCAACGAGAAAATCGAGGATGCGCTGGAGGAGATATCGGAAATCAAGCATATCGAGTCCACGGCGCGCTCGAATGTCTCCAGCATCACCGTCGAATTGCAGGACAGTGTGACCACGGAGACCAACGAAGAGATCTTTTCGAAGATCCGCAGCCGCCTGCAGAATGTCCGGGGCGAGCTGCCCCCGGACGCGACCATCCCTTTTCTGGATGACGAGCGCGGGGTGATCGCCTATTCGATTGTGATCGGTTTGTCCTGGGATGGTGCGGGAGACACGCCGCTCAATCTTCTCCAGCGCCTTGCGCTCGACCTCAAAGACCGTATGCTGAACATCCCCAATACCGAACTGGTTCGCATCTTTGGGGGGGTGACCGAGGAGATCACGGTCTTTCCCGATCCGGACGAGCTTGCCGCCCTGAACATGCGTGTCGAGACCCTGGCCCGTTTGATCCAGGCGGCCGACAGCAAGATATCGGCGGGTCAGGTGCGTGGGCAGGGCCAGGATCTGCGCGTCGAAGTGGATGGCGCCCTGGACGGTGTTGCGCGCATTGCCGAAATACCGGTGACCTCACAGGCCTCCGTCACCATGCTCAAAGTCGGGGACATCGCCGCAATCCGGCGCGGGTATCAGACCCCTCCCGATCAGATCGGGCTCAAGGATCAAAAGCGCACCATCTACGTGGCCATCCGCGCCGATGCCAATGTCCGGCTGGATCAGTGGGATGAACGGGCCCAGAAAGTCATCCGGGAATTTCGGGCCGATTATGACCGGCGCATCGGGGTGGAGGCGATATTCAACCAAAACCGATACACCGAATCGCGGTTGAACGATCTGGTCGGTAACCTTGTGGCCGGGGCCGTCCTGGTCGTCCTGATCGTTTTTTTGACCATGGGATGGAAGGCCGGGATCGTGGTCGGGTCGGCTCTGCCCTTGTCGGCGGGTGGCGCCGTCTTCGCCCTCAATTTCTTCGATGAGGGCATTCATCAGATGTCGATCTTCGGGATGATCATCGCCATCGGGCTGCTCATCGACAGTGCCATCGTCATGACCGACGAGGTGCGCAAACAAATCAGACGCGGACAACCGCCCGGCCAGGCCATGGAAACGGCGGTGCGCCACCTGTTCGTGCCCCTGCTGGCGTCGACATTCACCACGATACTGGGGTTCATGCCGATTTTTCTGCTGCCCGGCAATGCCGGTGATTTTGTCAGCCCGATTGCCGTCAGTGTCGTCATGGCCTTGTGCTTTTCCTTTTTTCTGGCCGTCACGGTGATCCCCGCCCTGATCGCCAAAACCACGTCCCGGCATGAGAGGGGGCCCGCCCGCCACTGGTGGCGGACAGGACTGCCGCGGCCCAAAATCGCCGACGATTTCCAGGGCTTTGTCATACGGGCCTTGAACCGTCCCCGGCGATATGCACTGCTGGCCCTGGCGCCGGTCCTCATCGGGTTTGGACTGACGGCGACCATGCCGATGGAATTCTTCCCACCGGGCGATCGCGACATGTTTGAGATCCAGCTCTGGAAATCGAGCGAGAGCGCCATCGCGCACACGCACGCAACAGTGGCCAAAGCCGATGCCCATCTGAAAACCATTGACGGTGTGGTGCAAATCCATTGGCTGATCGGTGCGTCCATTCCGCCGGTCTATTACAACCAGATTCCGCGGCAGGATAACAACAGTGCCTTTGCGCAGGCGGTCGTGGTGGCCACAAGCCCCCAACGGGCCGAATCCATGATCGTCGAAGCCCAGAACCTGTTGAATGCGAAGCTGCCCGAGGCGCGCAGCGTCGTGAAGACCTTCGCCCAGGGGCCTCCGGTGGACGCCCCGATCGAATTCCGTATTCTCGGGCCCGATTTGGATACGCTCCGCGGTCTGGGTGAAAAGGTTCGCGGCGTCATGCACCGATTCCCTGAGGTCATTCACAGCCGCGCCAGCATCGAAGGCGGTGAACCCAAGCTGTGGTTCGATGCGGACGAGGCCGAATCCGATTTCGCCAACCTGGATTTGCGCGACATCGCCAATCAACTCCAGGCCAATCTCGAAGGATTCACGGGCGGGTCCATACTGGAGGATGTCGAAGAACTGCCGGTGCGGGTCCGCCTGGCCGATGCGCAACGCGCATCCGTGCATACGCTGGCGAGCCTGCCGCTGACCTCTGCCGGCTTGAGCCGCTGGATTCCGAGCAGCGCGCTCGGCACGCTGGCGTTGCGGCCGGAAAGCGGAACGATCACCCGGTTTGACGGTCAGCGGGCCAACACGATTTTCGGATACATTTCACCGGATGCCAAGGCCGTGTCAGTGTCGGCGGCCGTCATGGAGGATATTCGCGAACAAATCACGCTGCCATCCGGCTACCGGATCACGGTGGCCGGGGACAGCGAACAGCAGAAAGAGGCGGTCGCCAATCTCCTGATATACGCGCCGGTCCTTCTGGTCATGATGGCGGCGACGCTCATCCTCTCCTTCCGCAGCGTGGCGCTCGCGCTGATCGTGGGTTTGGTGGGGATCTTCTCGGTCGGCCTGGGGATGCTGGCCCTCAAAATTGCCGGATATCCGCTGGGCTTCAATCCCCTGATCGGCAGCATTGGCCTCACCGGCGTCGCCATCAACGACACCATCGTCGTCCTGGCGGCCATCACCAGCAATCACAGCGCCAAACACGGCCATGTCCCGTCCATCGTCGACGAGACCTTCGGTTGCGGACGCCACGTGTTGTCCACCACCTTCACGACGATCGGCGGCTTCATCCCGCTGCTGCTCCTGTCGGGGGGATCGTTCTGGCCGCCGTTATCGGTGGTGATTGCTGGTGGGATCGGGTTCTCGTTGATCCTGGCAATGTTCTTTACGCCGCTGGCCTACAAGATCTTCGCCGATCTGAAATACGGCGGGAGCCAACGCCGCGGGCCGCAAACGGCTTCGGTCGGATCGATACCATCGGCGACGTCCGGCTGACGACCCGGCCGCTCCCGACCGGCCAGGAGCTGATTGCCTCTCGCCATGCACGCCGGTCGCCTTCCAAGCTTCCATTCTTCATTACGCGCTCAATAATGGTCCGTATGGGCCCTGTGAGGTGGCTCCGTTCGCCGGCGCTTGATTTGCCGGCCTGGCCGGCGGCTGCGCCGGCGTTCGATGGCCGCGGCGCTGGGAGGCGATCCTTACGGGAGTGCCGATCTTTCCGGATGGCTCCACCGTTTTTTTTGCCATCCCAACCATAGCTTAGTGTTTTTCTAACTCGCTGCAAACGTACCCGTCATTTCATAGTAACCCGGTTTCAGCCCCAAGCGTTAATTCACAGGTAACCCGAATGAGGAGAAAAGCATGACGTCGAGCAAAAAATGGAACTGGGTCAGGAATATGTTGCTGGTAATCGGTTTATCCTTGATTTTGGCCGGCGGTGCGGTGGCCGAAGAGACCATCACCGAATTCCGCATCGGTATTTTAGGCGGTGAAAACGCCTCTGATCGCCTGCGCTCCAATGAGTGCCTCAAGGTACAGGCGGAAAAGCTCCTGGGTGTCCCGGTCAAGCTATTTGCCCCGGCTGATTACAACGGTGTGATCGAGGGCTTGCTGGGTGGCAATCTGGATATGGCCTGGCTGGGGGCTTCCGGCTATGCCAAAGTCTATCTGACCAACCCCGACGCGGTGGAGCCGGTTTTGACCAAAATCAACAAGGACGGCTCATTCGGCTATTACTCCATCGGGTTTGCCCGGGTGGACAGCGGCATTAAAAACCTGGACGGCATGAAGGGCAAAGTTTTCGGCTTTGGCGACCCCAATTCCACCTCCGGGTACCTGATCCCGTCCATCGAAATTCCCCAGTCCGGCTATTCCATGAAATCCGGGGATTATTTCAAAGAAGTCAAGTTCACCGGAGGACACGAACAGACCATCGTGGCCGTATTCAACGGCGATATCGACGGTGGTGTCACCTGGGCCGACGGCCTGGGCAACTGGGTAGACGGCTTCAACAGCGGCGCCCTGCGCAAGGCCACGGATGCGGGGCTGGTGGACATGACCCAGATTCAGGAGATCTGGCGCTCCAAGCTGATTCCCGAAGGGCCGATCGTGCTGCGCAAGTCGCTGCCGGAATCCGTCAAGCTCAAGGTCACCGGATGGCTGGCCAGCCTGCCGTCCATGGATCCCGAATGCGCTTACGGGTTCATGGCCGGTGAAATCAAGGCCATCGCCCCCATCGATCATTCGGACTACCTGAGCATCATCGCGGCCCGCAAGGCCAAATCCAAAAATTAGCCAACCTGTTCGTACCGGGGCCGCCTGTCGAGGGCGGCCCCGGCTATCGTGTTTTTTTGAGGATCGAATCATGACCGCCGATACCATCCAGCTTGAAATCATCGCCATGGAAAAGCGGCGCAAGCTCTATTCGACGATCGGCATCCTGCTCATGATCGCCGTGCTGGCCAGTGGCTATGGATTGGCCAGCAGCATGAATTCCGGAAGTTTTCTGAACGGCCTGGAGAAGTTCTTCGACTATCCCGGTGAGATTGTCCGGGAGGCCTGGGAGGCCGGCAGTGGTTTTTTCGCACTGGTGCTGCAGTTTTTGCCGGCCCTCATCGAAACTCTCAATATTGCCGGGGCGGCGACCCTGGTCGGCGGCGCGGCCGCCGTGGTCCTGGCGTTTCTGGGTTCCAGCAATCTGGGCGTCAAACCGCCCGTGATCATTTCCGTTGTCCGGCGGATCATGGACAGCATGCGGGCCTTTCCCGAACTGATCATCGCCCTGTTTCTGATCTTCATCCTGGGCTCTAGCCCGGTCCCGGCCATGATCGCCGTTGCCTTCCATACAGCGGGGGCGCTCGGTAAACTGTTTTCCGAGGTCAACGAAAACGCGGACGCCGCCCCCATCGAAGGCCTCGAATCCTGCGGCGCCAATTGGCTGCAGCGCATGCGTTACGGGGTGCTGCCGCAGGTGCTGCCGAACTTTTTGAGCTATTTCATGCTGCGCTTCGAAATCAACGTCCGTGCCTCGGCCATCCTCGGTTTCGTGGGGGCCGGCGGCATCGGCACCGAATTGCGCCGCACCATCGGATGGGGCCGGGGCGCCGGCGACGAAACCGCGGCCCTTTTTTTTCTCTTGATTCTGTCCATCTTCGCGATCGATCAGCTCTCGTCGTTCATGCGCCAGCGGCTGGTGTCCGGCAAGGCCGGCAGCTAGGGGAGGGTAACGATGTCGGGAAGCGCCATGACCATCGGCTCCCGTGAGCACAGCGCCGCCGGCCTGGGCGTCTACCCTGTCGTCCGCCGCAACAGCCTGCTGATCATTGCCGCAACGCTGGCGGTGGCGGCCTATCTGGCCTACGTCTTCGTGGCCTTCGATGTGGCCGGCCTGATCGCCAAAGCCCAGCCCATGCGGGCCACGCTCCTGGCCACGGACGCCGTGGCCCACAAGGTTCACGTCACCAAATTCTTCCGGGGAGACACGCAAACCGTCGTGGCGGTGGAGGGCGAACGCACGGCGACCTATGCCACGCCCCCGGATTGGGTCCGCATCGCAGACAATACCACCGCCGTCGACCTGGGCGGCGGGTACCGTGTTGAAATCAAAGACCGGCAGCTTGTAATGGAAACCCCGGACTTCGGGCCCATCCGGGCCACGGTCACCGGCCGGGGGGTCGTCACCCAGCTGCCCGAGGGCCAGTCCGCCCCGGAATGGCTCAGGGCCACTGCGGCCAAGTTCGATGCCCGTCCGACCATCGGCCGGCGTGTCCAGATGTCCCGCACCCGGGTGGAAGTTCACCGCTATTTCGGGGGATGGGAGAACTTTTTCTTTCCTTTCCGCTCCGAACTCACCGCCTATTCGCCCATGGAAATCCTTCGACTGGCGTTCAGCCCGGAGCGTCTGCAGGCGGACACGCCGAACTGGAAACTGATCGGGCATACCTTCTGGACCAACCCGGATTGGCAGCATGGCCACGTGTTCATTGCCTTGCTGGAGACCTTCCTCATGGCGATCCTGGGGACGGCCACGGCCGGTCTGGTGGGGCTGCCCCTGGCGGTGCTCGCGGCGTCCAATTTCACTCCGTCCCAGATATTGCGCCTGGCGGTGCGCCGGTTGTTCGATTTGCTCCGCGGCATCGACATGCTCATCTGGTCGCTGATCTTTATTCGCTCCTTTGGACTGGGGCCGCTGACCGGGGCCCTGGCCATCGCCTTTACGGATACGGGCTCGCTGGGCAAGCTGTTTTCGGAGGCCCTGGAAGGGGTCAACAAACAGCAGATGGAGGGGGTGCGGGCCACCGGAGCCAACCGGTGGCAGTTTTATCGGTTTGGCGTCATTCCGCAGATCATACCGGTGTTCATCTCCCAATGCCTTTACTACCTGGAATCAAATGTGCGCTCGGCCACAATTATCGGCGCATTGGGGGCCGGCGGCATCGGGCTGATGCTGGTGGAAACCATGAACACCCAGCGGGACTGGGAAAATACCCTTTATCTCATCGTTCTGACGATTGGCCTGGTCATGGTCATGGACACCCTTTCGGGCAAGCTTCGCCGGCGCCTGATCCAGGGGCGTTAACGCCGTCAGAGCCTGTAAACGGAATTGAACGCTAACGTGGCGCGAGGTTTTCGATGATCGTAAACGAGTTGAGCAAACATTTCGGAACAGTGACGGCCGTTGATGCGGTCTCGTTTCGCATTGAAGCGCCGCAGATGGTCGGGGTGATCGGCCCGTCCGGCGCTGGAAAATCCACCATGCTGCGGATGATCAACCGCCTGACCGAAGCCAGCCAGGGCAGTATCCGGGTCAACGGAAGAGACATCCTGCATCTCAAGGGCAAGGAAAAAAGGCGCTGGCAGCGGGATTGCGCCATGATCTTTCAGCAGTTCAACCTGGTGCCCCGCCTGGATGTGGTCACCAATGTGCTTTTAGGAAGGCTCAACGGCCACAGCACCCTGAAAAGCCTTTTCAGTATCTTCGGCAAATCCCTGGTCGAAGAGGCCCTGGCCGCCCTCGACCGGCTCGGCATTGCCGACCAGGCGCTGCAGCGGGCCGAGACCCTCTCCGGCGGCCAGCAGCAGCGGGTGGCCATCGCACGGGCGCTCATGCAGAAACCCAAAATGGTGCTGGCGGACGAACCGATTGCCTCGCTGGACCCGCTGAGCGCTGAAAAGGTGATGACGTCGCTGCGGGAGATCCGGACCCGGGATAAGCTCACGGTGATTTGCAACCTTCACACGCTGGACACGGCCCGCACCTATTGCGACCGGATTATCGGCATGCACAAGGGCCGTATCGTGTTTGATGCGGCACCCGCCAAACTCACCCCCGATGTGGTCCGGGATATCTACGGCGCGGATCACGCGCTGGACGAATCCGTGACCTCGACCTCGATCGGCGAACGTTCCGCCGGGGCCGATCCGGTGGCCTCCGACGTCAAGATGGCATCCTGACCACCCCCTCGACGCTTGATGCCCGACCGATATCAGCTTCAAGCTTCCGGTTGGCTGCGCGGCGACGCCGGCCTTCCCAACCCGCCTGGTTCCGAGGATCCACCCGGCGGTCCGGATCGGTTGGGGCCTGCCGAGCAGGGGATCGCCAAGCCGCTGCCGGGCCTGCGCGCCAAACGCCACGGCCATTGAAAGGAGAAGTCGATCATGTCCGCTTTTACGCCCTCTCTACCCTACACCGGTGCGGTGCAGGCCGTGGTGCTCGACTGGGCCGGCACGGCCGTCGACTACGGCTGCATGGGCCCGGCCGACGTGTTCGTGAAGGTGTTTGCCGCTTTTGAAATTGCCGTGACCGTCGAAGAGGCGCGGCAGTTCATGGGGCTTGAGAAAAAAGAGCACATCCGCAGCATGTGCCGACTGCCGCGCGTTGCTGGGCAGTGGCAGGCAAAGCACGGCCAGGCGCCCGACGAAAACGATGTGGAAAGGCTCTACGCCAGAACCGAACCCATGATGGTCGCCGCGCTCGCCGACCACGCCGAACCGATTCGCGGCCTTCTGCCCTTTGTCGAAGATATGCGCCGCCGCAATGTCAAAATCGGCTCCTGCACCGGCTACACCGCGCCCATGATGGCAGTGCTGGTCCCGGAAGCCGCCCGGCGGGGATATGCCCCGGACGGCGCCGTCTGTTCTTCCGATGTCCCCGCCGGCCGCCCTTTTCCCTGGATGTGCTACCTGAACGCCATCCAACTCCAGGTTTACCCCCTGGCGGCCATGATCAAAATCGGTGACACGGTCAGCGATATCGAAGAGGGGCGCAATGCCGGGATGTGGACCGTCGGCCTGACCCAGTCGGGCAACGAATTGGGGCTGCCCGAAAATGCGGTGGAAGCACTGCCGCCTGACGTTTTGAACCGACGCCTGGCCGCCATCGAAACCCGTTATCGGGAAGCGGGCGCAAATTACGTGGTCAGGGGAATCTGGGACTGCATCGATGTCGTCGAAGAGATCGGCGGGCGCCTGGCAAATGGCGACCACCCGTGCGTATGCATTCCCCGTGTTGACGCTTGACCCCGGGCTGGATTGCCATTCGTTTTTCTGATAACTCCGATAATCGACGTGCCACCCAAGTGAACGACGTTAAGCGGGGCAGACGATGTCCTTTGCCAAATCCTCCTTTACCGCCCGGCTCATCGAGGCCAACGGTTTCGATCCCGATGATTTCCAGCGCTGGATCTTCAGCCCGGGCATGCTCTTCGGTTCACCTGACAAGTGGTGGGGCGACTTCGGTCGGCGCGATTTTCCCCACGAGGGCATTGATTTCTGTCTTTACCGCGACGCCGCCGGGCAAGTGCGGCGTCTGGATGAGCACACCCGCATTCCCGTCATGCACGATGGCTGCGTCATGGCGCTGTTTAGCGATTACCTCGGGCAGGCCGTCGTGATCGAACACGATGGCCTGCCCGGAATTTCCGGCAAGGCCATTTCGATTTACGCCCATACGACACCCCGGGCCGGCATCCTTCCCGGGGTAAGGGTGAGGGCCGGGGACATCATTGCGTCCATCGCCGGCAAGGGGCGCTCCAAGGCCAACATCCTTCCCCATTTGCATTTTTCCTGCGGGCAGCCATCCGCGGATATCGTCTATGAACCCTTTGTCTGGAACCAGATGCGCGATCCCGGCCGGGTGGTCCTGCACGACCCCCGAGGCCTTGTCGATTGGCCTAGCGATGTCCTGACCCCACAAAGCCAGATGATCGTCATGACGTCTTTCGGAGCGGTGGATCAGGCCTGAAAACAGGCGGACCACGATTCGCGGGAGGGAGGGCTTGTGCATTCCCGGCCCGGAGTCGACTTTCGATAGGGGATAAACTGATTATTATCAATAAAAGGTTAATACGTTTGCACACCCAATCCATAGCGGAGGCGAACATGGCACCAAAAGAGAAAAAAGATGTGTGGGTACGCGTCAAGGACAACGCCGGCAATGAATTTATCTGCCCGCTCGATGCCCTGAAAGACCGAAAATCGGCCACCGAAGAGGAATTGGACCATTGTGTGGACGATGCCGTCACTGGACGCTACGCGGCCAAGCTTGATATCGAGGAATAATCCGGCTGGCGGGAAAGAAGCCCGGGGAACCGATCTGACTGGTCGGGATCGGCGGGCCTGCCCGCTTGTGCTGGGCTTGACTCTATTAGAGCGCATCTCAAAATTAAGATCAGGGTCCCTGGCAAGGCGTGAGAGGGCGAGAAAGCGGAGCATACACGCAGTATGTATGCAGGTTCGCAGGGCAGGGACCCTGCGGTTCTGCCAAGAGACGGCTCACGATGCACTGATCAAAATAATGATGCTGAATCCCGCAACGCGGGTAACACCGCCAGGGGCACTTAGATTGTTTTTGAGATACGGTCTAATAGGGATGCAACCCCCGACATCCTTCTTCTTTTACTACGGTCTGCCATTTGGGGTTTCCGGGTTGGCAGACGTTGTTGGACCGGTTTCTCCTGTGGTGGGGGCGTCGTGTTTATTCGTCTTCCAGCCGCAGGACCTCCCTCAATCTTAATATCCATCGCCAAGTGGGTCCCATTAACCAAGTAAAGTGATCCATCTGGTGATCGCTGCGCCTCGCCTGTAACACGTTGAGCGCCATTTGTTGGCAGGCCTTGCACGTTCCAACGAAATTCGCATTGATTACACATGCGAAAGCGATATGGCTCCCATCAATCGTTTTCCATAACCCGGACTCGCTGACCCGTTTCGACATCCAGTACGACTTGTGCCCCATAACACGCGTGCTCACTCTCATTACGGTCATCAATCGAGAGATGTAAGGGAAGATTCATTAGATTGGTGTTAGGTGCAATAGTTTTCCACTACCAGTCCAACCGATTTCATTTCGCATTGCACCCTACGTATTCGTAGGCACGTTTGTTTCCACTAGATAATCCTTACGCTTTTTATCTAAAATTTTTTCAATGACATCTTGAACTTATATCGAATGGTGCTTTCCGCGAATTACCGGAGGAAGAATTAGTGTTGTTTTCTGATGTGAGGAGTTTTGTGTTCATGCGACATTAGTGCATTCGATGCGAATTTGTATGGCCTCTTAAGCCTCGAAGGTAGCGGTCATGAGCGACCCAATTCGGATATCGGCGAGAATAAGGCACTCAAGGAGAGACACATGTTGAAAACAAAGACAGCCATCATCACCGGTTCAACCAGTGGCATCGGCTCGGGGATTGCCAGGGCGCTGGCCCAGGCGGGATGCAATATCGTCATCCACGGATCAAGAAAACCAGACGCGGTTGAGAATGTCCGATCGGGGTTCGAGGCGGATTATGGCATCACCGCCCGCTATTTTCGTGCGGATATGTCCAAACCCGATGAAATCGAAAAAATGATAATGGACGCTGAAAAAGCATTCGGTCGTGTCGATATCATTGTCAACAATGCCGGCATTCAACATGTGGCGCCCGTAGACGAATTTCCCGTGGAAAAGTGGGATGCCATTCTTTCCATCAATTTAACCGCCGCATTCCATATGATCCGCATCGCCACACCGGTGATGAAGAAAAACAGCTGGGGCCGAATCGTCAACATCGCCTCGGCCCATGCCCTGGTGGCTTCTCCCTTCAAATCCGCCTACGTGGCGGCTAAACACGGCCTGGCCGGCCTTACGAAAACCGTGGCCCTTGAACTGGCAGAGCAGAATATCACCTGCAACGCGGTTTGTCCGGGATACGTAAAAACTCCCCTGGTCGATGGGCAAATTGCCAGTCAGGCCAAAGAAAGAGGGATCAGCGAAGAAGAAGTCGTTCGGGATGTCCTGTTGGGGGCGCAACCCACCAAGAAATTCACGACCGTGGAGGATCTGGGGGCGCTGGTGGTCTTTTTGTGCAGCGAACCTGCGAGCAACATCACAGGGACGATACTCCCAGCAGATGGTGGTTGGACCGCCCACTAAAATGGAGAGAGGAACAGGAAGATAGCCATGAAGATAGAGCAGATATTGCGCAAGCCCGCCATGCCGGTGGCGAGCCCCAGTTACCCCAAAGGACCCTACCGTTTTATCGATCGCGAGTATTTGATTGTCGTTTACGAATCCGATCCGAATGCCATCCGCGAGGCCCTGCCGGAACCTCTGGAACCGGACGGCAGCAACCAGGTGCTCTACGAATTCATCAAGATGCCCGACAGTTCGGGATTCGGAGATTACACCGAGAGCGGCGTCGTCATTCCCGCCGCATTCAACGGGGAGGCCGTCAATTTCACCGCCCAGATGTATCTTGATTGCCATCCGCCCATTGCCGGCGGCCGCGAAATATGGGGTTTTCCCAAAAAGCTGGGCCACCCCAAGCTTGAGATCAAGCACGATACGATGACCGGTGTTTTGGATTATGCCGACGTCACCGTTGCGATCGCGACCATGGCCTACAAGCATGAAAACCTGATTTGCCCGGACAGTGGACGCGCCTTATCCTGTGATCCGAATAGCATCGTTGAGAAAATGCAGAAGACCCAGGTGAACTTGAAAATCATCCCCGATATCGATGGTTCGCTGAAGATCGTGCAGCTGGTGGCTTACAATCTTGAGGACATCACCGTCAAGGGCGCCTGGGAAGGACCGGCGCGGCTCGCGCTTTTCCCGCATGTAAACGCGCCTGTCGCCGATCTGCCGGTTAAAAAAGTCATATCCGGCATGCATTTCCTGGCCGACTTGACCCTGCCTTACGGGCGGGTGCTCCACGACTACTTGGAAAATTAAAGAGGACAACTCAAAGAAAGGGATCGATCATGAACCCGAAAACAACACGCGTGGCGATTTTTGCCCTCATCGCCATATTTATAGCCTGCTTTTTCTATTTCGATTTGGGACGCTATTTTACGCTGGAGTACTTCAAGGGGCAGCAGCAGGCCCT
>JAAUYG010045614.1_pt1 | contig 58632 bp, 55 predicted proteins | sample 7278091 | NCBI WGS metagenome assembly JAAUYG01 (sample SAMN14350201, study PRJNA611818) | marine sediment metagenome | isolation source: surface marine sediment (0.6m) | place: French Polynesia: Moorea | collected 2018-08 | reverse complement strand
CTGAAAGGCAGCGCGGCCTGGCGGGATCCAATCACGACGAAGCATGGGGTCCATGGGGTGTTTTCAGGCCGGGCGGTATCGAAGCGGTTCTTACGGGTCGGGTATATACCCATGTGAACAGACCGGTCGGCGGGATGCATCGGCGCCCAGCGGAGAGATAGCGGACCGCAGGGGGTAGACGCCGATCACGTTCGGCGACCGCCACAGGCGATGCGGAAGGACAACCCCGCCTCATTACTTGACGGCCGTGTTCCAGGGTTCATTTGGCGAGAAACGCCCACCAATAAAAGGCCATGAACAGAATGACGGCCACGATGGCGCCCAGATAGGCCCGCCAATCAAGAACCTTGCGCGCCCATCCCGAGCTGTCGGCAGCGCCGATCCGTTTGCCGCAGGTCTTGCAGCGCCTGTCCTGGACGGCCACGTAAGTGTAGCAATAAGGGCATTTTTTTACGGCTCTGGATTTCATTCTGCGAGAAACGCCCAGTAGTAGAAGGCCAGAAACATGATGACGGCCATAACGGCCCCCAGATAAGCCTGCCAGTCGAAAACCTTGCGCGCCCAGCCTGAGCTGTCAACGACTCCGACCCGCTTGCCGCATGCATTGCATTGCATGTCCTTCACCGCCACATACGTGTAGCAATAAGGGCATTTTTTGACAGTAAAGGTTTTGGTTTCGACCTTATTGGCAGCTGGATCTTTTTTGCGGGCCATGATCTTCGCTCCTTCATTCAGCGCCACGGATCGACCCCGCACATGGCCGATCGTGCACAGAGCGTGGGCCTCGAGGGCACTTTACTCCAAGACGCTGCGGTCGATTTCAATATCGGCCTGCGAGCGGGCCGCCGCCATCCAGTCCTCGAAAATCTGCTGCTGCTTGCGCTGACGCAACTGCGTACGGGCCTGATCCAGCTGGGCCGGGTCGATTGGTCCCTCAGGTTCCCGGCGTTCCTCGAAGCGGAACACATAAAAGCCCTCGGGGCCGCGCGCAGGATTTTCCGGCAGGGGCTTGGCCGCGGAAAGGCTGAAAGCCGCTTCGGCCATCGCGGGCAGGTAGCCGACCCCTTCGATGGCATCGCCGCGTTTGAAAAACCCGGTGGACTTGGGTTCGAGGGATTTCTCCCGGCTCAGGGCCTCCATGGCGCCGCCCTCATTCAGGGCCAGCAGAAAGGCCTTGGCCTGATTTTCGGCCTGTTCCCAACGCAATTCGTGCTCCCAGTCCGCAACCACTCGCTCCCGAACGCTGGCCAGATCCGGCACCTGAGGCGTTTCCAGCGCCTCGACCTGGATGATAAAGAAATCGCCATCGATTTCCTGCACTTCGCTGATCGTCTCGGGGCTCAAACCGAAGAGCATACGCCCGAACGCCGTGGGATCGGTAATCCCCTCAACCGGTTGGTTGCGAGTGATCATCCCGGTGGTCAGCAGCTCATGGCCCAGTTCTTTGGCCACAGCTTCCAAATCTTCGCTTTCGTAGGACAGATCGTAAGCCGCTTCGGCCGCCTCCAGGGCCAGAAGGCGGGCGCGGCTGTCCGTCAGCTGCCCCCGGATCTTGTCTTCCGCCTCGGCCAGCGTGCGGGTTCGGGCAGGCTCCTTGCGATCGACCTTGATGATATGAAAGCCAAACTCCGAGCGAACGGGAGCGCTGATCTCACCGGCCGCCAGGGCAAAAGCCGCCTCCTCGAAAGGTTTGACCATCTTCCCGCGGCCGAAGGTTCCCAGATAGCCACCCTCGGCACCGGTCGCCGCATCGTCCGAATGCATCCGGGCCAGCTCGGCAAAATCGCCGCCGGCCTTGATCTGGACCTGAATCTCCGCGGCGCGCGACCGGGCGGCATCAATAGCGGCTTGGTCGGCGTCGGAATCGACTTTGAAAAGAATATGCCGGGCCTCGATGCGCTCTTCGACGCTGAATTCGTCGGGATGCTCGTCATAGTAAACCGCCACGTCATTGGCTGCCAGGCGCACCTCGGCGCGGTGGTCCGCTGCGCGAAATGCCAGATAACGGGCGCTGCGCCTGGGGGGCGTCATGTAGCGCTCCTGGTTGTCTTCAAAAAAAGCCTTGATCTCGTCCTCGCCAGGGTCGATGATGTCGGCTCGATCGGGCGCGAAAAACACGTAGGTCAGGTTGACGGCTGCATTCTGCCAGCGGTACCAGTCGGCGGCTTCGGCCTCCGCGACTTTGGCCCTGCGGGCGACGATGTCGCTGACTTTTTGAATCAGCAGGTCGTCACGCTGGCTGTCTTCGAATGCTTCGGGTGTCATGCGAAGCTGCGACAAAACGCGTTCGTACTGGATCCGATCGAACTGCCCATTGGATTGAAAGAATGGCACGTTGCGGATATGCGCGGCGAGTTCCGCATCGCTCACCCGAAACCCCATGGCCTGCGCTTTGTTGACCAGGATAACCCGGTCAACCACTTGGTTCAAGGCCTGCTCCCTGATGTTCAGGGCCTTGAGGGTTTCGTCATCGAGATTGCTGCCAAACTGGCGACGGATATTGTCGACCATCTGCTGATAGCTCCGGGCAAAATCAGCATAGGTGATCGCCTGCCCTTCGACCCGGGCCACTTCCGGATTGCTCGATTTCTGATTGGTTCCCACGCCCCAGAGGACGAAGACCACCACGATCGCCCCCAGCAGCAGTTTGATGATAAAACTGCCGGCATTTTTTCGCATCGATGTCAGCATATAAGCCCTTTCGGTGGCTGGATATTCACACGCCGGTTAAGCTTTGAAAAATGTTGAGCTATAAAATTATCAACCTAGTTTGTCAACTGCAAGATCCGACCAGATTCCATGCCACCTAAGACTCCGCGGCCGGAAGCAAAGTCGGTGGCCACGGGCGGTTGGGCCGCCACCCGGCGGGATATCGACACAAAAGTTATTGACAGGCCATAACCGGGCTGATAATTAGGGCGCTTACCATATGGGGCTGTAGCTCAGCTGGGAGAGCGCATGACTGGCAGTCATGAGGCCAGGGGTTCAAGTCCCCTCAGCTCCACCATAGGACAACAAACGGGCGATGCCGCGGCATTGCCCGTTTTTGCTTTTCCGGCCCGCCCTCTGGCTGCGTGCTCCTGGCCAGTGTACTCATCCCGTTAAAATCTCCCGTATGGTGCGGTTGAGCTGATCCATCTCGTAAGGCTTTTGGATAAAGCCGTTGCAGCCGCGCTCGAGGATGGCTGCGGCCTGGTCCTCGATGGTGTAGCCGCTGGACAACAGGACTTTGACGTGCGGATCGATCTCGACCAGGTGATCGAAGACCTCACCGCCGTTGATGTCGGGCATGATGATGTCCAGGATGACCATGTCGATTTCAGGATGCCGCTCCTGGTAGGTGGCGATGGCCTCGCGCCCGCCGAGGGCGGTGATCACCGTGTAGCCCATCCGGCTCAGCATAGTGCCGCAGGCATCCAGAATGGTCTCTTCATCGTCCACCAGCAGAATGGTCTCGTTGCCCGGCGGGAGATCGTCGTGGGCCTCCTCCTTGACGGGGATCTCGCCATCGAAGGCCGGCAGGTAAATGGTGAAGGTACTCCCCTGCCCCTCGCGGCTTTTCACGTCGATATAGCCATTGTGATTCTTGATGATGCCGAAGGCCGAGGCCAGGCCCAGCCCGGTGCCGGTGCCGATTTCCTTGGTTGTGAAAAAGGGCTCGAAGATACGCTGCAGGGTGGGATCGTCCATCCCCACGCCGGTATCCTTGATGATGATACGCACGTAATTGCCCGAGGCGATGTCGAAAAGGCGGCAGCGCCGCTCGTCCAGGATGATGTTTTCCGTGCGCAGATAAAGCTCCCCCCCTTGGGGCATGGCCTGCCAGGCGTTAATGTACATATTGAGCAGAACCTGCTCGACCTGCTTCTTGTCCACGTTGACCGGCCAGATATTCTCATCGTAGTGCACATAGATCAGGATTTCCTTGCGGGTGCGGCCGAACATCTGGGAGGTCGAGCGAACGATGTCGTTGATGTCGGTGGGCTCGACCACGTATTTACCCCCCCGGGCGAAGCCCAGCAGCTGCTGCGTCAGCTTGGCGCCGCTTTCAACGCACTGCTGGATGCTGATCACGTTTTCGAAGGCCTCGCTTTCCGGTTCCAGATCCAGCTTCAGCACGGACACGTTGCCTTGAATGCCCATGAGCAGATTATTGAAGTCGTGGGCAACCCCCCCGGCCAGGGTGCCGATCCCCTTGAGTCGTTGGGCCTGATGAAAGCGCACTTCCAGACGACGGCGCTCGCGCTCGGCCTGCAGGCGCTCGGTCACGTCGCGGACCAGCCCTCGATAGCCGTTGACCTTGCCATTTTGATCCAGAATCAATGAGACCGAAAGCTCCATTTTGCGGTGCGCCCGGTCCTTGCGGAAGATTTCGACTTCGGGCACTTTGGCCGTGGTATGGTCCCGGCGAATCGCGCGGAAAACCTCGGCCATCTTGGCGGCGGAATCTTCGGCCATGAAGAAGCGCCCGTCCATGCCCTTGAGTTCGTCGCGGCCGTATCCCAGGATCCGGCAGAGCGAATCATTGAAAAACTGAAGTCGTCCCCGCAGGTCGGTCTCGAAATAGCCCTCGCGGATATCGTCCAGAACCGTGCGATAACGCTCTTCACTCTTGCGCAGGGCCTCGGCCGTGTGCTTGCGCTGCTCGATCTCTTCCAAGAGCTTCTGGTTGGTGGAACGCAAGTCGCCGGTGCGCTCGTCCACCAGGGCTTCCAGCTCGCGCCGGTAGTGGTCCAATTGCTCCTGGACCTGCTTGCGCTCGTTGATCACGCGCAGCGAGCCGACGATCTTCTCGGGGGTACCGTCCGGCTGACGCAGCAGTTTGGAATTGAGCGAGCAGTAGAGCAGGTCGGCATTCTTGTCGCGCAGGACGACCTCGTAGTCCGTCGCTTCGCCGTAATTCAGAAAATGCTGCACGAGGGCATCGCGGTCGGCCGGGTCGCGATAGAGCCGATAGACCGAGCAACCCAAAAGTTCTTCGCGGGTATAGTGGGTTTCATGGGCCACGGAGGGGCTTATCTCGAGCAGGGTTCCGTCCATGTCACTTTCGTAGTAGACGTCTTGGATGTTCTCGAAAATGGTGCGGTAGCGCTCCTTGCTGTGCGACAGGGCGCTTTTCATAGCGGCAAACGCATCCGCCGTCGCCTGAATTTCGCGGTAAATCGAAGCGGTGGGAAAGCGGCTCGTGAAATCCTTGCGGCCGATGGCCAGGGCCTCCTGTTCGAGGCCGGCTACCGGGCGAACGATGCCGCGGGCCAGCCAGAGCACGAGCCCGGTGGCCACCAGCGAGTAGATCAGCGTCACGCCGATGTTGAACCGCCGGTTGGCTTTGATCGTGCCGATGTAGTCGTTTTCCGGAATATAGACGCCGATCACCCAAGGCCAGCGGTGCTCGGAAAAGGGCGTGAACATCGTGTGGTAAATCTGGTTTGCATGGGTAAACTCCCCGAAGCGCGGGGCCTCGAGTTGGAAACGCTTCTGGTCGTCGTAGCGCCATTGCATGGCGGTAAACGCCTTGCGGCTGACCACGTCGTCAAGCTCCTCGATGCGGGTCAGCCGATAGGCCGCGTCCTCACCGCGTCGGGTGATCTTGCTCAAGTCCGGAAAGGCGATCAGATCACCGTTGCGGTTGAGCATGAAGGCCCGTCCGTTTTTGCCGATCCGCAGCTTGCTGATAAAGGTGGAGAGCTCGTCGATCTCGAGATCCACGCCCACGATACCCTTGAGTTCGCCATCGGCCCTAAATGTCGGACCGGCGATGGTGATGCCGGGCTTTTTGGAAGTAAAGAAGATATACGGATCCGTCCAGACGATGCGCTTCTCGGCCAGGGCCTTACGATACCAGGGCCGTTGGCGCGGATCGTAGCTGTCGTCGTATACGGTTTCCTCGGCAATCAGCCGAAAGTCCCGGTCGCGCCAAATGAGGCGGGTCACCTTGGCTTCGTCCGTGTGAATGGTGATTTTGGTGCGAATGCCGCCGGGCCCTTTGTCGCTGCTGCGGCGAACGTCGAAGAAATTGCCGTTGGGCTCGCCGAAATAAATGCCGGCAAAATGGGGATAGACCCTGAGTTGGTTGGCAAAATATTGCTCCAACTCGCCCAGTCGGTCGCTGGAGCGCCGGACGACGTCGGCGGCCAGGAGACGTTTGGTCAGGTGGGCGGCGCTCTGGGCATGAAAAAGATGGCTCTCAGCCTGCTCCATGGCCAGATCGGCGATGTTGCGCATGATGTCCTGAGCATGCTCCAGGAGGGCCCGCTGGGAGGAGACGTAGCTGGTGGTGATGGTGATGAGCTGCGTGGCCCAGATAATGGCCAGGCTGCCGATGATGAGGACCCAGCGAATCGAGAATTTCATGGTAGTCGTTTTCCCAACGTACGGAACGTTCGGCCGGGCCGGCCCGTATCAGGGCAACAATCGCAACGCGGTGTCATGCGCCAACACACCGTTGAGGCACGTTTGCATCAGGACAAGGCAGTCGCGATAGGCATCTAACGGCTGACCGTAGGGGTCGGCAATCTCCCGGATATCGCTTCGCGGCCCGAACGCCGCCAGAAGATGAAGGCATTGCGCCCGCCGCTCGGGCGGCAGCACCCGCGCGATCAAATCCGCATGTCCCTGCTCCATGACCAGGATCAGTTCCGCCCGGGCCACCATCTCGCGGTCGAGCGAACGGGCGGCATGTTCGCGGATATTCACGCCCATTTCAAGCGCGGCCGCAACTGCATGCGGTTCGGCCGGACGACCGTCCATGGCATGCGTACCGGCCGAGCGCACGGCCAGGCCATTCAGCTGCTGCATCGCCAGCATATGCCGCAACAGGCCCTCCGCCATGGGGCTGCGGCAGATATTGCCGGTACAAACGATGAGAATCTCTGCAGGCATCATTACGGATCGCTCGGGTTGATGGTGATCGCGAAACAGACCCCGGCTCACGGTGGTCAGGGCGCCGCTGCATTGTTAGATCGGCATCGCGCTGGGGTGCATTAAATCAGTGAATCTCACTGAATGCAAGGCTGGCACCGATGACGCCCGATCCGCTTTCCCGGCAATAGCCCGTGCCGGGCGCCGACTGAGCGTGCTCGCCGCCGGAACGAAAAAGGCCTGACGCGGCCGAGCGGCCGGAAATCCGGTCAGGACGACGACCCTTCCCGATAATTGCGGCTCAACTCGAGATAAATGTCGGCATCGTGGCGGATATCGTCCTGGACCGATGCGGGCAGCTGCCGGCGCACTTTGGCCGGGATGCCCGCGGCCAGTTCCAGCGGTCCGACGGCCTGGTTCTCCAGCACCACCGCCCCGGCTGCCACGATGGACCCCGAGCGCACTGTGGCGCCGTTGAGGACGACGGCATTGATGCCGATCAGGCAATGATCTTCGATGGTACAGCCGTGAATGACCGCGTTGTGCCCGAGAACCACGGATGCGCCGATATCCACCGGCTGCCCGGCATCCACGTGAATGGTGCAGTTGTCCTGGACATTGGTATCCCGGCCGACGCGAATCGATGCCAGGTCGCCGCGGATGACCGCCCCGAACCAGATACTGGCACCGTCCATGATTTCGACATCGCCGATAACGATCGCCGTGGGGGCGATATAGACATTGGCGCCGATTCGCGGGCGCACGCCTTTAAATGCCTCGATCATTGCGTGGATTTCCTTTCATTGATGCGGGCGGGACAGAAAGTGGCTGAACACTGTCAGGTCGCATGGCACAGTCGGTTGCGCCCGCCGCGTTTGGCCTTGTAGAGGGCCTTGTCGGCGGCCTTCAATACGTCGGCGGCCTTGCCCGGACGGCCGGCCGCCCGGGCCAATCCGATACTCACCGTCACCTTCACATGCGGCCGCGTCGACGGCTTGCGCCGTCGCGACGGGCGGCCCCGGCGACTGCGGGTCGCGGGGCGTGGCCGCCGTCGAATCACGAAGGGCGTCTGCGCCAAATCCCGGCGAAAATCTTCCAGGGCGACCTCGGCCCCGGTCGTCCGGCGTCCGGCGAAAACCACGGCAAACTCCTCCCCGCCGTAGCGAAAGCACCGCCCCCCGCGTATCCGCGTGGACCGCGCGGCGATCATCTTGAGCACCTCATCGCCGGCGTCGTGACCATAGCGGTCGTTGAAGCGCTTGAAATGATCGACATCCAGCATGGCAATCGCATAGCGTCGGCCGAGATGGCGGAGGGTATCGTCGAAACTGCGGCGTCCGGGCAAGTCGGTGAGGGCGTCGCGATAAGCGCGCTTGTGGACCGTTTCGAGGGCCCCCACCAGAATCATCAAGGTGGCGGCCGTGTAGGCCAACTCTGCTGGCAGAGCGCCCGTTCCCCGCACCCATTGGGGGGCGGCTACCGCAAGGCTTCCCCCCACGCCGGCCAAAAGGGGGCTGCCGGTCAGAACAGCGCGCACCAGGATTAGCAGGGCCACCGGCCAGATCAGAATTTCGCCGTTCATCTCCAGGGACCAGGGATCAAATCCCAACCGCGCCGGCAGACTCGCCATGTGTCGATGGACGAAGACGTTTAGAGGCTCAAACCATGATTCGAGCCGTGCGCCCAGTCCGGGGGCAACGCCAAACCGGGGCCACTGATCCAGCCCGCAAAGGATCAGTCCGACCCCGATAAGCAGCAACGCCCATCGCCCACGCCCATTGCGCCAGGAGACGTTTTCCGTCCAGACGGTCAGCAAGCTGCCCGATATCAGCAGCAGCGGTAGCGCATAACAAAGGTCCGGGGGGTTGGCGGCTCCGGCCGTTTCATCGCCGCCAAGCATCAGGAACAAGTAGGCACTGCCCATCGTCAACATGGCGACCATCACGCCGCAGATATGAAAACGGATGCCGATGCCCAGCCCCAACAACGCCAGTCCATAGGGCAGCAGATCCAATACGAGACGCCCGGCGCGCGTGATATCCGTGCCGATCATGCGCGTGATATCCAGCGGTTGCAAATGGGCCATGAACAGCATAAGGATAATGATCAGCACCGGGGCGGTGCCGACCGTCGTCAGTCGCTTCAGCATAAGGGGCTCGTCATCATATCGGGCGTCGCCATCGCAAGCTTCACAATCATCTATCCGGATTTATATTACCACAGCTCAACGCGTCGCAGGTTGCGGCCTGGAACGGATACAACCTGCATATAGCCGAATATCTCTAAAGGATCAATTTCATGGCCGATGTCAATCAAAACCAATACGACGTTTGTGTGATCGGATGTGGACCGGGGGGGTTTGCCGCCGCCATGCGGGCCCTGGATCTGGGTAAGAATGTCTGTATCATCGAAGGGGGCGAAATCGGCGGAGCCGGCGTCATGTGGGGGGCGCTGGCTTCCAAGACCATGTGGGAGCTGTCCCGGGACTTTTCCCGGGCGGCCAAAACCGGGCGCGGCTATCGCGCTTCCGGCTTGACCATGGACTACCAGGCCATGCTGGATTCCGTCTTCCAGGCCATACGCGAGAAGCAGTACCAGATGCTTTCCCAGATCGAAACTTACGCCCCTCATCGCTACGCGGGGCCGGGCAGCGTTACGCTCAAGCGCGGATGGGCCAGCTTCGTCTCGCCGCATCGCGCAGCCGTGCGTCTGAACGACGGCGGGACGGAAGAGATCCGGGCCGATTACTTCGTGATCGCGACCGGATCGACACCACGTGCATTCCCCGGGATTACCACGGACGGCCAGCGGGTCATCGACTCGGACAGCGTCTTGAACCTCAAGGAATTCCCCAAACGGCTCTTGATCGTCGGCGCCGGCGTCATCGGCTGCGAATACGCTACGATCTTTTCCAATTTCGGTCAGAGCCAGGTCTACCTGTTGGACTACGCCGAGCGCATCATCCCTTACGAGGACGATGACGTCAGCGACTTCATCAGCGCCAACCTCGAGGCCAATGGGGTGACGATCCTGCACTCCGCCATCCTCAGGGATATTCTTCATTTTGACGACTATCTGCAGGTGATTCTCGATTTTGACGACGGACATTCGGAAGTGCTGGAAGTCGATGCGGCCCTGATATCCATCGGCCGCCGCCCCAATTTCGATTGCCTGCAGCTCGACAAGGCCGGCATTCTTACTTCGAGCGATGGGTACCTGAGCAGCAACGAGGCCTGTTGCGTACACCGCCATATCTACGCCGCCGGCGATGTGACCCACCGTCCGGCCCTGGTCAATCTGGCGGAGATGGAGGGCCGTTTTGCCGTCAAACACATGTATGGCATCGATCAGTGGCCGCTGAACTACCGCAACATGTCCACGGTCATGTTCTTCAAACCGGCGGTCGCCGCCGTGGGGCTCAACGAGAAGGCCTGCCAGAAAAAAGGCATCGCCTACCGGGTGGCCTCGTACGCCAATGCGCTTCTGCCGCGGGCGATCGCGATGCGCGCCACCAAGGGGTTTCTTAAAATTCTGGTGAGCGACGACGACGACCAGAAGGTTCTGGGCATGCGCGCGGCCGGTCCCCAGGCCTCCAATACGATCATGTCCATCGCCTTTCTGATGGACCAGGACACGGGGATTCGCGACGCACTCAAGTCGGTGCACCCGCATCCCACCATGTCTGAGGGCATCCAGGACTGCCTGCGCGTGCTGCTGAACAAATCGATTTTCAAGCCGCACGCCTTCCCCAACCACATCAAGATTCGGCACTGGCATCCGCAGAAGGGCTACCACGCCTGAGCCGATGGCCGGGCCCGGAAGCGTCGCGCCCTTTCGCGCCCGGACGGTCGGGCATCAGGGGCCCTCCTCACCCGCGCGGTCGATGCGGCGGCGCTGCTGGCTGATGCGCACCACCCAGGCCGCGCTGTCCTCCAGGTAGAGGGCCGCCTGGCGGTTAAACGCCCGGGCCTGCGACCAATTGCGTTTGGTGAACCAGGCCTCGGCGAGATAGTAGTATCCGGGGCCAAACCGGGGCGCCAGCGACAAGGCCTGTTCGAAGAGACGCATGGCCGGGTCGACCCGACCTTCGGCCATCAGGCGCCGCCCCCGCTCGCAGAGCGCTGCGGCGGCCTGCTGACGCCTAAAGGCCGCATCCTCATCGGGGAGCGGTGCCGCAGGGGGAGGGGCTTCAATCCCGGACGGATCCTCGGCCGGCGCCGGCGCCCCTGGCGGCGGAATGGTCATCTTACAGGAAGCCAGCAGCAAACCGACCAGCATGAGGGACAGCCACGGGGCCACCGGTCGCTGAAAAAGGACCACCGGCCGCGACGCGTTGAAATCCTCCGACCCCGGTCCGTCGATGGCACCGCGCGCGTGGGCCTGCGCCGCACGGCCCCGCGTCCGGCCAGCGCGCAGGTCGTATGACGTCGGTCTAAGGCGCATGTCCTTCTCCCTTCAGGCGATACCACCAGCGATGCAGGGGCGACTGCGCCTTGAGGAGAACGGGGTCGTCTTCCGGCACGTTGCCGGCCTGAAACCATTCTTCCCCGGTCTGCGCGCAGTCGCCGGTCACGTCCGGGAAGCTATGGCGGATGCAGACGGGGTGCCGGACCACATCGGCCGGCGCGCTGAAGGCGGACCCGGATAGCTGGTGCGGGATGGCCCGCATCATCGCGGCCCAGATCGGCAGCGCCGCCTGGGCGCCCGCGACGTTCAGGCGGTCGCCATCATCGAATCCCACCCAGACCAGGGCCAGCAGATCGGGAGTGTAGCCCACGAACCAGGCGTCGCGATAATTGTTGGTCGTTCCCGTCTTGCCGGCCACCGGGAAATGAATCCCCCAACGGGCCAGCCCCTGCCCGGTGCCGTGCTGCACGGCGCTTTGCAGCATGACGTTGATCAGAAAAGCCTGGGCCGGCGTGGCGACCCGCCGCAAACGCATGGGGCGGTGGGTGATGAGCTTGCCGTCTTCGTCGTAGACGGCCCGCAGGCTCAATGGAAAGGGTTGCATCCCCGAGGCGGCCAAAGCGCAGTAGGCCCGGGCCAGCTCCAGCGGATGAACCTCCACGGCACCCAGCGCCAGCGAAGGATACGGCGCCAGTCGTCCGCTGAAGTCGAACTGCTGCGCCGTCGCGGCCACCTTGTCCATGCCGACCCGCATGGCCAGATCGACGGTGGCCCGGTTGATGGAGCGGGCCAGGGCCTCACGCATGCTCACCACGGGTTCATCGGCCGGCGCATAGTTGCGCGGCTGCCAGTCCTTGCCGTCGACACGGTAGGTCTGCGCCGTGTTGTCCAGGGAAGTCACCGGCGTGAACTGGTCGAGCGCGGCCAGGTAGGTGAATACCTTGAAGGTGCTGCCGGCCTGCCGCCGGGCCTGGCTGATGCGGTTGAACTGTGAATGACGGTAGTCGCGGCCGCCCACCATGGCGAGGATGGCACCGGTGGACGGTTTCATGACCACCACCGCCCCCTGGAGCTGACGGGCAGGGTCCGCGCGCCGCAAATCCGGGTGCAGGGTTTCCAGGCGTTTGAGCCCGTTCAAGAGCGCCGTCTCGGCCGCTTCCTGAACCAGGGGGTCCAGTGTGGTGTGGATCGTCAGCCCCAGAGAGGCCAGCTCTTCAGGCGCGTAGAGCGCGTTCAACTGGCCCTGCAGATAATCGATGAAATAGGGCACCCGCCGCGCCGGAAAAACCGGATTGCGGGGGTCCAGCGGCTCCGACAGGCCCCGGTCCAAGGCGGCGGCATCCAGCCACCCATTGGCGTGCATGGCCCTGAGGACCTCGTTGCGGCGGCCGCGACAACGATCGGGGTCCCGATAGGGTGAATAGATATTGGGGCTCTTGATCAATCCGGCCAGGGCCGCCGCCTCTCCCACGCTCAGCGCCTGAGGATATTTCCCGAAGTAGAAGTCGGCGGCTTCGCCGACCCCGTTGACCGAGACCGATCCGTTCTGGCCCCAGTAGATCTCGTTGAGATACATTTCCAGTATCTGATCTTTGGAGTAGCGCCACTCGATGACGAGCGCCAGCAACACTTCCCGCAGCTTGCGGCGCAACGTCCGTTCCGGCGTCAGAAAATAATTCTTGGCCAGCTGTTGGGTGATGGTGGAGCCCCCCTGACGCACGGCGAGGTGGCGCAGGTTGGTGAGGAAGGCCCGTGCGATACCACGCAAATCAAGCCCGTAGTGGTGGTAGAAACGGCTGTCTTCCGCCGCCAAGACCGCGCGCGTCAGATGGGCCGGCAGCTGATCGACCGCCACCAGCTTACGACGCTCCCGCTCGGTGCCGAAGAACAGGGCCAGCTCCTCCGGCTCGATGGTCAGGATGGGTAGGGATTTCCGCGGCGGGTCGAGAGTCTCCAGGGCCGTCACACGGGCGTCGTCAAGACGGATGCGCACCGGAAAACCCGGACGGTGTTGATCCGGAATTGCCAAATCGTGTAAATAGATGTCGATGCGGTCGCCCCGGACACGCATCTCGCCTTTTTGGCGCGGCGCATGGTCGACCGGCCGGTAATCCAGGCGATGGAGCTTGCGCAACAGGGCCGGCCGATTGAGGGCCAGGCCGGGATAAAGCAAGGTGACATCGGAATAGACCCGCGAGGGGATGCTCCAACGACGCCCGGCAAAACGCTCCTCGACCCGGTGGTGAAGGGAGCGGCTGTAAACCGCCAGGCCGGCGGTGCCCGCCACCGCCAGAATGACCAGCCCGGTCAGAATCCGACGCCAGGTTAGGTGTTGGCTGATTGCTCGTCGCATGCGTTCGATGGCAACTCCTAAGGTGGCGGGGTATTCGCCCCGTCCGCCGTGGCTCTCGTGGGTCAACGGGAAACGACACGGATAAACGCCCTGCTGCGTGTCCGCCCCGAAAGGGCCGGTCCGGTTCCAGGCCAGGGCCGCGGCGCATCTTCAACCGGTGCGTCGGCAGACGGCGTCGACGCGTGGAAGGCGCCGAAAACTTCGGCCGGCACCGCTTGATGTCATTCGCGGCCGGACACTACTTAACCTTTACCCGACGGCATTGCAACTTGACGTGCCGATCCTCCGGAGCCAACGGCCTCCGCGGCGAAAAAGCGAGTACGCACATGATCCCGACTGTCCCCGAAAACCGTCGTGCCATCTGGGGCTGGGCGCTCTACGACTGGGCCAACTCGGCTTTCGCCACCACCGTGATGGCCGGCTTCTTCCCCATCTTTTTCAAACAGTTCTGGAGCCACGGGGCCGATGTCAATCTCAGCACCGCGCGCCTGGGGCTGGGCAATGCCCTGGCCGGGCTGCTCGTGGCGATCGCGGCTCCCGTCCTGGGCGCCATGGCTGACCGCGGCCGCTCGCGCAAACTTTTTCTGATACGCTTCGCCCTCCTCGGCGTCGGCAGTACGGCGCTGCTCTTCTACGTGCGACAGGGTCAATGGGTGGGGGCCATCCTGGTATATACGGCGGCCATCATCGGTTTTTCCGGCGCCAATGTATTCTACGATGCGCTTCTGCCCCATGTGGCCCGGCCGGACCAGTACGACCGCGTCTCGGCCCTTGGATTTGCGGCCGGCTACCTGGGCGGCGGGCTGCTGTTCCTGCTCAATGTGGTCATGACCCTGCGCCCCGATCTTTTCGGCCTGCCCGACAGCGCGGCGGCCGTGCGCTGGTCGTTTCTGACCGTGGCCGTCTGGTGGGGGGGATTCGGCCTGATCGCCATGCGGGGATTCAGCGAACCCGCCGGTGCGGGGGATAGGATGCGCCTGGTCGACAGCATCTGCTCCGGTTTCGGCCAGTTGGTCGCGACCCTCAAGCGGGCCCGCGAATACAAGCCGGTGTTTCTCTTCCTGCTGGCCTACTGGGTCTATATCGACGGGGTGGACACCATCATCCGTATGGCCGTGGACTATGGCCTGTCTCTGGGGTTCGCCGCCACGGATCTGATCACCGCCCTGCTCATGGTGCAGTTCATCGGCTTTCCGGCGGCCCTCCTGTTCGGGCGGCTGGGACAGGCCTGGGGTGTCCCGCGCTGCCTCTACCTGGCGCTGGGAATCTATGTCGGCATCACCCTGTGGGGGACCTTCATGCAGCACCGCTGGGAGTTCTTCGGACTGGCCGCCGGGGTGGGCCTGGTCCAGGGTGGGGTCCAGGCCCTGAGCCGATCGTACTATGCCGCGCTGGTGCCGGCCGAGCGCTCGGCCGAATTCTTCGGGCTATACAATATGATGGGCAAATTCGCCGCGATTATCGGGCCGGCCATGATGGGGGGCGTGGCGCTGGCGGCCCGCAACCTGCTTCGCGCCTACGGGCCCGCCGACATGGCCCCGCAGGCCGTTTCGCAGCTGGCCTCGCGGATCAGTATCAGCTCGGTGGTGCTGCTCTTCGTCATCGGCGGTGTCCTCTTCTACCTGGCCAATCGATCCAACCGCCAAGCAGGCGGCTGAAAGCGGTCAACATGGCGCTGAATCGCCTGCGGGCGGTCCGAAAAGAGCCAGTCGACCCCGCGGTTGAGTTCACGGAACAGACATCCCCGGGAATTCACGAAGCCGGTCCCGACCGAACGCCCCTGGCGGCGCAGGACCAATATCCGACGACGGCCGATGAGGGCGTAATGACCGGTGAGCCCCGCCAAGCCGGCGTCCGCCATCGCCCGGAATGCCGCACCGACGTTCAGCCGGGCGATCGGCAGACAGGCATGGCGCGGCACAGCCTCGATCGCGGACAGAAAACTTAAAGACAAGCTCATGAGGTGGAAGTCGACACCGGGCGTCAGGGAGGCGAGGTCGGTGGCCAGCGAACGATTGACCGCCGCAATGGAAATGCCGGCGGTTTTTTTGATTTCGATCATCAAATGCCGTTTCCGGCCGTAGCGCCGGACCACCGTCGCCAGCGTGGGAATCAAGGGGTAGACCCGCTGCAGTTCATGGATGTCCAGGGTGTCGATCGGACGGTCACGGCCGAACAACCGCCGGCCGTCGGGATCGTGGTGGATTACAGCGACCCCGTCGCGGGTCCAGCGCACATCGCACTCGATCCCCCAGACCCCGTTGTCCACAACCGCATCGAAAGCGGCCAGGGTGTTCTCGAAAACGTCCGTGTTGTCATAAATGCCCCGATGGGCCACGATGCGGGCATCTCGCACGATTTCCGGCTGTGGCGCCCGGCGGTAGCGAGCAACAAGGGCATCGGCCCCGCGCATGAGACCGTTCTCGAGCCGATTAAACATGCCGGAGCGTCTCGATCAGGCAGGCTGGGTACCCGGCGGGCAGCCGATTACGCTCCGTTGCCGTCTCAGGAGGCATCGCGCGCACGACTCGCATTGGTATCCCCCGGTGGACGGCCGACCCGGCGGCGCCAGACGGCCGCGGGCACGGGGTCACCCCCCCGCCGCGTGCGACCAGCCGGAATCCGGCACCACCAGGGTCCAATGGGCGATGGCTCAATTGACCACCAACACCGACGCTTCTTTGGCCAGTTGGATCACCTTCTGGGAGGTGCTGCCCATGAAAAACTCGCGGATTCCGGTCAGCCCGCGTTTTCCCAAGACGATCAGGCTCTGGGTCTGCTCGGCCTCGCGGACGATATCCTGAGCCACGCCTTTTTGCTTCGATTCGATCTTGACCTGGACCCGCTCACCGTCCCAGCCGGCCCCCACAAGCATTTCCTTGGCCCGGGCACAGGCCTCTTTGACCAGACCGCGTTTTTTGTCCTCGAGCTGGCAGAAGGCGGATTGCTGCGACCGGAATAACGGCGTCAGCTCGGGGCTGTTCATGTCGCACAGGCCGGCGGTGTCCGCCAAAACGCTGAAAAGGGTGACTCCCGCCTCAGGACGAAAATGCGTCGAAACGTAGGTCACGGCCCGCATGGCATTCTCCGAATCATCCATGGCAATCAGAATTTTCTCCCCCATCAGGATCTCCTTTCCGTAAAAGTGTGCGCAAAATGACAACAGCACCTACTCCATAATAATGCGAGCGATCCAGAATCTGGCAAGTTGTTCAGCGCCCGGGCGTGTGTTCATGAAGTCCATGTCCGCTGGGCTGTGCCGACGGATAATGTCGCTCTTCAGTCGTGCGGGGCGGGTGAATCGGGCCCCGATTCCATCACGGCCCCACTTTCGCGGGCCGCACGGCTGCGGCGCGCCGCTCCGGGCGGCGGCGTCATCACCTGGAAACCGGGCCGATCCTGTCGATAGAACAGCAGCACCCGGTCGGGTTGCTGCGCGTAGAGCGCCCGCGACAACTGCGCCGGACTGGCCGTGGTCGTCTCGACCCACAGGGAGGGTCGACCGAAGCGGTGCAGAAATTCGCTGATCGCGGCAGCGCAGAAGAAACCCGGCGTCTCGGTGTCGAAATCGATGGCCGGATCGGGTTCGATCCCGGCGCCGGCCAGGAGCACGCGGTGCATGCGCTGCGCCTCCGCGCCGGGAAGATCCCACTCGAAGATTTCGGTCAGGGCGTCATTGTTATACCACCGGAAGGGCATGTAAGTGTGAAGGTCGGGCGCCCCGTCGACAATGAGGTCGCGCGTGCGCGTGCGCTTCGGTGCTTCGAGACCGTATCCGCCCCCCGGATCCCAGAAGATCACCGGCCGATCGGGCGCGACCAGGCGCAGCGCGGTATGGTTGGGCCACAGGTCGAAGTAACCGATGATGATCTGCAACCGGGGGGACTCGACGGTGACGACCAGGCTCGCGGCGGGCGCGGGATGTCGGGGCCATTCGACCGGCATGTAAGGGGAGGGACGGTGAAAGCACCCGGTCGCGGTCAGTACGAGCAGCCCAAGGGTGCAGGCCGTCAGTCTCGAGGGCAAAATCATACTCCTTCAGATGGGGATGATCACCAAGGGGACGAATCCGGCATGCAGGCGGCCCGGCGCCGTCAGCCGCCGACACCGCCGGCCGCCGGAAACATCCGTTAAAAAATGGTGTCGCGGAGTTCTATTCTTCGCCCCCGGCGGCAACCCCCTTACTGAAATCGACGGGCACGTTGGCCGGCCGCTGGCCCAGCTCGCGGTCCAGCATCATCAGACCCTGGGGATTGCCGTCGATAAGACGCAGCTGATCGATGATTTCATTGTCGTTCTCTTCTTCCTCGACCTGCTCGGTAACGTACCACTGCAGAAAAATGCGCGTGGCATGGTCTTTCTCCTCGATGGCCAGGTCCATCAGATGGTTGATGGACTGGGTCACCGTCTGCTCGTGGGCCAGCGTCTTGGTGAACATGTCGAGGGCGGAATCGAATTCGGCCGGCGGCTGCGCGATCGGCAGAAGCGTGACCTGCCCGCCCTGGCTGTGGATATATTCGTAGAGTTTCATGGCGTGAAACATCTCCTCATGATACTGCACCATGAACCAGCTGGCGAATCCCTTGAGGCCCATGCCGTTGCTGTGGGAAGACATGGACATGTAAAGAAAAGCCGAATACATTTCCTTGTTGATCTGCTCGTTGAGGGCGGCATTCATCTTGTCGCTGATCATTTGAAAAGATCTCCTTTCAAACCTGTTGCGCCGTCGGCGTGGTTCACATCAATTTTAAGGTTGAACACTGTCTGCGCCTCTACGATTACCATCAAGCGCCGGGGCGTCAATCGGCGGCGCCGCTTCCCATTCACGACCGGGTCGACTTCACCGGCCGGCGGGAGACGACGGCGGCCCGGATCGCCTGGGGCGCTTCCCGTGCTCCCGCCATGGATGCTTCTCAGATGATGCGCGGTTCCGTTTCGAGGTCGATGCCGAAGCGCGACTTGACGCTGGCGGCGATATCCCGGGCCAGCGCCAGAATCTCCTCTCCCCGGGCACCACCGTAGTTGACCAGAATCAGCGCCTGGCGGGGGTAGACCCCACAGGCCCCCACTCGCCGGCCCTTCCAGCCGCACTGTTCGATCAGCCAACCGGCCGCCAGTTTGACGGGCCCATCGGGCTCCGAGAAATGGGGCATGTCGCCATGTCCGGCGACGAGTGCTGCAAACTGGTCGGGCGCCACCAGCGGGTTCTTGAAGAAGCTGCCGGCGTTGCCCAACTCGTCCGGGTCGGGCAGCTTGCTTTGCCGGATGTGCCGAATGACATCGCTGAGCATTTCCGCATCCAGATCGGCAGGATCGAGCCCTTCGATCGCGCGCGCCACATCGGCATAGCGGGTTACCAGGCGAGCGGTCTTGGACAGCCGAAAGGTCACGGCGGTGATGAAATATCGGTCGCGGGGCGGTTGCTTGAAAATGCTGGTGCGGTAGCCCAAAGCGCATTCGGAGGCCTGGTAGCAGCGCGGCGCCCCGCTGGTCAGGTCGATCGTCTCCACCGCTTCCAGACAATCGCCGACCTCCACTCCGTAAGCACCGATGTTCTGGATCGGGCTGGCGCCCACGGCACCCGGTATCGAGGCCAGATTTTCCAGGCCGTAAAGCCGGTGGCGCAGGGTCCAGCGCACAAAGCCGTCCCAGTCCTCACCGGCCCCCACCCGCACCCAGGCATGGTCATGGTCCTCCCGGACAACCCGGATGCCGCGGATCTCGTTCTTGATCACCAAACCATCAAAATCACGGGTGAAGAGAATGTTGCTCCCCCCCCCCAGGATCAGGCGCGATCGATCACCGGCCCCATCGAGCACCGCGCGCAAATCGTCGCGGCCGGCAACAGGGGCAAAGTAATTGGCCACCGCGGCGACGGCAAAAGTATTGTAAGGCGTCAGATCGATGTGGCGTTGAATGGGCATGGCCGTCATGTCCCCCGGCTCTGCCCGGAGCGGCTGCGGTCGTCCGAAAATCGCCGCCGGCGCAGCAGGTCGGCTTCGGCGTGACGATCCAGGGCTTCAAGGCAGGCAATGGACATGTCGGTCACCTCGGGTGTCGGTGCCATCTGCTGCAAGTCTTCGAGCGCCTGGGCAAAATCGCCCTGATTCATGCGGCTGACGGCCCGGCAGGTCTTAAGCGGGGCGTTGTCCGGATGGTGGGCGAGCCCCTCCCGGGCCAGTGCGATGGCCTGCTCGAAACGTCCACCCTGCTGTGCCAGCAGGGCCAGGCCGAGAAACGCCCGGGGATCGGGGTGGTAGGTGAGGGCCCGTTCGTAAAGACCACGGGCCAGGTCCTGCTTTCCCGGTATGGCCGGTATGCGGGCGAAATCCCCCTGTTGAAAGGTGAGACCCAGCCGCGAGAGGAAATCGGCGTGCCGCGGTTGGAATTCCGGCGCGTCCACCAGTTCGATCCGGTTCACGAAATCGGGCAGCTGACGGTAAAAACCCTGGCGCAGCGCCCGACCCCAGGCGAGCACCTGCTCCGGGGCCAGCTGCGGGTCGGTCTCGTGGTAAAGCAGATCTTCGATGCGCCGGCTCCAGATGTCGTCGCTGTTTCCGCTGCGCGCCAGATAGTCCTGATAGAGGGCGGTGCCCGGAAACAGCGTCAGTATATAGAAAATGGCATCGAGCGGTTTGATGACCCGGATCAGCTCCAGTGTTTCCTGAACGGTGGCGTCGCTCTCGCCGGGGCAGCCGTAAATGAAATAGGCCCGCGGGAGAATGCCGTAGCGGGTGGTCAGTGCGAAGGCGCTTTCGATGTCCCTCGTCTGAATCCGTTTGCCGAGGTAAGCGCGGATGTCGGCGTTGCCGCTCTCGACACCATAGCTAATCTGGATACAGCCGGCCCGGCGCATCCAGGCCAGCACGCGGGCGTCCACCGTGTCCACCCGTGATATGGCGGCCCATTCGATATCCAGCCGGCGCGCCAGGATTTCGCGGCAGACCGCGACGACCAGATCCTTTCGCAGCGTGAAAGTGTCGTCCGAAAAATAAAAAAAACGCACCCCCCGCTTGACCAGCCGCTCCAGGCGGTCGACGAAGCCGGTCGCCGAGTGGAAGCGCACGCGACGGTCCCAGATGGCCGGCGAGCCGCAGAAGCGGCAGGCCGACGGACAGCCACGCGTGAGGGCGACGTGCTGAAAAGCGAAATGCCGGGCCGGGTCGGGCAGACGGTCGAGTTCGGCCTCCGGGGGCGCGCAGGGGGTCGTCTGCGGTCGGCCATCGACCCGGCGGGCCAGCCCCCCGATCCGCTGAAGCCCGCGTGTGTCCGCCGTGGCCAGGCATGCCAGCAGCGCCACGATGGTCCGCTCGCCTTCACCCACCACGACAAAATCCACCTCGGGATGATGCGTCAGGAGGTGCTCCCAGAGAAAACTGGCCCCGACGCCGCCGAATACCGTGGTCATGCCGGTATCGATCGCTTTGGCCAGCCGGGCGATCTCGATCCCGCCCCAACGGTTGGCGTTCAATATCGAACACCCCACCACATCAGGCCGGAAACGTTCGATCAGCGCCCGGATGCGGTCGGTCTGCCCCTGAAATCCATAGCCGTTGAACAGCGCCACCTCGTGACCGGCATCCTTGAGCGCGGCGCCTACGGCATAGATGCCCATGGGCATGGCACGCACGTCTTCCTCGTGGATTCGCGTTTCCAGAAAAGGGGGATAGGCCAGCAGAACCCGCATGGTGGCACTTTCGTTCAAATCGTTTGCATCGCGGGGGCAAGCGCGCCCGGCAGGCCGGAAACCGGCCCCCTGCCCGGCGCGCCCGTCCGGTGGCAGTGTTCATAACACGGGCGGCGTTGGGGGCCAAACGATTCTTGAGTGGTCACGGCCCGCCAGAATTCAGAATATAATTCTGCTATTTTATATATTTTAAGAATTTTATTCTTGACTTATAAAAATATTATACTATTTTATCGGCATTCAAGGAGGTTTCAATAATGATTGACTCCATCGGCATCCAAATTCTCAAAATCCTGCAGCGCAAGGCCCGCATCCCCAATGTCGAGGTGGCCCGCCGGGTCGGGATGGCACCCTCGGCGGTACTCGAACGCATCCGTAAACTCGAGAATCAGGGGTATATCGACGGCTATGAAGTGCGCCTCAACCCTTCGCGTTTTCATCGCCAGCTGGTGGTTTTCGCCTGGGTGCGGACCACCGGAGGGCACGATGTCGGATCGGTGGGCGATCGACTTGCCGCCCTGTCCGCTGTCCAGGAAGTCCATTACGTCAGCGGAGAAGACGCTTTTTTGGTCAAAATACGGGTGGCCGACACCTGTGCGCTGGACCGGCTGCTGCGCGAGCAGATCCGGCCCGTCGAGGGCGTGCAAAGTGTCCGCACCCACATCGCCCTGAACACCGTGAAGGAAAGCGCACACATCCCCATCGAAGCCGACGACGATGGCGATGCCGCCCCTGCCTTGCGCCCATCCCCAAAACCATCCGATTAAACACTTATACTGCCGGAGGGCCTCCCGGCGCGGACAAATGGCATCGGCTTGAAGCTATGCCGCTGGCCGGGACGCCCCAGTGAAAGGAGAACCGCCATGCCCATGTCCGAAGACTTCAACCGACGCCTCGAGCCGATCCTCGCCACCGTCGCCGATCATTTCGGCACCCCCTTCCATATCTACGACGAGAAGGGCATTCGCGCGAATGCGCAAACCTTCCGGTCGCTTTTTAAGACCCCCGAGGGCTTTCGCGAGTATTTCGCCGTCAAGGCGCTGCCCAATCGGCGCATTCTGGAAATCTTGACTTCGGAAGGCCTGGGTTTCGACTGCAGCTCGGTTCCGGAACTGGTGCTCGCCCGGATGGTGGGCGCGGGCGAAGAGGACATCATGTTCACCTCCAACAACACGAGCGCCGAAGAGTTCGAAGCCGCCCGGGCCGACGGGGGCAGCATCATCAATCTGGACGACATCCGCCTGATCGACAAACTCGACCCCTTCCCCGAAAGGATCTGCTTTCGCTACAACCCGGGGCCGCGCCGAACCGGCAACGCCATCATCGGCAACCCGGTCGAGGCCAAATACGGCGTCAGCCACGAGCAGATCCTGCCGGCCTACCGCCAGGCGTTTGAACGCGGGGCCCGGCGCTTCGGACTGCACACCATGGTGGCCTCCAACGAACTCGACTTCCAACATATTGCCCAGACCACCCGCATGCTCCTCGACATCGCGGTCATGATCGGCCGGGAACTTGGCATTCGCTTCGAGTTCATCAACATCGGGGGCGGTATCGGGATACCCTACCGACCCGACCAGCCGCCTTTCGACCTCGAGGCCCTGTCGCGCGACATCACCCGGAACCTCGCGCGTTTCCGCCGCCGCAACGGCTACGCCCCCAGGCTCTTCATGGAGTGCGGCCGCTGCATGACCGGCCCCCACGGCGTTCTCGTCACCCGCGTGATCAACCGCAAGGACATTTACCGCCGATACGTCGGGGTGGACGCCTGCATGTCGGCGCTCATGCGGCCGGGAATGTATGGGGCCTACCATCACATCAGCGTACCGGGCCGCTATAACGGCACGCCCCTGCAGACCGTGGACGTGGTGGGCTCATTGTGCGAAAACAACGACAAGTTCGCGGTTCAGCGCCCGCTGCCGGTGGTGGACGAGGGCGAGCTTCTGGTGATTCACGACACAGGCGCCCATGGCCATGCCATGGGCTTCAACTACAACGGGCGTCTGCAGCCCAAGGAGCTGCTCCTGCGCACCGACGGCCAGGTTGAACTGATTCGACGGGAGCAGAGGATCGAGGACTATTTTGCCACCCTTAAGTTTGTGCCGGATGTCTTGCCGCTGGTTACGGACGCCAAGGTCGCTTGACATCAGCGCGGCAAGTCACATATAAGCGAACGTTTCAAACGGATTCCCGGCGGCCGGCCCCTGCGGCCGTCGGTCAGCGCAGATGGCCGAGGGCGATGATCAAATTACCCCGAGCATACCGCGTCCAGGGCGTTCTTTTCGATTTCGACGGCACGTTGACAAGGCCGTTTGCCATCAATTTTCAGGCGATCAAAGCCGCCATCGAATGCCCCCCGGACCAGACCATTCTGGAATTTATCGCGGCGTTGCCCGACAAAAACCGGCAGCGTCAGTGCCAGGCCACGCTCCATGGGATGGAAATGGAGGCCGCCGGCCTCTCACGCCCCCATGAAGGCGCCGAGGAATTGATGGCCTTTCTCAAAACGCTGGGACTGCCCGTCGGCATTCTGACCCGCAACAGCGCCGCGGCGGTGGAACGCGCACTGGACAATTTCGACCGGACAGGGATGAACGATTTCGACCTGATCATCACCCGCGACGATCCCGTGAGCCCCAAGCCCAGTCCCGAAGGCGTCCTGCAGGCCGCGGGACGATTCAAAATCGAACCGCACGAACTCCTGCTCGTGGGCGATTTCCATTTCGATATCCAGGCCGGCCAGAGGGCCGGGGCCCTGACCGTTCTGCTGGACAACGGGGACACCGGCCACCCGGTACCGGACCTGCACGCCGATTTCACGGTTCAATCGCTTGCGGAGGTTCAAACGATCGTCCGCTACGGCCTGCCGCTTCCGGCCGGTAAATTCCCGGCCGATCTGCTGGACGACTATTTCGAGGACCTGCCCGCAAGCGATCCCCGCCTGCTGATAACGCCCGGCATCGGCGAGGATACCGCCGCTCTGGATCTGGCCGGCAACGACACCTTGGTGATCACCTCCGATCCGATCACCTTCGTCACCGACCGCCTGGGCGAATACACCGTCGTGATCAATGCCAACGACATCGCCACCTCGGGCGCCATCCCCCAGTGGCTCATGACCACCCTGCTCTTTCCGCCGGCCAGCAGCGCGTCGGCCGTGCGCATGGTCATGCGGGACATCGCCCGAGCCTGCCGAAAATGGGGCATCACCCTTTGTGGCGGCCACACCGAGATTACCGATGCGGTCTCCCGCCCGGTGGTGATCGGCACGCTGACCGCGGCCTTGGAGCGTGAAGACCTGATCAAAAAGGATCGCATGCAGGCCGGTGATCATATCCTGCTCACCAAGGGGGTGGCCGTGGAGGGGACGGCCATCATCGCCCACGAGTTGGCCGAACGTCTCCAAACCCTCGGTGTCGGCGAGGCCTTCATTTTGAAATGCCAGGATTTTACCGAGGAGATCAGCATTCTGCCGGAAGCGGCGGCGGCCCGGCAATTTTCCGGAGTCACCGCCATGCATGACGTCACCGAGGGCGGCCTGGCCACCGCCCTGGCCGAATTGAGCATGGCCGGGGGCCAGCGGTTGAGAATCGACATGGCGGCGATACCGGTCTACCCCCAGACGGCCCGACTGTGCCGTCTGCTGGGCATCGATCCGCTGGGCCTGATCGGCTCGGGCAGCCTCCTGCTCACCTGCCATCCGGAGAGCAGTGCGGCGGTCGAGGCGGCGATTCAGCAATGCGGCGTGCCGGTGACCCGCATCGGCGAAGTCCGCGGGGCCGGCGAAGGCATCGAGGCGCGGCACTGCGGGCGCGCAGTGGACTGGCCCGTATTCACCGTGGATGAATTGACCCGCTTGTTCTGAGGGAGGCGTTCAGCCGATCGCAACGAGGTCCGGCCGGAGATATGGATTGAATGGGCCGGCCGTGCCGGAGGGGGTTAGTCCTTGATCAGGCCCCGGTAGAAAATTTCGAAGGCCACTTCCAGGGTTTTGCGCAGATAGTCTTTCTGTTCATCGATGATTTTCTTGCTGGCTTCCCACAAGACCACCCCGGAGAAAAGCGACCAGAATATGTCGGCCAGGGCCACCGCGTGGCGGTCCACGAACTTGCCGGCCTGGATGCCTTCGTCGAAAATGGCGGCGATGGCGCTGATCGATTTCTGAGACAGGGTCTTGATCTCGTTCATGAGTTCTTCGGAGAGGTTTTTGAGGGTCTCGCTGGACTGGAGGTGAAACATGTTGATGATGATCAGTGGGTCGAATTCGTAGACGTCGTACATGGCCGCCATTAGGGCCTTGACTTTCTCTTCCGGCCCGGAAACGTCTTCGTTGTTGACGTGCTCGACCCGGATCAAGAGATATTGCAGGATGCGCAGCGACAGCGAGGCATACAGTTCTTCCTTGTTTTTAAAGTAAAGATAGAGGGTTCCCGGGCTGAGTTCGGCTTCGTGAGCGATATCCTCCATGGTGGCCTTGTTGAACCCCTTTTCGGAAAAGACGCGTTTGGCGGCCACCATGATCTGTTGCCGCCGGCGCTCCTTTTCCCTTTCTTTACGCTCCTGAATCCCCATCGATTTATCTCCTGAACGCTATTTTTTTTTTGATGAATCATACATAAGTTAAATCCGATATTTGGTCAAGCAAAAAGCGCCACCTGAACGAATTCCGGTTAACAAATCTAAACACTTGGCATTAATGGTATTTTTTCACATCGGCGAGGCTTGGGGAGTCGAAGCGATGCGGCCACGGAAATCGTCTTGTATGGGGCCAGGAGGATCCTGGCCGCAGCGGGGTAGAACGGCGGTCCTCCCGGCGTGAAATCCGGCAAGGCCATTTTAGGCTGCGGGATGTTAACGCTTGAGGCGATGATCGGTGCCATCGGGGGCGGCGTTCTGGTGGCCCGAAGCGGCGGGCGGCAACCGCCTTCGCATGGGACGTTGCGGTCCCGATGGCGTTTGGAGACTTTTCAAACCACCCGCAGACCGCCTTTCCCATCGTGCGGTCCCACGGTCCCGATCATGGCTGCCGCCGGGACGTCGGCCCGGTGCAGGGCGTCCAGCAACGCATCAGCCTGGTCGGGGTTCACGGCCGCCAGCAGACCGCCACTGGTCTGGGGATCGTAAATGATTTCACGCTGCCATCCCGGCCAGTCGCCCTCGAAACGGATGGCGTCCGCGACCATCCGCTTGTTGTGGGCGTTGACACCGGTGGTCACGCCGCGGCGATACATATCGAGGGCATCGGCCATGATCGGCAGCCGATCCAGTTCCAGGTTCATTGTCACCCCGCCCCCCCGGGCCATTTCAAAGGCGTGCCCGGCCAGACCGAAACCGGTGACGTCGGTGGCGGCACTGACGTCAAAGGCCTGCAAGACTTCACAGGCGCTGCGATTCAGGGTGGTCAATTGATCGATGCAGGCCTCCAGGGACGCGGCGGAGACATACCCTTTTATATTGGCGTTGAACAGCACACCGCTGCCGACGGGCTTGGTGATGACCAGCCGATGCCCGGGCCGGGCCGCACGGTTTGACCAGTAGCGTTCGGGATGGACCAGGCCGTTCACCGCCAGACCGAACTTGGGTTCGTCATCTTCGATCGTGTGCCCGCCGGCCAGAACAGCACCGGCCTCGGTGATCTTGCTGAGGGCCCCGGCCACCGTCTGATGCAGGACGTTCATGGGCAGTTTGCCTGAAGGAAAGGCGGCCAGATTCAGGCAGGTGATTGGCCGTCCCCCCATGGCGTAGATATCGCTCAGGGCATTGGCGGCCGCAATCTGACCGAAGGTGAAGGGATCGTCCACCGGCGGCGTAATGAAATCCGCCGTGGTCACCAGGGCCAGCTCGTCGTTGAGACGATAGATCCCGGCGTCATCGCTGGTTTCAAAACCCACCAGGAGGTTACGATCCTCGTTTTGCGGCAGATTGGCCAAGAGTTTGCCGAGCCCGACCGGGTCGATTTTGGCCGCTCAGCCGCAGGTTTTGGAGAGGCTCATCAGGGTGGGCTTCTTGAACATGGATTTGATCATTGTCCTTGCTCGTTATCCGGATGGGTGCATTATCACATACAGCTCGGGGATCAGCTGCCGGTCCGCCGCCAGGTCCCGGCCATAATTTTGAGACCGGCCGCGGAGTTGGAATCCCGGCGCACCAGATAGGCGCGGTCAGCCCGGTGGCGCAATTCGGGACGGGCTTCCAGCAGAATATGAGCGGCGATCCGGGCGGTTTCGCCACTGATGCGCGCGCAGTGCTTTTGATGCGCGCGACTGCCGAATGCGAATTCCTTGGTCAGCACACGACAGCAGTTTGATGGGTAGACCGATCGGAAGGTCTGCATAAGGGCCTCGACCGCCGACTTGACCGGCCGCCCGCGTCCCAGGCCGGGCCCGTTTCGCCCCAGATACAAGCCCAGGGCCATGACGGCCCCGGCGAGGGCGCCGCATAAACAGCCGTTGCCGGCCAAACCCTCCGGGAAACCGGACGCCAAGCGCACCGCCAGGTCATCGGGAAGCCCTCCCCTGAACCCGCGGTTGAGAACGCTGAAGACGGCTTCGGCGCACTCCAGTTGGCGGGAGGCGAACAGGTTCTCGACCCGGCTCTGGATCAACGTTTCCATTTTATGATTCGACTCCTCCAACGACCGGCTCCCTTTCATCAGCGCCCCTTGCGACAGGCCAGGCCGCCCGGTGCTTTTCGGCGTCGGCCGGTTCGGGTGTTGGCGGTGCAATCCGCCGTGGGCCCGGCTTGTCATCCCGATGCATCAGGGCGCGCCCTTTTCCACCGGCAAACCGGCCCCCTTCCAGGCAAATATGCCGCCCGGATGCCGATAGACGTTTTTATATCCCAGTTTTACAGCCCAGGCCGCCCCGTTGTGGCTGCGCGTACATTTGACAAACCCACAGTATACCACGACCGTCCGGTTCTTGTCGGCGCCCAGCAGGGCCTCGTAGTCCGCCGGGCTGCGGCCGTCGGTTTCCGTGGCATCCCAGGTGGCCATGTCCGCGATGGGAAAGAGGAACTGGACGGCCCCAGGCACATGATTCTTTTTAAAGCTGGCTTCCAGCGGCATCGTGTCCACGATGACCATATCCCTGCCGGCATCGATCCACTGCTTGAGTTCCAGCGTACCGACCACGTCGTAACCGCCGCTTCGGATCTCGCGCACGAGCTTGATCGCCCCGGCCTCCTTTTCGACCTCCTTTTCAAATCGGTCCTTGGCCGAAGCCGGCCCGCAAAAGCCAAGCACGAGTAAACCGATGGCGACACCCGCCAGCGGCCCGAAGAGTCTTTTCATCATACCACCTCCTCAAGGTAATTCGGCAGTCAATCCTGCCAAGGGGTTAAAATGAGCGGTTTCGAACGAGTGACAGGAGCCCGTTCGGCCGCAGGCGCCGTCGACGGCGCCAGCCGTACAGCCACATCACGAGAGCCATCAAGACCAGATTGCGGTACAGCGCGGCATCGAGCCCGCTGAACGCACGGGCCTCGATGTCCTGGGGTCCGAAACAGCCGCAATCGACAGCCAGCCCCGATTTAAGACCGATGCCCAGGATAGCGATGAAAAGCGCCAGCAGTCCGGCGATGACCGCCAGGCTGCCGCGGATGTCGAAAAACAGACCGAGCCCGGCGGCGATTTCAAGCGCCGGCAGCACGCGGGCCACGGCCCCCAGGAGGTTTTCGGGCACGATCCCGAAAGCGTCGATCAACACGGCAAACGCTTCCGGATCCATAAGCTTGCGGCCGCCGGCGTAAATGAACAGCGCACCGAGCACCCAACGTGCGAGTGCATAGCTGTAATCCCGGTATCGCATCGTGCCCCTGCATGACTTTGGTCCGGAATACCCCGCTCGGCGACCTGGCATCCCGGAAAGTCTTTATGGTTTGGTCCACGGCCAACGCCCGCCAAAGCTTGAAACGGAAAATGCCACAAGCCGGTTGCACGCGGTGCAGGCCATTATCCGCGAGGCTTGTGTAAATTAGATAAATTTCAAATCAAAAGCCAATCGTTTGCTTTGATATCATCAATAAGTAATTATAGATATTCCCAATAATAACAGGCCGGCACACCAGGGCCTCGTCGATCAAGTTTTGTGACCATTGTTCAATATCTTGACTGTAAATCATATCCGTAGCCATCCCGGGCAAGAGGGGCATTTACGAAGGCGGGTGATTTTAGTATGGTGTCAGGCACGGTCGAGCATGCTTTGGTTTTTTCTCGTCGTCCGGAGACAATGGACGAGGGTTTCACGGTCGCGCTTCAATAACCGCGAGCTGCGATTATCAACCGAAAGGACGCACCCCATGGGCGCAAGCAAACCATTTTTATCATCCCGAGAATTCGCCGAGCAGTCCGGTCTTCCCGTCTCCAAGGTGACCAAACTCCTGCGGGACGGCAGCCTCAAGGGACAGAAGCAAGGCCGCCAATGGATAATCCCCGCCGATGAACTGGACCGTCTTGCAGCCCCTCTCCCGGAGGCGCCCTCCCCCGCCGCCGCTCAACCCACGCCGGCCGCGCGTCGAACCAGAGGCTACAGTGTCGCCGAATTCAGCGCCATGACCTATTTGACCGAATCCGGTGTCCTGGACTGGCTCAAGAAAGGGCGCTTGAAGGGGACCCAAAGCGAAAACGGCGACTGGCGCGTCGACGCGGCCAACCTCGACACTCCCCATATGAAGCACCTCGTGCGCTAGAGGCGCTCGGCCCCGACCATGGTTGAGATGCGCATCCCGCCCGAGCGCCGGAAATGGATCCGCCGGCAAGCACTAGAAAGGTTCCAACGCTATGTGGCCATCGACACGCGCTCCGATCCCCAAAGCGGCCGGCACCCGTCGACGGACGGACAGGGGGAGCTCGCCCGCCGCCTGCAGGCCGAATTGGCGGCCATGCACGGCCTCGAGGTCACTCTCGACGACTACGGCTACCTGTACATCGCGCGATCAGGACGCAAGGCCGTCGGCAAGACCGCAATCACCTTCTGCGCGCATCTGGACACCTCACCTTCCGTGAGCGGCCGCGGGGTCAAGCCGGTCATCCATCGCAACTACGACGGCGAAGCGCTGCATTTTGCGGACGACCCGTCACTTCTGCTCACGCCGGAAGATTCACCTGAATTGTTGCAGCATATCGGTGAGGATATCGTGACCGCCTCCGGCCGCACCCTTCTGGGGGCCGATGACAAGGCCGGCCTGGCGGCCATTATGACCGCCCTTGAATTCCTTCACGTCGAGACGGACTGGCCGCATCCCGAACTGCGCATCGTTTTCACGCCGGACGAGGAAATCGGGGAGGGCGCCGATCATGTGCGCCCGGAGCGCATGGGGCAGGTGGGCTACACCATCGACGGGGGCGCTCTGGGGGAATTAGAAGCCGAGTGCTTTCACGCGCTCCGGGCTGAAATCACCTTCAGCGGTCTGAACGTGCACCCTGGATATGCCAAGAACCGTATGATCAACGCGGCCGCCATCGCGGCGCGGTTCGCCGCGGCGCTGCCCGCCCACGAAACCCCGGAAAACACCGCTGGACGCGAAGGGTTCCATCACCTCACGGCTATCGGCGGAAACGAAAGCAAGGCCCGCCTGGAATTGATCCTGCGCGATTTTGACGCGGCCGGCAACGCGCGTCGCGTGGCGGTTCTCGAACAGCTGTGCGCGACCTATCGGGCGCTTTATCCGGGCGTGATCATCGATCTCGCGGTGGAGGAACAATACCGTAATATGAAGGAGGTCCTGGAGCGGCACCCCGACGTTCTGGCCGTGGCGCGGCAGGCCTTTGATGCCGCCGGCGTCGCGGTCGTCGACAAGGCCATCCGGGGCGGCACCGACGGTGCCCGCTTCTGCTTCATGGGTATTCCAACCCCCAATATCTTTGCCGGCGGTCTTCTTTTTCACAGCCGCAAGGAATGGATCCCGGTGCGAGCGCTGCAAAAAAGTACCGAGGTCATCTTGCAGTTGTGCCGGCTGTGGGCCCAGAGCCCGCCTCGGGCAGCCATCATCGCGGACGCCGATGAAGCCCGGAGCTGAGGAACGCGGCGGCCGGGAAGCGCTGGCCATTCCCAACATTCGGCGTTTCATCGCCTTTCGTGTGTGCTTCAACGCCCGTTTTTACTATCCCGTATTTGCCATTCTCTTTCTGGATTTCGGACTCAGCCTGGAGCAGTTTGCCCTCCTGAACGCTGTCTGGGCCGTTGCCATCGTGTTGCTCGAAGTTCCCTCGGGCGCCCTGGCGGATATCATCGGCCGACGACGCCTGCTGATCGGCGCCGCCTGGTTGATGGTGGCTGAGATGGCCCTTTTATGCCTGGCGCCACGGGGAAATCCGACCCTCCTGTTTTTCTTCTTTCTGGGCAACCGCATCCTGAGCGGAGCGGCCGAAGCCGCCGCCAGCGGGGCGGACGAAGCCCTGGCCTACGACACCCTCATACACGCCGGCCGGCCGGAAGCTTGGGGACTGGTGCTCGAACGCCAGATCCGCTATCAGGCCATCGGCTTTATCGCCGCCATGACCGTTGGCGCGGCCGTCTACGACCCCGACCTGCTCAATCGCGTGCTGGCCTGGTGCGGGTCATCTCTGCGGGTCGATCAGGCACAGGCCCTGCGGTTTCCTCTCTTTCTGACCCTGATCATGGCCCTGGCGACGTTGGCACAGGCCCTGGCGATGCGGGAGCCATCGCCGCCGGCCACCATTGAAGCGACGCCTGCTGAGGGACCGACCTTGGGTGCCGCCTTTGCGCTCACCTTCCGGGCCGGGCGCTGGATTTTGCGAACACCCTTCGCCCTGACCGTGATCCTGGCCGGGCTGCTTTTCGATCACATCATCCGCCTGGTGATCACCCTCAACAGCCAGTACCTGCGCCAGATCGCTTTGCCGGAGGCGGCTTTCGGCATCATTGCCGCCGGTTTTTCACTGTTTGGCGTCTTCATTCCCCGCCTGGCTCGGGGCATGGCTGAACACCACCCGCCGGTCTTCAACTTTGGCTTGCTCGTCCTCCTCAGCGCAGCGGGCCTCTTTGGAACCGCCTGGTTCATACCCATCTGGGGCTTGATACCACTGGCGCTGCTGTACAGCGTCATGGTTTTCAACCAGTTTTTTACCAGCCACTACCTCAACCAGGTCGCCCCCTCAGCCGAGAGAGCCACCGTGCTTAGTTTCAAGGGACTCAGTTACAACATGGGCTATGGGCTGGTGGGCATCGCTTATGCCCTTGTTCTGGGCTATTGCCGCGGGATTACCGCAAACCCTACCGCCGATGTCGTGGCGCAGGTTTTTTGGCTGTCCTTCCAGGCCCTTCCATGGTATTTCCTAGCCATTGTGGTTCTGTTTTGCGGATATGCCTGCCGTCACCGCCCCGCAGGCGGTCAGATGGCAGCAAAGGAAAGCAACGACGATGAAAACGACGCGCGTTAAAATTTTTTACGACGGCGGCCATATACCCAGCGACCGTTTCGAGTCGATCATCTCCAGCCTTTCGCGCAAGATCAACGGCTGGCTGGAAGAAAACGCCGACGTCGAGATCATCAACATTCTGCAGTCGGAATCCCAAGGCGCCGAGAATGCCTGGAACCTGACGGTGACGGTCTTCTACCGTCAGTAACCAGCCTTGTCTGAACTTGCGGACGGCACGGTGCCTACCGGCGTTTTTTCCGGACGATCGATACCGCGAGCCGATGGCCGCCGGGACCAATGCGCCGTTTCATTACCCGAACAAACGCTTTACAAGGATCTCCTGCCGGGCCCATGAATTCCTGGACCGCACCCCATGACTGGACCACCTGGCTGAGGCGCACCCTCGGCTTCAGGCCACTGGTGGTCGTGCTGATCATTGGCCTGGTGGGCGTTTCGGAATTGCGCTTCGACTGGTGCGAACAGTTGATCGGCCGTTTTCTGTTGTCCACCAATGACCACCGGCCCGAGTCCGGTGCCATATGGGATAAGGGCCACAGGACCGCCACCGCTTTGCAGACCCTCAATCAGATCATTACCGACAAGCAGTCGGTTCAACGCCAGGCCCGGGAGGCCCGAAGCTTCTCGCAAATCGCCCAAACCCTGGCCGAGGGGCATGACGTCATTCTGGCGGCCTCACATTTTCAGGCGCTCTACAACGCCCTGCCGCCGGAGCGCGCCGGCGAACTGCTGTCACCTTACAGCCTCATCCGGATGCGCAGCCAAGGAAAGTGGGACCGCACCTTTTTCGAACCGGCCGAGCAGGGCTTGACCCTGTACTTTCTCAACCGGGACAACCGTGTCATGCATCAGATCCAGATTGACGCGCAGCTGCTGGAAGGCATCGAGCAGGATGAAGGCGAGCAGCGCGAAAGTCTCGAGCACCTCCCGCAGTTCAGCGGCCGAATTTACGATGCCGAGCAATTCTTCATCGGTCTCGAGGAAATGCCCGAGGACATTCAACGCCATATCATTCCCTGGCCGGAAAAGCTCCTCAAGACCCCGGGGCGCATCCAGCGGGTCGGTGTTTCCGACGAGGTGATTTCCGGACACATCGAAATCGGCCTGGAAATGGAGGATGCCCGGCGCACACGCGTCGTGCTTGTCAAGGGGCGCGACTGGGCCGTCGCCCGCCTGCGCTCGGCGCTGGAAGGCGAACGGTTTCAGAATGAATTCGAGTTTTAGCGACCGCGACCGCGGCCGGGAACAACGCATGCACACACGTGAGATAAAACCACATCCGAGGCCGAAACGCTGTTCGCATCCGGAGCCAGCCTGTCGCCTTGCGGCTTCCGGCGCCAGACGGCCGGTGCGCTCGCGCGTCGATCTTTTCGGAGGGGTGGTCGCCGCATGATCCGATGCTTGCGCACCCTTTTCTACGCCGGGCTCGCCCTGGCAGGCCTTGGCGCTGTGGCCGGCATCGTCTTCTTCTTCACGGCCGTCCGGGAACTGCCGCGGGTTCCCGAACCGCTGAGCCGCATCATCGAAACGCCCCCGACGGAGATCTTCGCCGCCAGCGGCGAGCGCCTGCTGGTTATCGGTGGACGCGAGGCCGTTCCCATCAGCCGGGTATCCCCGGAGTTTATCAACGCTGTGGTGGCCACCGAGGATCACCGCTTCTGGCGCCACCACGGGATCAACAAGCTGCGCATCGTCAAAGCCCTGGGCATCACGCTTTTCGTCCCCGACAAGATCCAGGGGGCCTCCACCATCACCCAACAACTCGCCAAAAATTTGTTTTTTTCCTTCAAACGCAGCTATATGCGCAAATTCCGCGAATTGCTGGTGGCCCTGCAGATCGAAGCCCAATTCGGCAAGGAGGAGATTCTGGAGGCCTATATCAACCAGATCGCTTTCAATGCGCGCTCCCACGGCATCGAGCAGGCGACCCGCACCTTTTTCGGCAAAACCGCTTCCGAACTGAACCTGGCCGAGGCCGCCCTCCTGGCCGGACTGCCCAAGTCACCGACGCGCTATAACCCTTACCGGCACTGGGAACGGGCCAAAAAACGTCAGAAGGTCGTCCTCGGGCGCATGGTGGCTGCGGGCTACATATCGCGTGCCCAGGCGAACGCCGCCTTCCTGACCCCCATCCATCTGGTGGCGCCCCGCGAGCGCGCGGATACGGGCAGTTATTTTCTGGATATGGTCATCCGTGACCTCGAAACCACCTACGGGACCGACATCACCCATCACGGCGGCTTGAAGGTCTACACGACCCTCGACCCCCGCCTGCAACTCTACGCCACCGAGGCGATCCAGCGCGGGCTCGAGGACCTGGACGGCCAACTGCAACTCCCGGCCGCTACAGAGGCGGAAGTCGAGAAACCCCAGGGTGCCCTGGCGGCCATCGACACCAAGTCCGGGGCGCTGCGCGCTCTCGTGGGGGGCCGCGCCTATCACCAGTCGGCCTATAATCGGGCCATCCACAACCAGCGCCAGCCGGGCTCGGGTTTCAAGCCCTTCACCTATTACGCGGCCTTTGAAAAACTCGATCTGTCCCCCGCCACGCTCATGGTGGATCAGCCCGTGATCATTCCCGTCAAGGGGTCGGCCGACTGGAAACCCCGCAACTTCAACCGCGACTTTGACGGTCCGATGGTGCTCAAAACAGCTCTGATGAAGTCGGTCAACACAGTGGCCGCCCAGCTGATCGAGCAGGTGAGCCCGGCCAGCGTCGTCGAGACGGCCCGGCGCTGCGGCATCGAAAGTCCCCTTTCACCGTTTTATTCCCTGGCCTTGGGAACATCGGGCGTGAGCCCGCTGGAAATGGCCGGGGCCTTTGCCACCTTTAGCAGCGGCGGCGTCCACCACCGGCCCTACTGGATCGCCCGCGTCGAGGACGCCCGGGGGCGAATCCTCCGCGACCACATTGTCAGCGGCCGGCGGGTGCTTGATCCGGTCAAGACGTTCCAACTGGTGGATATGATGCGGGGGGTCATCGACCACGGCTCGGGGGCGGTCGTTAGGCGGCTGGGATTCGACCGCCCGGCGGCGGGCAAAACCGGTACGACCAACAACCACCACGATGCCTGGTTCACCGGCTTCACCCCCACCCTGAGCGCTTCGGTGTGGGTGGGCTTCGACAGGGCCCACGCGCTTCGCGACACGCAAGGGGCCGGCATCACCGGCGGCCGCGGGGCGGCCCCCATCTGGACCGCATTCATGCACAAAGCCATGGAGGGCGAGCCGACGCGCAATTTTACGGTGCCGGCCGGCATTCATTTCGAAGCCATCGATCCTCAAACCGGAAGGCGGCCGGACGTGCTGACGCGGGCGACTTTGCAGGTTGCGCTGACCGCCGGCCAGACACCCGACGGCGCCATGGCCCGCGGTCAAACCGGACCACTGACGATCCCTCCGGCCGCCGGTCGGCGCAATGACCCGGGCGAACCGCCTGTTTCGGGGATTGTCGAAGAAGATCTGCCGCTGGACGAATGAAATAACGACGCGATGATTCCTTTTCTCAAAAATTGGGTTTTTCGTATCTGGGGAGCCGGAATGCTGGCCTTCGTGTCGAGCCTCTGGCTGCTGACCCAAACCGGTGCGGCCTTCGCCCTCGACGCCGCTTTGCCGGTATTCGGCGTTCTCTTCGGCCTGGCGTTCGTCGGCCTGGGGTGGCTGAGCGACCGTGTTGTCCGCACCCAGTTCGCGCCCCTGATCCAGGAGGCCGAGATCCTGGAACGCGGCGGGATGGCGGCAGAGGCTGAGCAGGCCTTCGACAGGGCCCTGACCCTGCTGGACAGCCTCCTGGTCTCGCCGCGGCGGCGTCGGCATTATCTCCGTGTGCTGGGCGAAAGGATGGCGCGCTTCTACACCGCCCGAGCGGAAAAAAACAACCGGGCCTATATGTGGATTGAACGCTACCTGAAAGCCAACCCCGCGGACGGCGCCATCGCCGCCGCGTGGCTCAAAGACATGGAGGGCCGGACCCGATGGGGCCAGGCCCGCCAGGACCTGGCCGCCCGTATCGGAGAAGCCTGCCGGGACGACCGGCCGACCCAAGCGACCCTAGCGCGGATTTACATCCGCACCGGCCGAACGGATTTTCCGGCCCTGCAGACCTATCAACAGGTGCTATCCGCCCCCGAGGACGCTGACGATGCGTTGATCGCCGATATGGCCGAACTGTTCACGAGGGAGGGGCGCGCCGATGAACTGGCCTTGCAAACCTACGTCCGGGCCGCCCGCCAGGGCGCCCTCACGCCGGATCTGCGATGTGGCCTCGCGGCCTGCCTCCGATGGACGCGGGGCGCCGAGCGCCATCGCGCCCGCCTTGCGCAGGCCCGCCGCATCGTCGGCCCGATCGAAGCGCAAGAGCTCGAGCGGGTGTCTTCCGGCTTTGTCCCGCCCACGGGGAGCTTCGATCCGGCGGTGGGGACCGATCGACCGGCGGTCCGCCTGCGCTCAGGGATTGCCCGGGTCCTTGAGCGTTGCCGCACCATCGGCCGCAGACTCGCCCAAAGCGCCCGAAAGGTCGCCGTCGGGGTTAAAACGCCTTACTGGCGCAGACTGGGCCAAACCGCCCTGATCGGCGGTCTGGTCATTTCCGCCGTGGCGTTGATCTTCAGCACGGCCGGCCATCTGGTCAAATCGCCGCCGCCGACACCCGCGGCGAATGAAATCGTCAAGGAGGCGCCCGCCCCCTACACCCTGCAGGTGGCCGCCTACCTGAAGCCCGAACACGCCGAGCGCTTCATCAAAATCCTGAAAACCCGCGGACAGGACGCCTACCGGATTGAAGTGCCGCGCCAGCAGAAAACCTGGTATCAGGTGCGCCTCGGCCGGTTCCGTACCAAGGAGGCGGCCCGTTCCCATGGCCACCGGTTGAAAGCTGAAGGCATAATTGATGATTTCTATGTGGCCAATTATCAAATGCTGCAGTTTGACAATCGTTAGCTGGTAAATTACGTTTCACGATTGTATGTGTATTGAAAACCGCCCGGCCGGGTAGTTTGGTGCAGATGGCGGTGGGCCCATTACCGGAAAGGAGTCGAAGACGCGATGTCGTCAACCAAAAAAAAGGTCATTACCGAACTGCAGAAACAAATTTTAGCCATACGCCGGGAAACCGAAGAGAAGCAGGCCGAGAAGGCGGCCGTTCAGGAAGAGATCAGCAAGCTGCATTTCACGCTGTCGCTCTACCAGGCCGAGAAGGGAATTGACGAAAACACCCTGGCCAAGATTGACGACCTCAAGAGCCGTATCAGCCAACTGGAGGATCACATCCGTTCGCTGCCGACCCAGATCCGGCAGCTCGAGTCCCGGCACCGCAAACTGCGTCAATCCGAACGCCTGGGCGGCTGACTCCCATCGAACAAGCCAAAAAGCGGAGGGCAATGCCCTCCGCTTTTTTATGGGGGAATGTTCGCGCTTAATTTTCTAATCGGCGGCGATTGACGATGCCCAGTCCCAGCAAACCAGCCCCCAGAAGCAGCATGGTGGCAGGTTCGGGGACGTGAACCAGTTGAGACTGTTTGTTGGCGGTCACGGCATGCGCAAATGCGCTTCCTGAAAAACTATCCGGTGCAGGACCCACATCCATTTTCTTGTAGAGCGCGTATAGATCCGTGCTTGTGTCCATAACACTGAAGGCATCTCCATAAACCGCATCCCAAACGGCGAGCTGGACCGCTTTGGCCACAAACGTGACATCATCGCCCGTATAGATGCTGTCGAGGTCATTGCCGATGAATGGATCGAACTGTCGCACACGCCAAGCGGCCAATCGATAACCTTTGTCTACAGGCTCTAAATCAACTGAAAACGCGTTGTTAAACGTCGGCGCACTTCCGGCCCAGTTGAAGGTCTTTTTGACATCGACACAGTAGGAGAATGTATCTGCCAACACTTCGTTGTCATCGTTCAGTATCAGGGTGTGGAAACGCCCTGCGCCCACATTGTAGCCGGTATCATCGATTTTGACCGCTAGCGCACCCCAATAGGATCCGCTTTTCTGAATTGCCAGCTTGGTGGCCTGAACAGGGATCACGCTCACCCCTAATAAAAAGACCACCGTCAGAAAAATTGCTTTTCTCATCTCGCCTCCGTTTTCAGATCTGAATCATATCGTTTCAGGTTCAGCATCAGGCTAATTTCGGCTTTGAATTCAGCAAACAGTATGCCATCAGCAGAAATTAATTTAGCACAATAATTTCAAATACTTTCAATCAAGAATGGGTTTGGCTGAAACGGGGAAACAAAAAGAGTGCCGAAAATATGAGAATAATATTTCTAGATTGGCTTAAAATTGCCCAGTCGAACGGGCATTAAAATCTGGCGTATACGGTGATGGCTCGGAACGACATGGAGGGGCCGACAACCGGCGCTCAAGCGCGCCTGGCAGATGGGCGGGCAGGCCTCGACGATCACTGAAAAGCGATCGAGAGGAAAACGATCACGGCGCCGCTCTTGCGCTTAACCCGCTTCTCCCAGCGATAGCTCAGAACGACATCATCGCGCTTGAGCTCCAGCAGGAGGTCCTCGATCACGTCGGGCAGGACCGGCCCGCCTTCGGAGTGCCGTCCTTTGCCCACGATAATGCGCAGGGTGTAGAGGCCGTCGGCCTGAGCGGTGCGGATGAAGGACGCGGCCCGCTCGCGGGCCCTGGCGGCCGTGGCCCCGTGCAGGTCCAGCTGGGCCTGGGGCCCGGGGTAGCGCTGCAATTTTTCCTTGAGCGACAACCGGCGGGGCGGGAAGAAGCCGCCGGTCTTTTTTTTCATGAGTCCACGAGCGTCGCGTGCCAGGGACTGGTGCAGGGTTTCGCTGAGCGCTCGGCCGTCCCCGGTGTCTTCAACGCTCGCATCGAAAAGACGCTGCAAATCGGCCTGGCTGTCCAGACGCGGAATACCGTGGCGATTGGTGGGAATATCGGCCCGGCGGGCGCGCTCACCCGGTTTCGCGGCGGGGGCTGGCGGCGCGACGGGAAGGTTCTCGTCGGCCGGGGCGTCGCCCCCCGGCATAAACAGCGCAGACAGATCGGCATCGTCGTCCAGGCGGCGAATGCCCACACGGTTGCGGGGCAAAGGGCCCGGCGGCCGCGCGGTTTGGCCGGCGGCGGGCTTGTTGGGCTTTCCTGATCCCCTGGGGGGCACGGTATCTTCGGTCATCGTATCGTTGAAATGAGCGCCAAGATCTTCGTCCGGTTTCAAAACCGGGATTCCTTGCCGCGAAAGCGGACGTCCCCCGAGCTTTACCCTCGCCGGTGATGGCGCCACATTTTCTGTTTCGGTGGCCGGTGTGGCGTGCGGCGGTTGGGCGACTTTTTCCCTTGCCGGGCGGCCGGCTGAATCGGTCACCGGCCCGGCTGCGTCCACCGGCGTATGGGGTTGCGGGGGTCGTGGTTCTGGCTGCCGTTTGGCGGCGGGCCCCTCAGCGCCGTGGCGGTGACGCCGGAACCATGTTTTAAGTTTCCTAAGACTCATGCTGACGCTTTGGTGCCGGAGCAGAAGATCCGGCAGCATCACCCGCTTCGCCGGCTTCCCGGCGTACGGACGCCAGTTCGTCCACCCAGGTCCGCTCCGAAAGTTTGATACCGCTGCGGTAGGCCGTGCGCCCGATCACGTGGGCGGCTACCGGGGCGGTCAAGAGAAGGAAAAGGATCGCCGCCGCCGCCCGCAGGGTGATGCCGATTTGCATGAAATGGTTGGCCACGGCCACCATGATCAAACCGGCTCCGAGGGTCCCGGCCTTGGTGGAAGCATGCATGCGGGTGATCATGTCCGGCAGGCGCAGCATCCCCAGGGCGGCAATGAAACCGAAAAGGCCGCCGGCCAGCACCAGTGCTGCCGTCAGATAATCCGTCACGGGTCTCTCCCGGTGTCATGGTCATTGCGTGATCGTCGCTCGTCAACCCGCATCCGAAAGCGGGCCAGCGCCACGGTCCCCAGAAAGGCTACCAGCGCGTAGGCAATGGACACGTCCAGAAACGACGTTTCATCGGCATGGATGGCGAGGACGGCCAGCTGAGCGACGATCAGCACCGATATGAGATCGAGGGCCACAATGCGATCGGCGGCGTCCGGCCCCTTGACGAGCCGGACAAAGGCCAGAACCATCCCGCTCAGCAGGAGCACCGAGGTCATGGCCACGCATTGATCCAGAAAACCCACGGTCACGCTCATCGCAGGGCCTCCAGCACCCGGCGTTCCAGACCGTCCTTGATTTCGCGCCGGGCGGCGGCGGGATCGTCCAAAAACATGAAATGCACATAGAGCATCCGACGGTCGTCGGATATGTCCAGACTGAGGGTACCCGGTGTGAGTGAAATCATATTGGCCACCAGCATGATCTCCATATCGGTGCGGGCCGCCAGTTCGATGCCGATAATCCCGGGACGGCTTTTTGGCCGGGGGGTGATCACCTCCCAAAGCACCCGGAAGTTGGAAACGATCAATTGGTAGAGAAAATAGGCCGCCAGACGCAGCACCCGGGGCGCCCGCACGAAATAGGCCGCGTCCGGGTAAAGCGGTTTGGAGACCCATAGAGCCAGATACCCCACGAGAAAACCCGTCAGCAGACCGGTCAGGGTAAACTGCCCGCGCACCGCGCTGAAACCCAGCGCTAAAAATAGATTGAGCATGAACAGGTTCATGAACCCTCCCCGAGCACGGCCCGGACATAGAATTGCGGGTCCATGAGCTCTTCCGCCGCCGCCAGGGCGATATCCAGAAGGGGTTGGGCGCCCAGACCGAGGACCAGGGTCACGGCGGCCAGCACCGCCACCGGCGCCAGCATGGGCAGCGGCAGGGCGCCGTCCGATTCGCCCGCCGTCGCGGCCGCGTCCGCCGGCAGCGGTTCCCAGAATGCCGCAATCCATATTTTGGTCATCGAATAGATGGTCAGCAAGCCGACAACCAGCGCCACGGCGGCCGCACCGTAGGCCCCGATCTCCAGGCTGGCCTGGATCAGGACAAACTTGGCCCAAAAGCCCGAAAGCGGCGGAAATCCCGCCAGCGAAAATGCCGGTATCAGAAAAAGGATCGCCACAAGTCCCGAGCGTTGATAGAGCCCGCCCAGTTTTTTCAGATCGTCATGGCCGCCGAGCCTCTTCATCAGCCCGCTGATCAGGAAGAGGTTGGCTTTGACCACAATGTGGTGAACGAGGTAGAAAACCGCCCCGGCCAGCGCCAGGGGCGTGAAAAGACCCAACCCCAAGATCATATAGCCGACCTGGCTGACAATGTGAAAGGCCAGGATGCGACGGACCTCGCTCTGGGCGGCTGCGCCCAGCACCCCGGTCACCATCGTAAAACAGGCCATGAGAAGGATCAACGCGTGGGTGGTGTCCACGTCATGAACAAAGACTAAGCTGAAGACCCGCAAGAGCGCATAGACGCCTACCTTGGTCAACAGGCCGGAGAATACTGCGGCGACAGCCGTCGGCGGTGTATGGTAAGACGCCGGCAGCCAGAAAAACAGCGGAAAGGCACCGGCCTTGAGGCCGAACGCCATGACGAAGAGCATGGCCACGGTGGTCATCAGGCCGGGCGCCTCGGCGGACGTCACCTTCGCATGCAGGTCGGCCAGATTGAGTGTCCCGGTCAGGGCGTAAAGCAGCCCGAGACCGGTAATGAACATCAGGGTGGCGATCAGGTTCAGGGTGACGTATTTGACGCCCCCGTCCAGTTGCCGCGGCTCGCCGCCCATGACCAGCAGCCCAAAGGAGGCCATCAGCATGACCTCGAACCAGACGTAGAGGTTGAACAGATCGCCCGTCAGAAAAGCGCCGCTGATGGCGGCCATCAGGATCTGGAAAAAGGGGTGGAAGCCCAGGGCCTGGTAGCGCCGGTCGACGTCGGCCAGGGCATAGAGGTTGGCCGCCAGCCCGATCACGGCAGCCACGACCAGCATGACGGCGCTGAGATGATCGGCCACCAGCGTGATACCGAAAGGTGCCGGCCAGGCTCCCATCTGTTCGGCCAGGATGCCGCCCTGCCGCACCTTGGCGAGCAGGATCGCGACAGAACCCATTTGCAGCAGACTGGCGCTCAGAGAAACGCGGGCCTGCCACCGCTGTCGCCGGCCGCAAAGAAAAGCGCCCACGCCAGCCAACAGGGGAATCAGGATCGGCAGGACCAGAAGCGACATCAGTTTGCTTTCGTCTCGACCGGGCAGGCGGGGGCCGGCGTCACGTCATCGACAGGTTCGGCCAGACGCATGAATTCGGTATCCACGGTGCCGATCTCCTGATAGGCCCGGTAAAACAGTACGAAAATGAACACCAGAAGCGCAAAGCCGATGACGATGGCCGTCAGCATCAACGCCTGGGGCAGGGCGTTGGCCACCGGCCCCGACGGCGTGAGGGCGCCTTCGGGGATCAGCGGGGGTGAAGGTTCAGCCAGCCGTCCGCCAGTAAACAGCAGAAGATTGACGGCGTTGCTGGCCAACACCAGCCCGAAAATGAAGCGGATCAGGTTGCGTCCCAGAATCAGATAGACGCTGCCGGCCACCATCACCCCCACGAGAACGGCCATCAATGGTTCCATAGTTCAGCTCTCCTCTTCCAGAGCCAGGACGAGGGTCAAAATCGTTCCGAGCACGGTCAGGTAGACGCCGATATCGAAAATCACCGGTGTCCCGATGGCGGCGTGGGCCTCGGCCCCTTGCCCCGTGACCCACCAGAGCCCCGTTAAAAATGGCCAGCTTTGGAGAAACGCGGCCATTCCGGCGATCAGGGCCGTGAGCAGACCGGCGGCGGTCAGATGGCGGGGATCGATTCGCAGCGCCCGCCGCAGGGCCGGCGCCCCTTCGGAAATCGCAAACAGGGCAAAGCCGGTACCGGCCACCAAGGCACCGGCAAAGCCGCCCCCCGGGGAATGATGCCCCCGGAAAAGCAGGTAGACCGAAAAAACCAGGATCAGGCCTGTCAGCAGACGTGTGGCCGTCTTGAGGATCAGGGTTCCCATGTGTCTCCCCGCTGCCGACGGCCCCGCCGGATCAAGGCATAGGCCGCCAGACCGGCCAGCGCCACCACGGTGATTTCGCCCAGGGTGTCCAGGGCCCGGAAATCCACCAGAATGACGTTGACGATATTGCGGCCGTGCGCGACCGCCAGGCTCTGTTGTTCGAAAAAGGCTGTCACCGTCCGATCGAGCGGCGTGGCCGTGGCGTTGATCAGCACCACGGCCACGGCGGTGCCTGCGGCCAGAGCCAGCAGACCGTCGGCGATGCGAACGGGCCGGTCGCCGCATTCCCGGGCGTACAGATCGGGAAGCCGCAGCAGGATGACCGCCACGATGATGACGGTCAGGGTTTCCACGAGCAGCTGGGTCAAGGCCACGTCGGGGGCCCCGTAGATCAGGAATATCAGGGCCAGCCCGGCGCCCACAACCCCCAGCGCCGAGATGGCCACCAGACGCCGCCGCGTGGCGACCACGGCCGCCACGGCGGCCGTGATAAGTCCGGCCAACAGCCCGTCGCGAAGGCTCGGCGTGGGGAACGGCTCCAGGGAGGGACGCTGGCCACCGGTGACAAGCGCCCAGGAAACGAGGCCCACAAAGGTGGCCATGACCACAAAGAGGTAACGGTGAAGCGAGCCGCTTTGCAGCCAGCGGGTCTGGAGACGCCCGGCCCATTGGACGCTGCCGAGGCAGACCTGGTAGACGGTCTCCAGGGGAAGCGGCCAATGCCGTTCACCCCACGCTACCAGGCGGCCGATCCGACCCCGGCCAAGGTAGCAGACCACGCCCACGCTCAAGGTGACGATGCTCAATAGCAGCGGCACGCTCAGGCCGTGGAAGAGCGACAAGGTCACCGGGGGGGCGTCATGGCCCATGGCCCGGACGGCCGGCTGGACGAGCCAGCGGGCGACCCACCAGGGAATGATGCCAAAGAGAATGCTGGTGGCCCCCAGCAGGAGCGGGCCTCCGAACAAGGCCACCGGGGCTTCATGCCCCCTTTTGCCACCGGCAGCCGGCCCCAGGAAGGGACGCACGAAAATGATGCCGGCCACCGCGGTCATCAGCGTATTGGCGGCCACGGCCGCAGTCGTGACCGGGCCGGGGAGATAATCCATGCTAAGCGCCCCGTCGTACATGATCTCCTTGCCGATGAATCCGAAGAAAAGCGGGAAGCCGGCCATGGAAAGCGCGGCCGCCAGTGCGGCCGCCGCGGTCCATGGCATGACGCGGACAAGCCCGCGTACGGCATCCAATTCCCGGGTACCGGTTTCGTGATCGAGGATACCCACCACCAGAAAAAGGGCTGATTTGTAAATGGCATGCACCAGGAAAAAAGTCGCCGCCGCCACCAGGGCGGCGGTGTGCGTGCCCCCCAGAAAAAGGGTTAGCATGCCCAGAGCCATCAGCGTCGTGTAAGCCAAAACGCGTTTCAGGTCGGTCTGTCCAAAGGCCAGCACGGCCCCCATCAGGGCGGTGGCGGCGCCGAATAGCGTCAAGCTGATCGTCCAGGCCGGTGTTCCGGCCAAAACCGGATGCAGGCGTGCCAGCAGATAGATGCCGGCCTTGACCATGGTGGCCGAGTGAAGGAAGGCGCTGATGGGGGTCGGGGCGGTCATGGCGTTGGGCAGCCAGAAATGGAAAGGAAACTGGGCCGATTTGGTGAAGGCGCCGACCAGCACCAGAACCAGTATGAAGGGATAGAGCGCCGATTGGGTCAGATCGCCGCCGCGGGCCAGCAACTCGGTGAGGGAATAGGTGCCGGCCAGCTGGCCGATCAGAATGAACCCGGCCAGCATCGCCAGACCGCCGGCCCCGGTCACGAACAGGGCCTGGCGGGCGTTTTCACGGGCATCCGCTTCATCGTGGTTAAAGCCGATCAGCAGAAACGAGGTGAACGTGGTCACTTCCCAGAAGACGAAGAGCAGAATGAGGTTGTCCGCCAGCACCAATCCCAACATGGCCAGCATGAAGGACTGCAGGAGCACCTGATAGCGGCCGGTGTGAGGATGGCCGCCCAGGTAGGCGCCGGAATAGACCGTAACCAGGGTCCCCACGGCGGTGATCACCAGTCCGAAGAGCATGCTCAGCCCATCAAGCCGCAAAGCCAGTTTCACCCCCAGGACCGGCACCCAGTCGACCGCCCACAGGCGCACCTGACCCGCGGCGGTGTCGCCCAACCCGGTCGCCAACAGCAGGAACAGGCCTGCCGGCAGGAGGGCGGCAACGTAATGTGCGCGCGCAGAATGGTCAGGGGTTGCCTTCATCGTTCGCCTCGAGACCTGGGAAACGCCGCGGCGCGTTTCTCAGTGATGTGTTCCGGCATCGGAAACCGATTGCCGCGGGGGCATCGCGCCCCGGGAGGTGCTAATCGCCGAGGGCCCCTGTCAGAATCGTTTCGGCATCGGCCGCATGCATGGGAACCGGTGTCGTATCGATACGTCGCCCCACGGATCGAAGCGCCGTACGGGCGATGGCGGCGGCCTGGAAGTCACCGGGATCTCCAGCCGAAGCCGCCCGGGGACCAAGTCCGACCGCACGGATCAAGTCGATCAACGCGTCATGGAAAGACCCGGCACCAGCGGCATGCTCGGCATCGGCGGCCGCCCCCATGGCCGCGGCAATCAGGTCGAAACGCTCGGGGGATGCTTGCGCCAGCCAATCGAAATAGGCCGGGGCCAGCATCGTCAGGGCGGCACCGTAGGGCCATTCCGGAGCGCGGTTGCTCAGGGCAAGGGCCAATGTATTGAGCGAAAGGCCGGATGCAAGCGAGGCGCATATACCGGCCGCTGTTCCGGCCCACATCAGGAGACAGCGGGCCTCCCGGTCGCCACCGTCGGCCACCGCCCGGGGCAAATAGCCGGCGACGATCTGAACAGCCTCCAGCGCCAGCAGGTCGGCGGTCGGTTGGCGTGCGGTGGACAGCAACGCCCCGACGGCATGAAAAAAAGCAACCATGCCGGCAAGTGCGGTCCTGTCCGCCGGCAGCGTCAGGGTGAGGTCTGAATCGACGAGCGCCAGCCGAGGAAACATCGATGGATGGCGCCAGTCGAAGCTTCCGGCGTGTCCGCTGCGGGTGATCACACAAATGGGGTTGGTCTCCGCACCGATACCAGCGGTGGTCGGAATGGCGACCATGGGCACAGATGACTGCGCGGACGTCTTCTCACCGCTGCCGTCGTCGTCGATATAATCCTCGCAGCGACCCGGGTTGCGCGCCAGAAACGCGATGGCCTTGGCGGCATCGATGCTGCCGCCGCCCCCCAGCCCCAGAATAAGATCGACCGCTTTCGCCTGCGCCAGGCCGGCGGCTTCGTCGACCTGCGCCGTCGAAGGGATGGCGCCAATACGATCGTAGACCAGCGAGCGCACCCCCCGGGCCGCCAACAAGCCCTGGACCCGCCCCAGATAACCATGACGCAGCATGGACCCGCCCGCGCCGACGACGATCATCGCGCGGGCAGCCTCCGGGAGATGGGCAGTGGTTTCCAGGGCGTCCAGTCGCCCCGGCCCGAAAACGATCCGGGTCGGCATGAACAGGTCAAAATTTGGCATCACCCGTCTCTGCGGCTCAAAGGAAGAAGTCCGGCAGCAACGCTTCCGGCGCCAGGTCCGGATCGACCTGATAACCGCGAAAATCGCTTCGCCCCTCGGCGCGCAGAACGTCTTCGTCGATGAAAAAGTTACCGGTACACGCGCGGCTGTCCCGACATAGGATCGCATAGGCCGCATCCGCCACGATTTCCGGTTTGCGGCTATGCTTGACGGCTTCGCCGCCACCCAGGAGGTTGCGCACCGCCGCGGTGGCGATGGCCGTACGCGGCCAGAGAGCATTAAAGGCGATACCGGCTGACCGGAACTCCTCGGCCATGCCCAGGACGCACATGCTCATCCCGTATTTGGCCATGGTGTAGGCCACGTGGGGACCGAACCAGCGGGCCGCCATGTTGAGGGGCGGCGAGAGCATGAGGACGTGCGGGTTGGCGCTCTGCTGCAGATTCGGCAGACAGGCCTGGACGCAAACGAAGGTGCCGCGCGTGTTGATCTGGTGCATGAGATCGAAACGCTTCACGGAGGTGTCCGACGTACCGCTCAGATTGATGGCGCTGGCATTGTTGACCAGGATGTCGATGCCGCCGAAATGGGCGGCGGCTTTCTCCACGGCGGCTTTCACCGCATCGGCGTCCCGGATGTCCACCGCCAGCGGGAGGGCCTGCCCACCGGCACGCTCAATTTCCTCGGCGGCCGTGAAAATGGTGCCCGGCAGTTTGGGATGCGGCTCCCGGGTTTTGGCTACGATCACGATGTTGGCGCCATCGCGGGCCGCCCGCAGCGCAATGGCTTTGCCGATGCCCCGGCTGCTCCCGGTGATGAACAGGGTTTTGTGATTGAGCATCTTTGCGTAGCGTCTCCTTTCGGTCTTCTGGGCGCCGACAGCGGCGCCTGCGGCCGATGAAGCATACTACAATCTGCCTTGATCCTGTCAACCACCGCGGGCGTGGTGCCGTTATTGGCGCATGATTATTTTTGTGCTAAGCAGGGGCATCGATAAAAACACGCCGTCGTTGCAACCGAAAGTCCGATCATGATCCCTATTCCGCTCAAATTGACTGCGCTGATCCTGCTGGCCACAGTCCTGCCCGTTTACGGACAGTCAATGGTTTACTGCCCAACAGCGCCTGAAGAACGCCGTCAGCGTTGTGCCCGCGTGAACGCGCAGATTGATCGGGACCGAGAACAGATCGCATTCACCGAATCCCAATTGCGGGATCCTGAAATCGTTCTGGCGCGGGTGGAAATGCACCCCGAAGAATCACTGGCGGATTATCGCGCCCGCGTCGAAAAGCAGCAGGGGGCCGCAACGCCCGGATCCAACACCTGGCTGCCGGTTCAGGGCCACTATTACAACCCGGTCCAGCAGCGGATGTACGTCGCCCTCAAGCGCACCGACTACTGGCGCTACATCTGGGAGAGCCTGGCTTTCGATCCTGAATTGGCCCAGGCGGATTTTCAACGCCGCGAACGGCGCAGCCGGCGTGAAAAAACCTTTCAACTCGAAGACCCGGAAAGTGCGATCAACCGGTTGCAGTATTCGCTTGAAACCCAACTGGCGTTTCAACGCGAATGCTGTACGGTCTCCGAGCCGCCGGGCCCCATGCCCTCCGATGGCGCCGAGCAGCGACCGGCACCGCTCCCTGAATCGCGCTGATCGACGATCACATGTCGGCTTGACCGATTGCCTTTCGTTGCTACCCTGATAACATGGTCTTTTTTCAGAATAGCAACCGCCAATCCTTCTCAACAACATGACCACAAAGTTTGTCAGCCTGTTTCTGATTGCTGCTTTGCTCGGCGCCTGCGCCGGATCGGGTGTGAACCGCTTTAACGGTCGGCAGACCAAGGCGGAAAGCCGTGTCCCCATACAGAATGGCGGACCACACGCGGCCCACTGGCAGACCCGGGATCTGACGCTCAAATTCGAATACCAGTGGGAGGCGAACGCCTTCGCGATCAACGGTTCGGTCCAGCTGAGCAAGATGATCGCGCATTTCACCACAATCGATCATTTGCGCATCCGCATCCATTTTCTCGACAACGAAGGGGTTATCCTGGCGACGCACAACGTCTGGAACGCAGGCTACCGAAAGAGTCTGCACTATCATTTCGTCAATTTTGATTTCGACAGACAGTACGCCCCTCCGGCCAGGACGCAGCTCATCGGCTTCAGCTACAGCGGTGAAGCGTCGGATACCGGCGGGGACGGATTCGCCCGACGCGCGGGCGGTCGCGGCGAATGGTCATTCTGGTGGCAGCCCTAAACCAAGGCAGCGCCAACCAAGCGCCAACCAATGATAAGGAAATGAACGGATGATGCCGACGACCAAAAAGACGGTCCGAGCTGACCCGTCCGGATTCAGCGTTGATGAGCATAAGTCAGCGCGAATATCAACCCGATCAAGCGGAAAACTGCAATGAAACGGATACTCAACACCAAGTTCATCATCGGCACGTTGATTGTGGTGGGTTTCGGGACTATCGCCGCACCGACCGCACGGAGCGATATCTATTCCTGGACCGATGCCGACGGCGTAAGGCATTTTTCAAACAAACCCCCGCGCGGTGACGTCACCGCTGCCCGCCGCAGCCAGGAAATCGCCTACGACGCGGCGGGCGATCGGAAAAACCAGGAAGAAGAGCGCCGGTTTTTTGAAGAGCGTGCCATGCAAAATACGCTTAGACGGTTGGAACAGACCGAGCGGGCGTTGAAGGAACGTCTGGATCGCGCCCGGGAGGCCGAATCCCGGGCCGATGATTGGCAAACATCCTACCGAGACGGCTACCTTTACTATGGTGGCGCCCCGAAGTATTGGGGGACCTTCTACGGTAGCAAATATGGCGGTTTTTACGACCGTGCCGACCGGAAGCGATGGCTGGAGCGCGAGCGTCGTTACGGACGTCGGCACAAACGCCCGTCAAACGACCGGGATGGCCGATGGAAACATCGGCGTCATGGCGACGATTCAAAGGATGCGCGCATCAGGCGACACAACCGCATCGGCCACCAGCGGCTGAGCAAACGCGAACGCGGCGTGCGGTCGGGATTGACCCGGGCGGTCCGGGCGATTCCCAGCCCATACTATATGGGCTATCGCCCGGTGTACTCAGGCATTTCAGGTTCCTCCTACAAGCCACGTCGCGGGGGCCATGGCCACCGAGCCTACCACCGTGGGGGCGGGGGCGGTTTTCGCGGGGGCGGCCGTGTGCGAATCGGGTTTTGAAAGATGCCGTACGCCAGGTGGTCCGCTGGCGCCCGCGAAAGCGCCTGCCGGAACGGATCGCTGGCACACCTGACCAGTCCAACCGCCCCGGAAGCGGCGGTCCTCTCAGGTTAATCCTTACAGAAGGCCCGACGGCTTGCGCCCCCTAGTCAAATTCGAAGTGGGCCCGACGATTCTTGGCCCAGGCCTCCTCATTGTCACCCGGAACCAGGGGACGCTCCTCACCGTAGCTAATGGTCCGTATTCGGGTTTCCGCGATCCCCAGGTCGATCAGAAAACCTTTCACGCTTTCCGCCCGGCGCTCTCCGAGCGCGAGGTTGTATTCCGTTGTGCCGCGATTGTCGCAATGCCCTTCAATAACGATGGCCAGCGAAGGATTGCGCCGCATCCACTCGGCTTTGGCCCTCAGGATCGACTCGGCCTTCGCGCTTAGGGTTGAACTGTCGAATTCAAAAAAAATGTCTTCGTTTACGAAACGCTCGCGGTTCATCAGCACACCATCGTCGGTGGTAAACTCCTCGGCCGAGCCCGCATCCCGGGCGGCGGATCCGGTGATGTCCTCTTCACGCCACCCGGCCCCGTCCCCCGCGCCGGAGGTTGACGACTGCCCCGCAGGCGCCTGGCTCAGCGTATCTTCGGTGGTTACGACCTTACGTTGGCAGCCGATGAGGGCTGCGGCGACCATTAAACAGAGAATCATTACCGGCAAACGGCGTTTCGACATCATGGCAGTACCCCTTCGTCTAGGCGTTCCGGTTGGCAATTGAAAAGGCTCGTCGGTGTGATACGGAGCCTTTGTTGTGCGTGGCGCCTGCAGGTGATGACCACATCCCCGCGAGCGCCATCACCATATTGCAATGCCGGAAAGAGATCAAGCATGTCGAGGCGGGTTGCGAGAATGGACCACCGGACTTGACCGGGCCGTTCAAGGTGTTATTTCCTATTCGAACACCAATTGAATTTCAGGTCATGTCTTTTAACTCAATCCGTTAGGGGTTAAGCCTTTGCTGGATACTCTGATCGTCATCGCTGTTACATGTGCCGTGTTCTTTTTGTTTTTCCTCGTATTCTTACAGAAACAACGGCGCGAGCAGTCCACCGGTCGCCGGTCGGGTTGCCAGCACCACCATTCACCGGGAGGGTGTGGTCACTGCCAGGACCCCAAGCCATCGGATCCGGCGGCCGTCCAAATCCAGCCCAAAAAGAAATGAACGGTGCCCGGCCGACGGTTATCTTAAAGTTCGTGTTCGAAAATATTCTTAAAATCCTGGGGCTGGAGACACAGATAATCCATGGTCTGGCGACGGGTGGCATGGTTGAAAATGGTCATCAAGCGACTCAGGTCCGTACCAAAGGTCGCAAACTGGTGGTACCCCCAGGTCTTGCGAAGGGAATTGGCTCCGTAATTGCCCACCAGTCCGATGTGCTTGCACCATGATTTGACCAGTCGATGGACCGAGGAGGTTAGCAGGACTTCACCGCGGCGACTCCTGAAGAGGTATTGCTCCTTGGACGTTGCACCCATGTGCTTGGTCTGATCGTAGGCTTTGACAAGCCCGTCGACGGATTGAAAGCACGCACGGTTCCAACCGATTTTTAGGCGCCTACCGGTACGCTGTTCGTTTATGACGATGGATTTTCCGGGTTTTAAATCGCACGCTTGACTGAATGTCAGCGTCGTCAGGTCTGATATGCGTAAAGGAGTGTTTATGCCCACCGTAAAAAGGGCCAGATCACGAGGTCTGTTGGCAAGGAGACTTTTGATGCGGCCAATGTCGACCAAGGAACGGATGGGCTCGACCTTGATGCGAGCCCCCTTTCTCGGTCGATTGGCAACGCTCATAGAAGCGTTACATCGGTCTGCTTGACGTGAAAGACCTTGTTGGGACGTTCAACCTTGACAGCCACTTTACCGTTTTTAAACTCTTTGATGACGATGCCCTCAACCAATCCAATCCAAAACGCGTCGACTGTGAATTTTACACGTTTGCCAAGGTAGGAATTCGTATCCATTTGTCGTCCTTTCTCAAAATTGCCAACTTATACTTAAAGATAAGCAAAAGTTGGCTAAAGTCAATTCGCCGCATGCATATCGGTCGGCCGGCTATCGATTAAAGCCAATCGCCCCGCGAAAACGGGACCGATTGACATCCAACAGACTCACGATTAGGGTTGAAACGAAGGCAATTTGTATTCTCTGCCCGTCGACGAATTGACCCGCAATGACAGTAAGCCCCATGGACGAACCTCGGAAATTCGTCATTCCTGAAATCGTGTTCGGTGTCGGCGCCCTTGATTTGGTCGGCCGATACGCCCGCAACCTTGGGGCCGCTCGCATTCTTATGGTTACCGATCCAGGAGTGACCGAGGCCGGCTGGCCGGATAGAGTCGTGAGCGCCTTGCTGGCCGAGGGCGTGGCCCATATTGCATATGCCGATGTCAGCCCCAACCCCCGGGCCGAAGAGGTGATGCTCGGGGCCGAGCGTTATGCGGCGGAAGATTGCGATGTCATCGTGGGGGTCGGCGGGGGCAGCCCCATGGATTGTGCCAAAGGCATCGGCATCGTATCCACCAACGGGCGACACGTGCTCGAGTTCGAAGGGGTCGACCGGGTGGACCTGCCCGGGCCGCCCCTGATCTGCATCCCCACCACGGCCGGCTCCTCGGCCGACGTCTCCCAATTCGCCATCATCAAAAATTATTACGAGAAAATTAAGATTGCCGTTATCAGCAAGACGGTGGTTCCGGACGTGGCCCTGATCGATCCGATCACGACGATGACCATGGACCCCGCGCTCACAGCCAGCACCGGCATGGATGCCCTGGTGCATGCCGCCGAAGCCCTGGTGTCGAGCGCCGGCAGCCCCTTGACCGATCTCCATGCCCTGGAAGCCGTGCGGCTGATATACAACCATCTGCCCGCGGTGCTCCAGACGCCCGACGACCTCCAGTTACGCAGCAAAGTGATGCTGGGAAGCCTCGAGGCCGGGCTGGCGTTTTCCAACGCCAGTCTGGGAGCGGTGCACGCCATGTCCCACAGCCTGGGCGGTCGCTTCGACATGGCCCATGGCGAGAGCAACAGCATTTTGGTGGATCACGTCGTGCGGTTCAACTGGCCCGCCGCCGAGAAGCGTTACCGCCGTATGGGGTCCGCCATGGGGCTGGACCTTGGCGGCCGGCCGCCGGAGGAAGCCCGGGAAACACTCGTGGATGCCGTAGTGCGGTTCAAACGCGGGGTCGGGATCCGCCAAACCCTGGGGGATTGCGGGGTCGAACCCGGGGATGTTCCTTCCCTGGCCCGCAATGCGCTCAACGATCCCTGCATGGCGACCAATCCGATTCTGCCTACCGCGGCACAGATCGAGAAGATCTATGAAGAAGCCTTCTGACCCCCCTTCTCCCTACGAACTGACACGCAATCGCATCATCGGTCTGGGAGAACGCTCCGCCCGCAAGAGCTACTATCCCCAGCTCCAACAGCGCATCCGTGAACTCAGACAAAGCGAACTGCGGTATCGCGCGCTGTTCGAGGATTCGCCGACGTCGCTGTGGGAAGAGGATTTCTCCCGGCTCAAACGGCATTTCGACCGGCTCAGGCGTCAGGGGATTCAGGACTTCGACGCCTACTTCCGGGAGCGGCCGGAAGAAACCACGCGCTGCATCCGCATGGTCCGGATCCGCGATGTCAACAAGGCCACCCTGGCGCTGTACGAGGCCGGCTCCAAGCAGGAACTGCTGGCAAACATCCGCAAAATCATGCCGGTTTCGGATAAGGACGCCCTGCGAAGAGAGCTGGTGGATATGGCCACCGAGGCACATTTCGAAATCGAATGCGTCAACCACACCCTCACCGGCCAGCGGCGCCACCTGTTGATCCGCTCGTCGATACCTCCCGGGTACGAGGCGACCTGGGGCAAGGTTTTTGTCTCCGCCTTCGATCTCACGGGGCGTGTCCAGGCCGAAGCGGAAAAGAAAAAATTGGAACGGCAGTTGCGCCAGGCCCAGAAAATGGAGGCCGTTGGAACGCTGGCCGGCGGCATCGCCCACGATTTCAACAATATTCTCTCGGCGGTCATCGGCTTTACCGAGATGGCGCTGGAGGATGCGACGCCGGAATCGTTTTTGCGGCGCAACATGGAGCAGGTCCTGCAAGCCGGTATGCGTGCCAAGCACCTGGTCCAGCAGATCCTGGCCTTCAGCCGTCAGAGCGACCAGGAGCTGCGCCCCGTCCAGCTAAAAAAAACCGTCGTCGAAGCCTGCGAGCTGCTGCGGGCCTCCCTGCCCTCGACGATCGCCATCCGCACCCGGTTCCGGACGAACGCGTTTACGATGGGCGACCCCACTCAGATGCACCAGGTTCTAATGAATCTGTGCACCAATGCCGGCCATGCCATGCGCACGCACGGCGGAACGCTGTCGATCACCCTCGATGCCATCGACGATCCAGCGCCTTGGCGGGCGGAGCACCCCGAACTGACGGCCCCCGCCTACGTCCGCCTGAGCGTCAGCGATACCGGTCATGGTATTTCCGAACAGATCATCGAACGCATCTTCGACCCCTTCTTTACCACCAAGGAGCACACCGAGGGCACTGGCATGGGACTGGCCGTGGTCCACGGCATCGTCAAGAGCCACAAGGGATTGATCACCGTCGAAAGCCGCAGCGGCGAAGGCACCGTTTTTACGGTCCTGCTGCCCCAGATCGTGAGCCCCGATACCAGCCGCACCCGGGCAAACAGCGAGCTGCAGACCGGCAACGAATCGATCCTTTTCGTGGACGACGAGGCCATGCTCGTGGATCTGAGCTCGCAGCTGCTCAAACGACTGGGCTACAGCGTGACGGCATGCACCAGCAGTCTGGAGGCGCTCAGCCGCTTCCGGGACGCCCCGGCCGAATTCGACCTGGTCATCACGGACATGACCATGCCCCAGATGACCGGCAGGGAGCTGGCCGGCGAGATGCTCGCCACTCGCCCCGACCTGCCGATCATCCTGTGCACTGGCTTCAGCGAAATCATCACCGAAGACGACGCCCGACGAGCCGGCATCCGGGCCTTCATCATGAAGCCCATCATCATGAAGGACCTGGCGGCGACCATCCGCCGTATTCTCGATGCCAAGGATTGAAAGTGAGAGCGGGAGTATCGCTGAATGCCGAAATTCCGGCGCGCGGGGCCGCGATCCGAAGGCGGCCCGGGGTCTCAAGCTTTTTGGTCGGCTGCCGGGGAAAGCGCTTCGTGCCCGTCGACCAGATCCACCAGCAGGCGGGTCAGGTGCGGATAGGATGTCGCCGTAGCCGCAAAACGAACCGGCCCGGCCTGCCCGGACCGAATGACGCGCCTGACCTCCTCCGGCGTGCGGTCGTCCGGAAACAGCTGAATCTGCATTTGCGGGCCTCCTCGATGGTGGGGAAATACGGCTGAGGAACACAGCACCCGTTTAAGGCTGGATACCTTCACCCGTGCCTTGGCTAATACCCCAAACCGAGCGCGATGCCAACAACCGGTCGTTCGCGCCACACATTATTGTCATTTCCCGGACACCGAGCTCACATTATTGTCGATCCGCCCCGGCCGCTTCGCCAATCGCATCCCGACCCTCTGCAAGGCAAGACACCTCGTCACTGAAATGACATTTCCAGCCCGACCATCGGCAAAAATGGCCGCCCCATGTGGCCGGTCGTCCCCGCAGTGGCACCGGCAGTCGCCGACAAAGTCCCACCGTATCCGGGCTCGGCTGTATTTTAGGACAACCCGTATTTGCTGGCATCTAATTTGCATTGACACAGCAGCAATTCCCACTGCAAAGGAGCTGCGTGCAATTATGCCGATCCCGATCAACCACGAAGAAACCAATCTCGAAGTCATGGCCCGCATTGCCAAGGCCACGGCGCGTAAATACGATTGCTCACTGCATATCGACTACAGCAACGGTAACCGACGAATCGAATTCGTCGGCGATGAAACGCACAAGGCCCTGATCGCCGCTGAAATGGCATCCCTTTTCGATCCGGGCATCTCGCCGGAATAACCCCCCGGCGCCCCGCCATCGTTGGACCTCCCCGCCGGGGACGGACACCGGCCGGTGATGCCTCACCGGTCCGGATCACGGAAGCACGGCTGCCGCCCGGTGGTCCGCCCGCCCTGATAGACATCGTTGCGCCATCGCGCGAAGGCCTTATATTTGGGATGGTTTCGGTTTTGTCCCTCAGCACCACGCGCGTTCGAGTCCGCTTTCGCCGGCCACCGACTTTTCCGCTGCCATCGTCTCCGCCGAAATCGCACCAATTACCAATCGGCCGCATTGTCAAAGCATCCGGGAGGAATCCAAATGGCCCCAGCCGCAAACCACACCTTTTTGGACCACATCACGGCCTACAAGGATGGCCAGCGCCGGCATGAGAACGCCTTCCAGGCGATTGCCCGCATGATTCTGGAGAGTTCCATCGAAAAAGTGGTCGTCAACGGCAAGACGACTTACGATTTCAGTCTCTTCCGCCAGGGCGCCAAACCGGTCGTCGGCATGTACGACGAAATCAACAGCTTTGTCTCTTATGTCAAGGACGCGGCCGAGGATGGGTCTTCCAAAGAAATGGCCTATGTCCTCGTGGGCGAGCCGGGCAACGGCAAAACCTATTTTGTCGAATACCTCTGCGCCTGCTACCGCGAATTTCTAACCCGGCCTGAAAACCGGCGCTACACGTTCCGTTTCCGGCACCTCGACCGACTGGGCAGCTACGGGCGCATTAATGCGGTCGAGTCCCAGACCTACGAGGATCCCATGGTGTTGGCCATGAATCTGGCCGAAAGCCGCACGGACACGCAGACTTTCCTTCAGTCCCAGGCCGGTCTGGACGACGCGGCCATCGCAACCCTCTTCAGCGTCTACCGGCCGCTGGGGGCGTGCAGTGAATACATCTGGAACGACATACGCAACCATACGGGCGGGGACCTCAAAGACATGCTTGATTTCGTCGAAGTGCTCCCCGTGCCCATGTCCGAGAGCCTCGGCACCCTGACGGGCAAATACCCGGCCAAGGACAAGATCACCTCATCGGCCGTGGACCTGCTGGGGGAGGAGTCGATCCAGCGTCTCCTGCACATCAACGACACCAACAACCCCTATCGCTTCGACCTGCGCCGCGGTGCCCTGGCCCGGGTGGCCGGGGGCGGCATCCACTTCTGCGACGAGCTCTTCAAAAATAAAAAAGACCTGATTCAAGTCTACCTGGGGGTGATCCAGAACCGCAACATCGAAATCGACGGCTTCAAGTGGCCCATCGACTCGCTGATCATCGCCACCAGCAACAATTCCGAGTTCAACCGCTTTCTGGCGGAAAAGGAAGAGGCTCCGATCGTCGACCGCTGCCGCATCACCTACGTGTCGCACAATACCAACTACAAACTGCAGCGGCACCTGACCCGCTACGCGATCGGCAGTGAATCCCGCACGACGCTCACCCGCGAGAGCCTGCACCAGGACCCCAACCTCAATCATGCCGCCTCGGTGGCGGCGGTGCTGACGCGTCTGCCCAAATCCGAGAAACTCACCCCCATCGAAACGCTCAAACTGGCCGCCGGTGAGATCGCCGGGGAGAAAAGCATCAAGACCCTGGCCGAGGTCATCGACACCCTCAACCAGGAACCGGACATTGTCAAGCGCTTCGGCCAGAAGGGCCTGGGACAACGCAACCTGGGCCGTTCGATCCAGTTGCTGGTCGAAAATTCCGAGACCAACGAGGGGCGCTGCATGTTTGCCTACGATATTTTCAGGGCCCTGGAGCGCATCATCCTGGACTACGTCCCCGAGGCCAACGACCGCGCCAAATATCTGGAGGATCTCAAGATCGCCAAGGGCCTTTATCGCGAAAGGATCATGACGGAGATGTTCAACGCCTACATGGACGAGCCCCACGCCATCCGCAAGGACGTGATGAACTACGTCAACATGATCATCGGGATCGACGCCGAGAACCTGGGCCCGGACCACATGTGGAAGTACAAGGACCCCCAGACCGGAGAGCTCAAAGCCCTCAAGATCGATACGCGCTACATTCACAGTGTGGAGGAGCGGCTGGGGCTTAAAACCGAGGAACAGCGCGAATCATTCCGCACCTCCACACTGTGAATGTAGCGCGTATCGATCTTGAGGGCTTTGAGCTCTCCGGTCTGGGGGTCCTTGTACTTCCACATGTGGTCCGGGCCCAGGTT